>Ga0137461_1000245_pt1 | contig 12491 bp, 8 predicted proteins | sample EasRivERMGT746_2_FD_104650 | JGI IMG/M metagenome (GOLD analysis project Ga0137461, IMG submission 104650) | Soil microbial communities from meander-bound floodplain in the East River, Colorado, USA - East River MetaG ERMGT746_2 | ecosystem: Environmental > Terrestrial > Soil > Floodplain ... | reverse complement strand
CATCATCCATCATCCATCATCCATCATCCATCATCCATCCTCGACCATTCTTCAGTCCGCGCTACTGCGCCAACCAAACGTCCCGTAGGTCCTGGTTGACGTAGTGACTTGGTGTGATCTTCCAGCCTTTCAGTTTCGTCCAGTGCGGTACGATGCGCTGCCACCACAGGACGTGAAACTGATAGGCCTTTTCATCGAGCACTCGTTTCTCAAATTGCCTGATGACCTTTGAACGCTCTTTCGGGTCCGTCATGCGGGTTTGCTTCTCGTAAAGGTCGTCCAATACACTGTCATTGTATCTCGAGTAGTTGATGGGGCTCTTCGCACTGCTCACGAACTTAAAGAGCTGGAGATCCGGCTCGTCCATGAAATCACAGGCGAAGTCGATACCGGCGTCGTAGTTGCCCTGGCGCAAATCGTTGAAATAGGGTCCCTCTTCCTGCTGGACATGGTTGACGTTGAGCCCTATCTGGCGCCACTGGTCAATGACGTAAACCCCCGTCACCTCGTAAGGCTCCCTGACGTTGCGGTTTTTGAGCGTGAAGGAGAAGCCCTCCGGCACGCCGGCTTCCTTCAGCAACTTTCTCGCTTCCTTGCGCGCCGCGTCAATATTCTTGCCGAAGCCGGCAAGCTTGGTGAGCTCGGCCTCAGGCATTGCGAGATCATATCCCGGCCGGAGCAGCCCGCCGACGTGTTTCATCAGAGAAATCTTTGAAAGCGCTTGCGACCCGCCCCAGCGATCGATGGCCAGGGTCAACGCGCGCCGCACCCGCACATCGTCGAAGGGTTTCTTCTCGTTGTTCAGCGTAACGGTGAGATTGCAAGCCCACGGGCTTTCCTGAACAACGACTTGGTTGCCCAGGCTTTTAACAACGTCGTCACGCGCCGCCGGGTTGAAACCGCGAAATTCGATGAGCGCCTGCCCGCTGCGCACGGCCGCGACCCTCGGCGCGGTGTCGCGGATGATCACGGCTTTAAAGCCATCCAGGTAGGGCCGCCCTTTCATATAGTAATTGGGATTTTTCTTTCCCACCCAGTGCGAGCCGGCAACGTATTCGACGAATGTGAACGGGCCGGTGCCCATGATGTTCTTTTCATACCAGCGTGGGTCCTTCTCGAGGATGCTCGCCTTGTAGATGAAGTTCCACGGCGACGCCAGGTTGGCGAGAAAAGCCGCGGACAGATGCTTCATCTGAAAAACGACGGTGTTCGCGTCCGGCGTTTCTATTTTTTTCACCAAGTCATAGGTGGCTTGGCGGGCGCTGACCACGCCGTCAGGAGGAAATATTAGCTTATCGTAGGTTGCTTTTACATCTGTCGCGCTGAGAACGCTCCCGTCATGGAACTTAATGCCCTTGCGGATCTTGAACGTATAGGTCAAAGCGTCGCGCGATACCGACCAGCTCTCGGCGACGTCGCCGACGATCTTCGGATAATTCTGCGGATCGAACCGAAGCAGCGTGCTGTAGTGCGGCGCCACCGGGTGGAGCATCGCGAACGTCGTCTCCCGGTGGCCGTCGTAGGACGGCGGCGTGCCGCCGACGGCGAAAACCAATTCTCCGCCGGCGCGCGGCGTCTCCGCGGCCAGGGCGGAGATGGCGGCAAACCCAAGGGCGATAACCGCAAGCATCTGCCCGACGATACGTTGCGCCCAACTTGAAGCCAAAATATTGTTCTTCATCGTCTCCTCCAGAGTCTTGAGAAGTTAGTGCTTTTTCTTCGAGGGAAAATACCGGATACTCCCTGGCAATGTAATGGTTTCGCGGCCCATTGCCAACTCGCGGCAACGTCGAAACCGTCCTTGACCGCCACCGCCGATCTACCTTACTCTCCCGTTCATATCATGAACACGGCTTCGACAGGGCAATTTATTCGCATTCGCTATGTGCTGCTAGGCCTGAGTTGGCTTGCCCTCGGTGCTTGCGCGGCCATTCGGACCACGCCGCCAGCCGCGGCCGCGCGCCAGCTCGATGCCGTCTTCGAAGATTATTTCGAAGCTTATCTTCAACTCTTTCCGACCTTCGCCAGCGAGATCGGCGATCATCGCTACGACCACCGGCTGGAGAACGCCATCAGCGCAGAACACCTGGCGGCACAAAAAGCGCTCGCCGATCGCACCCTCGCGCGACTCGACCAGGTCGATGCAACATTGCTTGACGCCGAACGGCAACTGTCGCTCAGCGTACTCGTCTACAACCTCAAAGATACACTTGACGGGTTTAAGTTCCCGCAGCAACTATTGCCAGTGCGCCAGCTCGCCAGTTTCGCCGTGGAGTTTCCACTGCTCGGCGAGTCGGGTATCCATCCGTTCAAGAGCGCCGGCGATTACGATAATTTCGTCAAGCGCATGCAAGCGTTCACGGCGTGGATCGACAGCGCCATCGCCAACCTGCGCCGCGGCATCGCCGCAGGGATCGTCCAACCGCGCGCCGTCATCGAGCGCACACTGCCGCAGATCGACGCGATGATTGTGGACGATGCCAAGAGCAGTTTGTTTTACCGGCCCATTGAGCGATTCCCGCAAAGCTTGAACGCCAATGAGAGGGAGCGCCTGACCCGCGCTTTTGTCGACGCCATCGAGCGCAGCCTGCTTCCAGCTTATCGGCGGCTGGCCAATTTTTTGCGCGAAGAATATTTGCCAAAAGCGCGCGACAGCCATGGCTGGTCGGAACTTCCCGAGGGCGTCGTGTGGTATGACTATCTGGTCAGAAATCAGACCACCACCGAGCTCACGCCGGAGGAAATTTTTTCTTTGGGCGAGAAGGAAATCGCCCGGATCAAAAGCGAGATGGAGCGGCTGCGCAGCGCCGGCGGCTTTAACGGCACGCTCAACGAATACGCCGGCGCGCTATCTGAAAAAGCGCCGCGTGGTTATTCAAGCCGCGCCGGGCTGATCGGCGGCTACCAAGAGATCCAGCGTAAGCTTGAACCGCATCTCGCCAAACTCTTCGGCGCCATCCCAAAGTCGCGGTTCGAAGTTAGAACGATTGAAGAATACCGCGAGCAGTCGGCGCCGTCGCAGTATTGGTCCGCGCCGCCGGACGGCTCGCGGCCGGGAGTTTTTTACGTCAACGCGCGCGGTATCGAATCCAACCCGCGCCGCGCCTCCGAGGCGCTATTTCTCCACGAGGCGATTCCCGGCCATCATTTTCAGATTTCCCGGCAACGCGAGCAGAGCGATTTACCGCGCTTTCAACGCTTCGCTGACTACACCGCGTTCACCGAAGGTTGGGCGCTTTACGCCGAAAGCCTGGGCGCCGAGCTCGGGCTGTACCGAGAGGCGAGTCAGAATTTTAGCCGCTTGAACTCGGAACTGTTTCGCGCCGTGCGCTTGGTGGTCGATGTCGGTTTGCACCGGAAAAATTGGCGCCGGGAACAAGCGATTAAATTTATTATCGACACCACCGGCGGCGGCGAAAGCGGCGCCAGCTTGGAAGTCGATCGCTACATCGCCCTGCCCGCTCAAGCCCTCGGCTATAAAGTCGGCCAGCTAAAAATCATCGCGATCCGCGCTAAAGCGCAAGCGGCCCTCGGCGGCAAATTCGCCATCCGCGAATTTCACGACGAACTGCTCAAAGACGGCGCCCTGCCGCTGACGATTCTCGAAGCCAAAATGGACCGCTGGATCGAGCGCAGTTTGCGCTGACTTTTCTATGCGTTAAATTTCTAACCCTGCGCGCTTACTCGGACTCGCAACATTGAAGATGAAATCGCGAGCCCAACGGTTTAGAATATCCGACATGTCCCTGGTCGCAGCGACGCACATCCGGGAAGACTCAACCACGTCTTTACGCACACGCCGGCTCGATCCGCCGCGCGCCATGACCGGCAATGAACGGCGCTTGATGAATCCCAATCGCGGCTTGATCAAGCGCTTCGACCGCTACGCGGATATTTTCATATCGCGCTTCATCTATCCGCTGCTCGACCCGCTGTGGAATCCCTACAGTTGGCAATTGGAGCGCCGCTTCGGTCTCGCCGAAACTAAACTATCGCCCACCGATTGGCCGCGCGGTCTCGCGCCCCTGCGCGTGCTCTTGATCACCGATATTCACGCCGGGATTTTTTTGAAACCGGAAGTTTTATGGCGCATCATCCGCGATCTCATGCAACTGGCGCCCGACATGGTCATCGTCGGCGGCGACCTGGTCACCGGTCACGTCAGCGAGGCGATGAGAATTCTCGACGGCATGACCCCGTTGACCCGAGCGCCGCTGGGCGCTTGGTTTTGTTTCGGCAACCACGACTACTTCGGCGGCGATCCGGAAGAGCTCAGAAAAAATCTCGCCGCCATCGGCATTCAAACATTGAAAAACGACAGCGCCGTGATTCACCATCACGGCGGCAGTTTCGTGCTCGGCGGCATCGACGACCGGATCATGGGCAAACCGAACTGGGAACAAGTGCTCGCCAAGCACGGCGCGCCGCATCTCTTAATGGCGCACAACCCCGATCACTTCTACGAGGCCGAAGCGCGCGGCGTGCCGCTGACGCTTTCCGGCCATACCCACGGCGGCCAGATTCGCTTGCCCAACGGCCCGGCGATCATTCGCCAAAGCCGTTTCTGTCTCGACGAGGGGCAATTCGCGTTCGGCAAATCGTTGCTGGTCGTCTCGCGTGGCCTCGGCAGCATCCTGCTGCCGCTGCGCTGGGGCGCCGATCCGGAAGCGGTGCTGATCGAGATCACGCCGCCGAAATAAACTTTTCGCTCCCAGCGCAAACGCTCTTTCCGTCATACCGGCGTAAGTCGGTATCCATCCCCAAAGTGCTAGCCCGGATTATTCATGCTCCGAGGAAACCTGACGACACTGTGTTGATCGAGGTGTGACCCTGGAGGAACGAAGGCACCGGCGCGAATGTTTCATTTTGTGCTCGGCGCTCGGCACGATGTTTGACCTTTTCGCTGCTGATCTCATAAGCAACTCGCCGCGCTTGCAGCTTCAAGGCACAACTGCTTTGCCTTCGATCCGCAAGGGTTGCACCTCGATCGCAGTTTTACCGCGAATAATCCGGGCTAGGTCTCATTTCTTTTCAAACGATTTGCGCGATTGGTTGATCAGCTCGAAGAACTCTTGCCGCACCGCTTCGGCCACGACGTTTGGCGAAGCGCCGATTTTCTTCGCCGCGCTCAACTGATCGAAGATGAACGTGCGCCAGACCTCCGGTGGATAAGCTTCCAAAGGCAACGCCTCGCCGCCGTGCGCCGTGCCGGTAGCGGCGACGATGTGATGGCTGCGCGCGTTCATTCCGCGCAGGCCATGGCAATAGACACAACCGTTGCGCACGGTGACAGTTTCATAAAGCTCCTTGCGCAAATCTTTCAAATCCGCCAGCGGATCGTTGGCCACCAGGCGAAAACTATCCTCGGTTAGCGCGAACTGCGCCGCTTGCAGAGCGAACGCTTGCGGCGGCTCTTTTAGGAAATGAAAGAAGGCGCCCAGCGGACGCGCCATCAGCGGCGGCTGGGGCGAACTCTTCCACGAATACTCGCGCAACGCCCGATAGAACACGCCGAGCTTGAACAGATTTTTCTCGTCGTCGAGGCCGATAACGATCACCGGCTTGTACGCTTCGATCTGCGCGCGCTTCCAGAACTGTTTCTCGCTACGGATATTGGTCGTGATTAGATAATCGCCGCGGCCTATTTTTTCCGCCGGCAAGGCGTTAAGATAGTCCCACAGGTCGATGGCGTGAAAGTTTTTCAGCGGCCACTCCTTGAGCTCGTAACCGAGGCCACGGTAAACCACGCCGACGCGGTCGACGAAGCGCTGATCCACTGGAAATGCGCGAACTAATTTTTCCTGGCGCCAAAACGGCAAAGTGGAAAACGGCGGCTCGCGCCAGCGCCGCTTGGCGTCGACGAGAATTTTGAATTCCGCCACCAACGGCGCGGCATGGACAAAGTCCAGCAGCAGCATGCGCGCCTCGTTGTCCGGCTCATCCAAGCGCATGAGCGTAAAGTGATCGCGCTCGGGCGCCAGCCAGCGTTCGATTCGCGTATGACCGGCGCGGCGCATCGCTTGGTAAAAGTTTCGCGCATCGATGGGAAACCCGGGGAAATCGTCTTGCGCGCCGAGCAGTAGAAACGGCGGCCCGTCGGCGCGCGCATAAGTAATCGGCGAAGCGCGCTTGAGAACATTGGCGTCGGTGCCGAAGGTTTTCGCCGTCGCGCTCTTTTGGTTGTCGGTCACGTTCCAATTCGGCGCCAGATCGTAGAGGCCGCTGAACGAAACCACGCCGGCCAGGGATTTCGGATGGAGATTATGTTTGCCGAGATAGCTCGGATCGAGGGCGACTAATGAAGCGAGATGGCCGCCGGCGGAATGGCCGGCAAGAAAAATCCGGCTCGGATCGTAACCGTAGCGTTGCGCCTGGCGCATCAACAGCGCCAGCGCCGCGGCGACATCTTGGGCTTGCGCCGGATGAGGCGCCGCCGGCGCCAAACGGTAGCGGATCAAAGCCACGGCGACGCCTGCGCGCGTCAGCGCCTCGGCAACCTGAGCGCCGATCCGGTAATCGTCGTCGGTGAGCAGCCAAAAGCCGCCGTGGACAAAAGCCAACAGCGGCCGCTTCTTGGCGGAATCCGCCGGCAGATAAAGATCCAAACTGCGCCGCCGCTCGTCCATTGGCGCGCCCGGATAAGCAATGTCTTTGATCACGCGTGGACTTTGGATCGTCGCAGCCGGTAATATTTTCGGCGCCACGCCTTCGCTCAGCCACAGGCAGATGAAATAAACAAATATTGCTAAGCAACTGTTTCGCGGCATGAAGACAATTTTCGATCGGCTGCGCTTACGCCCACACCCTTCATCGGAAGGGCAACCACGGGGGGTTGCCCCTACGCCGGATTTTTTTGCGCCCTTTGCGCTTTTTGCGGTTAATTAATTCTTCGGTCCGAGGGCGCGATGAATCGCGCCCCTACTTTGTGCCCTTTGTGCCCCTTGTGGTTGCCCGGTTCCGAATCCTTCGTCAGTTACGGCTTCACAAGCCCAACTCTTTCTGCGCCTGTTTGAGATAGCTTAAGTCGATATATTTTTCCGGCGCCGGCACGGCGCCCTTGATGATGCCGTCCTGCACCTGCACTTCGATATTCACTTTCAGTCCCGTTAGCGTCACGTCGCCGTTGACCGGATAGACTTTGTTCTTGGTGTAATAATCGATGCCGCGCCGGCCGTACTGCGGCGCCAGGCCGAATTCCTTGCTGAGAAACTCCACGGCCTCGGCCGGATGCTCGTGCAGCCAGCGCAGCGCTTGAATGTGCGCCTTGATGAATTTCACCACCGCCGGACGGTTTTTCTCCGCCCAGGCTGGATTGATGTTGATGTTGTTGAATTGGTAGTTGGAAATGATTTCCGTGGTGTCGCCCAGCTTGGTGAAGCCCTTGTCGACGGCGATATCGGAAAACGGCAGCACCAGCACGGCGCCCGCCACCGCGCCGCTCTCCAGCGCGCTCAAGCGCGCCGGCGTGCCGCCGGCGATCACCGACATTGAGAAGTCGCGCGGATGAATCAACCCTTTGCTTTTCAGGTAAGTAAGCAAGATCGACGTCGCTCCGCCCGACAAACTATTGACGCCGAGCCGTTGCCCTTTGAGATCTTCGAGCCGTTTGATGTTTTTCGCGCCGATGAGCAAATAAGGCGCGGCGTTGCTCGACCCGGCGGCGACTTTGAGATTGCCGTTGGTCCGTTCGTTCCAAATAATTATATTGTCGGCATTGATATTGGCGAAGTGGAGCTCGCCGGCGACCAAAGCTTGGAGCTGAATATCGCTCCGGCCGATGCTCACCAAATCAACGGCGATGCCTTCCTTGGCGTGAAAACCTTTTTTCTGCGCGATAAAAAACGGCAGGTAGTTGAGGTCCTTGGAAATGTAGCCGGCCTTGAGCGTTTGCGCGCGCGTGATCGCTGGGACGCTCAGCAGCAACGCCAGGATTAAAATATGCAGCAATTTGTTTATCATCGACCTAGCCCGGATTATTAGCATGCTGTGAGGAAACCTGACGACACTGTGTTGATCGAGGTGTGACCCTGGAGGAACGAAGGCACCGGCGCGAATGTTTGATTGTGTGCTCGGCGCTCGGCACAATGTTTGACCTTTTCGCTGCTGATCTCATAATCAACTCGCCGCGCTTGCAGCTTCAAGGCACAACTGCTTTGCCTTCGTTCCGGAAGGGTTGCACCTCGATCGCAGTTTTACCGCGAATAATCCGACCTAACAGTCTCCTTTCGGGAGTTCGACATGCATCGCTTTTACCAAGACCAAGAAACCAGGTCAAAGAAAATCAGCGCGCGTCAAAATTGCCTCAGCGATCCCCGCGCGCCGCCGACGTAACTAAAGCGACCAACGTCAAACCGATGGCGGCAAGAAAAGTCGTGTTGAGCGCGGCGACAAAGCCAAGCGGATTGGCCGTGGTCAGACTGGCGCTTTGCACGCCGGTGTAATGTTCGAATGCCAGCGACATCGACAACCCGCCCAGCGCCACGCCGAAGACGCTGCCGAAGCCGAAAGTCACGTGATTCATCGCTGAGGCGAAGCCGCGGTGCTCCTTGGGCATCATGGCGATCATCGCCGTGGAGTTGGCGGGATTGAAGATGCCGTTGGTGGCCGCGCCGACGATGACCAACATAGCGGGCATGAGCCAATGCGAGTCGGCGCGCAGAAAACCGCCAAGCGCCAAAGAAACAAGCATAAGCGCCACGCCGAGAGTCGCCGGCATGCGCGGCCCCAGTCGATCCGACAGGTAACCGCTGAACGGCGCCAGCGCGACGGTCAATACCGACGGCGCCATGAACAGGATACCGACCTGGGTCGGCGACAGATGCAGCACGTCTTGCAAGTAGAACGGCAAGAGAAATCCGGTCAGTGAATAACACATCGCGACGATTAAAAGACTCACGACGCTGAAACTGAAGCGGCGAATTTTAAACAGTTGCAAGTTGACGAACGGGCTGGCCGTGCGCGACTCGTGAAACAAAAAAGCCAACAGGCTGGCGCAAAACACGGCGCTCAGAACCATTTTTAGCGAACCGCCGAGCGCCTGCCCCGTGCGCCGGTCGAAGATAAACACCAGCGTGCTGGTGATAGCAAACAGCAAAGCCGCGCCGAGATAATCGATGGAACCGGAATGTTGCGCAGGCAGCGCCCGGCGCCGTTTCATGTTCGCCAGCGCCAGCGCGGTCCCGGCAAGTCCCACCGGCACCAGCAGGAAAAAACTCCAGCGCCAGCTAAAGTAGTCGATCATGACGCCACCGATGCCAGGGCCAAGAATGAAACCGACGTGATGCGCCGTGGTCATAAAACCCTGAGCACGGCCGGCGAGATCTTCGCTGACTGACTCCGCCGCCAGCGCGCGGCTGGACGACTGCAACATCGCGCCGCCGACGCCCTGGACGAACCGCGCAAGAATCAGCTGCAGCACAGTTTGGGAAATGCCACAGAGAAGAGAACTCACGGAAAAGACGAAGAAGCCGAGGGCAAACATCTTTTCTCGTCCCCAGAGATCGGAAATGCGCCCGAAGACGACGGAAAGACCGATGTTCGATAGTTGATACGAGAGCAACGCCCAGGACACGCCGAGCAAGTCCGTGCCCAAACTCTGCGCCACCGTCGGCATGGAGATCGAAACGATGCGCGTCGCCGTGCCGGAAAAAAAAGTCCCGAGTAGAGCGGTTGCCAGAAGCAGATAGTTGACGCGCGATTCCACGTTGAAGCAATTCTCGACCGGGAATTTCTGAGTAATAGCGCCGAATAGTCCGTGGAGCAAACTAAGGGGAAAGAATTCACCACGAAGGCACGAAGGACACGAAGGGTTCGGATAAGAACGGCATAAGAAGGGCAACCACAGGGGGTTGCCCCTACAAATCCGATTTCTCATTGCGTTCTTTGCATTGCATTGCTATCCGAAAACTTGCGTGGCGCGCGCAAATTTCCCGGAAGTCGAAGACCCTCGGATTCGGAAATTCCTCTCGCCAAGGCGCAAAGACGCTAAGTTCGGAAGAGATGTCATTTCGACCCCTTCGACAAAAGCTCAGGACAAGCTCCGGGAGAAATCTTTCTTAGATTCCTCGCATTCGCCTTGGCGTCCCTTCGACTTCGCTCAGGACATGCTTTGCGGGAGATATTCCGATTTCTTTTTTGCGTTCTTTGAGCCCTTTGCGGTTAATTATCCGATTCCGAATCTTTTCTTCGGTTGCGACTCTGCCGCGCTAGGTCCTTCGTGGTGAGAATATATTTGGCAGCGCAATATCGATCAGCGCAGCGATGCGACAAATCGCCGCACCGCGTTGCGCCATTCATCAGGCTGCGCTTCGACGATCGGCATGTGGTGCACGCCGGCGAATGAAACGAAACGCGCGTGCGGAGACGTCGCAGCGGCGACCGCGCGGCTTTGCTCCAGAGTGGCGCGCTGGTCATCTTGGCCATGCAAAATCAGCGCAGGACATTTTACCGCACGCGCGTACTCCGCCGGGTTGTGCGAAAACAAAATGAACTATCCCGCAGCAAGCTGCGGGGTACCGGATCGGAACAAATAGAATTTGAGCGAATTTGTAGGGTGGGTGGAGGCGCGTAGCGCCGATACCCACCTTTGGGGATGATGGGTATCGCTACCGCTCAACCCATCCTACATCGGAATCGCGACGCAGCAAGCTGCGGGGAATTAACCCGCAGCGATTAAAAATTTCGGCGGTCACTTCGACCGCAAGGCTAGGTAAACTCGCGGCGAGTAAAAAGCTGGGCTACTCTTTGAACAACCGCAACAGCCGCCAGCGGCCCGCCGCGATGTCCTCGGTGCTCCACTCGACCAGAGCCGCCAGAGCGCCGCGCGGATCGAGAATGGCGAGCAGTTTTTCCCCTTCGCGGGGCCGGCCGAGCTCAAACAAAACATCCTGCTGGCCCAAGCGCAGCCGCGACAATAACCGGCTCTGCCAAGTCATCGCCGGCAGGTGGCTCAACGCCGAGCGCAATGAAACCAACGGCGCCGGAGCGCCGGCGCATACTGCCATCAACTGATCCGGCGTCAGCGCGCGCTCGACGCAGAGATGATCGCAGGCCATGCGCCGCAGTGTTTTTAAGTGCGCGCCGCAGCCCAATTCATGGCCCATGTCGGCGGCCAAAGTGCGCACATAGGTGCCGCGCGAACAGGTGACATCGAGCTCGATTTCCGTGTCGCTCAGCCGGCGCAGGCGCAACGTCTCGATGCGAATGGCGCGCGCCTCGCGCGCAATCTCCTTGCCCTGGCGCGCCAACTGATACAAACGCACGCCGTCTTTCTTGAGCGCCGAAAACATCGGCGGGATCTGTTTGAGATCGCCGGTGAACTTACTTTCCAACGCCGCTAGTTGCGCCGCGTACACCGGCGCCACGGCGCGGGTTTGGATCACCTTGCCGGTGCCGTCTTGAGTATCGGTTTCGATACCCAACGCCATCACGCCGACGTAGCGCTTGGCGCCGCTAAGAAAAATATCGGCGATCTTGGTGCCCTCGTTCACGCCCAGTAAAAGCAACCCGGAAGCGAACGGATCGAGGGTGCCGAGATGGCCGACTTTCTTAGCGCCGATAATGGTTTTGACTCGGTGCACCACCTGAGCCGAAGACGGCCCGACCGGCTTGTCGATGAGCAGCACACCGCTTTGCGTGGTTATCATAGAGAAAGAAACAATTCGAAAAAGATTTCTGTGATCATTAGAATTGCGAGAGTCCGATCTCACCACGAAGGCACGAAGGTAGGGGCGAAAGATTTTTCGCCCGTACAAAAACCTTCGTGGTGAAAAGAATTCTCCTAGCCTTTGACCTGCTTCAATAGTTCATCGATGCGCTGGGCGGCATCTTCGCTGTCATCGTAAGTAAATTCGAACTCCGGGACGAAGCGCAGTTTAAGCTGCTTGCCGACTTTGGCGCGGATAAAACCGGTGGCGCTTTTCAAACCCGCCAACACCGCGCCGCGATCCTCTTGGCCGCCGAGCAAATTGAAATAGACCCGCGCGTGGCGCAAGTCTTTGCTGACTTTCACGCCGGTAAGCGTCACTCCGCGCACCCGCGGATCGTGGATGTCCCTCTGCAGCAACTCGACGATCACTTCGAGAATCAAATCGCCGACCCGGTCCGAACGTTGATATTCCATGGAATAAACCAAGAGGGCGGGTTTCAAATCCGCCCCTACAACTCCCAACTCTTTTTTTGCGCCTTTTGCGTTCCCGATTGCCCTGAGTCCATCGAAGGGTGCGGCTAATGAGTCCCTGTCTTCGGACCGAGGGCTTTGTCGAAGGGTGCGGCAATTCTCCCTCAGCAGTAGAAAAACTCCACGCCGGCTTCGCCCACTTCGGCTAAACCCAGAGCGTCGACGAAGTCGACGACTTTGTTGAGCGTCGCTTCGATCACCGGCCGGCTGGTGCCGGCGACGGCGAAGCCCAACACCGTGCTCTGCCACAAATCCTGGTCGCCGCACTCGGCCACCGAGATATTGAAGCGCTCGGCCACCCGGGCCTGGATTT
>Ga0137461_1000244_pt1 | contig 12516 bp, 10 predicted proteins | sample EasRivERMGT746_2_FD_104650 | JGI IMG/M metagenome (GOLD analysis project Ga0137461, IMG submission 104650) | Soil microbial communities from meander-bound floodplain in the East River, Colorado, USA - East River MetaG ERMGT746_2 | ecosystem: Environmental > Terrestrial > Soil > Floodplain ... | reverse complement strand
GACCACCGACATGCAGTGGTTCGTTTCCGGCAGAGAAGTTTTCATCGGCCACGAGTTGCCGGTCAAAGTGCAGCGCATCGATCCGCCGCCGCCCTTCGGCGGCGAGAAGCTCGTGCTGTCAAAAATGTTAAATGAAGGCGAACTGCATGGCGCCGTAGTGCCAGGCGACAATGGTTATACCGGCTTCTTCGGCGGCGGCGAAACACCGCCCATGATGGCCGCCTATCCGGGTGTCAAACCGCTCTTCGATAACAACCAAGAAATTATCGACTACGTGAAGCGAACCGGCATCAACCCGATCATGCATGTGCTGTCGGTCCGCAAAGAAGTCGTCGAGCGTCATCCAGACTTTCCCGCGAAACTGACCCGCGCCTTCATGGAAGCCCGCGATGTCGCGACCCAGTACATGCCGCCGGAAGAAATCGCCGGCTATCGAAAAGAGCGCGACGTACTCGGCGAAGATCCCTACGCCTACGTCATGGGCGCGAACGAGAAGCGCACGCTAGCGGCGATGAACCGCTATCAAATCGAACAGGGCCTGATGAAAACCATGCTGCCGATGGACAATCTGTTTATCGGCCATGTGTGAGCCGCCGAGAATTGTGATGTTGCGATCGGCAGTAGTCCTATTTGTCCTATCCGTCCTATTTTCCTCAGCCCGCGCCGCCACACTCGATGACGCCGCCCGCGCCGAAGGCGAAGTCGTCCTCTACAGCTCGCTCAACAACGAGCAGATCGTCACGCTGGTCGACGCTTTCAAGAAAAAACATCCAGCGATCAAGCCGTCTTTTTATCGCGGCACCAGCGAGCGCGTTTTGCAGCGCGCCAGCACCGAAGCGAAAGCCGGCCGCTTCGCCGTCGATGTCGTAACCTCCGCGGGGTTTCAGGTGCAGCTGATGAAGGAGTCCGGTCTCACCCAGCGCTTCGTGCCGCCGGAAGCCGCGGCCTATGACGAAGGGTTCAAAGATCCCGACGGCCACTGGGTCAATGTTCACTCGCTGCTGAACTCCATGGCCTACAACACGCAGCATGTCCGCCCCAACGAAGCGCCAAAAAAATATGAAGATCTCTTAGCGCCGCGCTGGAAAGGCCGCATCGGCGTCAATCTGTTGGACCCGGAATGGTACGTCAGCCTGCAGCGGCGCTGGGGCAAGGACAAGGCGCGTAGTTTTTTGAAGGCGCTCGCCGCCCAGCAACCCGCGCTGCGCGACGGCCACAACATCACCGCTCAACTTTTAGCCGCCGGCGAATTCCACGTCGTCAGCAACACCTACGCCCACATCGCCGCGCGCATCAAAGGACAAGGCGGCCCGGTTCAGTACGTCTTCGACGAACCGGTGATCACCTATGTGCATCCCATCGCCTTGGCCAAGAGCGCGCCGCATCCGAATGCCGGCAAACTGCTGATCGGTTTTATTCTATCCGTTGAAGGACAGCGCATGCTGCGCGACCAGGGCAGAATTCCTGCCCATCGCGACGTCGATCCCCAAGTGTTTTCCCTGCGCAACGTCAAACTACAAGCCAGCGATCCGCGACTAGCAAAGGATTACGCCCCAGCCGGCGAAGAGATGCGCGGGATCTTCGCCGCCCGTTAGGTCGTTTCGGGTCTCGGGTTACGTGTTTCGGGTTCAACTCGAAACCCGGAACTCAAAACCCGAAACAGCGAGGTCGAATCTATAATGATTCTCAATCATCAAAGTTAGGACGACTTACACAATGAACATTTTTCCCGCACAGCGCTCGACCTCGCTCCCGGGCGGCTACATGGGCAAGATTCTCCGCGTCGATCTCACCAGCGGCGCGATGAAAGATGAGAATCTGCCCGAAGAACCGATCTTGAAAAAGTTCATCGGCGGGCAAGCGCTGGCTTTATACATTTTGATGAACGAATTGCCGCTCAACGCCATGCCCTTCGGAGCGGAAAACAAAGTGGTCATGATGACCGGCCCGCTTACCGGCAACGGATTCACGCCAGGCGGCACGAAAATGACCGCCGTCTATTTGAGCCCGCTGACCAACACGACACTCGGCCGCGGCGCCACCAGCGGTTACTGGGCGACTTATCTTAAAGCCGCTGGCTTCGACGGCATCATCGTTGAAGGCGTATCTTCGAAACCTGTGTATCTCTACATCAAAGACGGCAAGCCGGAACTGCGCGACGCGGCGAAAGTTTGGGGCCTCGGCACTCGCGACACCGAAGATCGTCTACGTGAAATCGTCGGCAATCGCGACGCCAGAGTGCTGTGCATCGGCCCGGCGGGTGAAAATATGAACCGCGCCGCCATGCTCGCCAACGATTACAATCATTTTGCCGCCCACAGCGGCGGCGCCGTGTTCGGCTCGAAAAAATTAAAAGCCATCGTCGTCAGCGGCACCGTGCGGCCGAGCTATCGCGACAAAGTAAAGCTCGCCGACGCCGGCTTGCGTTGGCGCAACGTCTTGCAGCAACACGACGTCAAAAAAAAGCAAACCAAGTACGGCCACGGCGACGCCTGGGGCGCGCTCAATAATTTGAATTGGCGCAGCACCGATTTACAACCCGCGCATATCAAAGGCTTCGACCAAAACGAGGTCGTGCTTCGTCCCTGCTTTCAGTGCGCCCGCATGTGTCCGTGGGATGCCAAGCTTGGCAAAGGTGAATTCAAAGGCACGGTGGTTCACTTCAACGCCGGTGGCGAGTGGCTCGACAGTTTTTTCAACCTCGGCATCAAAGGCAACGCCGTGCTTTATCTAGCCGAAAAGATCAATAATCTTGGCATCGAGTGCAGCCACTTTTCCTGCGGCGCCGGTGTCGCGTTTGAAGCTTGGGAAAAGGGATTGCTTGGCCCCGATCGAACGAATGGCGTGAAACTCGAATGGGGCAATGTGGAAGCTGTCGACAAACTTTTAGACATGGCGGCGAAGCGCGAAGGCTGGCTCGGCAATTTGCTCGCCGAAGGTCCGAAGCAATTGGCCGAAGCGCTCGGCGGCGACGCGCCGAACTGGGCCGTCCACACCAAGGGCGGCACGCCGGCGATGCACGAGTGGCGCCCGCTGCTCGGTCAAATGTTGAGAGAACTGGTCGCCAGCGGCGGCATGAAACCCCAAGGCGGCGGTTCGAAAAATCCGCCGCCCGATTTGCGCGAGAAGGAACATTGGGGTCCGCTCGAAATGGACAGTCCCGAAGGCTGGGTTTGGTCGCATGTGTTGTCTGAGCAGTATCGCCAGTTCACCGGCATCTTCGGCGGCTGTTGGTTCGCCCAGGAAAGTCACAAAAAAGACGGATTGAATTCCATCGTCGACGCTTTCAACGCCATCACCGGTTGGAATTTTTCCATGGAAGAAGCCCTCGCCGCCGGCCACCGCAGCATGATCCTGCAAAGCCTCTTCGGCACTCAGCGCGGCTGGATCGCCGACTTCGACTGGCAAGACGTCGGCCCAAGATTTTTAGAACCGATCCCCGATGGCAAGTACAAAGGCTTCACGATTGCGAAGTGGTTGCCGGATATGATTTTCGATTATTATAAAATGTCAGGAAGGCACGAGCGGACGGGAAGACCGTTCAAGGACACGCTAGAAAAGCTCGGCCTCCAAGAATTTACGCCCTGGAGCCAGGAGGCGAGCCATTTGTGAGAGAGGGAAATGAAGAACCCAGCCGCAAGCAGCGGGGAATGAGAAGAATGTGATGAGAGTTATCCCAAAGGCGTCACCCCCGAATGTTTTTATCGGGGGTCCAGTTCCTCCGGACTCGCCTGGATTCCCGCTTAAAGCATGCGGGAATGACGGACTTCGGAAAGTAAATTAGTTTAACGCAGCAAGCTGAGGGAATCGACCCACAGAGATTGAACCAAACCAAACCGGTGGGAATAACGGAAACCTATCCGGCGCAACCAAATTTGCGCCGTCGGCACACGCTCCAGCAGCCGGTCAGATGCTGCAAGTTCCGAAGCGTCAGTCTCGTAGGCGCCGGATTCGATATCGATGGCAACCAACTCTCCCTTGTGAACCGCCTCTAACTTTGATTGGAGCCGCTGATAGATTTCATCACCGCGGCGGGCGAATTCTTCTTTGCTGAAACGAGGCTGTACTTTCATAGAGCCACCCTTTCGTTTTGACACTCCAACATGATTATAACCCGCGACGTGGGTTCCCACCATAGCAGAGTTTCTAAGGACTGCCGACTACGGCAACTCCTCCAACAACCGGCTCGCCCCCTTCAACGGGTTCTTAACTCGCAGCAACTTCTGCACATACCACAACCGCGCGGCGACCGGATGAACCACCGGCACACCGAGATCGTTTTCCGCGGTGATAATGTCCTTGATCCCCCAGGCGCCGGAGCCGAGAAGATAAATCCCCTGCGCCGTCGGATGTTTGTTGAACGACGATTTCAGATGCTGATAGATCGTCTCGCTGGAAATCTTGTCCGCTTCGCCAGGCGACGTGTCCATGCCTTCCATGCCCAACACCTCGAAACCAGCGTCGGTAAAGTAACGAGTGAAAATATCGTTCATCTTCTGATCGCGGAAATAAGTGCAGCCGACAAATTTCTTGATGCCCAAGGCGCGCAGCGCTTGGGCCTGTGACATGCCGGAGGTGAAGATGGGAATCTTATACTTTTCTTCCCAGCCGCTGACGATCTCCTGCTCAGCCTTGTGACCGCGCACCATGAACTGCGGCCCGCCTTCGGGATGCATCACGTCGACGCCAATCTCGGCAAGCTCCGCCACCTTGGCGTGATAAGTTTCCATCGCACCGAGATAGCCGCGCTCCGAATGTTCCTTGATACCCGCGTACATCGGAATACAACCGACGCCTTCCGGCAACAGCCGAATGAACTCCACCAACGAACCTGAACCGTAAGTCGGTTTGATGACTCCAACAATTCCTCGCCATGTTCCAGTAGCCATATAACCACTCCTTTCCCGCCCGTGAATTGAATGGACCTATGCTAGTCGGGACACGCCATGAAAAACAAGAGCGAATCGCCCGACGCGATCATCCATCTTCCACCCTCGATTCTCGACCCAAATACGGCGCCACTCTATTGACGGCGGCAAAAGGTAAGTGATACATCCACGCTGTCAGCGTACAAGTTAGCGCGAAAGGAGCAGCATGGTGAACAAACCGACGGACACCCTCACTCAAGAATACGGCAACCTGGTTCCCACCGGCCGCCTGCTCGATGGCAAGCCGCGCAGCATTTTATTCGACGCGACCAAATGCATCGGCTGTCGCCACTGCGTGCAGGCGTGCAAAGATTGGAACGATCACGACCGCACCAGTCTTTACGAACTCTCCAGCACCAACTGGATCACCATGGAACCGCCGGTGCTCGAAGGCATGGCGCCGCTGTGGGCGAGAAATAGCTGCATGCACTGCAACTTCGCGGCCTGCGCCGCCGTGTGCCCGGTGGAAGCGATCACCAAATACGAAGAAGGCCCTGTGGTCATCAACAAAGACGTCTGCATCGGTTGCGAGTACTGCATCCACGCCTGCCCGTGGGAAGTGATCACCAAAGACGACATCACCGGCAAGGCCAGCAAGTGCTCCATGTGCAGCGATCGCATCAGCGAAGACAAGCAACCCTTTTGCGTCCAAGCCTGTCCCGTCGACGCGCTCGACTTCGGTTTCACGGAAGAAATCTCTGAAAAAGCCAGAAAACAAGCCGAAGCGGTCGGCGGATACACCTACGGCGAAAACGAAGCCGGCGGCGGCAGCGTCATCTACGTGCTCAAGGAAAGCAAAGAGAAATACAGCATCCGTAATATTAGCGAGCAGAAATTCCCCAAGCATAAGATCCCGCTCGGCCTGATGCTAAAAGATCTGTTCACGCCGCGCTGCGGCATCGCCGGCAAGACGCGCGCGCTTTGGCTCGCGATCATTCATCCGAAGCGGCTGATCTACCGGTATTTTTCGTGAAGAATTCTCAGCCAACAAATCCACGATCACTTTCCCGTCCGAATCTTTTCCTTCCCCTTCGACGGGGGAAGGTTAGGATGGGGGTGCTGCGTACGCCGAATAGAAGGGTCGACACCCCCACCTCTATCCTCCCCCGTCAAGGGGGAGGAGGTCGGAGAGCAAGGCGGTACATTACAATAACAAGCAAAGCCGTGCTTCTCACGATGATCACGCTCGTTCACGGAGCAGATGTTTACGCCGAAAAAATCCGCACCGCGATTCCCCAAGCCAATCTTAATTATCTCTCCATCTACGTTGCCGACGCGCGCGGTTTCTTCAAAGACGAAGGGCTCGACAACGAAACCGTGGTCATTTCCGGTCCGCTGTCCATCGCCGCGTTGCTCAGCGGCGACGTTGATTTCAGCGGCGCTGGAGGCAGCGGCATGCGCGCCGCGCTCAAAGGCGCGCCGCTGAAAGGAATCTATTTTCAATCGGAGAAAGTTACTTTCTACTTGGTCGCCGATCCGAGCATCAAAAGCGCCGCCGACTTGAAGGGCAAGAAAGTCGCCATCGGCAGCTCCGGCGACACCCAAGATCGCATGATCACCATGTTCGCCGAGCGCGGCGGCGTGAGCAGCCGGGATATCATTCGCATCGCCGTCGGCGCCGACACGGCGACGAGAATTCTCGCGATCAAAAGCGGCAACGCCCATGCCACCACTGTCGATCCCGGCGGACTGGTCTTCGCACAAAAGGAAGGTCTCGTTTCCCTCGGCTTTCTCGGCGATTTATTTCCCATGCCGTTTCAAGGCTTCGTCACCATCGACAGAAAAATTCGGGAGAATCCGGCGCAGATCAAGCGCTGGCTCAAGGGCGCGATCCGCGGCCTGATGTTAGTCCGCGAGCGGCCTGAAGAAGCCGTGGATCTCGGCATCAAGAAACTTCAGCTCGGCCGAGCCACCCGCGCCATGGTCGTCGAAGGCGTGAAGAATTACGTGCGCACCCTGCCCCAAGGAGTGCCCGGACTGCCGACGGCGGAAGGAGTGAAAAATTTTCTCGAATACGACATCAAGATTCCGCTCGGGATTAAGGAGGACATCCCCGCCGAGCGTTTGTTGAACCTGCAATTGGTCGAAGAAGTAAAAAAAGAATTGGAAGCGGCGCAAAGGAGAATTAGCAAATGACCTCGGAACAAGATCTACGCGAACAGCTCGCGCTGTGCACGCGCATTTTTGCCATGCAGGGCATGATCGGCTTATTCGGCCACGTAAGCGTGTATCAGCCGGAGACCAAAACGGTCTTCATCACACCGGGCATGGGCTCGGACAAAGGCAGCTTAAAACCGGAGGAAATGGTCGCCACCGATCTCGCCGGCAAACCGCTCGCGGGAAAAGAAGGCCCGCCGGTGGAATGGCCGATTCACACCGCGCTGCACGGCGCGCGCGCCAATGCTCTCGCGGTGGCGCACTTGCACACGCCGCACGCGACGCTGTTCGCCATCGCCAAGCGAAAGTTTCAGCCGGTGACGCTGCAAGGCGCGATCTTCGCCGACGGCGTGCCGCTCTATCCCGAAGCGCAGTTGATCACTAACCCGCAACGCGGCGATGCGCTGCTGAAGGTAATCGGCGACAAACGCGCCGCGCTACTGCGCGGCCACGGCATCGTCGTGGTCGGGCAAAATTTACAAGAAGTGCTGTACAGCGCGCTAGTCTTGGAAGACGACACCAAGAAAACTTTGCAAGCCGCCACGCTCGGCGAAGTCGGCACGATCAGCGCCGAAGAATGCCAAGCCTTCGGCGCCGAAATCGCCATCGAACGTCGCGCCGGCAGAGCCTGGAACTATTTTCGCAGTCTGGAAGCCCGCTGGGATAAGCAAGCCTCCACCGGGCGTAGCGAGTTGTTTCCATAACTTCTGGAACACGTTCAAGCCGTTCAAGTAGTTCAAATCGTTCAAGCCGTTTCCCGAGGTTCTAACGTTTTGAACGGTTTGAACGTATTGAACGGCTTGAACGAAAAGGAGCGATAATATGAACGAAGGAGTAAGACTTTACGCCGGCACACAGCATGGACTGATCACCTGGCGCTCGACGAACAACGGCTGGCAAGAAGTCGCGCGCCACTTCGCGGACGGCATCATCGACTCGATCCACGGCTGCAAACAGACGCCGGAGAAAGTTTTCGTCGGGGTGACCCACGACGGACTTTACCGAACCATCGATGGCGGCAAGAGTTGGGCGAAAGTTTTCGCCGGCGACATTCGCTCGGTCACGGTCGATCCCAGCGATGACAATGTCGTCTACACCGGCATCGAGCCCGTGGGACTTTTTCGCAGCGAAGATGGCGGGGATAGTTGGCAAGAAATCGCCGCGTTGAAAAAGTTGCCCCAATCGGTGCGCAAGAACTGGTGGTACCCGCAGGCGCCGCATCACGGCCATGTGCGCAACATTCATGTTCATCCCGACAATGCGGAAACGATTTACTTGTGCCTGGAACATGGCGGCATCGTGCGCAGCTTCGACCGCGGCGACAGTTGGGAAGACGTCAGCAAAGGCATCGACTACTTGGACATTCACGTGATCTCAAACTTCCCCAAGCGCGCCGATCGTTACTACGTCGCCTCGGCGCGTGGCTTTTTCACCAGCGACAAACCGGAAGCCGGCTGGGTGCGCGCGGAGAACGGCATGACGCGCGACTACTTTCACGATTTTCTTTTTTTGGACCCGCAGCACGAGGGCGAGAAGGCGACCATGCTGATCGCCACCGCCGACGCCTCGCCAGGTTTCTGGCGCAGGGAAAACCGCGGCGCGCGCGCGGCGCTGTTTAAAAGCACCGACGGCGCCGAGTCGTGGACCAGGATCACCAATGGCCTCGCCGACGATCTCGACTCGATGATCTGGGCGCTGGTGCATCATCCGACCGATCACAAAGCGCTCTTCGCCGGCTTCGGCAACGTCGCCCGCGGCCACGCGTCGGGATCGGGCGGCGCCGGCGATCTGATGATCAGCCGCGACATGGGTGATAGCTGGCAGAGATTGGACATCGATCTGCCCGCCGATCGAGTTCTCTGGGCGGCGGCGGAGTGAGCGAACGCGTAGCGTTCGCGTTCAAGCCGTTCAAAACGTTCCAATCGTTCAAATCGTTTTGAACCTCCGAGACGGTTTGAACGGCTTGCCTTCGATAAACTCAGGCCCTGAGCCTGCCGAAGGGAACATTTTGAACGATTTGAACGCGTTTAGATTTATCGAGGCAGAGAAATGGCGAACCCCAACTACACCAACTTTTTGCCGAGCGTGCGTAAAACCCGCCTCCCCGGCGGCTACATGGGAAAAATCCTGCGCGTCAACATGACAACGGGAAAACTCACCGACGTGAATCTCCCTGAAGAGCCGTTGCTAAGAAAATATTGGGGTGGACAACTCTTTGCCGAATATGTGCTGCTCAACGAACTACCGCTCGACATCGATCCCTACGACGAAAAAAATATTATCGTCGGCATGACCGGACCGATCACCGGCACCGGCTTTACGCCCGGCGGCACGAAAATGTGTTTCGTCTATTTGAGCCCCGCGACGAAATACACCCTCGGCCGCGGCGCCACCAGCGGCTATTTTGGCACCTCGCTAAAATGCGCCGGCTACGACGGCATTATCGTCACCGGAGCGGCAGAGACGCCCAAGTATCTTTACATCGGCGAAGACAAAGTCGAGCTGCGTGACGCCAGCAAAGTCTGGGGCAAAGGCATCCGCGAAACTGAAGACACGCTGCGCAAAGAATCCGGCCATCGAGATGCACGCGTCGGCTGCATCGGTCCCGCCGGCGAAAATCTCATTCGCGCGGCGATGTTGGTCAACGACTACAATCACACCGCGGCCCATGGTCTGGGCGCGGTGATGGGCTCGAAAAAACTCAAAGCCTTCGTCGCCTGGGGCACCAAGCGGCCGCGCTTGCACGACAAAAATAAATTGATCGACGCCGGCGTGCGCTGGGCCAAAGCGATTTCATCGCGCAAGACTACAGTTAAGAAAAGATTGACCAGCGTTGGCCACGGCGAGGATTGGGGCGCGATTACGAAATTGAACTGGCGCAGCACGATCATCACCGACGAAGCCAAAGGCTTGGATCAGAACCGCGTCACGCTTCGGCCATGTTTTCAGTGTCCGCGCATGTGCCCGTGGGATGTCGAGATCGGCGAAGGCCGCTTCAAGGGCAAGATCGGCCACTTCAACGCCGGCAGCGAGTGGATGGATACTTTTTACAACCTGGGCTTCAAGGGCAACGATGTGCTCTATCTCTCCGAGCGCATCAACGATCTCGGCATCGAGTGTAGCCACTTCGCCTGCGGCGCAGGATTAGCTTTCGAAGCCTGGGAAAAAGGCGTGCTCGGCCCCGACAAGACCGATGGATTGAAATTGGCATGGGGCGATATGGAAGCGGTCGAGACGTTGCTGGAGCGCTGCGCGCGGCGCGAAACCTGGCTCGGTAACATTCTCGCCGACGGGCCCAAAGAACTCGCTGAAGAGTTGGGCGGCGAGGCGAAGAATTGGGTCGTGCATACCAAGGGCGGCACGCCGGCGCAACATGAGTGGCGCCCAATGTTAAGCCAGATGCTGCGCGAATTGGTCGCCAGCGGCGGCATGAAACCGCAAGGCGCTGGTGGCACCGAACCGCCCGCCGATCTAAAATACCGCGAAAAATGGGGACCGCTCGATGCCAATCAACCCGACGGTTGGACTAGCTCGCATCTAATCACGGAACAAGTGCGTCAAGCCTGCGGCATCATGGGCGGCTGCTGGTTCGCATTGAATGACAAGCCGCCCGACGGCGTAAAGAGCATGCTCGACTCGCTCAATGCGACCACCGGCTGGGACGTAACCATGGACGAATTAGTCGACGCCGGCCACCGCGCGATTATTTTGCAAAGCGTCTTCGGCACCCAGCGCGGCTGGATCGCCGAACATGATTGGCAAGACGTCGGCCCAAGATTTTTAGAACCGATCCCCGACGGCAAGTACAAAGGCTTCACCATCGCGAAGTGGCTGCCGGGTTTGGTTTACGAATATTATAAAATCTCCGGCCGCCACGAACACACCGGCCGGCCGTTCATGGACACACTGCAAAAGTTAGGACTTGAGGAATTCAAAGAGTGGAGCCAGTTGGATTGATACCGTCACGACTTTTAAGAACTGAATGTTGCACCAACAACTTCATCCGTCATTCCCGTGAAATCGGGAATCCAGGTTTTCCAATCGCTGGATTCCCGCCCGCGCGGGAATGACGAGAAAAAAGGAGACTGTGATGAAAATTCGAAAAGATAAATTACTTGGCTGCTTGCTTCTGAGTTTTTTTACGGCGGGATTGTTTCTCCCAAAGTCTGGCCAATCCCAGTCATTGAAAAAAATCCGCCTGGCCAGCTCCTCCACCAACGTTTCGTTTCTCGCTCTTTACACCGCGCTTCATCGCGGCTTTTTCAAGGACGAGGGCATCGACCTGGAAATTATCTTCATGGCGGCCAACTTGGCCAGCACCGCGGTTTTAAGCGGCGATGTCGATTACAACGGGGCGGTCACCGGCACCATCGGCGCCGCCGTGCGCGGCCAGCCGATGAAAGTTTTGCTGTTCACGGTCGCCAAGCCTTTTCTCTTTCTGGTCAGCAAAAAAGATATCAAGGACGTGAAACAGCTCCGAGGAAAAAAGGTCGCCGGCAGCTCACCCGGCGGCTCGGCGACTTTGATCGCCGACAAAGTCCTTAAGCACTATGGCCTCGAGCCCGGACGCGACGTGTCCTTGCTGCCCATGGGCGGCTCCGCCGCCGGCCGTTTCGCCGTCTTGGAAGCGGGCGTCGTCGATGCCTCATTCTTGTCCGTGCCGGAAAACATTTTTGCCCTCGAAAAGGGCTACAACGAACTGGTCTTCGCCGGCGACGTGATCGAATTTCCGCAGAACGGCTTCGGCAGCTCCGAGAAAAAAATCCGCGAGAATCCCGATGAGGTGTACCGCATGGTGCGCGCCACCTTGCGCGGCCTGCAATTCGTCTGGGACAAAAACAATCACGAAGCCGTGGTCAACGTCTTGATGAAGCAGTGGCGCATGACCGACCAGAAATTAGCCGCTGAAACTTTCCGACACGTGACGCGAGTTCTAACCAAAGACGCCTACGTCAAGCCGGAGTCCGTGCAGGTGCTCATCGACCTCGCCCGCGAGAGCGCCAAGGTGACCAAACCCGTAACCGTCGCCGATGTCGTCGACTACAGTTTCGTGGACAAAGCGAGAAAAGAACTGGGAATCACGAGATAGTTTCGGGTTTCGAGTTAGAAAACCCGAAACCCGTAATTCGAAACGAATTAACCTTAGGGTGCGCTTGCGCACCGATCCGTTTTTCCTTCCTGCGCTTCCTTTCTTCCTGGTGAACAGAAAGATGGGTACCCCTCGATACACCATCATGGGTGGCTACTCGGGGAATCGGAACTCCCCGAACCGCCCACCCTTCCTACGCAAAACGTACTGTGTATTGCCTTGAACCTAGATGCACGTGCCTATACAATCTCTGACAAACCAATGGAGGCCCCCCGTGGAAGAAGCTAAGATTTTGAAAAAAGGACAGTTGGTTATCCCAATCCATATCCGCAAAAAATTCGG
>Ga0137461_1000243_pt1 | contig 12568 bp, 10 predicted proteins | sample EasRivERMGT746_2_FD_104650 | JGI IMG/M metagenome (GOLD analysis project Ga0137461, IMG submission 104650) | Soil microbial communities from meander-bound floodplain in the East River, Colorado, USA - East River MetaG ERMGT746_2 | ecosystem: Environmental > Terrestrial > Soil > Floodplain ... | reverse complement strand
GCCGACCGTCTCGTCCAGGATTTTCGACATGACATAATCCGAACTGCCGACGCCGGTGGAGCCGCACTTTGGCAGCTCCCGCGCTTTGATGATGTCCTCGACCGATTTGAACGGCGCATCGGCGCGCGCGAAAATGACCATATCGTCATTTTCCAGCGAGCCGAGCCAGTTCATTTTCGTGAGATCAAATTTCACTTCTTTTTGACCCGAGAGCTGACTGAGATAGAGATTATTGTGCGGCGCCAAGATCGTCAGCCCGTCCGGTTTGGCGACGCCCGAGACGAAGTTGGCCGCGGTCACCGAGCCTGCACCCGGCATATTCTGCACGACGATGCTTGGGTTACCGGGAATATATTTGCCCATCTGCCTCGCCATCATGCGCGCGGCGCGATCGTAGCCGCCGCCGGTGCTCAGGCCGACGACGATACGAATGGTTTTGCCGCTGTAATAATCCGCCTGCGCCGCAACAGAGCGGACGAAAGCAACCGTAAGGAGCAATGAGCAAAGCGCCGCTAGGGCGCGTTTCAGAGATTTATTTTTCTGCATGGAAGCCCCTTTCAGTAGTCATATTAGCCACCGGTTTTATGATACCGCATCGTCGTAGGGTTTCCAGCCCGCGTCCCAGTCCAAAGATTCCAAGCCGGAAAAGTTTTTTTTGTAATCGTAAGTGAAGGGCTCGCGGTAGGCGTAGCCGGGATAATAGTAGCGCCGGCCTTGGCTGCGCGACAGGCGGATCGCATGGAGCATCATCAAAATGCCGAGGCTTCGTTTCGCTTGGGCCGGATCGAAGATCGCGTAGACCGCCGAAGTCGCCGCTGCGCCGATATCGAGAAAGGTGACGGCGATCAATTGGCCGCCGTGGTAAATACACAGTTCCAGATTGGCGCACGGTACTTCAGCGGGATTGGGCGAGAGAAAATTGAACAGTGATGTCGGCACGTTTTCGTTGAAGCGCACTCGGTGCTTCTCGAAGAGCGCGGCTTTTTCATCGTCGATGAACGAGGGGCGGAGAACTATATCGGTGTCGCGATTCTTCGCCAGCACCCGTTTTTGACTGCGGCTCAGTGTGAAGCGCGCCAGATCGATGCGCAAAGGCAAAACCGTGAAGGGTTTGCCGCCGTGGACGGAAGTGCGGTAGCGCACGAAGATGATGCCGAAATGACGCCAGCCTTCAGACCATAGTTGGTCCATCTTGCCGGGCGACGCCCGTAAGCAGAGAAAATGTTCGTCATCCTGGGCGACAGTCATGGCGTTAGATTATTTAAATCGACGATCCCGTCGGCGCGGCAAAACCTTCGCAGTATTTTACCGGGCTGTCGAGCACGCTGGTTAATGGGCCCGCCATGTTATCGGTATAAACGCTCGCCAACTCGACGCGCCCCAAGTGCGGCGCCGAACGATCGCAGTGGCTTTCGCTCTCATAATTAGCATTTTCACCGAATAGAGCTAGCAGATAATCGGCCAGCTCCACACGCGACACCGCGCGGGTTGCGGTGACGTGGCGAATGCCGGTCGCGGCGCTGTGCGCCAAGCGCATGACCCGCGCCGCAAGATCGTCGGCCCAAACCACCGAGCGGTATTCATCGTGGACGATGGTGACCGGTAGATTGCGCGCGGTGCGATAGCGCAGCCAATCCCAGTGGCCGGTGCGGCCGTTGGGCGATGGCCCGATCGGCAGGCCGACGCGAATCACCAGCGAGCCGGCGCGATTCAAGATCAGCTCTTCGGCTTCCACGCGGGTTCGGCCGTAGACGCTGATGGGGCAGGGCTGCGAGAGCTCGTCGTAAATGCCATCGCCGCCAAAGACATGATCGGAGGAAACGTAGACCAGCCGAGTTTGTTCCGGCAAGGCATCAATAACACGCTTCAAGTAAACGATGTTGATTTCGCGCGCCCAGCCGGGCGCAGCTTCACAGCGCGGCACGTCGCACACCGCGTGGCACTGGAGAAATATCTTCGGTTGATATTTTTTAAAGACGGATTTCGGCCAAGCCGGCTCTTCGAGATTCAACACCGGCCATTGGCGAACCGATTTCGAGCGATTGGCCCGGGTGACAAACGGCAAAACCGTTTGGGAATACCGTTTGGCGATGCTAAAGCCGAGGATCGAGGTGGCGCCGAAGAGAAGGTTGGATGGGAGCATGGAGATATTGATGCCAGATTTTACTTACGAATCGTTTGGCATTCTATGCTCGCCGTTGGTCCCATAGAGAATCGCTTTGCCGCGCGCCGTAAGGATCACTTCAGCGTCGGGCAGCGATTCGCTCCGGTTCACTTGAATGTAGCCTTCGATGATCGCGTCTTCCCAAATCGTCTGCCGCGGGCAATGGCTTTGCCACGCTTCCATGGCGTCGTCGTAGGTCCGGCGGCGGTCGGCGACCCACCGCAGAAACTCTAACATCAGGAGGTTGGTAGATTCAGACATGGCGCAGTTGACCTGCTGGTTCTCCTAAGTATATCCGATCTCACCACGAAGAGCACCCTTCGACTACGCTCAGGCTGCGGACGCGAAGGGTTCGGATGATTAAGATTCCGACCTTCGTGATCTTCGTGTTCTTCGTGGTGAATAGTTTCTTCCTTATTTGATTGCATCTGTGCCGCACTCGGTCGTTCCGTTACGCAAAAAACTTTCCGAATTTTTTGATCGCCAATTCTTTCATCTCCTGGCTCGATCCCGAAGCCAGCGGATAATCTTTCATCCACTCGTAGGGTCGGGTCGCGTCGATGACGGCGCGGGTGCTGAAACCTTTTTTATCTTTCGGAATTACCGGATCGAGCGGGCCGCTCCAGGCGCGGCGGATGAAGTCGGTGTCGTTGGCTGGATCGGAGCGGGTGCACATCGCCCACAGCACGTCGTTCATGTCGTAGGGATCGATGTCGTCGTCGACCACGACGATGTAGCGGCCGAGATAGGCGCCGGCGCCGCATTGGGCGGCGATCATGCCAGCCTGCTTGGCGTGGCCGGGATAGCGCTGCTTGATCGACACCGCGGTGAAGAACCGTCCTTGAAAACAAGCGACGCCGCGAATATCCGGCACGCCGGCTTTTTCCATGTGATCCCAGATAAACGCCGAGCGCACCAAATTGTCGTCCGAGCCGCCGGGCGGACGCGACGATGGCGCGCCGGTGAGGATCGGATTGGTCCGGTGCATGAGCCGCTTCACTTTGATGATCGGCTCGGTGCGCTCGCCGCTGGCGTAGTAGCCGGTCCATTCGCCGTAGGGGCCTTCGCGCCGTTGCTGATCGGGCAAGCATTCGCCTTCGATGGTGATTTCCGAAAACGCCGGCGTGGGCAGTCCCGTGTGCTTGCCGATGACGACGTCGACGGCTTCGCCGCGGATGCCGCCGGCGTAATCGTACTCGGATTTTCCCCAGGGCAAACTATTCGCCGCGGCGGTGAGCAGCAGCGGATCGTCGCCGAAGCTGATCGCGACGGGGCAAGGACGGCCTTGGTCGAAATATTTTTGTCGGATGATGCGGCCTTGTTTGCCGGGCGAGATGTACAGCGCCAGGGTGTCCTTGTCGTGTACCATGACGCGGTAGCAACCGATATTGACCCAGCCTTCGTCGATGTCGCGGGTGATCACCAGATGCGCCGTGCCGATGTAGCGGCCGCCGTCGGCTTCGTGCCAGTGCGGCACCGGCAACTTGTACAGATCGATGTCGCTGCCTTCGTAAACGTTCTCCATCACCGGCCCGGTCTCGACCACGCGGGGCGGAATATACGTCGGGTTGTTCAAACGTTTGCGCCAGGCTTGAATGAATTGGGTGCGGTCGTAGTCGAGCGGCAGATGCGTCGTTAAGCACTGGCGCTTGAGCGACTGATGATGCACGCCGACCAAAACGCGATGGCCGGCGGGATAATCTTTGATCTTGTCGAACAGAATCGCCGAGTAGGGCGGATTGCGCGCATAAACTTCGGTGACCGCGCCCATCTCGTATTTCCAGTCGCAGCCTTCGACGGTTTTAAGTTCGCCGAACTCGTCGACCTTTTGCATCCAGCCGCGTAAATCGTTGTAGAGCATGTTCGCCTCGTCTTGGTTTTGTTGCTTGGGCCGGCTCCTAAGATCCCTCACTTCGGCCGCGATGACAAGAGAAGTGAGCGGCGGGTCGGAAAAGAAAATACCGTGCAACGGTCGCCGACTCTTATTTGCCTTGCAAGGCGTGCGGCGATTCAATATAAATGCGCCCTATGGCTGAAGCTTTGAACCACATGACCGATGAATCGAAGATGATGCTCGGTTTCATCGTGCGTTTGTGCGCCGCCGAGCTGGGGCATAATCCGACTCCGGATGAGTTCGCCACTTGGGCCAACGGCAAGGGCAGAAAAGGCAGCGATCTCTGTTTGTTCGGCAAAGAAATCACGCCGTCGGTTGCTCAGGTCATGTTCTCTCAACCCGGCCGCATGGTGAGGGTGAGTCCGGAATGGTTGGCGCGCATATGGAAGGGCAAGCGCGATAGTTGACGCGCCCGCGAAGATTTCCCGCTCGATCATTTCTCCAACGCAGCACCCCGAGAGTCCGGTGATTCAAGTCGCTCACGCTTACGAACAAGCCGTCGGTTGATTCAGACGACTCACGAATTTGCACTGGCGTTGCACCCCATCGTCATGCCCGCGCAGGCGGGCATCCAGGTTGTTGTGCGAGAGAGCTGGATTCCCGCTTTCGCGGGAATGATGGAAAGGAAAAAGTTGCCGTTGGCTTTAAGCCGACACCTTTGTAGCCCTCGGCTTAGAGCCGCGACTAATTCAACCGCCGCGACAATTTCCGCGTTGCTCCGCTGTGGTTGTCTTGTTATGCTTCGGCAAGTAGCGTGGCGCGGGTTTCAATTGAATTGCATTTTCAGCGGAGGCCTAAGCGTGAGGTTCGGATCGGCCATTACATTTAGCTGTTTGTTGCTATTCACCGCCAGCGCCTTTGCTCAGAGCAAGGCCGAAAGCCAAGCAAAATTTTCCCAGTATAAGCCGGCGGAGTTTATCGATGCGCGGCTGCTCACAGAAATCGATAAAAGCGGCTACATCGACAAACTCTACAGCGGGCAGGCGCGCTGATTGCGCCGGGATAGTTTTTAATTTCACTCGCCATGCTTCGCGATCTTGACCAAAGCCAGTTCAAGCTAGTTTGTGACTTCCAACCGCGGGGCGATCAGCCGCGCGCCATCGAGCAACTGACGGCGGGGCTGTTGGCGAACCGGCGCCATCAGGTGCTGCTCGGCGTCACCGGTTCCGGCAAGACGTTTACCATGGCCAATGTGGTCGCGCGGGTGAACAAGCCGACCTTGGTGATCGCGCCCAACAAGACTCTGGCGGCGCAGCTTTACAATGAATTTACCGAGCTGTTTCCGGAAAACGCCGTGCGCTACTTCGTCAGCTACTACGATTATTACCAACCGGAAGCCTACCTGCCGTCCACCGACACCTACATCGCCAAAGATTCTTCGATCAACGACGAGATCGACAAGCTGCGCCATTCGGCGACCAAGGCCCTCTTGGAGCGGCGCGACACGGTGATCGTTGCCAGCGTCTCGTGCATTTATGGCTTGGGCGCGCCGGAAGCCTATTTCGACCTGATGGTTTATCTCGAACAGGGAGCGACGGTGAATCGCGACCAAATGCTGCGCAAGCTGGTCGATATTCAATATAAGCGCAGCGATTACGATTTTCATCGCGGCACCTTTCGCGTGCGCGGCGACGTCGTCGAGATCTTTCCCGCCTACGAAGACCGCTCGGCTGTGCGCGTGGAATTTTTCGACGAGACCATCGAAGCGATCAGCGAGATCGACGCGATCCGCGGCAAGGTGTTGCGGCGCGTCGACAAGGCGACGATCTACCCGGCGAGCCATTACGTCACCGGACGGGAGCGGCTGAAGCAGGCGGTGGTGGCGATTCGCTACGAGCTCAAGGACCGGTTGAAGGAGTTGCGCGAGCAGCGCAAACTCTTGGAAGCGCAGCGCTTGGAGCAACGCACGCTGTACGATCTGGAATTGCTCGAGGAGATGGGTTTTTGCCCCGGCATAGAAAACTATTCGCGTCATTTAACCGGACGCCAGCCGGGCGAGCCGCCGCCGACGCTGCTCAGTTATTTTCCCGCCGATTTTCTGCTGGTCATCGATGAAAGCCACGTCACCGTGCCGCAGATCGGCGGCATGTATCGCGGCGATCGCTCGCGCAAAGAGACCTTGGTCGAGTACGGTTTTCGTTTGCCCTCCGCGCTCGACAACCGGCCGCTCAATTTCGCCGAGTTCGAGGCCGGCATGAACCGAACGATTTACGTTTCGGCGACGCCGGCGGCCTATGAGCTGGGCAGCAGCGCCGGCGCGGTGGCCGAGCAGGTGATTCGTCCGACCGGATTGATGGACCCGGCGATCAGCGTGCGTCCGGCGCGCACCCAGGTTGACGATTTGCTCGACGAGATTCGCAAACGGGTGGAAGTCAAAGAACGAGTCTTGGTCACCACCTTGACCAAACGCATGGCGGAAGATCTGACCGAGTATTACCAAGACTTAAACGTAAAAGTTCGCTATCTGCATTCCGACATTGAAACCATCGAGCGGGTCGAGATCATTCGCCAACTGCGCATGGGCCAATTCGACGTGCTGGTGGGCATCAACTTGCTGCGCGAGGGGCTCGATCTGCCGGAGGTGTCGTTGGTGGCGATACTGGATGCGGACAAGGAAGGCTTTCTGCGCTCCGACCGTTCGTTGATTCAGACCATCGGCAGGGCCTCGCGCAACGTTAATGGCACGGTGATTCTCTACGCCGACTCGATCACCGATTCCATGCGCCGCGCCATCGATGAGACCGAGCGGCGGCGCCGCTTGCAAGCTGAGTTTAACCGCAAGCATGGCATCACGCCGCAAACCATCGTCAGAGCGCTGGGCTCGCCGCTGGTGAAAATTTACGACGCGGATTATCTCGAGATTCCGCTGGCGGCGGAAAGCGCCGCCAAGTACGGCGCGAAGGAGCTGCCGCGGCAGATTCGCAAGCTGCAAAAAGAGATGAAACAGGCGGCGGAGAAGTTGGAGTTCGAAAAGGCCGCCGAGTTGCGCGACCGGATTCAGCAACTGCAGCGGCAAGATCTCGCCCTGCGCGATTCGGCGCTGGCGGGCGGCGCCGCGGATTAGATTACTAGCCCGGATAATTCGCGGTAAAACTGCGATCGAGGTGCAACCCTTCCGGAACGAAGGCATGCCCTTCGGGATTGCAAATAGCAAATCTCAAATCCCAGATATGAAATCTGAAATCTGCGATTTGAAATTCCGCGTCAGCGCGGATACAGGGTCACACCTCGATCGACACAGTGTCGTCAGGTTTCCTCGTAGGATGAATAATCCGGGCTAGGAATTCGCGGCTAGCCGGTGACGCCGCCGTCGCCGGAGCTTGGGGTAACGGTGATCGCTTCTTCCAGCGGGTCGTGGCGCCGCTCGGCCGCGCTTGGGCGTGCGGACCTTTGGTATCTCATCCAGTGACCTTTGGGCTGTTCGACCGGTTCGGTGAAGATGGTGGAGACGAAGAAAACCGCGATGGCCAAACCGCTGAAGGAGTAGAGCACGAAGGGCTGCATGGAACCGGTTGATGCGATGTAGTCGCCCCACTGGACCATGAATCCGAGATAGAAGGTAAACAGATAGGTAATCAGCAAACAAATCTTGATCCGGTTGAACAACATGAACGGCAACATTCCGGCGATAAAAAAGAATATATGCCAAATCGGGATGAGCTGGTTGAAGACGCCGAGACTCATCAGATGGTCGATATCGAACATGAGCGGCTCCTTGGTTTAGAATTACAACTTGGTCTTGGACGGCGAATAGCTACCGGTAACTCAAGAAACATGCCAGGAGTGTTGCCGTGGGCCCTGAAAGGCCCTTAAGGATAAATGAGGCACTAAAAGGAATTTTTGGTTGTGTCCGCTTAATCCGAGGTTGGTTTAGCGCGCCCAACGTTGCAAGCTTTCGGTCGAGGTTTGACATGAACGTACCGGGTGGAGCTATGCTCAATCCGGGTCATCGGTCACCATGAATCCTGTCAGCGAAAACATCGCTACTTTGCCAGCGCGGCCGGGCGTGTATTTGATGCGCGACAAAGCCGGCAAGGTGATTTATGTCGGCAAGGCGAAAGACCTGCGCGCCCGCGTGCGGTCGTACTTCAACCGTGCCGATGAGCGCTCCCAGGTCGAGTTCTTGGTGCGCCGGGTGGCAGACATCGAGACTCTGGTCACGAGCAACGATAAAGAAGCGCTGATCCTCGAAAACAATCTGATCAAGCAGTACCATCCGCGCTATAACATTCGCCTCAAGGACGATAAGAGTTATCTCAGCATCAAGGTCACTACCCAGCACGCCTGGCCGCGCATTCTCGCCACGCGCAAGATCGTCAAGGACGGCAATCGCTACTTCGGTCCTTTCTCTTCGGCGCTGGCGGCCAGGGAAACCATCGACATCATCGAGAAGTATTTTCTGCTGCGCAACTGCACCGATCACAATTTTCGCAACCGCAGCCGGCCGTGCTTGCAGTATCAAATCAAACGCTGCATGGCGCCCTGCGTTTTGCCGGTGGCGCAGGATTCTTACCGCGAGAACGTGCGCCAGGCGATGCTGTTCATCGAGGGCAAACAGCAGGAGCTGGTGGGCGAGCTCAAACAGCGCATGCAGGAAAAGTCCGCGGCCCTGGAATTCGAAAGCGCGGCGCGGATTCGCGATCAGATACAGGCGGTGCAGGCGACGCTCGAGAAGCAGCGCATGGTGGCCCATTGGGGCAGCGACCAGGATATTTTCGGCTTGTACCGTGAAGGCGGTTTTATCGAAGCCCAGGTGTTGTTGGTGCGCCAAGGAAAACTCACCGGCAATCTGTCCTATTCGCTCGCTGATTTGGAATTTCCCGACGAGGAAATCATCGGCGCGCTGCTGACGCAGTTCTACCAAGGCCAGCGGTTTATCCCCGATGAAATCCTCTTGCCCGTCGAATTGGAAGACTCCGCCGCGCGCGAAGAATATCTCGGCGAGCGCAAGGGCAAGCGGCTGACGATCCTCTGTCCCCAGCGCGGCGACAAGCGCGGCTTGGTCGACATGGCCGTGGCCAACGCGCGGCAAAACTTCGCCGACCGGCACGATCAGGAAAAGGCCCGGGAAAAAATGTTGCGCGAGCTGCAAGCCGGGTTGCGCCTGAAAAACTATCCCCAGCGCATCGAGTGTTTCGATATCTCGATGATTCACGGCGCCCACGCGGTGGGTTCCATGGTGACGTTTATCGGCGGCGAAGCTGATAAAAATTTATTCCGCCATTTTCGCATTCGCACCATCGACGCCTCCTCCGGCGGCGACGATTTCGGCATGATGTTGGAAATGCTCAAGCGCCGCTTTAGCCGCGGCAAAGCAGAAGCCGACCTGCCGGATTTGATCGTCGTCGACGGCGGCAAAGGTCAGTTGGCCATGGCCTTGGCCGCCATGAGCGAAGTCGGCATCGACGGCGTCGAAGCGGTGGGCCTGGCGAAAATGCGCGTGCAAGCCGCCGCGCGCAGCGCCGAGATCGAGCGTTCGGAGGAGCGCGTGTTTCTGCCGGGGCAGAGCAATCCGGTGATTCTCAAGCGCAACTCCAACGCGCTGTTTCTGCTCCAGCGCGTGCGCGATGAAGCGCACCGCTTCGCCATCACGCATCACCGCAAGCTGCGCTCCAAGCACACTCTGGCGTCGGCCCTCGATGGGGTGCCGGGCATCGGCGGCGTGCGCAAACGCGCGCTGTTACGTGCCTTCGGCAGTATTAAAAGAATCGCCCAGGCGTCGTCGGCGGAACTGCTGCAAGTGCCGTCGATGAACGAACGGTTGGCTGAAGAAGTGCTCAGCGTGCTGAACGCGCTCAGCGCGTCGGCCGAGACGGCGCGTTAGTCGAGTCGGGCGATGGATGGCGTAGCAGCAAAAATCCATCCGTCGGCTTGGCTCATCGCGCCGACATTGGCGCTGCTGCTCGGACAAGCGCTGGCGGTTTTGCCTTGGGCGATTCCAACTCCAGCCGCGCTCTTATCACTGGCGCCGTTGGCGGTTCTCTATTCGCCACGCTGGCGCCGTTGGGCGCTGCTATTTATGCTCGTCGGCGTCGCTTTATCGGTCGGCTATCTGCGTCATCGCCAACTGCTCCATCCAGAGTTCGGTGAGAATCATTTGCGCGCGGCGATGGCGCGCGACCCCGCCCTGTATCTCGAAGGCACCCTCGCCGAGGAGCCGGAACGGTTGGCGCAAAGAAGCCGCTGGCAGTTGCGCGCCGAGCGCATTTGGCATCCCACCGGCGCCGAAGAAATTCACGGCAACATTCTCATCGGTCTGCGCACGGTCGGGCGCGACTGGCGTTTCGGCGACCGCGTGCGGCTGAGCCTGCGCGGGCAGATTCCCCAGGACAGCGGCAATCCGGGCGGTTTCGACTACGCGACCTATTTGGCGCGCCGGGCGATTTATGCCACTGCGTTCGTCGATAACGATCAGCAAGTCGAGCTGCTGGCGCGCGAAGCTGGAATCGCGCGCGGCTTCATCGAAGATATTCGGCGCCAGATCCGCGCTTATCTCGACCGCAGTTTGGCGCCGGACAACGGCGCCTTGATGAAGGCTTTGGTGGTGGGCGACATGGGGCGCATCAGCAAGGAAACCCGCGCCGCGTTTACCGCCGCCGGCGTCAATCACGTGCTGTCGATTTCCGGTTTGCACGTCGCCATGTTGGGCCTGGTGGTGTTCGTGCTCATCCGTCACGGCTTGTCGTTCAATGCTTACCTGTTGTTGCGTTTGAATTTGCTCAAAGTCGCGACCTTCGGTTCGTTCCTGGCGGTGTTGTTTTACACGGCGCTGGCCGGCGCCATGGTGCCGACGGTGCGCTCGGCGATCATGATCGGCGTCTACGAGATTGCCGTGCTGCTCGATCGCGAGGAAGAAGTTTTCACCAGCCTCACCTTGGCCGCGCTGTTGATCGCCTTGGTGTGGCCCGGTGTCGTCGCCGATATCTCTTTTCAACTGTCGTTTCTCGCCGTGCTGTTCATCGTTTGGGGCAGCCGGCGCATGCACGATCGATTTCGCCCGGTGAAAACCGATGAATTGCCGCAGGAAAAAAGTTGGCTTCAGGAAAAAGCCCGCCAAGCGGCGCTGCACTTGGCCGTGCCGCTGCTGGCGACGCTCGGCACCGGGCCTTTGATCGCCCATTACTTCGGTCATTTGTCATTGGCGGGTTTCGTCGCCAATCCGCTGATCGTTCCGTTGGTCGGTTTCTTGGTCGTGCCGTTTGGTTTAACGATCGGCTTTTGCGCGGTGATCTCGCCGAGCTTGGCGCCGCTGTTGCTGTGGCCCATCGAGCGATTGTCGTCATTGACCACATGGCTGGTCGAGTTGTTCGCGCGCTTACCGTTGGCGAATATCAGCGTGCCGGCGCCCAATCCGTTTGAAGTATTTTTACTCTATGGTCTGATCTTGAGCGCCTTCGCCCTGCGCCGTAGGTGGCAGTTGTGGCTGCTCGCGTGCATTGGCATCGCGGTGGTTGGCGCCGATGGCATCTACTGGTGGCGCGAGCGCGATCGGCGCGACCGTTTGCGCGTTACCTATCTCAACGTCGGCCAGGGCGACGCCGCGGTGGTCGAACTGCCGGGCGGCAAAGTGTTGGTGATCGACGCCGGCGGCGCGGCGACCGGCGATTTCGACACCGGCGAAGCGATCGTCGCGCCGTTTTTGCGTTCGCGCAAAATCGTCAAAGTAGATTATCTTTTGGTCACCCATGCGCGCGTCGATCACTACGGCGGCATGCGCGCGCTGGTCAAAGAGTTTGCGCCGAGTGAATTCTGGTCCGGTCCGGCCAAAGGGAAGACCCAGCGATTCGAGGATTTGGCAGACGAGCTGGCGCGAAGTCCTATTTCCCAGGTGACGCTGAATGCGGGCGAGCCTTGCCGGGTCGTTGAGCAAGTGAGGCTTTGCGTGCTTTACCCGCAGCCGGCGGCGGAGTCGGCGGATGCGTCGGTGGTGCTGCGCGTCGATTTTGGCAAATCACGTTTCTTGTTTGCCGGCGATATCGATAAACAGGATGAAGCGACATTGGCGCGCCGCGCCGATGATCTCCGTAGCGTCGCGGTGAAAATGCCGCGCCACGGCAGTGCGACGGCAAACAGCAACGAGTTCATCGCCGCCGTCGCGCCCAAGCTGGCGATTCTGTCCGCGGGCGCGCGCAGCCGGTCGGAAGCTCAGCGTGAGGAAGTGACGGAACGCTACCGCCAGGCCGGCGCCGAAGTGCTGCGCACCCATGAAGACGGCGCGGTGATCGTCGAGACTGACGGCGAGACCGTGCGCTATTCGGGGTACAAGAGCGGCAGGAACGGAACGTTGAGAATCGATTAGGGGAAAAGGGATTTCACCACAAAGGGCCTAGCGCGGCAGAGCCGCAACCAAATGGGAAAGAGTTTTTCACCACGAAGGACACGAAGAGCACGAAGAGCACGAAGTTCGGAAAATTATTTATCCGAACCCTTCGTGTCCTTCGTGCCTTCGTGGTGAGATCGTATTTTTCATTGAGCACAGCAACTTGGGCACAGTGGCGCGGAAAATTTGC
>Ga0137461_1000241_pt1 | contig 12579 bp, 11 predicted proteins | sample EasRivERMGT746_2_FD_104650 | JGI IMG/M metagenome (GOLD analysis project Ga0137461, IMG submission 104650) | Soil microbial communities from meander-bound floodplain in the East River, Colorado, USA - East River MetaG ERMGT746_2 | ecosystem: Environmental > Terrestrial > Soil > Floodplain ... | reverse complement strand
TAAACTCGGGAGCGGCTTCGATATCGTTTCCGGCGGCGAGCTGTTTCGCGCGCTCAAAGCGGGCGGCGATCCGAAGAAGATTGTGTTTTCCGGCGTCGGCAAGAAGAAGCAGGAAATCGAAGCCGCGCTCGATGCGGGCATCCTGATGTTCAACGTGGAGTCAGAGGAGGAGTTGACCACGCTTAACGAGATCGCCGCCGCCAGCGGCAAGAGAGCGCCGGTCAGCCTGCGCGTCAATCCCGATGTCGATCCGCAGACTCATCCGTATATCTCCACTGGCATGAAGAAGGCGAAGTTCGGCGTCGAGATAAAAAAATCGATTGAAACTTACAAAAAAGCGCTGTCGTTGAAAAATCTCGAAGTGGTCGGCGTCGATTGCCACATCGGCTCCCAGCTGACTTCGCTGACGCCGTTCGTCGACGCCTTGGCAAAAATACGCGAGTATTTAGACCGTGTGCTGGCCGGCGAGATGAAAAAGGAAGGGGCGCGGATTCGCTATCTCGATCTCGGCGGTGGGCTGGGCATCCATTACCACGACGAAACCCCGCCGCTGCCGGCAGATTATGCCAAAGCGATCATCAAAGGGTTGGAGGGATTGGATATAACTTTGATTCTCGAACCTGGCCGGGTCATCGTCGGCAACGCCGGCATTCTGCTCACCGAAGTGCAGTACATCAAGGAAACCGACACGAAAAAATTCGTCATCGTCGACGGCGGCATGAACGATCTGATCCGCCCGGCGCTGTACGGTTCCTACCAGGCGATCCAGCCGGTGGTTGAGACCCGAGCGGAAACGATCAACGCGGACGTGGTCGGGCCGATCTGCGAGAGCGGCGATTTTTTCGCCAAGGACCGCGACATCGCCCGGCCCAAGCGCGGCGACCTGCTCGCCGTGATGAGCGCCGGCGCCTACGGCTTCACCATGGCGTCGAACTACAATTCCCATCCCAAGCCGCCGGAAGTTTTGGTCGACGGCGATCGGTACTATGTTGTCCGCAAGCGCGAGACGTTGGAGGACTTGATCCACGGCGAGATGATACCGGCGTCGTTGCAGTAATTTCGTTCAAAAGTTCAAGCGTTAGAAGGTTCAAGGTATGGAACTCGAATTTACCAAGATGCATGGCGCGGGCAACGATTTTGTTTTTCTCGATTGCCTGAAACGCAACGTCGCTGATTTGGCAAGCATCGCGAAAAAACTTTGCGACCGGCGCTTCGGCATCGGCGCGGATCAGTTGTTGACGGTTCATCCATCGAAAGTCGCCGACTTCAAGATGGAGATCTACAACGCCGACGGCAGCCAAGTGGAGATGTGCGGCAACGGCATCCGCTGCTTCGCCAAGTATGTTTACGATCACGGCATCACACAAAAAAAAGAGCTGGAAGTCGAAACCCTGGCCGGCATCATTCGCCCGAAAATCGTCGGCGACCTGGTCGAAGTCGACATGGGCGAGCCGATTCTCGACGGGCGAAAAATTCCCGTCGATGGCGACGGCGAGATTAAAAACCGGCCGCTGACGGTGGACGGCAAGGTTTACGAAATCACCTGCGTGTCGATGGGCAACCCACACTGCGTGCTCTATTTAGACGATATCGATTTGTTAGATCTGGAAAAGATCGGGCCGCATTTCGAGCACCACAAGTTTTTTCCCAAGCGCGTCAACACCGAGTTCGTCAAGATCATCAGTGCGTCGGAAGCGCGCCAGCGGACTTGGGAGCGCGGCGCCGGCGAGACCTGGGCCTGCGGCACCGGCGCCTGCGCGGTGGGCGTCGCCGGCGTAATGACCGGCCGCACGGCGCGCAAAGTGACGATTCATTTAAAAGGCGGCGATCTGGTGATCGAGTGGCGCGCCAACAACCGCGTTTATATGACCGGCGGCGCGGCGGAGGTTTTTCACGGCAAGGTTAAACTTTAACAGGAGCGATGGCTATGTTTACTGGTTCGATGGTTGCATTGGTGACGCCGTTTAAAAACGGCCAGGTGGATTGGCAAAGCCTCGAAGCGCTGGTTGCGTTTCATATTCAAAGCGGCACCCACGGCATTGTCCCCTGCGGCACCACCGGCGAGTCGGCGACGCTCAGCCATCAAGAACATGACGAAGTTATTCGCGCGGTGATTAAATTCGTCAACCAGCGCGTGCCGGTGATCGCCGGCACCGGTTCCAACTCCACCGATGAAGCGGTGCGTCTGACGCGCGAAGCCGAGAAGTCCGGCGCCGACGGCGCGCTGATGATCTCGCCCTATTACAATCGCCCCACTCAAGAAGGCATCTACCAGCATTATAAAAAGGTCGCCGCGGAAGTCGGCATACCGATCATCATCTACAATATTCCCGGCCGCACCGGTTCGAAGATCGAGCCGGAAACTCTGGCGCGTCTCGCCGAAATTAAAAATATCGCCGGCGTGAAGGAAGCGACCGGCTCGGTGGATCAGGCCATCGATGTGATTCGTTTGTGCGGCGAGCGCTTGGCGGTTTACTCGGGCGAGGATTCGCTGATCTATTCCTTGATGGCGCTCGGCGGCAAAGGCGTGATTTCCACGGTCGCCAATGTCGCGCCCAGGGAAACCGCGCAACTGACCGAAGCTTGTCTCAAGGGCAACTGGGAAAAAGGGCGCGAGATTCAGTTCAAGCTCATCCCGCTGATCCGCAGCTTGTTTATCGAGACCAATCCAATTCCAGTCAAGACCGCGCTCGCGCTGATGGGCAAATGCAGCGGCGATCTGCGCTTGCCAATGACGCCGATGGCCGAAGGCAATGTCAAAAAGCTCCGACAAGCGCTGAACGATTTCGGCCTGCTATAAATACTTATGGCTCTCGGAATCATTGTCTGCGGCGTCGGCGGGCGCATGGGCGGCGCGGTGGTCCGTGCGATTGGGCAATCGCCGGATGTTCGGTTGGCCGGCGCCATCGATAAGCCCGGCAGCGTAAGAATCGGTAAAGACGCCGGCGAAATATCGGCGGCGGGCCATCTAGGAATTTCCATCACCGACAGGCTCGATGCCGTTATGAAAGCCAATATGATCATCATCGACTTCAGCAGCCCTGAAGCTTCTTTGGGTTATCTGCGCGCGGCGGCCAAGAAAAAAACTCCCATCGTGATCGCCACCACCGGATTCAATGCCGCGCAGCAAGCCCAGATCAAGCGGCTGGCGCGGCGCACGCCGACATTGCTATCGGCCAATACCAGCTTGGGCGTCAACGTGCTGGTTGCGCTTTTGGGCAAAGCGGCAAAGATGTTGGGTGATGACTACGATGTCGAGATCGTCGAGGCTCACCATCGATTCAAAAAAGACGCGCCCAGCGGCACGGCGCTCGCGCTCGGCCGTTCTGTAGCCGAAGCGCTTGGCCGCGATCTCGATAAAGTCGGCATCCATGGCCGCAAGGGCATCGTCGGCGAACGCGGTAAAAAAGAGATCGCGCTGTTGTCGGTGCGCGCCGGCGACATCGTCGGCGAGCACACGGTCATTTTCGGCGGCATCGGCGAGCGGCTCGAATTCATCCACCGCGCCCACAGCCGCGACACGTTCGCCCACGGCGCCATCCGCGCCGCGAAGTGGTTGGCGAAACAGCAACCCGGGCTTTACAGTATGCGGGACATGCTGGGGCTAGATTAGTCGCGGGCTAATTCTAAACAGCGGGTCGTGGCGTTTATTCACTGACGCACGCGGATCGGGACACTTTCACGCATTTTAAGGCGCTGTACTCTTTTGACGGTTTCCTGAACGATACCAAGTTCTACTTGGTCGGTTTATGAACTCGGATGATAAGCGGCATGTCAGGCATAAGCAGCGAAGGAGACTCGCAGTTCAAGCACTCATCACCCCGGCTACGAAACCACAACAGGGCTTCATGGACATCGATTGAGTTAACTGCATCGCTGTCCGCGACCCAATATTTGTCATAGTTTGGGGTCAAGCGCCGATATCGCAACCGAGTTGGTCCAAATTGGGCGACGAGATCGCGGACTAGCCGGTTCGGTATGCGAGCCATTAATACGAACGGCGGCGAGGAGCGTAGCGGAATACTTGCTTTGACGATTTTGCCTAGAAAATCAAAATCGGAGTAGGGTCTGACTTCGTTACCCTCGGCAGCCCAAGATGTACAATTCCACGCCGGATGTAGAAATAGCAGTCCATTGTCTCGGGTAACGCGCCGAGCTTCACGAAATGCTTGCTCGGGATTAGGTACATGCTCGAAGACCCAAATCGACCAAACCCCGTCAAAACTATCGTCGGGAAATGGCATTGCCGTAGCTGAGCCGAGAACAAACCTTTTGTGGTAGAAACGGGCTACGGTAGGAGAAATATCGAGCCCGATGTAATTTTGCGCGACGTCCTGCAAGTAGCCTCGGCCTGAGCCAATTTCCAAGACGGGCCGATCGCTTAAGTTAAACTGTTTTACAAATGCACTCACTTGCTCTTCAATACGGAAACTTTTAGCAGCCGCCTCCGCCACGCGAATATATCTTGTTTCGTATTCAGAAGCTGCTCGGTTTTCAGCTACAGGTTTCTGATAGGCTTGAGTGTAGTATTTTTGCGCGTTCTCAATCTGCTGCCGAATGAGGGGCGCGTCGACATCATAGGGAAAATGAAGGACGGCAACTAAGACGACGACAGTAATGAGCGCGACACCCACGCGTTTGAGTGCTATGAAGTATTTCAATAGACTTTTCATCGCTTCACAGGATTGGATAGTGTGCCCTAATTTCACAAGCAAAATATCGAGTCTCAGACCGCACCGATTGCAGTATCCCAGTGCTTGGGATTAAAAACGAACGTTTGAATATTGCGGTTGATACGAAAACTGTCTTGAGGTCTTAAGTGATCAGGACGATTGGTGACAAAAGTCATCTGTGTCGGTATCTGATAAGCTGTATTCGAACGCAGCGCCATAGGAAGTAATTATATAGCCTGTGGGCTTGCTAGACCAATATTTTCATCTCTGTGGGTGCGTTCCAAGCAGCTTGCCGCGCAAAAGTTACGTCAAAAATTCCAAAAGTCTGTCATTCCCGCCTACCACTGATGGACCCGGTTCGAATGGCTCACAGAGGGGACGAGCGAAATTCTCTTGATCCAAACGATGTCGTTGAAACTCGAGGCATCGATCCGAAGAAAATTTCGCGCCTGTCGATCTAGTGCTTAGCCGCGACGTTTTCCAACGCGCTTCACGTTGCGACTCCTGATCCCCTCCCGAACGAAGACTCTATTAGCGTCTTATGTAAACCGTCGGCAATGACCGAAACTAACTGGCATGCCGCAATGCGTTTTAGGGTTCAGTGAGATATGTATATTAAGATCGGGTAACGCCCTTTGCTGTGCGACGAACGTCTCGAATTAATCCACAATGCCCACAACCGCGGCACCTGCGCCCACGGCGCCATCCGCGCCGCAAAGTGGTTGGCGAAGCAGCAGCCGGGACTCTACGGCATGCAGGAGATGCTGGGATTGTAAGGATGAACAGGGGCGAGGGTAGACAACTAAAAAAATGGCAAAGCGATGATACTGTCGTGGCGGATAAGGTTTCGTATCGCGAACTATCCTTAGAACCAGAACATCGCCAATGGTCACTGATGGATTTCGTCAAAAAATCCATTTCGATTGCGAGCTACTGGTCAGTAAGCTTCGCCGGCAATTTTCGGGGCGCGAGTGTCATCTCATGCCATTGTGAGGGCATTTCTCAAGACCTATATAGTTGCTGCCACATTTGAGTTTCTACGGCTACGGTTAGTATTTTCCGTCCCCATGATCATCACCCTTCTCCTAGAGCAATAAGTTTTCTTCGTTACCCGAACGAAATTATTATGTAGATGGGAAGCACTCTTCCGGTGTAAAATGCACCTGAGCTTATGGCGGGATCCTATACGTTCTTAATCAATACAACTTTTAAGGAATGGCGCAACACCCGCAGGTACAAATGGATCGTGCTTTTGGTTGTCTGGGCCGTGAGCGCTTTCTACGTATCTGGATTCTATGATCGTGGGTGGATTCCTCACGATGAGGGGACTCTTGCGCAAAGCGCGGAAAGAGTCTTGATCGGGGAGCTTCCCCACCGGGATTTCGATGAAATCTATACCGGTGGACTTACCTTTCTCCATGCATTAGCATTTAAATTTCTCGGGCCAAGTCTCATTTCTCTTCGTGTTATGCTTCTGGTATTCTTTCTCGCCTTTGTCCCAGCGTTTTACGCGATTGCTCTGAGGTTCGCGCGTCCAGATATTGCCGCGTTGGTTACGCTCTTAGGAGTCGCATGGAGTGTTCCTAATTATTTCGCTAGCGTTCCGTCCTGGTACAACATGTTTTTTGCCATTTACGGGACATTTGCATTAACCCGCTATATCGAAACCCAGCTCGTCAAATGGTTGTTTCTTGCTGGTTTATTCGGTGGAATTTCGATTCTCGCGAAAATTGTTGGATTGTACTATGTGGCCGCCGCGGGTCTTTTCCTCGTATATAGGGAGCAAGATTTGGCTAAATGCGCCCTGGGCGAGCCGAGGGCGATCTCGCGCTCATATTTCCTGTTGAAAGCATCTGGCCTAGTGCTATTTGTTGGCCTGTTGATCGCGATGCTAAGATGGCGGCTGGGATTGATGGAAATATTTCATTTCGTGCTGCCGCAGGTAGGAATCTGTGGACTTCTTTTGTGGAATGAATGGCAGGATGGGCACGGTAGGTTTTTAACTCGAGTAAAGAAACTATTCGGGCTTCTCTGGCCTTTTGGAATTGGCACTGTCATTCCAATTGCTCTTTTTGCCAGCGCGTACCTTTGGACTGATTCTTTCGGTGATTTATATCGCGGTGTGTTCGTAATGCCGCAAAAACGCTTGGCCGATGCGGCCGCCGATTTTCCGCCCTTCCTCACCGTCATCACCAGTGTCCCATACGCCGCCTTGTTTTTTTTTCCTTTCTCTCCTGCCCCCACGACTTCAGTTAGAATTTTGGGGTTCTGTCTAATCGGCTTACTGGGTTTCGCCTTGTATTTTTCAGGAACCAATCTCCTTTACTATATCGTATGGCAGTCAGCTCGCTCACTTGGGGTCGTCGCCGTCCTCGCGGGGTGCCAGCTTTTGGCTGGCTGTCGTCCTGAAGAGGTTTTAGCAAAAGACAAGCGCCAAAAGTTATTTCTTTTGTTGAGCATGACGGCGTTATTTGGTCTGGTGCAATTTCCATTTGCTGGGCCAATCTACTTCATTTACATAACCCCGTTGGTTTGTCTCGCTCTGTTTGCCGTAGTCGCAGTGCAGGAGAGAATGCCAAAACTCCGGCACCTTGTTGCACTGCTCTTCTACCTCTTCTTTGCTGTCATTTGGACCAACGGATACGTTTGGGGAATAGGCGTATCCTATGTCCCATTTCGGCCGGAAATCCTGCTGAACAATGATAGGGCAGGACTCCGGGTGACCGATGTCTACAATCAGCTCTACACGCAGTTGGTGGAATTGATCCGGAGGCACTCTAAGTCAAATTACATTTATGCAGCACCGGATTGTCCGGAGGTCTACTTTTTGTCGGGAATGCGTAATCCAACTCGTAAAATATTCGACTTCTTCAATGATGGGGAAAACGACCTAGCTCTTGTTTCTGAATTAAAAGAAAAAAAAGTGAATTTGGTTGTCATTAATCGCAAGCCTCAATTTTCAAAACCTCTAAATCCCGAACTGTCCGCGGCATTAGCAGACCGCTTTCCGCAGTCTGTCGATGTCGGCCATTTCACAGTGAGGTGGAGAGATTGAAAATTGTCACCCAAATCATGGAAAATGTGTCAGCATATGGAGACATGCATCAGGCTTTCGGTGCATGTGTCGTATTGGCGGGCAATAAGTGGGGTGGAGCGGATTGGAGGGGGGCAATCGATGAGCTATATCACGGTTCATCGGCGTCTTTAGGAGCTGTCCCACAGCCATGATCCGGTGGACCGATGAAGGGCAGAGCTTTTCGTTCTGATTGTGGATGGGACCAAAGTGCATTTGCAAGGGCTCGCAGGCAAGGACTTGGGCAAGTAAAATGCGCTGGGTGTTGGTGTCTTTAGGGTCATTGAGCCGCTTTGAGCCGGTGGTATTCTAGATCGATACCGAGTGGGCTGAGATCCGAAAAGAGTTTAACGGCCGAGTGGATTACTATTGGGTGGAACTAGCTAAACTACGGCAGTGTGACTCTGCGGTGCCGGCATGCGGTGTGAGGCGTTTACACTGCCGAGGAGTGAAGTTGCTGAACAAAACTTCTGATTTTAGAGACCATTGTTCAACGAACTAGCATCGAAAAATGATCATTGGATCCGGATTACTTGCTAAGGCGTTTACCGCTCGCATTGATCAAACCAATAGCGTTTGGATATACGCGGCGGGAGTTTCAAACTCTGGTTGTATCGACCCTTATGAATTTGCACGCGAACGTCGTCGGCTGCTTAACGCACTTCAAGCGGGTGTGAACGCTAACGCCTTTGTGTATTTCAGCACATGCAGCGTCGCGGACCCGCTCGCCAGGAATTCGGAATATGTTCAACACAAAATTGAAATGGAGATATTGGTCAGGGAACACTCCAATTTCATTGTGGTCAGATTACCTCAGCTTGTGGGAAGAACCCCGAACCCGCATACTTTGTTGAACTACTTGTACGCGAGAATAGCGCGTAGCGAGCGCTTTCGTCTTTTGAAATACGCGGTTCGGAATATTATTGACGTAGACGATGCGGCCCTCATTGTAATGGAACTTTTGAAGGATCCTCAATTACGACGGGTCGCGATCAACGTCGCCAATCCACTCAGCTCACCTATTACTGATATAGTTGCCGTGATGGAAAAAATAATTGCTAAGCCGGCCGTAATGGATGAGGTCAATGACGGTTCTGCCTACGACATTGATACGACGCTCATAACCCCAATTATAAGCAAGTTAGGGCTGTCTTTCGATCATTCCTACGTTTCGCGCGTGATTCAAAAATACTATGAGCGGCTAGGTGAATAATGACCGTCAAGTTATCTATCGTTGTGCCCGTGTATCGAAGCGAGAAAATCTTGGCCGAGCTTGTGGAACAAGTGAGAAAGTCGTTGGATTTACAGGGGCTATCCGACCAAACCGAACTTTTGCTTGTTAACGACGGCAGCCCCGATGGAAGTTGGCAGGTTATCTGCGACCTGGCAATGGCGAACGATTTTGTAAGAGGGATTTCTCTTCGCAAAAACTTTGGCCAGCATAGCGCGACAATGGCTGGGCTCAATCACGCCCGAGGAGACGTTGTCGTGATCATGGATGATGACTTGCAACATTCCCCGCGAGAAATTGGCAACTTATTGGGGGTGATCAATAAAGGAGTAGATGTTTGTTACACGCGCTACAATAAACGACAACATGCTCTCTGGAAAATTCTTGGTAGCCGCTTTAATGATTGGGTGGCAAGGGTCCTTTTGCAGAAACCCTATGGGCTGTACCTATCGTCGTTTAAAGCGATGCGACGCGAAGTGGTTCGTGAGGTTATCAAGTACGACGGACCCTATGCCTATCTTGACGGGCTCATCCTGGACGTCACTCGTTCCATAGAGGTGATTGACATAGACCACCTTCCACGCCGCGAGGGTACAGGTAATTATGATTTGAAGAGATCTATTTCGCTTTGGCTCAGGATGGCAACCAGCTTTTCCATATTTCCTTTGCGTCTCGCGACGATGCTGGGCTTTTCTCTGACCATATTTAGTTGCGCTATGATTATTGTGGTTTTAGTGCAGAAACTCCTTCATCCGGAGTTGCCCGCGGGATGGGCGTCACTGATCGGAACGATGCTGTTCGTTGGCGGCGTACAAACCTTTTGCGTCGGAATGGTCGGCGAATATATTGGGCGTGCTTACTTGAAGATCAATGGTAAGCCACAATTTGTGGTACGCGAGACGACCTGGATAGATGAGAATTCTAAATGAGCGACGTTACCCCGCCTGATTTTGATCGGTACGCTAGCCGCTATGAGGCAGATTTAAGGCAAAGCATACCCTCCATTCTGGCTGAGGATGAGTACTTTACCGAATACAAAATACGGTATGTTGCTCGTCGGATCGGGAATCGTGAACTGACGAGGTGTCTGGACTTTGGTTGTGGTGTCGGGCTCAGCTTAGGCCTTCTCCGTCAGCGATTTCCCACGGCGGAATTTTGGGGCTATGATGTCTCTTCTCAGTCGGTTGATTTAGCCCGCGAGCGTGCTGGGACATCCAGTCTGACCAGCAACCTGGATGATCTACCCGTATCCGGATTCGATATGATATTTGCGGCTAACGTGTTTCACCATATCCCACGCGCGGCAAGAGAAGATGTATTGGCGAGGTGCAAACAGTTGCTGCGGAATAGCGGTGTGCTTTTTTTGTTCGAACACAATCCACTAAACCCGGTCACGCGCTTGGTTTTTGAGCGCTGTCCTTACGATGAGGGGGCAGTAATGCTGCATCGCCGTGAAGTTTGTCGGCTTGCGGAGACGGTTGGTCTACAGATTGTTCATTCAGATTATACTTTGTTTTTCCCCCGACAACTCGCGTTTCTTCGCCCAATGGAGCCGATACTTGGGTGGCTGCCTATAGGGGCGCAATATTGCGTCGAAATGGCGAAGTGAATTTCAACAGCCGATCCGCTGCGGGATTCTAACTGACGTGGTCGAACTGGCGGTTGTTAGCTCATGGGGGGCTATCATGACGGAGATTAGAAATGGTATTCGGCATGCCCTTGCGCGTCCGCGTGTTTATGATTTGTTTCAGCACTGCGTCGGGGCATACGAATGGCGAAGGGCCGTTATTAACCAATTCGTTAACGGGACAATCCCCAACGTCAGATTGATCATTGATATCGGATGCGGGACGTGTGAAGTGCTGAACTATCTTCCCGATAGCGTGGAATACATTGGATTTGATAGAAATCAAAACTATATCGCACATGCACGCACACGTTTTGCGCATAAAAAGGCAAGATTTATTAGTGAGGAACTATCAGCAGACTATGACTTAAAAGGACGTGGAGCCGATGTAGTTCTGGCGTTTGGTCTCATTCATCATCTCAATGATGAGGAAAGTTCAAGCTTATTCAAAGTCGCGAAACGATTGCTCCGTGAGAATGGCGTCTTGTTGACTCTTGATCCGGTATTCGTTCCGCATCAATCGGAGCTTGCGAGATACATCATATCTAAAGATAGAGGGACGGCTGTCCGCTCGGAAAACGCGTACAAAGAGATCGCCCGAAAGCATTTTACATCGGTCGAGTCATATATCGACTTAAAACCGTTGCGCATCCCGTACACAGGTATCGTTATGAAGTGCAGTATGTAATTGACGAAATACCATCATCCTCACTTTGCTGTCGGCATAATTATCGTGGTGCGCTACTCCGGTTTGACACTCACCGGGCGCCTCCACTTTGCCATGATGAAACAAGCCTCAACGGTCTTCAGCCCGCTGTGGACGGATCGGATCTTGGCGCTCTCAGGCGTTGCTGCTTAGGCTCTCCTTTACGAGAACTAGGGGACGACCGCGCTGGCGGCGGCCGTGGTCCCATCGCTGAAGCTAACCGTGACGGTGAAGCTTGATTCTGTGCCAAAAAGATTGCCGTATTCCGAGGCAAAGATATTAAAATTTCCTCCATCAGCGACAGTAAAATTCACTGCGCCGTTAGACGCGTTGAGCAGAGGAGCATCCAAGGAGTTTGCTGCACCCAAGACCAAGTAAACATTACCCGGCACGGTATCCCAGATGCCGCTGTTGGCGCTGCGCCTAAGTTCAATGGAGGTGACGGTGCGGTTGCCACTTCCCGTCTGAAGAGTCACGGTAAAGGTTCCGTCCAAAGAACCATCCCCAGTCAGCGCGGTTTCGCTTTGCCCAACTCGGTCGCGTAACTTGCCGCTGTAACTTAGGCTGAGAATCGACGGCGGTGGCGGTGGCGGCGGCGGTACTGTTGCGCTGGCAGCAGAAGTGGTCCCATCGCTAAAGGTAACGGTGACGGTAAAGCTTGATCCTTCGGCAAACAGGTTACCGTATTCCGATGCGAAGATGTTAAAACTACCTCCATCAGTCACAGCGAAATTCACAGTGCCGTTGGAAGCGTTGAGCAGAAGGGCATCCAAGGAGTTTGCGGCACCCAAGAGCAGATAACTATTCCCTGGGACGGTATCCCATATGCCACTGTTGGAGCTACGTCTAAGTTCGATGGAGGTAACAGTGCGACTTCCGCTTCCCGCCTGAAGAGTCACGGCAAAGGTTCCGTCCAAAGAACCATCCCCAACTAATGACGTTTCGGTCTGCGCAACTCGATCCCGTAGCTTGCCCAGGTAACCTAGGCTGAGAATCGACGGCGGGGGCGGCGGGGGCGGCGGCGGCGGCGGTACTGTTGCACTGGCAGCCGCAGACGTTCCATCACTAAAGGTAACGGTGACGGTAAAGCTTGACCCCTCGGCAAACAAGTTGCCGTACTCCGAGGCAAAGATATTAAAACTTGCTCCAGCAGTGAGAGCAAAATTCACTGCGCCATTGGAAGCGTTGAGCAGAGGGGCATCCAAGGAGTTTGCTGCACCCAAGAGCCAATAACTATTCCCTGGCACGGTATCCCAGATGCCACTGTTG
>Ga0137461_1000240_pt1 | contig 12591 bp, 15 predicted proteins | sample EasRivERMGT746_2_FD_104650 | JGI IMG/M metagenome (GOLD analysis project Ga0137461, IMG submission 104650) | Soil microbial communities from meander-bound floodplain in the East River, Colorado, USA - East River MetaG ERMGT746_2 | ecosystem: Environmental > Terrestrial > Soil > Floodplain ... | reverse complement strand
GGACCGAAAAGATCTCCAGCAAGATAGTCGGTATGATAAAAGCTTCTCTGGGCAGCGACAGGTCTTACGCTCATGGAAAAACCATGAAGGCGATATCGTCGCTTGTCAACGTCGATTTAATTGAAAAAAACAAAAACCATCAGGGGGTTTTTCAGCAGAATCACAATCTTATCAATCTTGAAATCCGGTCTTCGATTATCGAGTAATTTACCACGATGGCGGCTTGTCATACGGTGACCATCCGTCGATTCGGACAGTAGTTCGCCAACTTGGAAAACCGGGCGGAAGGGAGCAAGATATACCCAACTTCATCGATACGAGGTAAGCGGTAGCAGAGAATTGGGTTAGTAAGAGGCAACAGTGACGGCAGAAGCGATCGCCAATTATATCATTACCGATCATGCCGCGATTGAAATTAACAGACGCGGGCTAACGGGGAAAATCGTTGATGAAATTCTCAAAAGCCCAGAGCAACGGTTTGACGTTCGGCAAGGGCGAGTGGTTTTACAGTCACGGATTCAGGAATCCGGGCTAGAGTATTTGGTGCGGGTCTTCGTGGATATTGATCGAAATCCGGCTGAAGTAGTAACGGCGTATCGAACCAGCAAAGTTCTCAAGTATTGGAGGGTTTAAGATGAAAGTAAAATACGATCCCAAGACCGATACGTTGAGCGTGGTGCTAAAGGATAACACGCCGGTTCACGAAAGTGACGAGGACAAGCCAGGTGTTATTCTTGATTACGACAAGGATGGTAATCTCATTTCCTTCGAGATTCTCGATGCGTCGAAACGAGTTACAGACACGCACAAAGTGGATTTTCAGTTGGCCGAATAGTTACTCCATCACGCGTCCACTCCATGGCCGATCAATCCCACCAACTTGTCCAGAAACTCTGGAACTACTGCAACATCCTGCGCGATGACGGGCTGTCGTACGGTGATTATGTCGAGCAGTTGACGTTTCTGCTTTTCCTCAAGATGGCCGATGAGCAGAGCCGGCCACCTTTCAACAAACAGTCTCCCATTCCCAAAGGCTTTGACTGGGCCAGCTTGCTCGCCAAAGACGGCGACGAGCTGGAAATTCACTATCGCCATTTGCTGGAGACGCTCGGCAAAGAGAAGGGCATGCTCGGCGTCATTTTTCGCAAGGCGCAAAATAAAATTCAGGATCCAGCGAAGCTCAGGCGGTTGATCGTCGATCTGATCGATAAAGAACAGTGGACCTCGTTGTCCGCCGACGTGAAGGGCGACGCTTATGAAGGTCTGCTGGAGAAGAACGCGGCGGACGTGAAAGGTGGAGCCGGTCAATACTTTACGCCGCGTCCATTGATCGCGGCGATCGTCGACGTAATGCGCCCCGAACCGAAGATGACGATCTGCGATCCAGCGTGCGGCACGGGCGGGTTTTTGCTGGCTACGTACAATTACTTGTCGGAATCAGGCGGCTACAAGCTCGACCGGGAGCAGAAAAAGCGGCTGGCTACTGAGACGCTGTACGGTGTGGAGCTGGTGGACGGTGTGGCGCGGCTGTGCTGCATGAATATGCTGCTGCACGGCATCAGCGCAGACGGTGCCGACGAGGTGCCCATCGAAGTGCGCGACGCGCTCGGCAGCCAGGGCGGCAAAAATTACGAGATGGTGATGACCAATCCACCATTCGGAAAGAAAAGCAGTGTAACGATTGTTAATGAAAAGGGCGAGGCGGAGAAAGAAAGCCTGACAATTCATCGCGACGACTTTTGGGCGTCGACGAGCAACAAGCAGCTAAACTTTCTTCAGCACGTCTTTACCATCCTCAAACAGCATGGCAAGGCCGCAATCGTCGTGCCGGATAATGTTCTTTTCGAAGGCGGCGCGGGTGAGACTGTGCGCCGCGAATTGCTCAAGCAGGCGGACGTGCACACGCTTCTTCGCCTGCCCACGGGCATCTTCTACGCGCAGGGCGTGAAGGCGAACGTACTTTTCTTCGAGCGCAAGCCGGCGCAGGAAAAGCCGTGGACCGAAAAGCTCTGGATCTACGATCTCAGGACGAACAAGCATTTCACGCTGAAAGAAAACCAACTGAAGCGCGGCGACCTCGACGACTTCGTCGCCTGCTACCACGCCGAGAACCGCCATCAGCGGATTGAGTCCGAACGCTTCAAGTGTTTTGCCTACGGCGATCTCGTTAAACGCGATAAGGTCAACCTCGACATCTTCTGGCTCAAAGACGAGTTGCCCGAAGACTCCGCCAATCTGCCCGCCCCGGATATTATCGCCGCCGAAATCATGGAAGACCTCCAGGCGGCGCTCGAACAGTTCGGTGAAATCGCTGGGGACTTGGCTGCTGCTCCGAGAAATGTTGCAGATGACTAAGCCAGGTTTCGGAAAATGTCTCACACGATCCCATACGCGAGCAACGCACCGGCGCTTGAAAAACCCGTCAACCTAAATCACAGCTGCATGTGCGACCTACTCGCCGGCTGCGTACGCATCAAGGTCACAGCGTCCACCGCGTCGTGAAAATCAGCGAAGTCTCAACTTGAGGGCAGCGGCGACGATCGGCTTCGCCCATTGCGGGGTTTGTTTGAGGTCGCGCGGTTGAAGGATTGTTCCGCGTTCCATGCGCAACAATAGCTTTGGCGTGGGTGTTTTGCCGGCGGCTGGATCGCGGTTTTCACTATTGTCGTAAACGCGCAAAGCGGTGATTTGTGGCATTAGCTCGATGAGGTTCAAACGGCTATGTTCAAAGCGCCGATGGATGTGCTCGACGGCGATGTCGTGGCCGCCGCGTCGGACTCGATGTTGCACGCGTTCGATGTGCAGCTCAGGACTGGTAAGGCCGACGTACCAGATATAAACCTCGATGCCGTCGGACGCGGCTTGAGCGAGGAGGCGCGGAATCGTGTTGGCGCCGAGCGTAGTCTCAAAAGCGAAGTCTTTACGTTCCGAGATAGCCCGTTTCAACAATTCTACGCCTTTTTGCCATGCGGCGCTGTTGGCTTGCGCTTGGGTCAGCGCCGGATTAGCGGCGATTAATTTTCCCGCAGCTTCGTCGGGATTGTAGTAATCGGCGCCCGCTGCGCGAAAGGCGCCGCCGCCGATGCTGCTTTTGCCTGCGCCATTGACGCCGGCGAGAACGTAAATGCGCGGTGGCTTGTGCTGACTCATCGTACGGCAGGACACAAACTCGCTGGAGGAGATGAACTAGCCCGGATTATTCGCAGTAAAACTGCGATCGAGGTGCAACCCTTCCGGAACGAAGGCAATGCAGTTGTGCCTTGAAGAGGCAAGCGGGGCAAGTTACTTCTGAGATTACCTGCGAGAAGTTCAAGCATCGTGCCGAGCGCCGAGAATACGATGGAAACATTTGCGCTGGTGCCTTCGTTCCTACAGGGTCGCTCCTCAATCGACACAGTGTAGTGAATTACCCTCGTAGTGTGAATAATCCGGGCTAGGTTGAGTTGCCCCACGCGGGATCGGTAGATTTTTTTTCAGCGCGCCTTACGGGCGGCTTTGACGGCGGCGCGTCCGAGTTTGGCGGGCGATGCGTGGAACGCGGCTTCCATGCCTTTTCGGACTTTCGCAGACTGCATGCGGTCCAATAGATCGTCGAACTCCGCGCCAAGGCTTTCGAGCGTGTGCGCGCGCGCTTGCACCAGCGACTCGAATTCTTTGAATGAGAGGAGCACGGCTTTGGGTGTGTCGTGCCGGGTAATCGCCACCGCGCCGCTATGAGCGGCCTGGTCGAGTATCGCGCCGAACTCGTTTTTGACTTGTGTGGCGGCGACCGTGGGAATATCGACGAGCGCGCCCTGGCTGTTTCTAAACGTCAACGTAGACATGGCGACCTCCATCAGGCAAAGGCTATTATAACCATAATGGCTAATATGTCTAGTTTAGCTAACAAAGATCATTGATACCGTTTAAAAAGAATGACGCGGGGTTGGAAATTTAGACCTCCCATATTGTGACGCGCCCTCGGCAAGAGTCCATTCGTCTTTAAAAAAAACTACCGATATGTCATAGAGATGCCGGGCCACCGCGACGGCCACACTCTTGAATTGGGAGAAAATTATGGCGTTTCAAAAAATCGGCATCATGAGTATCGGCGAGATGGGTTTTCACTGGGCCAAGCTGCTCAAGAGCCATGGCGTGGAAGTTCTGACTTACGACAAGGACCGCGGCGAGGTGAGCCGCAAGCGCGCGGCAAATGCCGGCGTAAAATCAATGGCCTCGATGAACGCGCTGGTGAAAGAAGCAGAGTTAATCGTCTCCATCGTGGTGCCGTTCGCGGCTAAGAAAGTCGCAGCGAAAGTTGCCAAGGCGGCGGCGAAAGTCGGGCGCAAGGATCTCTTGTATCTCGACGCCAACGCGATCTCGCCGATGACCGCGGATGGGATCGCTTCGATCTTGACGCCGGCGGGCGTGAACTTTATCGACGGCTGCATCATCGGCTCGGCTTCGAGAATGGGCAAGGGAAGCATTGTTTACGTGTCGGGGCCGGACGCTGCCCGCATGCAGGCATTGGAAGCTTTCAACATTCCCATTAAGACTCTCGGCGCGACGATCAATCAGGCTTCGGCCTTCAAAGTCGTCTACGCCGGATTGACCAAAGGGTTGCAGGGATTATTCTGCGAATTACTCATGGGCGCGCGGAAGTTCGGCTTGCTCGGTGAGATTCGCGCCCAGTACGAAGAGAGTTTTCCCGGTTTGCTCGACAAGGTTTCTTCGAGCATCGTCGGCTTGCAGATTCACGCCGGGCGGCGCGCCGAGGAGATGGACGAGTTGAAGCGCACCTTCAATTCGCACGGTCTCGATTCTTTCATGGCGCCGGCGGCGCAAAAAGTTTTGCGCGCCATCGCCGCGTTGAACCTGGGCCAAGCTTCCGACAGCGGCGCGCGCCAGGGCGAGTTGGCGGAGACATTGGAATTGTTCTACCAGAAGGGACTGCTGCAACTGAAATCGCAGGACAAGAATTCTTAAACCAGCGCTAGCCACGCGACGGGATTCCTGGTATGCAATTCGGAATAAGAAATTGAGGGAGGACTTAAGAAATGTCCAGAGTCGAAAAGAAACAGCCGCAGTATGGTTCCGATGTCGTCGTCGATATGATGAAGGCGCATGACATCGAGTACACCGCGTTCAACCCAGGTGCGACCTTTCGCGGCATCCACGATTCCATCGTCAACTATGGCGGCAATTACAAACCGGAAGTGATCTTCTGCCACCACGAAGAAATCTCGGTGGCGATCGCCCACGGCTATGCCAAGGCCAAGGGCAAACCGATGATCGCCATCTGCCACAACATGGTCGGCTTGCAGCACGCCAGCATGGCGATCTTCAACGCCTACATCGACCGCGTGCCGATGCTGGTGCTCGGCGGCACCGGGCCGATGGTCACCAAACGGCGCCGGCCGCGCATCGACTGGATTCACACCGCGTTGGTGCAGGGCAACCAGGTGCGCGACTACACCAAGTGGGACGATCAACCTTATTCGTTGGCCGACGTGCCGGATTCTTTTATCCGCGGCTACCGCATCGCCACCACCGATCCGACCGCGCCGGTTTACATCAACTACGATGCCGACATTCAGGAAGACGCGGTGAAGGCGATGGTCGACATGCCGGACGTGAGCCGTCACTCCAAGCCGGCGCCGGCGCAAGCGAGCCCGGAAGCGCTGCGGCGCGCGGCCGAGGCGTTGGTGGGCGCGCAGACGCCGCTGATCGTCGCCGATATGCTCGGGCGCAATCCCAAAGCTGTGGCATCGCTGATTGAGTTGGCGGAATTGCTCGCTGTGCCGGTTGTCGACAAGGGCGCGCGTTTCAACTTCCCGTCGGTTCATCCATTGGACGTCACCGATGGCGCCCGGGAAATTCTCCAGAAAGCCGATTTCATCTTGGCGCTCGATGTCGGCGATCTATTCGGCGCGCTGACCACGGTGAGCAAACAGACGCGCGAGAGCGAATATATCACGACCGCCGGCGTGAAAATCGCCGCCATCTCGATGAACGACATGTTGGTCCATTCTTGGGCCAATGATTTCCAGGCGCTGCAAGCGATCGACATTCCGATGTCCGCCGATACTTCCATCGCCGTGCCGGAATTGACCCGCATCTGCCGCGAGCTAATCGGCAACGACAGCAAGAAAAAATCCGTCATCGAAGCGCGCCAAAAAGAATTGGCTGAGAAACACAAGGCTCGGCGCGGCAAATGGCTCGCCGATGCTCAGGCCAAAGGCTCGCAGAAAGAAATTTCCACGGCTTGGTTGGCGCTGGAAGTCGGCGAAGCGATCAAGCGCGAGGATTGGGTGTGCGTCAACGGTACGTCCAACGGCTGGACGCGCCGGCTGTGGGATTTCACCAAAATGAATCAGTCCCTCGGCGGCAGCGGCGGCGCCGGCTTAGGCTACGGCCCCGGCGCGGCGATTGGCGCGGCGTTGGCGCTCAAAGGCAGCGGCAAGCTCGCCGTGGCGATTCAGTCCGACGGCGACATGCTGATGACCTCGAGCGCGCTGTGGACGGCGGCGAAGCATCGCATTCCGTTACTAATGGTCATGCACAACAATCAGTCTTACTACAATTCGGAAGAACACGGCATCGAGGTCGCCAAGTTCCGCAAACGCGATGTCGGCAACGCCGGCATCGGCACCCACGTCGACGATCCGGCGATCGATTTCGCCATGATGGCGAAATCGTTTGGCGTCAACAGCGAAGGCCCGGTGCGCAATCCGGCCGATCTCCGCCCGGCGATCGAGCGCGGCGTGAAGTACGTCAAAGAAAAACAGTTGCCATACTTGGTGGACGTGATCGCCGAACCGCGCTAGACAATGATTCACCACGAAGGCACGAAGGACACGAAGGTTTTCGTAGGGTGCGCTTCGCGCACCGGTCAGTCTCGGAATATCTCTCGCAAAGACGCCAAGGCGCAAAGGTGACGGGCCGAGGCCCGTCATCCCGAGCGAATGCAAGGGATCTAAGAAAGATTTCTCCCTTCGGTCGAAATGACAAGGAGTCTTCCTTTCCGAACTTAGCGTCTTTGCGCCTTGGCGCGAGGAATATCGGAATCCGACAGTCTTCGACTACCGTAAAATTTGCGCGAGCCGCACAAATTTGCAGCTATAGTAGTGCAAAGAACGTAAAAAAAGAAATGAGATTCGTAGGGGCGGGTTTGAAACCCGCCCTCTTCGCTCGCCACATTGGCTACCGATCCTTACCGTGAATTTCGTCAGGCTGCCGACCGGCCGGAAGAGCTGATCGATCTCGGCCGCGCGGCGCTAACCATTGCCCTGCCTGAATATCCCATTCTCGATTTTGCCGCTTATCTCGGCCGGATAGACGCATTAGCTCTGGAAGTCAGCGAACGCGCCGGCGCGGACGGCGACGTTTATCGTTTGGTCGCGGCGCTCAACTTCGTGCTTTTTTCCCGCCATGGATTTCGCGGCAACCGCGACGTCTACTACGATCCCAAGAATAGTTTCTTGAACCAAGTGATCGAACGCAAAACCGGGATTCCGATCACGCTCTCGGTGCTCTACATGGAAGTGGCGAAACGGATTGGGCTCACGTTCGACGGCGTCGGCTTTCCCGGTCACTTCATGGTCAAGACGATCGCCGAGGGCAACGAGATCGTCATCGATCCGTTCGACGGCGGCGAAAGCAAGTCCCGCGAAGATTTGGCCGCCATGCTCGAACAATTGTACAGCGGAAAAGTCGAGATGCGCGCCGAGTTTTTGGCGCCCCTGCCGAAGCGACGAATCTTGCAGCGCATGCTGACCAACCTCAAAGCGATCTACGCCAATGCCAACGACATGGTCAAAACTTTGGGTACGCTGGACCGCTTACTCATCATCGATCCCGCGTCGGCGGAAGATACCCGCGATCGCGGCGTGATTTATTCCCGGCTGGAGTGCTATGGGCAGGCGAAAGACGATTTCGAGCGCTATTTACAACTGGTGCCCGACGCCGAAGACGCGACGGCGGTTCGCGAACAGCTGATTGAACTCGGCAAACAAGTCGTGCTGATCCACTGAACATGTGTGAAGAAGTTTTTGAAGCGACGCTCTTTCAGATGATGAGAATCAGACGAGAGGGAAAATCGAACTAAGAAAAAAGGCGTTTCCTTCGGCGGGCTCGACTTTCTCACGGATTGATGACGACCTCTCCGCTCGGACCACGGAACAGCACCTCTAATGAGTTCAGAACGTCTCGTCCCAGGATACGCTCATTCCCGATGAAGTCCGCGTGTAGTTGGCATTGATATTCGTTCCCATCCAAATAAACCCACACCATGAAGCCGAGTGTGGATACAGAACCGCCAGCGACTCCGCTCATTAAAGCCGGCACTCCATCAGCCGGGTTCAGTTGCAACTGCTGGCAGTCGGTCCAAGGCAGCGTACTTGTGTCGGCTCCAGTGTCGGGGATGATTTGATCGAGTACTAGACCAGAACCGCCGCTGGCACGACGGAACTCGGCTCGGATAACTGGCAGCGGTTCGGCCGGGTAACTCGCGTCGTAGGCGAAGTTGACACGGCGGATGCGGAATGGTTCATTTTCCCGCCCGACGCAAATTACGTACGGATGCTCTGCCACTTGATGAGCGGCATGGAAGACGACCACCGGGCGAGTGCCTGAGGCGACTACCACACCATCCGAGAAACCGATCCACTGATTTTGGTACTGCCCGAGAAGTTGGTCGCGGACCGCCCAGTAGCTTGCCTCGTTTTTACGCCAGTCGGGATGGATTCGTCGGGCGATATCGGAAGGCAGTCCAGCCGCTAGGCTTTTCATCGATTACCTCGGAACGTCATGTGTTTATCCTACCGGAGTTCGCTGGATCAGTCGAGCGCGGCATGCGCCTCGAATGCTTTGGCCAAGCCAAGGATGATTTCGAGCGCTATTTACAACTGGCGCCCGACGCCGAAGACGCGACGGCGGTTCGCGAACAGCTGATTGAACTCGGCAAACAAGTCGTGCTGATACACTGAGAGAGTGGAAAAAGTTTTACTTCGTTATCTTTTGCCCATCCGGCGCAGCAATCGCATCACGGCCATTCGCGCCCGTGTCAGAGGAGTGATCCTGCCGCCTTCGAGCCGAACTCTGAGTTCGACATAGAACTGGAATAGTGATCTCAGCATCAATGTGAGCAGGTCATCCCGCCCCTCAGTTTCGCCGCGACAGATATGGTGGTGGCAGCCGATGGCAACGGCTTGAACCGGCACGAGCATTTGGATTTTCGAAAGACCGTCCAAATCCAAGCGCTTCTCCGCCGACTCAATCTGCATCGCGGCCGCGCGTACATTGTGCCGGTCCCGGGCATATTCCTCGTAGCGCATGCCGATGAACTTTTCCCAGTCTTGAAGATGGTTGGTTTCGACACCCAAGCTCCTCAATTGGTCCACGTGCGCCTTGGGGATTGATTTGTTCAGAGTGGCGAGATAGCCCCGGAACTCCCCGGCTCCATGAAGATCGGGCGCCTCGAGCAGAAGCATGATCAGCACAACCAACGCAACGACCAGCTCATTGAAGATCCGGTCTCGCTCTTCCTGACTCAACTGCTCGATGGCTGCCAAACGCCGGAATTTCTTGTCGCGAAACAGTTGGAATGCTGAACCCGCGGCGGCCTCGACCAAACCAGCGGCTGTCGTGTCGGCCATCTGATCGAGCGATTCACAGGCTGGGAATTGTGTAGTCATATAATTGGACCGGGTGCTCTCCGGTCGCTTCACCGCTCGGCATCAGCCATAGCAGCTCAACCTTGTCTTTTCAAATTTACCTGGAACCGCAAGCGCGCCGTTGTGCGAGATCGGTTCTTTCGCAAGATCGGAATCGTCAAAGCACCGACAGGGCGCGCGGCAACGACTTCCTGGGATCGACCGTGTGCGGAAAGTTCTAGCGAACGCTGGCAGGGTCCTTGGCTTCCTGCGGGAACCAGCCGCCGAGCCGGTGATAAGCTTTCAAGTAGCTGATCTGGCCCTGGTTGGTCATGGCATTCTCCAATACGCTGACTAGGCGCACGGCGACGGTTGGCAATGGTTGATACTGCGGTTCGTCGAGCTGCCGCGCTAGCTCCTCAGCGGTTAGCGTCTCGAGGTATTTCTTCATTCGCTCGTACGTCGCATCGTGATACTTCAGAAGCAACTCCGCCGAGGCGCGAAAGACTCGCACTTGCTCGCGCGTGTGAGTGGCCGATCGGCCAAAGTCGGCGGGCAAAGGCGGCATGCCGAATCGAGCGGCCCAACCAGCTCCGATCCAAAGCTGCTCCCGGCCAGAAAGCCGCGACACGTTGCTGTCCATGACTCGGCTAATTCGCCAGGCGAGCCAGCCGATGGGCGGATGAGGCTCTTTAATAAGCTCCGACTCGGTGAGATCAGCCAACGTGCGGTGCAGCGATTCGTAGACCCGCGTGAACGCGTCCAGCAAAACATCAGTCTGTGCCATTGCAAACCACCTTTCTGGTCGCTAGCTCTCAAAGCTCGGCTCTCAGTATCGCGCGGGCGCCGGTTATATCTCGGTTCGCCTAACGGTGCCGCTCAGGGGCGGGGCCTCAAACGGGACCTTTCAGCTTTACCCAGAACTGCAACAGGGGCCGCGTCCCTCGGGAGCGGCTGGTTAGGCACTCAGTTCCTGGAATGCTGCAACTGGTACTCGCCGCTCAACTGCGACCGCTTTGCGCAGGGTCTTGATGCGCTCGATCTCATGCAGGGTCTGCGCCGTGAAGTACGACTCACCACAGCGCGGGCACGACCATAAGGGAATGCCTTCAATCACCAGCAGCGATGGCCCACGACCAAAGCTTCGGGTAACGTCTCGCTGTTGCACTCCTTTCCGACCACACGCAGCGCAACGCAGCTTAGACGCGGTAGACGGTGATGACGAAGAGATTTCCGTCCGGGGCGATTTTGACGGCCGCTTCGGCGAGGACACTGCTGAGCGCATTGCCTCGGACGATATATTTAACTTCACGCGTTTGGCGGTCGCGCTGGCGCTCGACGATCGCACCCGTGAGGATAATGTTTTCGAAATCGAGGATGGTGAGGTTGTCATCTTCAAGTTCCTCCGCCGCGTGGATGGACACGGCATAGTTCAGAGAACGGATCAAATCACGAAGCCGGCTGATAGTAACTCGGGGCACATCCACATTCTATCGGAATTTTGATGGCATGCCTAATCGGATGCGGCTAATTTACGTTCCCGCCTGCGCACCCTGGATCAACCTACCGCCCCATCAACTTCTGCACGAACCCTTCCTCTTCGAGCTTCTTGAGAAACCGGTCGCTAATAAAATTCTTCGCGTCAACCTTGCCGAGTTTCGGTTCGCCCGCGACCAATGGATCGACCACCGCCTGCATGGCGCTCAAGGATGGGCAGGGAATGTCGGGGATCTTATTCCTGTTGTATTCATAAGCGTCTTTGAGCAGTTCTTGATCGTTCACCCGGCTGAACTTCGCCAGCGCTTTGAGTGTGTACTCGGGTTCGGTTTTGAAAATCTTGATCGCTTCGACGTAGCAGCCCGTGGTAGAAGTCCGATTTTTAGGCGGGGAGCTTCCGGGTCGGACCACGCTATGTCTAGACAGTTTCAATGTTTTCTTCCCAGGAGATAGTGTTGTTCAGCGTTAGCGAGTCACTTTCGCTGGCAAAATTTCCTCCGTAAGCCTCACTCTGTTCCCGCAGTATATACGTCCCATCTCGCTGCGCGACTTCGCGATGCATGGCTTTGATACCGAGATCGCTTCTCACATTGTCAACGAAAGCCAAGCTGCCCACCGCGATCGCTCTTGACCAACGTTCGTCTCGCACTGCCTTCTCACGTGGAAGCGACTCCTCTATCCACTGGCGGTGTGCTAGTTGAAAATCCGCCACTTCGGCAAAGCCACACAATGCCATCAAACCCCGCAGATCAATAATTGCATACCTCTCGGGCGGCTCCTGAATCTCTCGATAGCCGCTATGTGCCCATTGAGCAGGGTGATCGACCACACCCGCGCGCACCATGTTCAAGTCGATGTATACAAGACAGCGATGCAAGTGCTCGGCCGCCTCGATAGCGGTGGCGTGATATCGATCTTCCCAAAATGCTCCCTGCCGGCCTTTGCGCTGGTTGTATTCCTGCGCGGTGCGTCCGGCAATCAACTGCATGCTCTGCGCAATCGCATTCTGACCCGTATCCTTCACCAAAAGATGAATGTGGTTAGATGTCACCATATAATTGAGCACCGACAGACCGAAGCGTTTCTTGGCCTCGAACATCCAGCGCAGATAACAGCGCCGGTCACGGGCAAAGCGCAACAAAAAGGATTTTTGATGGCAACGGTGAGTGAGGTGCCAGACGTGACCTGGTAGAAAATGGCGGTTGGCACGGGGCATACGTTTCCCTTAGAACGTTTCTTTCAACTAAATAAAGCTGCGGCTAAGCGCTTGAGCAACTCATTTCTCGCGATCTTATATCATAGGATCAGTATGTTGTGCAGGTCCGACCCGGTGAGGTTTTGTCAGGTCGGGCCGGTCAACCTGCCAAAGAAGACTGCGGTTGCCAGGACGAAACAAAGCATGCCCATAGCAGGCAAAACCCATTAAGCCATAGCAACGGCGCGCGGGTGCGGATCGTCAGGG
>Ga0137461_1000238_pt1 | contig 12602 bp, 13 predicted proteins | sample EasRivERMGT746_2_FD_104650 | JGI IMG/M metagenome (GOLD analysis project Ga0137461, IMG submission 104650) | Soil microbial communities from meander-bound floodplain in the East River, Colorado, USA - East River MetaG ERMGT746_2 | ecosystem: Environmental > Terrestrial > Soil > Floodplain ... | reverse complement strand
GCGGTGCTGGATGCGCCGCGCCGCGGATCGATCAACATCCACGCCTCGATCCTGCCGCGGTATCGCGGTGCGGCGCCGATCGCGTGGGCGATCATGCGCGGCGAGCGGGAGACGGGCATCAGCACGTTCCAGATGGACCCGGGGATGGACACCGGTGACGTGTTGCTCACGGCATCGACACCGATCGGGACCGATGAAACCGCGGGTGAGCTGGCCGAGCGCCTGTCGAGGCTCGGCGCGGATGTCATCCTCGAGACACTGGCGCGCCTCGACACATTGACGCCGCAGCCGCAGCGCCACGAGGACGCGACCATGGCGCCGCGCCTCAAGAAGACCGACGGCGCGCTCGAATGGAGCCGGCCCGCGCGCGACCTCGTGAACGTGGTGCGCGGATGCAACCCGTGGCCGGGGGCCCACGCGCGCAGCCCGCGCGGTTCGCTGCTCACGCTCTGGCGCGCACGGATCGTCACCGACGCACCGCCCGCCCCGCCGGGAGCGCTCGTGCGACACGGCGAGGATCTCGCGATCGCGACCGGCGAGGGCGCGGTACTGCCGGTACGCGTGCAGCCGGAGAACCGGCGCGAGCAGTCGTGGGACGACTATCTGCGCGGCGCGCGGCTTTCCCCCGGCGCTGTATTTGGGGCGGCTTGAGCGGTCCGTCGCCCGCGCGCGCGGTGGCCGCGCGCACGCTCTTGCGCGTCGCCGACGACGCGGCGTTCGCCGATCTCGCGCTCGACGCCGAGATCAGCGCGCGCGGGCTCGCGCCGCGCGACGCCGGCCTGGCCACCGAGATCACGTACGGGACGCTGCGTTGGCAGCGCTATCTCGACTGGATCCTTTCACCGCACTCGCGCCGGAAGCTCGACACGCTCGACAGCCGCGTCCTCGTCCTCCTGCGCATGACGGCCTACCAGCTCGCCTTCCTCGAGCGCATTCCACCCTTCGCCGCCGTCAGCGACGCGGTGACGCTCGCGAAAGCGCCCGGCAAGCCGGGCGTGCCCGAGTTCGTCAACGCCGTGCTGCGCTCGTTCACGCGCCGCGGCGTGCGGGAGCGGGAACCCCGTCCCCCGGACGATCCGATCGACGCGCTCGCCGTGCGGCTCTCGTTTCCGACGTGGCTCGCCACGCGGTGGGTCGAGCGCTACGGCGTGGACGAAGCGACAGCCTTGATGCGCGCGATGAACGAGCGCCCGCCCCTTACGGTGCGCGCCAACACCCTCCGCGTCACGCGCGAGGCGCTCGCCGCGCGCTTTCGAGCGGAGGACCGTCTGGAGTCGACCCCGACGCCCTACGCCCCGGAAGGACTGATCGTCGAGCACGGGGGCGCGCCGTCGGCATGGCACGCCTTCGCGGACGGGGCCTTCGCCGTGCAGGACGAGGCGTCGATGCTCGTCGTGCGGCTCCTCGAGCCAAAGCCCGGCGAGGTTGTCGCGGATGCGTGCGCGGCGCCCGGCACGAAGACCGCGCACCTCGCACAGCTGATGGAGAACCGCGGGCGCATCGTCGCCTTCGACCCACAGCCGGCGCGCCTCGCACGCGTCACCGAGACCGCGGCCCGGCTCGGCGTCGACATCGTGGAGACGCGCGGCGGCACGGTCGAAGCGCTCTCGGGTGAGATGGCGGCGGCGTGCGACGGCGTGCTCGTCGACGCGCCGTGCTCGAACCTCGGCGTGCTGCGGCGCAATCCTGAGGTCAAGTGGCGACGCGAGCCGGGCGACATCACCGCGAGCGGGACGCGGCAGCGTGAAATCCTCGCCGCCGCCGCTGGCATGGTGAAGCCCGGAGGCCGGCTGGTCTACGCCACGTGTTCCCTCGAGCCCGAGGAGAACGAAGCGGTGACCGCGGCATTCCTCGCCGCGCGCGCGGATTTCGTGCTCGATCCGCCGGCCGCCTTTCCCCTGCCGCTGGACAGTGACGGCGTGCTGCGCTGCCGGCCCCACCGCCACGGCACCGACGGCTTCACAGCCGTACGCTTGCGGCGCACGGCTGCGGTATAAGGGAAGCGTGAAGATCGCGCCGTCGATCCTCTCCGCCGACTTCGCCGCGCTTGCCGCCGACATCGCGCGGGTGGAAGCGGGCGGTCCCGACCAGCTCCACGTCGACGTGATGGACGGGCGGTTCGTACCGAACATCACCATCGGCCCCGTCGTGGTCGAAGCGATCCGCAAGCGCACACGCCTGCCGCTCGACTGTCACCTGATGATCGTGGAGCCCGAGCGCTACGTCGGCAGCTTCATCTCCGCCGGCGCCGACATGGTCACGATCCACGCGGAAGCGACGCCGCATCTCCAGCGCGTGCTCGCGCAGATTCGCGAGGCGGGCGCGAAGGCCGGCGTCGCGCTCAATCCGTCGACCAACCCGGACGTGCTCCAGTACGTGCTCGACGACCTCGACCTGGTCCTCGTGATGGCCGTGAACCCGGGCTTCGGCGGCCAGACGTTCATTCCGGGCGCGATCGAGAAGGTCCGCCGCATCAAGCAGATGCTCGGCCCGCGGCCCGTCGAGCTGTCGGTCGACGGCGGCGTGAAGCGCGAGCACGTCCGGCGGCTGGCCGAAGCGGGCGCGACCGTGCTCGTCGCCGGATCGGCCGTCTTCGGAGCTCTGGATCCGGCCCAAGCGGTTCTTGCGCTGCGCCACGCCGCCGATCTGTAGCGCTCTCTTACCGCTCGCCCGCCTCATTGATATTTCGCTCGGTTTTCCCTATACTTAGCGCTTCCGATGTTCGACGCCCTGAGCACTCGACTGCAAAGCGTCCTCGACAAGCTGGGCGGCCACGGCCGGCTCACCGAGGACAACATCCAGACGGCACTCCGCGAAGTGCGGGTGGCGCTGCTGGAAGCCGACGTCAACTTCAAGGTCGTGCGCTCGTTCATCGAGCGCGTGAAGACCAAGGCCGTCGGACAGGATGTGCTCACGTCGCTCACCCCTGGCCATCAAGTCGTGAAGATCGTCCACGACGAGCTCGTGACGCTGCTCGGCGGCAGCGGCCATCGGCTCGCGGTGTCGCCGCACCCGCCGACGGTGATCATGCTGATCGGCCTGCAGGGCTCCGGCAAAACCACGACCGCCGCGAAGCTCGCGCGCATGTACGCGAAGCAGGGGCAGCATCCGCTCCTCGCCGCCGCTGACACGTATCGTCCCGCCGCCATCGATCAGCTGAAGACCCTCGGCGCGCAGATCGGAACGCCGGTTGTCGGCGACGCCTCGAAGACGCCTCTCGAGATCTGCAAGGCCGCGCGCGAGGAAGCGGCGACGCGCGGCCTGACCCCGCTGATCCTCGACACCGCCGGCCGCCTGCACATCGACGAAGCGATGCTGGACGAGGTCAGGGCGATCCGCGGCGAGCTGAAGCCGCACCACATCCTGCTGGTCGTCGACGCCATGACGGGCCAGGACGCGGTCACGGTCGCCGAGAACTTCAACACCGCCGTCGGCATCGACGCGCTGATCCTCACGAAGATGGACGGCGACGCGCGCGGCGGCGCCGCGCTGTCGATGCGCGAGGTGACGGGCCGCCCCATCGCCTTCGTCGGGGTCGGCGAGAAGACCGACGCGCTCGAGCCGTTCCATCCCGATCGCCTCGCTTCCCGCATCCTCGGCATGGGCGACGTGCTCTCGCTCGTGGAGAAGGCCCAGGAGAGCGTCGACCAGAAGACGGCCGACGAGATGGTCCGGAAGCTCCGCGAGAACAACTTCACGCTCGAGGACTTCCGTCAGCAGCTGCAGCAGGTACGGAAAATGGGGCCGCTCGACCAGGTCCTCGGGATGATCCCGGGCATGGGCAAGATGATGAAGGGCGCCGGCGACATGACGGGCGAGCAGAAGGATCTCGATCGCTTCGACGCGATCATCTCGTCGATGACGCCCGCGGAGCGGACGCATCCCGAGATCGTCAGCGGATCCCGCCGCCAGCGCATCGCGCGCGGCAGCGGCACGAGCGTCGCGGACGTGAACCGGTTGCTCAAGCAGCACGCACAGCTTCGAAAGATGATGAAACAGTTCAAAGGCATGGAGGGCAAGCTGGGCCGATTCAAAGGTCTCCCCGGCTTTCCTTCGTTGAGGGGGTGACGACGTGGCGGTATCGATCCGACTTCGACGTATGGGCTCCAACCGGCGCCCGGCCTACCGGGTGGTGGTGGCGGACTCGCGCGCGCCGCGCGACGGCCGCTTCATCGAGATCATCGGGCACTACAATCCGCTCACGCAGCCCCCGACCGTGAAGATCGATCGGGCGAAGGCGCGCGAGTGGATCGCCAAGGGTGCGCAGCCGTCCAATACGGTGAAGCGCCTCATCCAGAACGTGAAGGAAGAGCTGCAAGCGAAGTAGCGGATGCCGCAGGATCTCGTGACTATCGGCGAAGTCACCCGAGCGCACGGGCTCCGCGGCGAGGTCCGGGTCATTCCGCTCACGGACGACCCGAAGCGGTTCCACCGCCTCGTCGAGTGCGTGTTGTGGGATGCGTCGCGGGATGAACGGGAGACGCGACGCATCAGCACGGCCCGTCGTCACGGCGAGGCGGTGGTGCTTCGCTTCGAGGGCTGCGAGACGCCCGAGGCGGCGGCGGCCCTACGCGGCCGGTTGATCGCGTTGCCTCGCGAGAACGCGCTCCCGCCGCCGGAGGGGCGCTTTTATCCCTGGCAGCTCGAAGGCTGCCGAGTGGTCACCGAGGACGGACGGGAGATCGGCCACGTGACCGGCATCGAGCATGCGCCGGCGCAGGACTTGTGGGTCGTGGCGGACGGCGCGGCCGAGTGGCTGATCCCCGCGGTGCCTGAGATCGTGCGGGAAGTCGATCTCGCCTCACGCCGGGTGGTGATCCGGCCGCCGGAGGGTCTGCTCGAGTTGTAATGCGCATCGATGTCGTGACGCTGTTTCCGGGAATCGTGGAGCCGGCGCTCGCGGAGTCGATGATCGGGCGCGCGCGAGCACGCGGTATCGTCGACATCCGCGTGGTCAATCTTCGAGACCACGCGAGCGGTCGGCACCGGGTCACCGACGATTACCAGTTCGGCGGCGGCAGCGGTATGGTGCTCAAGCCGGAGCCGCTGGTGGCGGCCGTGGAGGCGCTGCGGACGCCGGCGGCGCGCGTGATCCTGATGGACCCGCGCGGGCCGGCGTTCTCGCAGCGGGTGGCGGCCGCGCTCGCCGCGGAGAGCCACCTGATCCTCCTCGCCGGACGGTACGAGGGCGTGGACGAGCGGGTGGCGATGCTGACGGGTGCCGAGCTGCTCTCCGTCGGCGACTACGTGCTGACGGGTGGCGAGCTGCCGGCGCTGGTGGTGGCGGATGCGGTCACGCGGCTCTTGCCGGGTGCTCTCGGCGGCGAGGACGCCGCCGCCCGCGAATCGTTCTCGAGCGGGCTGCTGGAGCCGCCGCAGTACACGCGGCCCGAGGAGTTTCTCGGCGCGAAGGTGCCGGCGGTGCTGCTGTCCGGCGATCACGCGCGCATCGCGCGGTGGCGCCGGCGACAGGCGCTGTGGCTGACGTGGCGAAGGCGGCCCGACCTCCTCGCGGAGGCGGCCCTCACGCCCGACGAGATGAGCCTGGTGGAGCGATTCGAACGGGGGCAGACCCTCGACGATGTGGAGGACGAAGGTCATGGACGCGATCCGGTTGGTTGAAGCGGGACACCTCAAGAAGGACCGGGACGGCTTCGTGCCGGGCGACACCGTCAAGGTGCACGTGAAGGTCATCGAGGGCGAAAAGGAGCGGACGCAACTCTTCGAAGGCATCGTCATCAGACGGCGCGGCGAGGGCGGACGCGCCTCGTTCACCGTGCGCCGCATCTCGTACGGCGTGGGCGTGGAGCGGACGTTCCCGCTGCACTCCCCGCGCATCGAGAAGATCGACGTGGTCCGGCACGGCAAGGTACGGCGCTCGAAGCTCTACTACCTCAGGAAGCTCTCCGGCAAGGCCGCCCGCGTGAAAGAAAAGCGCGTGATCGTCGTCCCCACCAGCGGCGCCGCCGAGTAGGAGACGCGGCCGACCGGCATGGCGCCAGCGTCCGCGCCGCACCGGCATGAAGGGCAGGCGTGGCGCGCGGGGCTCATCCGCGTCGCCGGCGTCGATGAGGCGGGACGCGGGCCGCTCGCCGGCCCCGTCGTCGCCGCGGCCGTTCTCATCACTCCCGAGCACCGCATCCGCGGTGTCACGGATTCCAAGCTTCTCAGCGCCGAACGACGTGAAGAGCTCTTCGTCACGATCCACGAGCAGGCACTCGGCGTCGGTGTCGCGATCGTCGACCACGCCACCATCGATCGGGTCAACATCCTGCAGGCCACGCGGCTCGCCATGCTCGCTGCGCTCGCCCAGCTGTCCGTGGCGCCGGACTTCATAATCACCGATTTCGTGGCGCTCCCCGAGGTTCCCTGCCCGCAGAAGAACCTCGTGCACGGCGACGTGCGTTGCGCCAGCGTGGCGGCGGCGTCGATCGTGGCGAAGGTCACACGCGACCGCATCATGCTCGAGCTCGACGCGCAGTTCCCCGAGTACGGGTTCGTGCGGCACAAGGGGTACGGGACGCCCGATCACCTCGCCGCGCTCGACCGACACGGCCCCTGCCCGGCACACCGCCGGACTTTCGCCGGCGTCTGGCGCCAGGGCGAGCTCGCAGGCCGCGGAAGGACGGGCGGGCAGCCGGGGGCGTGACGACGGCCGGGAGGCCGGCAGAGTCCCTCCGCAATCCGAACGGCAAGCACGGATTGCTTGAGGGACTGCCGGCCTCCCGGCCGTCGTCACGCCCCCGGCTGCCCGCCCGTCCTTCCGCGGCCTGCGAGAGAGATTCGCAGTGTCCGCGATTCGACACATTCTCAGACCACGGCGCGCGTGGTATCCCAAGGCATGGACCAGCGACGCGCGGCCGGTGCCGACGCCGAGCGCCGGGCCGCCCAGGCACTCGAGCGCGGCGGGCTCCGTATCGTCGAGCGCAACGTGCGCTTTCGCGGCGGCGAGATCGATCTCGTGTGTCGCGACGGCGAGGCGTGGGTGTTCGTCGAAGTGAAAGCGCGCCGGCCGGGATGGGACGTGGGCGCCGCCGCCGCGGTCTCCTGGCAGAAACAGCGACGGCTCGTCCAGCTCGCCCAGCTCTACCTGAAGTCGCGCGGGCTGCGCGATGCGCGCTGCCGCTTCGACGTCGTGGAGGTCACGCTCGGCGACGGCGCGCTCCGCCATCTGGTGAGCGCCTTCGACGCGTCGTCGCGGTAAACTCGCTCCATGGCGTCGGATCGGGCGTATCGATTCGTGCAGGTCGACGTCTTCACCGACCGCGCGTTCGGCGGGAACCAGCTCGCCGTCGTGTTCGACGCCGGCGATCTCTCGGCAATGAAAATGCAGGAGGTCGCCCGCGAGATGAACCTCGCGGAGACGACGTTCATCCTTGCGTCGCGGCGGCCCGACTGCGTCACGCGCGTGCGGATCTTCACGCCGGGTCGCGAGATGCCGTTCGCGGGCCACCCGACGATCGGCACGGCGTGGGTGCTCGCCAGGCACGGGCTCGTACCCGGCGCCGCGGCGCGCTTCGCGCTCGACGAAGAGATCGGGCCCGTGCCCGTGGAGCTCGAGGGCGACCCGCGCGCGCCGAGCTTCGTCTGGATGGACCACCGCGACGCCACGTTCGAGGCGGAAGTGCGCGACCGCGACGGTGTCGCCGCCGCGCTCGGCCTCAAGGCGGACGATCTTCTGCCCGGCGCCCCCGTCGAATCCGGCTCGACGGGCAACGCCTTCCTCTACGTCCCGCTGCGCGACGCCGCGACGGTCGACCGCGCCGTCGTGGATGCGCGTCGGATGGAAGACGTCGCGCCCGCGACGGCGCACATCGGCATCTTCGTCCTCGCGCCCGATCCCGACCCGAAGGCGCGCCGCGTGTACACGCGGATGTTCGCGCCCGCGCACGGCGTCGCCGAAGATCCGGCTACGGGATCCGCGAGCGGCGCCCTCGGCGCGTACCTCGTGCGTCACCGCCTCGTCCACGCGGACGGCGATACGCGCATCGTGAGCGAGCAAGGCACGAAGATGAAGCGCCAGAGCTTCGTCCACATCGCGCTGCAGGCGCGCGACGGCCGGTCGAGCAAGATCCGCGTGGGCGGCGCGGTCGTTCCCGTGATCGACGGCACGCTCCGGGTGCCCGCATGACCGATCGGCGCGCGCGCTTCGACGACGTCCTCGCGCTCAGACCCGCGAGCACGGCGCTGCTCGTCGTCGACATGCAGCGCGGCTTCGTGGACGCGGGCGAAGCGATGGAAGTGCCGGCCGCGCGCGAGGCGGCGCTGCCACGCATTCGCGAGCTGGTCGACGTCTTCCGTGCGGCACCGCGCCCGGTGATCTTCACGGAGTTCGTCTATTCGGAGCGGGCGCCGCTGCTCGTCGGCGCACTGCATCCGGAGCACCGTCGCGCGGCGCCGGGGGCGCCGCGGAGCCGCGGGCGGCCCTCGTCGTCGTGCCACGAGGACGACCCGAGCGTGGAGACGGTCGCGGCGCTCGCGCCATGGGCGGACGAGCTCGTCGTCCGCAAGCGCTGGTACGATGCCTTCGCGGGCACGCCGCTCGACGGCGCGCTCCGCGCGCGGGGCGTCGATACGCTCGTGGTCACCGGGACCATGACGGACATCTGCGTGCTCGCCACCGTCATGGGCGCGTTCAATCGCGAGTACCGCGTGACGGTCGTGGCGGACGCGGTGGCCACGCTGTGGCCCGACATCCAGCGCGCCACCCTCGACATCATCGGGCGCGCGTACGGGCGCGTGGTCAGCACGAAAGACGTCGTCGACGAAATGAGGGCCGAGCGATGATCGAGCGTTTGCGCTTCTCCGGCATCATGCCCGCCAACCTGCTGCCCTTCACCGCGGACCTCGAGATCGACGAGCCGGCGTATCGCCGCCACCTCCGATGGCTCGCCGACACACGAGGCGTCACGGGAATCGTGGCCAACGGCCACGCCGCCGAAGTGTCGTCGCTCACCCGCGACGAGCGCAAGCGCGCGCTCGCGATCGCGCTCGACGAGATCGGCGACCGCTGTCCGCTCGTGGCGGGCGTCTATTCCGACGGGACGCGCGAGGCGGTGGCGCTGGCGCGCGACGCGAAAGCCGCCGGGGCCGCGGGCGTACTCGTCTTCCCGCCGACGCTCTTCGCGTGGGGCGCCCAGGTGAAGCCGGACATGGCGGTGCGGCACTTCTCGGAGATCGCCGCGGGCGCCGATCTGCCGATCGTCGTCTTCCAGTACCCGCTCGCCTCAGGAATCGGCTACACGCCCGAGACGCTGGTGCGCCTCGTCGACATTCCCCAGGTGGCGGCCGTCAAGGAGTGGTCGAACGACATCGTGGGATTCGAGCGAAGCCTTCGTGCCGTGCGCGCGACCGGGCGGCCGGTCGCGGTGTTGTCGGCCTTCACGATGTCGCTGATGGCTTCGTTCCTGCTGGGCGCGGACGGCGCGATCTCAGGGATGGGCAGCGTGACCGCCGATCTGCAGGTGGAGCTGTTCGAGGCGTGCGCCAAGGGCGACGTGGACAACGCGCGCGCGATCAATGACCGGCTCGAGCCGCTCGTGCGCGTCTTCTACGCGCCGCCGTTCGTCGACATGCACAACCGGATGAAGGAGGCGCTCGTGCTGCTCGGGCGCATCCCGGCCGCGCAGGTGCGCCCGCCGCTCACGCCCATCCCGCCTCGCGAGCGCGACGCCATCCGCCTGGCACTCGCGGCCGCACGCCTGACGCTCTAACCGGACGGCAGCGTCACGACGAAGCGCGCGCCGTGCCCCGGCCCGCTCTCCGCCCGGATGTGTCCACCGTGCGCCTCGACGAGGTGACGGCAGATGACCAGGCCGAGCCCGGTGCCGGGCAGCGCCGTCGTCCGCGCGGAGCTGGTCTGACTGAACCGTTCGAAGAGAAGCGGCAGCTCGTCGGGCGCGATGCCCGGCCCGGTATCCGTCACCGCGATCTCGATCTCGCGCGCGCGCGAATGCATCTCCACGGTAACCGTGCCGCCTCGCGGCGTGAACTTGAGCGCGTTGTCCAGGAGGTTCGAGAGGATCTGATCGAGCCGCCTTGGATCGGCGACGATGAGAAACGGCTCGGGCGGGCGACCCAGCGTCAGCGTGACGCCTTCGTGACTCGCGCGCGGCCCGAGACGCTCCACCGCCTCCCCCGCGAGCGCGGCCAGATCGAATCGCTCGCGCTCCACCCGCAGCTTGCCCGCTTCGAGCTTCGACAGATCCAGGATCTCGCCGGTCAGGCGCACCATACGCCCGCACGACTCCTGGACTTTGCCGAGGAGCTGGCGCTGACGATCGGACACCGGCCCGGCGCCGCCCTGACCGAGCATGTCGACATACGCGCTGATGACCGTGAGCGGGCTGCGGAGGTCGTGCACCAGCATCGACGTGAAGTTCGTGCGGAGGTCCTGGACTTCGCGGAGAAGGCGCCGACGCTCGACCGCGCCCCGCACGCGGATCGCCACCCGAGCCGGCGACACCGGCTTGGAGAGGTAGTCCACGGCGCCCGCCCGGAGGGCTTTGTCCATGCCCTCCAACGTCTCGTCGGACGCCGTGAGCATGATCACGGGAATCTCGCGCGTGCGCGGATCCCGGTTCATCTGCTCGAGCACGTCGAAGCCCGAGACGCCAGGCATGCGGATGTCCAGCAGCACGCAGTCGGGCTGCTGGCTCTGGGCGAGTGCGAGGCCCTCGGTGCCGTCGGCCGCCTCGATGACCCGGTAGGCTTCGCCTTCGAAGAGCGCCCGCACCATGTCGCGAACGTAGTGGTGGTCGTCGATCACGAGAACGGTCGGCGCTTCCGCGGCCATGGTGTCGTTCACGGCCTGGCATCGTCCGCGCCGGCGGCGACCGCGGGCGTGATCGGGAGCACGATGCGGAACGTCGATCCCGCGCCGGGAACGCTGTGGAAGTCGATGGCGCCGCCGTGATCCTCGACGATCTTGTGGGTGACGGCGAGCCCGAGTCCGGTGCCCTGCGCCTTCGTCGTGAAGAACGGGTTGAACAGTCGCTCCGCGTCCTCCGCGCGAATACCCTTCCCGGTGTCGCTGACCTCGATCGCGACCCGGCGGTTGCCGAGCGTCCGCCCGGGGCGAAACGCTTCGGCCGACGTGGCCCACCCAATGCGGAGCGTGAGGCAACCCCCGCTCTCCATGGCATCGAGCGCATTGTCGATCACGTTGATGACGGCCCGGTAGAGCGACTCCTCGTCCGCGGCGACCGGGGGCAGATCGCGCGCGTACTCGCGCCTCACCACGATCCCCTGGGCCTCGATCTCGTTCGCGAAGAGATCCACCGCGCGGTCGACCAGCGGCCCCACGCGAAGGCGGGTGAATGCGGCGGGCACGGGACGCGCCAACTCGAGCAGGCGCTCGATGATCCCGTTGATCCGCTCGAGCTCGCGCGGCACCACGCGCTGGAATCGCTCGCGGAAATGCGCGTCGTCGAAGCGCCGTGCCACATGCCGGCTGAACGTGAGCACGGAGGTCAGCGGGTTTTTGATCTCATGCGCGAGGCCCGCGGCCAGGCTCCCGAGCGCGGCGAGGCGATCTGATCGTCGCAGCCGCCCCTCGAGCTCCCGGACAAGCGTGAGGTCGCGGAGGAGGGCGACCACACCGAGGTCCTTCCCTTCCCCGCCCTTGAGCGGCGCCGTGCTCACCTCGACCGGCAGCGCCGCGCCGCTGCGCCGCTTCAGGGTGACCGACACCCCGACGGCGGGCACGCGATTGGCGAGCGTCTCCATGAGCATCTCGCCGATCTCCGGCGTCGACGCGAAGAGCTCCGTGCAGTAGCGACCCACCACTTCCCCCGCGAAGAAGCCGGTCAGCAGCTCCGCGGCGGAATTCAGCGTGACGACGCGGCCCTCGAGGTCGACGGTGACGATGCCCGTCGTCAGCGACGCCAGGATATTCTCCGTATAGCGCTTGACGTCCTCGAGCTCGTCGAAGCGCCGGCGCAGCTCCTGGTTCGCATCTTCGAGCTCCGTCCGCTGCTGGAAGAGCTGCGCCGCCATGTGGTTGAAGGCGACGGCGAGCGCGCTGATCTCGCCGAAGCCCGAGGGCTCGATGCGCTGGAGGAGCTCGCCGCGGGAGATCGCCGTCGCGCCGTCGGCGAGCTGCCGCATCGGGCGGGCGATGCGGCGCGCCACCAGCGCCGCCGCAAGTCCGCCGAGGACCAGCGTGGCGACGGTGAGCGCCGCCAGTTCGAGTCGCGTGCGGCGGATCTCCGCTTCCATGCGCCGCTTCGAGAGGCCGACGCGCACCGTCCCCCACCGCTGGCGCTCGGTCGTGATGGGCACCGCGAAGTCATAGATGGCCTCGCCCGTGCTCGCGCGCACCGTCTCCTGCGTGATCGGCGCCTCGCTGGCCACCGCCCGCCGGCTGACGGGGTCGTCGAGGACGGCGCCGACGCGATCGGGACGGACGCTGTGGGCGGCGACGCGCCCCTCCGCTTCGAGGATGATCGCGTAGCGCACGTCCTCCTCGGCGCCGACGCGCGTCACGTTCTGCTCGAGCGCGGTGAAGTTGTAGAGGAGCAGCGGCGCGTGCGACAGGGCGGCGAGGTTGCGCGTGAGCACTTCGCCGCGGCGCTCCACCTCGCCGATGATGCCGGCTCGCT
>Ga0137461_1000236_pt1 | contig 12650 bp, 17 predicted proteins | sample EasRivERMGT746_2_FD_104650 | JGI IMG/M metagenome (GOLD analysis project Ga0137461, IMG submission 104650) | Soil microbial communities from meander-bound floodplain in the East River, Colorado, USA - East River MetaG ERMGT746_2 | ecosystem: Environmental > Terrestrial > Soil > Floodplain ... | reverse complement strand
GACCCGGATTCGCCGGAGGCCAACATGGAGCGCTATGCGCAGGCCATCGGCATGAAGCTCGCCCGTGGTGACATGTTCATTCTTGCCCGGTTCAAGAAGGGCGTGAAGGCTTACATCAGATGGGCACACGCGGGCGACGAGCAGGGTGCGTCGTACGATCAGGCCGATCTCCGCCGTATCGACCGGGCCAAGTGCTTTGCGCAGGTGCTCAAGATACTGCGCCAGTATGAAACCGAGCCGTCGTTCCTGAGCATGGTGGCCCAAGGCTATTTCACATGAACGCGCAGAAGATTGTAAACAAACTCTTGGAGACTGACCCGGACAGCCCGGAGGGCAATCTGGAGCGGATCAGTCAGGACATCTACCAGAAGTCCGACCTGCCTGCGCCGTTGCGCCGGTCGGTGAAGCAGGTGCGCGGTGCGCTGGTCTGGACGGCGAAAGCGTTGCTGGCGCTGGGGCGCGACTCCGGGCTGGATGAACGCGACCACGCGGTGTCCAAGCTGGCGGGCTGCGCGGAAGCGCTTGACCGATTGCAGTATGATTTTCCGGCGCACGACTGGGTAAAGCTGGCTTTGATGGAAGCTCTCGTCCGGCTTACGGCCCTTTTGAATGCGGACTCGTTTGCGAAGCCGCAGGACGCGGCGGTGATCTTGGAGATCATCAAGTTGCTCGACAAGGTGCTGCAATGAACGCGCCCGTCATCGTAAACAAACTCTTGGAGGTCGACGATCCTGATGTGGAGCGCTACCTGACCGGCGTGATACCGCCCAAGGCCACGCTGTGGGACTTGGACAACGCGCTCTGGAGCCGGGGCTTCAAGTTCTGGGAGTACGATGGCACGCCGCCAGTTTTGGTGAACCGTTGGATTTACAGGCAGGGCGACGAGTTCTGGGTCGTCAGCCCGCTGGACAAAACGAACCCGGACAACGACTGGTTCAACATCCAGTGCTGGCGCGGGCCGGGCTTGATTCACAACCAGAGCAACACACTGCAAAAGGTGGTCGAGTTCTTCGACCGCGAACGGAGAGCATGATTATGGCAAACCTCGCAACCTCACACGTGCAAAAGAAGGGCGGCAACTACGTTCTCACGGATGCGGATGGCTCAACGGAAGTGCTGACGCTGGAACAGTACGCGACGCGGCGCAGGCAGAAGCCGGTGAAGCCCGCGCTGCCGGGCCGGGTCGAGAAGCCGACGCGGAACTAGGCCACGTCCAAGTCCAAGTGGTTTATCAGGAGATCGCGCAGCGTGGCGTCGGCGGCCTGCCACGCGGTGAGATTGGCTTCGGACGGGTCGGCAGTGTAGGCGTTGAAGGCATCGAGTGATGCTTTGATGGCGTTGCCGATGGTCACGATGGGCGCGGGCATCCCTCCCTGTGCGGCAGCGGCGATCAGGAGGTCGGTGTCACCGGGCTGCGCGAGGAAGTGGGTCACGCGGTCGTAGGCGGCTTCAGCTTCAGGCACAGGTATCATAGCTTTTCAGTTCGTCGTACGTGAACTCGGCGACGGCACACGCGCAATCGTCCACTCCATAACTAACCAGCAGGCGCTTTGGTTCTGCCACGACTCCGCAGGGATAGGCGACGCGTGTCCGCACGCACTCACAATCCAGCCACGGCCACCGCTTCAGGCGTCGGCGTCCGGCCAAGAGCGGGCGCTGGAAGATTTTGATGGGATGATAGGGCCATTCCGGTTCGTGCAACACCGCGCCGCCAAAGTAGGTGCGGTTGAAGCGCCCGCCTTCGAGGTAGCCGTGGATGACGGCCAGCCGCTCGCCGGTTGGCAGCCGAACGCTGGGCGAGCCACCCCGGAGGGGGCCGAAGCGCCAATGTAGGTTGGTGCTGTGAGTGACCGTGCCCACGTATTCGCCGCGTTCGTCAAAGCGAAGCACGCGGTAGGGATCGAACGAGTAAATGCAATCGAACCAGCCCAGCGCCGGGTTGTCGATCCACGTCCAGTTTTTCTCCGGCGGGCCGCCGATGACGTAGCGGTTGCGCAGGTAATCCGGCAGGAACGGCTCGCCCAGCTTCTCGTGATGATGGTCGAAGCCGACTTCCATCAGCCAGCAGCGCCATGAACGCGGCGATGATGTGTAGGAGCACCACGTGCGGTTCATGGCCCGGAACAGGCGCGGGTCTTCGCCCTCGAAGTGTGGTAGCTCGCGACCTGTCAACGTGAAATCAGAAGCCAGTTCGGCGACGTTGACGCGCTTGGTGCCCCAGTATTGCAGCGCGGTCACGTTCCACTGCCGCCCCACATATACCGGATCGAGACGATCCTTCCGGTAGGCGAGCAGGAACCCGCCGTCAGGTTTTGCGAGCAGGCTGGGATTAAGCACTGCTTCGTTTTCGCGGCACGGTAATGCGAGAATGCTTTCGGTCATTGAATGTAAACGTTTGCACTTTCGCCCGGCACTTGCGCCACTGTTCGTGTTTGTCGTGCTTGGCGTAAAGGCAGACCAGCGCCGCAGCCAGTGCGGCTTCAAAGCTGGGGTAATCCAAGTGCTGGGCGTAGAGATGATACCACTGCCCGGCGTGTCCGCTGAAGATCGGCAGGTATTGGCCGTCGGACAGGTGAACCCAGTAGCGCTCGTGGAGGCGCAGGTTGGGCCGCCAATCCGGGTCGTGCTGGATTTTGATTTTAACTTTCACTGTTCTAAAAGAACATGACGCCGTTGATTCTACACCTGTTGGGCGACTACATCCTGCAATCACATTGGATGGCTGTAAACAAAACAAGGCGGTCGTGGCCATGTGCGCTGCACTGCCTGACGTATACGCTGCCATTCCTGCTGCTGACGAATTCGTCGCTGGCGCTGGCCCTTATCTTTGGCACGCACTTCGTCATTGACCGCTGGGGGCTGGCTCGCCACGTCGTGTGGCTCAAAAACTGGCAGTCGCCGGATGGCTTTGTGTGTTGGGAGTGGTGCCGGTTGACGGGTTATTTTGACCCGGAGAAGGCGAAGGCGGACAGCACCAGCCAGCTTGAGTTGGATACGCTCAACAGCGACGTGGACATGGTGCGCCCGATCTGGCTGCGGGTCTGGCTCCTGATCGTGGCGGACAACACGCTGCATTTAATTTTTAACGCGCTGGCATTAGCCTATTGTTGAGAACAGTTACGGCGTGAACGCGGATAATCCATTCGCTGAATTCTTCCAAAGTGGAGTCACGCTTTGCTAGGTTGCAACGGCGACAACACGGCACAATGTTGTCTACCGTATAGCCGCCATTGTTGTTTACGCGATCTATGCCTGTATACAGACAACCTCCGTAGTACCTTTTAGGGTATGCTCGATTTGAAGGCGGTGCCTCGCAGTAATGGCACGGCTTGGCAATAATTGACAGAAACAGTTCGATAGGTACGTCGAATACAATGCCTCGGCGTTTTGCGTCTCGACGGTAGGTTACGTGAAGCAGGCGCTTAGCGGCCTCTCCCGGTGCGTGCCTCGACAGTTTGCCGAGTCGTGAGCGGGCTTCCGTTCGGAGACAACCGCAGCTTTTTACTGGGTTACTTTTGCACGTCAGCCTGTATCCCGGAATAATTTTTTCGCTGCCGCAAGTGCAGCTAACTTTGAAGAACTTTATACCTTTACTGTTTACACTTACTAGCTTGATTGGTGTAAGACGATGGTAAGTTTTACCTAGTTCTACGTTCATTGCAGTATAGAACTGCAAAACGTGTCTGCACCTTATATGTAACTAAAGCATTTCGCTTTCCAAGAGTTTGTTTACAACCATCTTGGCAGTGACATCTTCCCCCACTGTGTAGTGCGCGAGGAACGGTTCGTTGCCTTCTGGCGCTGGCTCGAACAGGAACCACTGGCCCCGCGTGTAGAAGCGGCCATGCAGCTTGCCCTTGGCCGTTTTGATATAGCCCAGCAGGCCGCCCTTGGGGCTGACCATCCGGCCCGCGTAGGGATAGAAGGTGTACTGCCGGTCGTTGTAGCGAACGCCCGTGATCGGCTGGCCCGTGATGTCAGCGTCTTTCACCTTGGAGGATAATAAACCTCGCCAATACTGTTCGTCTGCGGCCCGGTGTTGAATTTCGGCGTTCGCAACCGCCATACACTGCAACCGGCGAACATGAGAGTTACAGCCAGTGCAATTACGAGTACTCCCCATCGCACTTGGCTTCGTTTGGCTTCGTTTTGCGCATTGGTAATCATAAACTTCTATCGTTTTTAGGCGTATAAAATAATTGTCGCTGCGAACTTTTAAGCGGCTCCGCTCTCCCAGCCAGAGCAGCAGCCCTTGGCGTAGATGTGGCCGCCAACTTTCTGGCAGCCGCCCTTGCCTTCCTTGATGAAATACTCGCAGTTCTCACAGTGTGTTGGCGCGTCGGTGATGTAACCGGCGGCTTCCTTGCTCATACGCTTCTGCGGGGTGCCGTCCTTGGTGAAGATCGAATCGCCACCCATGTAGAGGCCGCAGACACCGTGGTCAGCGTCGCACGCGGGCGGCGTGGTCAGGAAGCATTCGGACTTGTCAGCATTAAAAAACATGCAGCGTCCGCAGCGGCAACCGTCGGCATTGGCTACTTGCTCTGGATTCAGGTAGAGCACCTTTTGCGGAGGCAGCTTGCCGCCCTCGACTTCGTGCTCGCCCAGTAGTTGACGGATGGTCGGATTCATAGGTCGCGCTCTCGTGCTACGTCGGTCACACCGTATTGGAGGTCGATCTTGTGCTTGTCGCGCAGGTGCCAGAGTGGATCGCGTTCGTCATCCAACAACCCTTCAAGGTAGCCCTCGCGCCGCAGCCAGTCCTTGGCCAACGTCAGGTAGTGGTCGCCGTAGCCATACTGCTCCGGCGTCACGTGAACCAGTTTGTCGTTGATGTAAATGTACGCCTTGCAGTAAACACCGCCCGCGCCGCGCCGGTACCAGCGGCGGCCCCGGACTTCGAGCTTCTTGATCGGTTCCGACTTGCGCTCAATTTCGCGGGTGATGAAGGCTTCCGGGTCATCCGGGTCAGGTGGCGGAGCCTTCGGCACTTCGCTGTGACTGGCTTCTGGGATATGATGCGTTCCAGTTACTTCGTATGGACGCAACATGCGCTCGAAGCGTTCTTTGTCGCACTTGGAGCAGATATGCTCGTTGGGGATCAGACTGTCGCGCCCAGTGCCGCGATGAACCAGAGTGCAAGAGGCACCGCAGAGATGGCATGGGTGGGGACATTCCGTGGGGCGACCCATGTGAATGAGTGTTTCCTTGGCGGGTGGCTGGTCAATGTCGAGCAACTTGTTTACAACCTCATGAGCATTCTCCCAGCGCGGGTTCCGCCCCGGCAGGTATGGAATCGGGCCGCCGCAAAGGTCGACCAACTGGCGCACGACGCCGGACAGTTCGTAAACACCCACACGCTGCTGCCGGTGGCCCGGAGCGCTGATCCAGTATTCGTCACCGCCGCGCATGGGTGTGACGACGATGGTACCGTTGGCGACCTTGATGAAGGTCTTGGCGATCCGGCTATAGTTGGTTGGAATTCGCGTGGGCATTACTTGAAAGCCTTCTTCCAGCCCGGTTGTCCGGGCCTTGGCAGGTCTTCGGGCCATGTGGCGAGTCGTTGGAGGATGGCACTCAGCAGATAGTTCATCGTCATCTCGCTGCCGCTGGCCAACTGCTCGAATTGGTTGGTCTTGGGCTTGAAGATGATGAACTCCCAATGGCGACCGCTGCGGGCGTCGCGCATGTCCAGCGGTGGCTCCGGCATGTATTCGGAGTGCTGCCGGGTGCGTAGCCACGCTTCCTTGCCGTTGCTGAGACGCTTGACCCAGCGTTCCTCGTCTTCGTTGCGGTCGTTGCGGACGAAGCCGTTGGTCTTGGCCAGCCGGGCGACGGGAGAGTCCAGATGGCCCTTCACGTCGAAACTCTCCGGTGAATCCGGGTCGTTGGTTTCGGTCAGGCGTTGAATGATCTGGCGTGCGTTGGCCACACAATAATTACGGGAGTGTGCAGTGGTAGAACAGTCCGGTGTTCAGGTCGGCCACGTGGTTCGGGTTGACCTGACACTGAAAGCGATTGCAATAGCGGTCGGCGGGGGCACCGCAGAGACGACACAGGCAGGCTCGACGGATCATAACAGGGTCGAGCGGCAGGGCACGCAGTGCGTCGGCGGCATCGGCGGCGGTTGGTTCATCCGGTAATCCGACCGGCACCGGGTGCCACCCGTGCATGAACGGATTAACCGGCATCGTCGTAGCCCCAGCTTTTCAAAGCCTCCGGCAGCTTGGCGAGGGTGTTGGCGATGGCAGTGGGAACGGTGGGGCCGACGCCGCTGAGGAAGGTGTGGCGGTCGGCGGTTTCAATCACTTCGACGTGATAGCTCTCGTCGAAGGTGACAGTGGTTTTGAAGGCATCGTCGTTTTTATCCGCGATGGCTTTCATCCGGGCTTTGAACTGTTTGAGGGCTTCGGTGTCTTGGTTCATGGTTGGTGTTTGGTTATACGAGTTGATCCACCAGCGCCGGGCGGGTGGCCAGAGGTCGTCGTGGCTGACGTGGCAGGCACCGCAGTAATGATGTTCCACATCCTTCGCACTGTGGGAGGTTCGTTTACAACGCAGGCAGGTGATCGACTTTCCGTCGGCGGAGAGGGTGTAGGTCTTGATCTCGTCGCGACCCAGCAGGCATTCGTCGCAGGTCACGTCCTTCCAGTCGCCTGACCATTTGTGGTTCTCCGGCCATTTGGACGGCGGCCCCTCGCGCATACAGGCGCTCATGCCGTGGCCGAGGAAGTGTACGATCAGGTTGCTCATGTGATAGTGTAGGCCCAGCGTCCGGGCAGGAAAAGAAAACGCTTGATCTCGCCATCCTTGGCCAGCGCCTTTAGCCGGGCTTCAACGTAAGCGGTGAACTTCGGCGTGCTGGCAACTTTCAAGTGTGAAGCCATACAGAGCACGATGTTATCTGTCTCTTGGCTGATTGACGAGCGCCAGATGCGCGATACCTGTGACTTGATCTCGAAGTCGGAAGGCATTCCGGGCGGCGGGGAATGCCGCTGTTCACCGGGACACGGTTTGCCCGCAAGTTCAGAGCGTGAGGCGTATTGTTTACAGACACGACAGGTCACGTAATCGCGTCTGGGCACGTCGCCCTTCGCAATCGTTTTTAGCTTGTGCTTCATGTCATGCCGGTCTGGCGCTTGAGCCGTTCCCGTTGTTCCCGCGCTTGTTCAGCCGTGACCTTGGGTTGATGGGTGCGGGTCAGCCACAAGGTGAAATCGTCCGGCAGTACGCAGTTGTCCGGGCACTCCCAGAACATGGGCGCGATCTGGTAGATGGTGTAGCCCGCCAAGCCGCAGCCAACCTCCGTCACCAAAAAGCGCAGTTCGGGATGGGTTTTGGCGTAGCCCTTGAACTGGCTGACGAACTTCTTGATCTCGTCCAAGGGCAGCGTGTGTAGGTGCTGATCTTTGGTGGGGATGCCATACGCCTGTCCCTGCCGTCCGTTGCCAACGCCGTAATCCGCGCCCCAGAAGCGCAGCGCGTCCTTGGCGGCCCCGGCCCCGTGGCGGCCTGCCAGATTGGAGCCGAAGACGAAGATCGTCAGACCGTCGTTCATCTCTGGGGTGTACCACTTCATGCTTCAATCGCGTAGGAGTGAAAGGAAGTCAGGGCCATCTTAACGGCAAAGCCTGCGGTGCGGGCGTCCATGTCATACCCGAACGCGGTGGAGGCCCGGCGCTCCACCGCCTTGAAGTCGTTGCGGGTGATGGCGTCGTGGCACGTGGCGCACGCCAGCCAGCGCCAGCAGCGTTGTATCTCGCCGGTTGTGAGCCGGTCGGCGGCATAGGTCGCGACCGGCTTGTCGTGGGAGCAGAAGTCACATTGCGGTGTCGCTTTGCCTCGCCAGCGCATTCGCTTGGGGAGCTTCGCGAGGTTGACGCGGTAGGTGGCGAGGTCTTGTTCGGTGACTGGACGCCAGAGATATTTCTTTCCGCCCGGCACGCTCTGGTCGGTCACCACGTGGGTTTTGCCGCTGCCGAACACATCGGCGGACATGCTGATGTGTTCCTGCACTTGTGCCGGGGTCATGGCCTCCGGGGCGTACTCTGTGGTGTAGCCAATCAGCGTGCAGACGGTGGTGACTCGGTTGAAATCTTCGTCGCGCTCGCCGTGGATGCAGCGGAGCACGCGGTGGGTCTTGTCATGTTTCCAGACGCTCCGGTTGGCGGGGATGCCCCACGTGCCGCCGTCGTTCAGCCGGGCGAGAAAGTTTCTCGTCCACTCAATGTCAGAAGGTTGTGGTTTCCACATGGTTTGAAGTCTCCTACGCGAAATTAACTTCTGTCTTGAGACAGAAAAAGCTGGGGTGGCGTGGAAATTTCACGCAAATCGTCGCGTCGCTTTGGTTTTTGTAGGTGTGGGACTTTTTTAGCCGTGGGCTAACGCGACTGATGTGCCCTGACTGTCCTTTGGGGATGGTAAATCCGTTCAGGCGAATGTCATGATCGGCGACTACTTTCATACCGATGACTGTAAACACTCAGCCTGTGTCAGTCAACATCAATCTTTAAGCTGGTTCGCCCGGCCCGATCCGGCCCGGAATGGTGCCTCCCTTGGTGCGAATCAAATAGTCGAGCGTGTCATCCCACCACTGGCGGTGGTGCTGCAACACCGCGTTGATGGCTTCGTTCTCCTGCGCGGGTGAGAGGCTGTCGGCGGCGCTGCGCTTCATGGCGTCATCGAGGTCGCGGAGGATGGCGCAGAAGTGGGCCTCACTCTTGGCGGGGGAGTCGGTGGGCGCATCCTTGCCATGCTGGAACCATGCCTTGGCGTCGAAGTTCCAGTTGTTGGCGCGAACCTCCGGCGTCTGACCGCCGATGAAGTAGACGTAGAGGCCGTGGACTTTGCTGTTGGTCGCTTGATAGCGATTCCACCAGTAGCGTGGCATCTCGGTGCCGTAAACATGCGCGGTGCCCTGCTCTGGCTTGGGGCCGAAGTCGAGGCGCTTGAGTTCGGCGGCCAGCAGTCCTTGCTCGTGGGATTTGATGACATCGGTGGGGTCATCTTCCGGGGGCACGTCGACGGTTTCAAGTTGCGTCCGGCTTTCGGTGCGGACGTTCCAGAGTTGGCTGTACCAGTCAGGCCGGTTGTGTTCCACCCAGCGTTTGGCATCCTCTGCATTAACGTACGTCTCGAATGAGTGCGGATGCGCCGCGAAATACTCTTTCAAGGAGCCGTTGGCAAAGAAATAAGCAACGGTATCGGCGGCAATACTTTCGGAGAAGTTGTTTACAGCTAAGTAAATGAGTTCATCGACGCTGGCTTGCTCGAACCAAGTTGCGGCGTCAAATTCAATATCTTCTGGGTCGGTGTCTGATTTGACCAACGTCATCACCGGGATGTGCGCCGTTTTAAGGTACGTTGCTGGGTCATCTTCAGGCGGCAGCGACACGCTTTCCACGGTCTGGCCGTGGCGCTGGGCGATTTGCTCCAGTGCTTGCTTCTCCTGCTCCTGCGTTTTGTGTTTGGCCCGCATGACCGCATCCAGTTCCTTGACGATGGCGATGAACTGGGGAATGCCGCGCAGGCTGACCGTGATCCCGCCGCTGGATGGCAGGAAGGTGGTTTGCGGCATGTAGCGCGTGCGGAAGTTCAGGTCGACACTGCTTTTGGTGTATTCGGGGAAGATGCGGATAAACAGCACTTGGCCGAACGACTTCGGGTAACGCTTGTGCCAGAACTCTGGTACCTCCGGTTCGCCAAATACTTTGTGCTTCAGCGAAGTGGTGCTGTACTGAAAGCCCAGTTTTTCCAGTTCACGTCGAGCGCTGCCGTGGGTGTGGGCCTTGATTTCGACCGGCTCGTCCGGGTTGTCGCTGGTGCTCTGCGCGTAATCAGGGAGCAGCAGGTCAGGATCGTCTTCGGGCGGCAGCGGCACCGCTTCGTCAAGGTCTTCGTGCCCGGCGTCCTCGTCATTGACCACGCCGCGCAGCCGGTTGGTTTTGATGCGGTCTTCGAGAACTTTTAGCACCCGCTCAAGTTGTTTGTTGTTGCGCTGGTAGCGGTGGGCGATGGGTGCCCATTCTTTTGGAGCGACGGAGTTGTAAAGCGTGATGTCGTAAACAATGTCCCCCTCGTTGTGCTCGCCGCCGAGGCCGCGCCGCTTGATAACAAGCATCAGGTCGCCTTTGGCCGCTCTGCGGAAAACTTTGTACCACTCGAAAGGCTTTTTGCAGCTAGTGTTACTTTCGTAGCCCATGCGCTTCAGGATGGTGGGTACGTCGAACGTGTCCTGCATGAACTGGGGCGTTGGATCATCGACGCCTTCGTGAACCTCGCGCACGCCGGTCATCTGTCTGGCCTTCGGCAGTTCCTCGCCTTTCAAGCCCGGTTCCTCGCCTGTGCGCTGCGCGAACTTCTTGCTCAGTTGCATCAGGTCGTTGACATCGAGATCGGTGTCGAGGAAACGGTTGCGCGATGTCCACCAGCCGTGGTGCGCGTCGCTCAGGTCGACGCCCGTGCTTTCAAGCTGGCGCATGATGTGATAGTGGCTGGGGCCGATGAAGATTTTGCCGCCAATGTATACAGCGGGGTAATCGACCGTCTCCTTGCTCTCCTTGATCTCCTTGATCTGGATTTCACCGGGCCAGAGGTAGGCGTACCAGTCGGGCCGGTTATGCTCGACCCAGAGCTTGGCGCTGTCTTCGTCGATGTAGACCTCGAAGCCGTCACCGCGATAGTTCTCGTGCCAGTCCTTGAGTTGTGTGTCGAAGAAGTATTCCCCGACCTCATCGGCTTCGTAGCAGGACTGGAATTCGTTCTTGGCCAAGACGAGCAACTGCTCCAGCGTGGCTTTCTCGAACCATTCAGCGGCATTGAACTCTGCCTTTAGCCGCTCGCCCTCGACCATGTGGTCTTCGATGCAAGTGGCTTTGACGGGGATCGGCAGGTTCTTGATGTAGTGTTCTGGGTTGCCCTCGTCAGCTTCGCCGAGCCGGAAGCGGGCGTAGCCACGGTTCTGCGTGTGAAGCCAGTCGTCCGGGGAACGCACGGGCAGGGTGTCCACGTCCTTGCTCTTGTCTTCCGGCCCGAAGATTTCGCGCAGCAGGTCGATGATGCCTTGCGAGGTTGCGGTCTTGGCGACGACGAATTTGGCGTCGGGGTAGAGTTGGGGCACCAGTTCCACGAAGCGGCGCACCAGCGCCTTGCCCAAGCCGCGATTTTGAAAACGGGGATCGACTTCCAGATGCTCCAGTTCAACCGTGCGGTACTTGATGTCCATGCGGTCGCTGGCTGAGCGCCACGCGATGAAGCCGATGGGACGGCCCTTGGGGGTGCGCAACTCCAGCGTGTTCTCATCACTGTAGCGCACGATCTGGAATCCGCCGGGCAGCGGCCACGCCTGCTCTGATTCTTCAACCTTTCGCATCACGTCCTTGAGGGCGCTGCCGTAGCGCATGTTGGTGATGCGAATGAGATTGGCGGCGCGGTGCAACAGGTCGTTGAACAGGGCGTCGTCAGCCACCTGACTGGCCTCGTCGATGGCGCAGAATAACTCCGTCAGTTTTTCGTTGCTCTCAAGAGTCTGACTGACCTTGTAGCGGTCGGCAGCTTTTTGGGAGAGGATGCGGGCTTCGTCAACCAAGAGGCGCATCCACTCCGTCCACTCCATCTTTTCTTCCGCTTCCTGCACGGGATTTTCCAAGTCGCCGGGGAACATTTCGCTTGCGCGGTTGTTGAGTGCGGACACGAGCCAGTCGAATTCGTCGCTGCCGTTGGCGTAGCCTGCGTGTTCCGCCCATTTGAAGGCGATGTCTCCGACCAGCCGGTCGGCACCCAAAGCATTGTCGATTTCGCGTTGCACTATGTTGATTTCATAGTCTTTCACCGCAAGCTGGATCAAGGTGTCGAGCTTGTCCTGTTCTGTCTGCGCCACGTGTTGGGCGTGCTGCTCGATGTTCGGCACCGGCTCGTCCTCTGGCGGCAGGGGCACTTCGAGTGTTTCTTGTACTGGGGCGTCGAGCGCCCGGACGTTTTGGCCCCAAACGCGGTCGTCGCCGACCACGCCCCATCTCATGCGAAAGGCTTTCTCCAGTTTTTTCTTCAATTCGCCGACGTGGCACTTGAAGCCGCCGATTTGCACCCAATCCCTAAGATGGTGGCCGGGCAGCAGGCGGCTGCGGTAGATGCTGACCTCCATCGTTTGCGGTTCGTCATCACTCTTACGGATGACTGTCCACTTGAATCCGGTCTTGCTGTCGAACTTCTCCCACCATTTATATTCCGGGTCAGCACAGTTCCACGTGGGACAGCGCTCGCTGAAGCCCATCGGCTCCAAAATCTTTCCGGCGTCCATTGCCTCGATATGTCTTTCAATGTTGACAGATGGATCGTCGGGATCGAGCGCTTCTTCAACGGGTGGCGGATTGAGCGCTCCTTCTTCGCGCAACTGCTGCTCCAGTTCCGTCACGTGGCAGGTGAAGTGTCCTTTGTCTGACCACTGACCGTAGCGGCGTCCACGGCCTACTTGTACGAATTTGGCGGGGCGCTCCATGCGTGTGACGCCGTAGATGTTCGTGTTGACCGTCGGCCAGACGCGCCATTCTTTGTTGCCGACCTGCTTGATCCAGCCATCCCAGTTGGCTCCCTTGGTGCGGCCATCAATGAAACCCAGTTTGGCCATGACGGCGTTGATGTCGAGATCACCG
>Ga0137461_1000234_pt1 | contig 12686 bp, 9 predicted proteins | sample EasRivERMGT746_2_FD_104650 | JGI IMG/M metagenome (GOLD analysis project Ga0137461, IMG submission 104650) | Soil microbial communities from meander-bound floodplain in the East River, Colorado, USA - East River MetaG ERMGT746_2 | ecosystem: Environmental > Terrestrial > Soil > Floodplain ... | reverse complement strand
ATAGAATCCGTCGTCGATGGTCGGACCGATGGTCACCTGGGTGCCGGGGAAAAGCGCCTGCACCGCCTGCGCCATCAAATGGGCGGTGGAATGACGAATCACGTCGAGGCCATCGGCGCTCTCTGGCGTGATCCAATCCACCGCGCAATCTTTTTCCAAAGGTCGATTGAGATCGACGGGAAGGCCGTCAATCTTGGCGGCGACGAGATTCTTGGCGCCGGCGGCCGCGGCCAGCTCGACCACTCGGGCTCCGGGACGAATGTCAACGGCACTACCGTCAACAAAGGTGACGTGAATACTTTCCATGCCGGCAAATTAAAAAATGGTAGGCACGGGCAGGATTGAACTGCCGACCTCTTCCGTGTCAGGGAAGCGCTCTCCCACTGAGCTACGTGCCTGGAAGACCTGACGGGATGGACCGCGATCGGTCGCGTTTACGAATTGCCGATGCATGACTATTTGCCGTGCTGGTAAGGAATCTGCCAAAGGCCTCGAACTCCATCGATTGAAACAATGCAAGAAATTGATTTTACTACCAATTTTTCGCCAGACTGTCAACCAGGTGGAGTGATCGAAGGCGCTTTAGCTTGAAGCCAAACCAAGCCGCGATACAAATATTGAGCGCCCGAAACCAGGGTTGCAAGCGCCGTGATGCCGACAAAAAACGTTAGCACATCGGCGCTAAACAATTTCGCATCGTGCAACAAAGCCAACGCCACTGCCAAGGTCAGTAACTGCAAGGTCGTGCTCCACTTGCCGATGCGGCTCGGCCTCATTTGTAGCGGCTCCGACACTAATACATAGACGACGCCATAGCCGACCACGATGAGAATATCGCGTACCACGACAATGACCGCTAACCAGATGGGAATGCCGCCGATGGAACCGAGCATGACGAACGACGTGATCACCAACAGCTTATCCGCCACCGGGTCTAGGTAGGCGCCCAGCGCGGTTTGCTGGTTCATCCAGCGCGCCGTCAATCCGTCCAAGAAATCGGTCAAACCGCCGATGGCGAAAATCACCAGCGCCTCCCAATAAAGATGATAGGCGAGACACTCCAGAAAAAATGGGATGGTTAGGATGCGCAGCAGCGTCAGCGTGTTCGGCAGGTTCAGCATGGTTGACCGTCAGACCAACCGCTTCGCACCAGCGCCGTCGGCGCTCAACAGTTTGCGCATCTGCCCGGCGAGCTTCGCAGTCACCAGCGCAGTGACGTGAATGCCTTCAGCATCGTAGCTCTCTTTGACTATTCGGCCGCGTTCGCGCAACAGCGCGACAACCCCGCCCTGCTGCGCGCTAAAGCAGCCATCGAAGAGCTCTTTATCGCGGTCGAGAATCGCGCCGACCGTGTCGAGAAGCTGTTCGATGCCGGCGCCGGTTAGCGCTGATATCGGACAAACACCGGCGGCGTTTTTGCTAATGTTTTTGATCTCGCGCACCGGCAGCGCCGCGGCCATGTCGATTTTGTTCGGCGCCAAGACGGTGGGAATTTGGCCGGCGCCGATCTCTTCGAGCACCGCTTCAATGACTTTGATCTGCTCTTCGTAGAGCGGGTTGGCCATGTCGATCAGATGGAGCAGCAAGTCGGCGCGGCTCACCTCTTCGAGCGTGCCCTTGAACGCTTCGATCAGAGAATGGGGAATCTTACTGATAAAGCCCACCGTGTCGACGATCATCACCTTGTCGCCGTTGGGCAGGCGCAGCGCGCGGGTGGTCGGATCGAGGGTCGCGAACAGTTTGTCCTCGACAAAAACGCCGGCGCGCGTGAGCGTGTTCATCAACGTCGATTTGCCGGCGTTGGTATAGCCGACCAGCGCCACGGTGGCAAACGGCACTTCGCCGCGCTCCTTTCGCTGCAGCGTGCGCGTACGCTCGACGCTTTCCAAGCGCCGCTTGAGATGGCCGATGCGCTCGCGAATGCGCCGGCGGTCGACTTCCAGCTGGGTTTCGCCCGGTCCGCGGGTGCCGATGCCGCCGCCCAAGCGCGACAAGTGGGTCCACTGGCGCGTCAGGCGCGGCAGCAAGTATTGCAGCTGCGCCAGCTCGACCTGCAACTTACCTTCGTTGCTGCGCGCCCGCTGGGCGAAAATATCGAGGATCAACTGGCTGCGGTCGACCACGCGGACCTTGAACGCGGTTTCCAGATTGCGCTGCTGCGCCGGCGTCAAATCCTCGTCGATGATCACCAAATTGGCAGCGAGCTGTTGAATGCTCGCTTGAATCTCATCGACCTTGCCGCGGCCGATCAACGTCGCCGGTGTGACCCGGCGCACCTGCTGGGAATGTTTGCCCAGCACGATGGCGCCGGCGGTTTTCGCCAGGCGCTCCAATTCTTCAAGACAATATTCGAGAGGAATCTTGGCATCGCGCGAGGGCAGCTCGACGCCGACGAGCAGGGCCTTCTCTCTGGGACGCTGTGTGGAGATGAGCGGCTTCAAGGGTTCAGGGCGTGGAAACTGACCCGGGCGCCGAAAAGTTTTTCCACGGTATCTTCCAGCTCCGGCGAGGCGGCGATGCGCACCTGGTCGGGAAGCTCGATGACGGTCTCGTCCTCAAGCGCCACCATCAAGTGCAGAAGAACCCTCGCCGGGCCGGGAAAGTCGAGCAAGGTGTCGCGCAGCCGGACCAGCTCGTCGGCGGACACTTCGCACTCGCGCACGTAGAGATGAATTTTCTCGCCGTTGCCGTTGGTCTTGCCATTGCCGTTGGCGAAATTGTTTTTTTGATTTTTCACCGCCTCGGCTAAGCCGGTCACTTCGTTGGCGATCACCTGCATGCGGTCTTCGCCGACCTCCAATTTGCCTTTGACGTAAATCGGATCGTCGGCGCCCAGCAGCTCGGCGCATTTTTTGTACGTGTCCGGCCAGGCCAGCACTTCGATAAACCCGCTCATGTCTTCGAGATGGAAACTGCCGTAACGGTCGCCCTTCTTGGTGTTGCGCAGACGCAGCGCGGAAACCACGCCGCCGAGCCGCACTTCGCCCGGCTGCCCGCGTTCTTTCATCGCCGCGATGGTGCCGTTGGTGATGCGCTTGAGCGCGCGCTCGTATTTGTCGAGGGGATGGCCGGTAATATAGAAGCCCAGCGCTTCCTTCTCGAAGGCGAGCAATTCTTGCGACGACCACTCGGCGACCTGGGGATAAATATCGCCGGGCTTCTTGGCGCCTTTGACCGGCGTGCCGAGCATGGTGAAAATATCGATCTGGTTACTGGCCTGATCACGCTGATGGGTTTGGGCGGCTTTCATGGCGTCGTCCAACGCGGCCAACATGCGCACGCGCGAGACTTGGGTCGAATCGAAGGCGCCGCATTTGATCAAACTCTCGATCACGCGCCGGTTCACCGCGCCCATGTCGACGCGCCGGCAAAAATCGAACAGCGAGCTAAACGGCCCATCCTCGGCGCGGCTTTTGAGAATCACCTCCACCGCTTTCTCGCCGACGTTTTTGACGCCGGCCAAACCGAAACGAATTTTCTCGCCCACCGGTGTGAAGTCCGCCAGGCTTTCATTGACATCCGGCGCCAGCACGACGATATCTTTCTCGCGGCACTCGGCGAGGTTCTTGATGACCTTGTCGGTATCGCCCATTTCCGAAGTCAACAGCGCCGCCATGAATTCGACCGGATAATGGCTCTTGAGATAGGCGGTCTGGTAGGAAACCAACGCGTAGGCCGCCGAATGGGATTTATTGAAACCGTAGCGCGCGAAGGTTTCCATCTGATCGAAGATTTCCGTCGCTGTCTTGTCGTCGATCTTTTTCGCTTTGGCGCCGTCGACGAAACGCGAACGCTGGGCGGCCATCTCTTCGGGATCTTTCTTGCCCATGGCGCGGCGCAAGATGTCGGCGTCGCCCATGGTGTAGCCGGCGAGAATCTGCGCGGTCTGCATGACCTGCTCTTGGTAGACGATGACGCCGTAGGTGTCCTTGAGGATGGCTTCGAGCCGCGGATGCAGGTATTTGATTTTTTCTTTGCCGCTCTTGCGCTTGATGTAGTCCTCGGCCATGCCGCTATCGAGCGGACCGGGCCGGTAAAGCGCCAGGATCGCGACCAGGTCTTCAAAACAATTGGGGCGAATGCGCACGGTCATGTCGCGGATGCCGCTGCTCTCAAGTTGGAACACGCCGGTGGTATTGCCCTGGCACAGCGTGCGGTAAGTTTTTTTGTCGTCCAACGGCAAACGGTTGAGATCGATGTGGTCGCCGCAGGTGACTTCGATGAGCTTCAGACAATCGTGCAGCAGCGTGAGGGTCTTGAGACCGAGAAAATCGAATTTGACCAAACCGATTTTTTCCACCCAGGTCATTTCGTACTGGGTGACGATGCCGCCTTCTTTATCGACGAACAGCGGGCAATGATCGACTAACGGCAAATTCGACAGCACCACGCCGGCCGCATGGGTGGACGCGTGGCGCACCAAACCTTCCAAGCGTAGCGCATAATCCATCAGCGTTTTCACCCGCGGATCGTTCTTCATCAATTCCGGCAGGCGCGGCTCCATTTTCATCGCTTCGGTCAACGGATAGTCGAAGCCCTGCTTGGGCGCGGGAATCAGCTTGGCGATGGAATCCGTTTCGGCGAAGGAAAAACCCAGCGCCCGGCCGACGTCTCTGATCGCGGCCTTGGCCTTCATCGTGCCGAAGGTCGCGATCTGCGCCACGCGGTCCGCGCCATATTTATCTTTGACGTACTGAATCACCTGGGCGCGGCCGCGGATGCAAAAATCGACGTCGATATCGGGCATCGACTTGCGCTCGGGATTGAGAAAGCGCTCGAAGATCAAAACATGGCGGATCGGATCGAGATCGGTGATGCGCAGCGCATAGGCGACCAGACTGCCGGCCGAAGAGCCGCGGCCAGGTCCGACCGGAATGCCATTTTGCTTGGCGTAGTTGATGAAATCGGCGACGACTAAGAAATAACCGGGAAACTGCATGTCCTTGATCACGCCCAGTTCGTAATCGAGCCGCTCCTGGTAGGTTTTTTTGATCTCGGGGTCGGTGACGCCTTCCAGGCGCTCTGCCAATCCCTGCTGCGCCAGCTCGTCCAAGTAATCGTCGAGGCTGATTTCTTTCGGCGGCGTAAAATTTGGGAAATGATACTTGCCAAATTCAATTTCGAGATTGCAGCGCTCGGCGACTTCCAGTGTCCGTTCCACCGCGCCGGGGCACCAGTCAAAGCCGCGCACCATTTCTTCGGCGGACTTCAAATAGAGCTCGTCGGTATCGAGCTTCAGGCGATTTTCTTCATCGACCGTCTTGCCCGTTTGCACGCACAGTAAGACGTCATGCGCGTGATAATCGGCGCGCTCGCCGTAATGGCAATCGTTGGTCGCGACCACCGGAATCGAGACCTCTTTCGCCAGCTCGACGAGCAAGCGGTTGACCTTTTCCTGCTCGGGCAACTTGTTGTCTTGAATCTCGATGTAGTAGCGGTCGCCAAAGATCGACGCATAGTTCTCCACCGCCGCTTTGGCCTTTTCATAATTGCCGTAATTGAGCGCCTGAGACACTTCGCCTTGCAGACAAGCGCTGAGCGCGATCAGTCCGCCGTTGAGTTCTTTGAGTATCTCTTTGTCGATGCGCGGCTTGTAGTAAAACCCTTCCATGTAGCCGAGCGACACGAGTTTACAGAGGTTGCGATAACCCTCGTTGTTCATCGCCAACAGGATCAAATGGTTGTTGTACTCTTTGGGACCCTTGTCGACGCCTTTGCGTTCGAAGCGGCTGGCCGGCGCGACGTAGATTTCACAACCGATGATCGGCTTGACGCCGTGGCTCGTGGCCTCACGATAGAACTCGATGGCGCCGAACATATTGCCGTGATCGGTCATGGCCACCGCCGGCTGCTTGAGCGCCCTGATGCGGTCAAACATTTTGTCGACTTTGTTGGCGCCGTCTAACAGGCTGTATTCGGTATGGCAGTGCAAGTGAACGAAACGAGAGTGCTCCATGGCGGTGATAGTTTTTCTATCACAAAGACGATGGCTCGACAATTATCACGGTGGAATAATCGCTAAAAGTTATCCACAGGCCGCGGCCACAATTGCGCGGCGATGAAATCTTCGAGGAGTGCGCCCACGACGTTGGCAAACTTGTAGGTGAAGCGCTCTTGCGCCGCGATGCTGATCAAGCGTTGACCTTCGCAGAGCACCAAAGTTTCGGCGTCGATGTCGAGCCGCGCCCAATACAGATGCTTGACGTTGGGATAGACGTCGCCGAGCGCGCAGTCAAAACGGCGATAGCTTTCAAACTTTTCGAGATCGATGCCGATCTCTTCCTTGACTTCGCGCACCAGCGCCTGTTCCGGCGTCTCCCCTTCCTCCACATGGCCGCCGATCAGATCCCAATGATTGGGAAACGGAATGTCCGGCTTGTCGTCGCGCAGATAAATAATCAAACGGTTGCGCCGATCGAAAAGAAAAATCTGGGCGATCTGCTTCATCGTTAGGCCGTAATGTATCGAAGCAACGCAAGCGTTTACCGCGGATGAGAAAATTCGACCTCACCACGAAGATCACGAAAGACACGAAGGTTTCGGATGATTAAAACTCCGACCTTCGTGCTCTTCGTGTCCTTCGTGGTGAGAGAAATTCTTCGGCGAGTTCGCGTTCACGTCGGCGCCCGTTCGCCGAAAATCCAGCGCCGTTTCATACGCGAACCGTAGGTCAAGTGAAATTTTCGCTTGGCGACTTCGGTGATCGCTTGGACCGCCTCCTCGGCGGAATCGGTGACGATGATTCGTTCCATATCCACCGCATCGATGGTGCGCGCCTTGACCAGACGTTCCGACATGAACGCCAACAGCGGCTCCCAGAACTCTGTGCCCATGAGGACCAAAGGAAACTCGCGAATTTTTGCCGTCTGAATCAACGTCGCGGTTTCAAAGATCTCATCGAGGGTGCCAAAGCCGCCGGGGAGCGCGATGAAGGCATAGGAATATTTCACCAACATCACCTTGCGCACGAAGAAATAGCGAAAGGTAATCCACTCATCGAGATAGGGATTAGGTTTCTGCTCTAGCGGCAAGACGATATTACAGCCAATCGAACGGCCGCCGGCATCCTTGGCGCCGCGATTGGCCGCTTCCATAATACCCGGCCCGCCGCCGGTCATCACGGTGAATCCAGCTTTGGCCAACTCCGCGCCCGTTATCCGCGCCAGGCGGTAATAGGGATGGATCTCGGTAAATCGCGCCGAACCGAACACGGTCACGCACGGCCCGACGAAATGCAGCTCGCGAAAGCCGCGCACGAACTCAAAGAAAATCCGCGTCGCCCGCGCCAACTCGGCCATGCGCCGCTGCGGTCCTTCGAGAAAGCGCACCACTTCCGGCGCCCCCGGCGACTCGCCCCAACCGTCGATCGCAATGATCTCGTTGTTTTCAATTGTCATCGGCGCACATCTCCGGCATCAAGAAATCGTCTCGATGGATTATAGGGCAACTGCGAATGAAAGTTAAAAAAATTATTCCCACTCAATGGTGGCCGGCGGCTTTGAAGAAATATCGTAAACCACGCGATTGACGCCGCGCACTTCATTGAGAATTCGGTTGGAAATCTTGCCGAGCAGATCGAACGGTAAAGCCACCCAGTTGGCGGTCATGCCGTCTTGGCTGTCGACCACGCGCAGAGCGATGACGTTTTCGTAACTGCGCTCGTCGCCGACCACGCCGACGGTTTTTACCGGCAAGAGCACGGCGAAGGACTGCCAGACCTTTTCGTAAAGTCCCGCGGCTTTGATTTCATCGAGCACGATCACATCGGCGTCGCGCAGCACTTTCAATCTCGCTTCGGTCACTTCGCCCAACACCCGAATCGCCAGACCCGGCCCAGGAAAGGGCTGGCGCTGAATCATTTCGTTGGGCAAACCGAGTTCCTGGCCAAGCACGCGCACTTCGTCTTTGAACAGTTCGCGCAGCGGCTCGATCAGCTTGAACTTCATGTTCGTCGGCAGTCCGCCGACGTTGTGATGGGACTTGATCGTCGCCGACGGCCCGAGCACCGAAACCGACTCGATGACGTCGGGGTAAAGCGTACCCTGGGCGAGAAACTCGATCTCGCCGAGCTGGCGCGCTTGTTCTTCGAAGACTTGAATAAACTTGTAGCCGATGCGCTTGCGCTTCACTTCGGGATCTTCGATGTTTTTTAATTCAGAGAGAAATAGCTCGCTGGCATCGACGTAACGAAAGCTCTGGCCGAAGCGTTGGGCGAACAGGCTGCAAACCTGCTCGGCTTCGTTTTTGCGCAACAGGCCATTGTTGACGAACACACAGATCAATCGCTCTTGGACGGCGCGATGAATCAAGGTCGCCGCCACCGATGAATCGACGCCGCCGCTGAGCGCGCAGAGCACCCGGCCGGCGCCGACTTGCTCGCGAATTTTTTTGACCGAACTCTCGATGAAATGCTCCATCGTCCAGTTGGGCTGGGCGCCGCAGATGCGCAAAACGAAATTGTCGAGCAGCTGCCGCCCGCGCGCCGTGTGCGCCACTTCGGGATGAAACTGCACGCCGAAGAATTTTCGCTTCGGATCGGCAAAGGCGGCGATGGGCGAATTGGCGCTGTGCGCCAAAATGCTCCAGCCCGGCGGGCAGGAAATCATCTTGTCGCCATGGCTCATCCACACCCGGGTCGCTTCGCGCTGGGAAAAACCGTGGAACAGATCGGCGTCGCTATCGATGATTAAATCCGCCGGGCCATATTCGCGCTGCTCGGCCCGGCCGGCTTCACCGCCGAAGTTGAGATTGACGATACCCATGCCGTAGCAGATGCCGAGCAACGGCACCGCCAAGTCGAAAAGCCGCGGGTCGATTTTCGGCGCATCGTCTTGATAGACGCTCGCCGGCCCGCCGGACAAGACGATGCCGTCGGGATGGAGCGCGGCGATTTTGTCCAGCGCGACGTTGAACGGATGGATCTCGCAGTAAACTTTCGACTCGCGGATGCGCCGCGCGATCAATTGAGTGTACTGCGAACCGAAATCGAGAACGAGGATCATTCGACTCTGTAGTTGGGCGCTTCCTTGGTGATGAAGACGTCGTGCACGTGGCCTTCGCGCAGCGCCGCTGAAGTGACTTGCATGAACTTGGCTTTGCTCTGCAAGGTCGCCACGTCCTTGCAGCCGAGATAGCCCATGCCGGCGCGCAGGCCGCCGACCAGCTGGTGGATGTTGAACGACAGCGAGCCTTTGTAAGGCACCTGCCCTTCGATGCCTTCGGGGACCAATTTATTGGAATCCATCACATCGGCCTGGCCGTAGCGGTCGCGGCTGCCTTGCCCCATGGCGCCGATGGAACCCATGCCACGGTAGGATTTGTAGGTTCGTCCCTGGTAGAGAATAGTTTCGCCGGGGCTCTCTTCGGTGCCCGCGAACAAACTGCCGATCATCACCGAGCCGGCGCCGGCCGCCATCGCCTTGGTGATGTCGCCGGAATACTTGATGCCGCCGTCGGCGATCACCGCCACGTTGAATCTCGCCGCCGCCTTGGCGCAACTGCCGATGGCGGTAATCTGCGGCACGCCGACGCCTGAAACAATCCGCGTGGTACAAATGGACCCGGGTCCGACGCCGACTTTGACGACATTGACGCCGGCTTCGATCAACGCCGCGGCGCCCTCCGCGGTGGCGACGTTGCCGCCGGCCAAATCTAAATCGGGATAGCGGCGGCGAATCTGGCCGACGACGTCAAGGACATTTTTGGAATGGCCGTGCGCCGTGTCCACGGCGATCAGATCGACGCCGGCGCGCACCAACGCTTCTGCTCTCTCTTCCCAATCCGGGCCGACACCCACCGCCGCGCCGACGCGCAGCCGGCCGCGCTGGTCTTTGCACGCGTGCGGATACTGGATGGTCTTTTGAATGTCTTTGACCGTGATCAAGCCCTTGAGCTCGAAATCGTCGTCGACGACTAAAAGCTTTTCGATGCGGTGGCGGTGCAGCAATTCTTTCGCCTCATCGAGACCGACGCCCGGCTTCACCGTGATCAGTTTGTCTTTGGTCATCACTTCGGAAACCCGCCGGTCGAGTTTCTTCTCGAAGCGCAGATCGCGATTGGTGAGAATGCCGACCAGCTTGCCGTTGTGAGTCACCGGCAATCCGGAGATGCCAAACTTGGTCATGATCTCCTGGGCGTCGGCGATCTTTTGCTCGGCGGTGATCGTGATCGGCTCGAAGATCATGCCGCTCTCGAACTTTTTTACTTTCTCGACCTCGCCGGCTTGCGCCGGCACCGGCAAATTACGATGGATAATGCCAAGCCCGCCCTCCTGGGCCATGGCGATGGCGGTCTTCGATTCGGTCACCGTGTCCATCGCCGCGCTGACCAGCGGTATATTGAGAGTGATTCTTTCGGTGAGCCGGGTCGACACGTCGATATCGCGCGGCAAAACGGCGGACTCGGCGGGAATCAATAGGACGTCGTCGAAGGTCAAACCGACCGGCAGGACTTCTTGTTCTAACATGGGTCACCTCCGCGGGAGGTTAAAAAAAACCCAGACCTGGGCCTGGGTTTTTGGCGCTGCTCGAATGTTTAATAGCAAACATGAAGTCTTATACCAGGAAAAAATTTTGCCGGCAAGAACGGTGGAAACCGAGACCGCGTTGAGACGATCCATTCAATATGATAGCAACCATTCATGCCGATGTACGAATACCAATGCGCCAAGGGCCACCGCTTCGAAGCGCTCCAAAAGGTCAGCGCCAAACCGTTCAAACGCTGCGAGGTTTGCAAAGCTACGGCCAAGCGCGCGATCACCCAACCGACGCTGCTGCACAACCGCGGCGTGCACGTTTTTGACCGGGTCACCGGCGACGACGCGCTACGCGGCCGGCCCTCATCGCTCAAGTCATTTAAGAAAGATAAATTCTAAGGCTGAATCCCTCGCCGCGCTTTGCCGGAACTTCGTGCTCGTTTCTCGTCGCTCGTGCTCGGATGAACACGAATCACGAACATGGCACCCCGGCGTCCTGCCATCCTCTATCCTCTATCCTCGATCCTCCATTCTCGACCCATCCTAAATTCCAGTTGTCATTGCCACAGCCCTTTGGTAGCGTACCAACGCTTCACATCCGCCTATGCTCGCCAAGATCAACAGCGCAGCTCTGTACGGCATCGATGCTCTGCGCGTCTGCGTTGAGATCGATCTCGCATCGGGTTTGCCGCAACTGGCGACCGTGGGCTTGCCTGAAGGCGCGGTCAAAGAAAGCAAAGACCGCATTCGCGCCGCGATAAAAAATTGCGGCTACACTTTTCCCGCCAAACGCATCACCATCAATCTCGCGCCGGCCGACATTAAAAAAGAAGGCTCGGCCTACGACCTGCCGATGGCCGTCGGGATTCTCGCCGCCGAAGGGATCGTCGAAAAAGAAAAACTCGACGATTATTTACTGATCGGCGAACTGTCCCTTGACGGTTCGGTGAAACCGGTGCGCGGCGCGCTGCCCATCGCCATGGCGGCAAAAAAAGAAAACGTAAAAGGGCTGATTCTACCGCTACAGAACGCTTGCGAAGCCGCCGTGGTCAGCGAAGTCGAAGTGCTCGGCGTGCGCGATCTGCCCCAGGTGGTGGAGTTTTTAAACGGTTCGTTGGCGTTGACGCCATCGAGCGTCGATCTCGGCGACCTGTTCCATCAACACTCGCAGTACAACGCCGACTTCAATGACGTCAAAGGCCAACAGCATGTCAAACGCGCCCTCGAAGTCGCCGCCGCCGGCGGCCACAACGTCATCCTCGTCGGTCCGCCCGGCTCGGGAAAAACCATGCTGGCCAAGCGGCTGCCGACGATTCTTCCCGATCTCACCCTCGCCGAAGCGCTCGAGACGACGAAAATTCACAGCGTCATGGGCATACTCCACGGCCAGGCGATCATCGCCACTCGTCCATTCCGCTCACCACACCACACAATCTCAGATGCCGGCCTAGTCGGCGGCGGCACCGTGCCCAAACCCGGCGAAGTTTCCCTCGCCCACAACGGCGTGCTTTTCCTCGACGAGTTGCCTGAGTTTCGCCGCAATGTGTTGGAAGTCATGCGCCAACCGCTGGAAGACGGAAATATAACCGTCTCGCGCGCCATGGGCTCGATCAACTTCCCGGCTGGTTTCATGTTAGTCGCCGCCATGAATCCCTGTGTCTGCGGCTTTCTAACCGATCCGCAGAAGGAATGCATCTGCACGCCGATCCAAATCCAGCGCTACCGTTCGCGCGTCTCCGGCCCGCTGCTCGACCGCATCGACATTCAAATCGAAGTTCCCGGCCTGCGCTATCAAGAGCTAGCCAGCAAAGACGCCGGCGAAAGTTCCAACGTCATTCGCGCCCGCGTCAATCAAGCGCGGCAAATTCAGCTACAAAGATTCGACAAGAGTAAAATTCACGCCAACGCCCAGATGGGCGCCAAAGAAATCAAACGCTACTGCGCGGTGAAAGAGGACGCTGATAAGTTACTCGAAACCGCGATCAACAAACTCGGCTTGAGCGCACGCGCGTACAGCCGAGTGCTGAAAGTCGGCCGCACCATCGCCGATCTTGCAGGAGTGGAAAATATCGACGCGTCGCACATCGCCGAAGCGATTCAGTACCGGAGTTTGGATCGGAGGATGTGATCGGCGAGGAGGTCACTCAAAACCAGTCAAATGTTTAGATTCGATAATCATAAACTCAATCTTATGAAATCAATGTGAGCAACT
>Ga0137461_1000233_pt1 | contig 12693 bp, 11 predicted proteins | sample EasRivERMGT746_2_FD_104650 | JGI IMG/M metagenome (GOLD analysis project Ga0137461, IMG submission 104650) | Soil microbial communities from meander-bound floodplain in the East River, Colorado, USA - East River MetaG ERMGT746_2 | ecosystem: Environmental > Terrestrial > Soil > Floodplain ... | reverse complement strand
GCAGAGCGAACTTGACTTCCAGGCGGCTATGTATGCCAGTCAGAGAGGTGCTGACCCTAACTCACCGGCGCTTAAAAGCCAAATCCTTAATTCAATGATTGACGAAAAACTTGTATATGCACAGTCAGAGCTTGATTCAATCACCATAACTGAAGAAGAAATTAAGCAGAGAATTGATTACCAGCTCCAGACATTGCAGCAGCAATATGGTTCAACAGCAAACATTGAAAAGCTATACGGTATGAGTCTTGAGAAGATCAAGCGTGAATTATATGATGATGTCAGAAAAAGTCTAATGGTTCAGCGGCTGCGTGAAAAAAACTTCGCACCTATTGAAGCTACCCGGAGAGAGGTCGAAGAATTTTATGAATTATTTAAAGACAGCCTTGGAATGATCCCGGAAAAAGTTAAAATATATCACATCTTCAGAAATCCCAAAACAAGTGATGCAGTAAAAAAGCAGTACAAAGATTTTGCACAATCAATATTAGATTCTATTAAAGCAGGTGTAAGCTTCGAAGAAATGGCAAAAAAATATTCTGAAGATCCCGGCAGTGCCGTTCAGGGAGGCGATCTCGGTTTTGTGAAACGCGGTGTTTTCTACCCGGAATTTGAATCGGTAGCATTCAGTTTAAGTGAAGGCGAAATTTCCCCGCTTACTGAATCACCGGTTGGATTTCATATTATCCAGCTTATTGAAAGAAGAGGCGAATCAATTCATACACGCCATATTCTGATTAAAGTTAAAGCAGATGAAGATGCAGATTTAAAAACAATTCAGTTTCTTTCCGATGTAAGAGACAGCATAGTTACTAACCCGGCGGCATTCCAGAAGTTTGCAACAAAATTCAGCGAGGATAAAGAAACAGTTTCCTTTGGCGGTGAGCTTGGCACCTTTTATATCAACCAGCTTGATAAACATTTACTTGATGTTGTTTCAAAACTTAAAGAAGGCGAAATCAGTTTCCCCCGCAGAATTGAATACGGTCAGGGCACTTATGGATATCACATTGTTTATCTTCAATCCAGGATACCTCAGCATCCTGCAAATTTAAATGATGATTATGCTGAACTAAAAAAGCTTGCCGATGAATATAAAAAGCAGAAGGAGTATGAAAAATGGTTGAAGGAATTAAAGAATACGATTTATTGGGAAGTTAGAATTTAAGTGTTATTTACTCATCACTCATCAGTAAGGAATTAAGTTTGAAAGCATCTCCATCTGAAACTGTGCATCCCTCAGGCAAAGATGTTCAATTAGTCGAAGGACTCAGTGTAAAAATTAAAAAAATAAAATCGGAAATTGCGAAAGTAATTGTCGGACAGGATGAAATAATTGACCAGCTTTTGATTTCGTTGTTCGCCAATGGTCATTGCCTGCTCGTTGGTGTTCCCGGACTTGCTAAAACTCTTCTTATCAAAACAGTAGCAGAAGTTCTTGATCTGAAATTCAGCAGGATACAGTTCACTCCCGATTTAATGCCGAGCGATATTACCGGAACAGAAATTATTGAAGAAGATGCAATCAGCAAGAAAAGAAATTTCAAATTTATTTCAGGTCCCATATTTGCAAACATTATTCTTGCAGATGAGATAAACAGAACACCTCCAAAAACACAAGCTGCATTACTTGAAGCAATGCAGGAACATAAGGTAACAGCAGCAGGAACCACATACCAGCTTCCCGAACCATTTTTTGTTCTCGCAACACAAAATCCTATTGAGCAGGAAGGAACCTATCCATTGCCTGAAGCTCAGCTTGACAGGTTTATGTTCAATTTGTGGTTGGAATATCCTTCCTTTAATGAAGAGAAAAAAATTGTTGAAACCACTACAAGTGAGTACAAAGCAAATCTGGAAAAAGTATTAGCAGCAAATGAAATTATTAAATTCCAGGAGCTTGTTAGAAAAGTTCCAGTTGCTGATAATGTTGTTGAGTTTGCAGTTAAAGTCGCCAGTATGACACGTCCAGCAAACGGAAGGTCTCCTCAGTTTATTAAAGACTGGATTACCTGGGGTGCCGGTCCAAGAGCATCACAGTATATGATACTTGCTGCAAAAACCAAAGCAATTGTGGAAGGCAGATTCACTCCGAATATTGATGATGTTAAATCTGCGATGCTACCGGTTCTCCGCCACAGGATAATAACCAACTTCAGTGCAGAAGCTGACGGAATTAAATCTATTGATGTGATTGATAAACTGAGTAAGGAAGTTTAATCTTTATTTTTTTGCCCTCGTTATTTGCCAATTAAAAACTATCGCCAATCGTCAAACTTATTTTTCTTGCAACTTTAAATATTTATTAAGAGTTTCATTCTGAAGTAAATAAATATTACTCAAATGGGAGACCCAACCCGATTTTACATATTAGTAATTTTCCTGCTTTTAATTTTGTCCTGTCAGACATCTCCTCAAACTTATATCTATAACAGAAAGGTTTGCAATGCAAGCTTCAGCTAAAAAAGAAGTTTCCTGCAAGGCTTTAGAACCGATTTTTCATTATGCAAGATTAAATAATATCGATCTCTATACATTGATTCATGACATACCTTATGATCTTCCATATTTATTGAATAAGCGAGAGCGAATAGAATGGTGGGTTTGGACTAAAATTGTTTCTAATTCGAGAAAATATTTTTCTCAATCAGAATACGAAGAAATGGGAAGTCTTTTTGTTAGAAGGGGTTCGTATATCGAAGGATTATTGTGGGCATTCTTTCTTTTCACTTCAACAAAATTTGCAAAAATATTTTATAAGCAGATTTTTCATTTGGCCGACGCTATGTTCGGGTGTATAAAACAAAATACTGAATTTATATCTGAGAATAGCATTCGAGTAACTGCCTATTGGGAAGAAGGATATGAACATTGTCCCGAGTGGAGTTTTATTTCTATCAACTAAGGGCGGGTTCTTTCATTGAGACTAAGAAGATGTTGCTGTTGAAATAATAATCATTAGGGACACAACATAATGTGACCCTACAATCAAAATGTGAGAATGTAAATTTTGAGAGCGTCCTGCCTTACCGTCCCGCTCCGACTCGCTCGTCTTGCGAAGCTGGTCGGAGACGAGGCGAGCAGTCAGGGTCGATGCCTCGCCCGAATATCAAACCCTTGCAATCTTGTAATTTTTTGTTGCGAAGTAAATCTCTTTAGTAAAAGTTTTAACAACAGTTGCGACCGGAATGGCAAGAAGCATTCCTATTAATCCAAACAATTGCCCGCCGGAAATTATCAGGAGAATAATTACGATCGGGTGCATATCAACACTCTTGCCAAAAATAACCGGCTGAACGAATCCATTATCAAAAGTATAGGTTGCTAACACGACAATCAGTATCAACGGGACTTGCGAAAAATCTCCATATTGAATCAATGAAATAATTATTGCGGGAACACCTCCGAAGATAGGACCAAAATACGGAATGAGATGACCAAGCCCGGCTATAACTCCAAGCGGCATTGCGTTCGGCAATCCGATTATGAAAAACCCGATACCTATCATCACACCGACAAATGTTGCATCAAAAATCCACGCCCGGACAAACAAACCAAGCTGAAGACTAACTTTCTTTAACACCCAGTAAGACATCTCGAAAGTTTTATTCGGCATTATCTGCAGGACCCCCTGAAGAATTTTTTTACTGTCTTTGAGCAGGAAGAAAGTAATAAATGGAACAATTAACAATGCAGCAGCAATAGATACAATACCTGTGAGCAGGGAAGTTAACGTTTCGACGCTGTTGACAATCTGGTCTGTAACAAATGCTTCAACTCTTAAAGTTAAATCTCCCGGTTTAAGGAATGTTAAATATGCAATAATGCTTTCTTCAAGTGAACGAAGCTCCGTATCAAATGAAAATCCTTCCAACGCAGTTATCAGCTGGTTCATCTGAACAATGAAAATAGGAATTATCACTGATAAGCTCAGGTAAATTAAAAATCCGAAAATGCCGAAGGTAATAAGAGTCGAAGTCAGCCTGTTAAATCCCCTGGATTCAAGAAGAGAAACGAAAGGTGCGAAAATAAACATCAGTAATACGGATATTGACAGGAGAATAATAATATCGGAAAGCAGGTACAGAACATAGACGAGAATGATTGCTCCTGAAATCAGGAAAATTGATTTTAATATTTTTTTTTGGCTGCTGTCAGTCATTTTATAAATAATTTTTCATGCTTCAATTTATAGATTCGATTCTTCGTATTTGTGGAATTGCCTGGAGAAGTGCTCTTTCAATTCCGGCTCTTAATGTCATAGTGGACATCGGGCAATTTTCACAATCGCCAATAAATCTTACTTTAACAATTCCATCTTCTGAAACTTCAACCAGTTCAACATCGCCGTTGTCGGCTTGCAGGAAAGGTCTGATTGAATCTAATGCTTTTAAGATTTCTTCTTTCATATCGAATCTAAAATTTATTTCCGTTCAAATATTGCTTTACTAATTTCCTGATGCAAATTAATCATCATCACCGAGCAGAATTTCTATTTTACCCGGTGCTTTTGAGTTCCGGATGTTCACCTGTTCTGTAAGTTTCCTCGATAACTCCATAATAATATTTGCATGTTCCGTGTCGGGGATATCGAATACGATGGGCACACCTTTGTCTCCGCCTTCTCTTATTCTAGAATCTATCGGAATTCCTCCGAGGAAAACAGTTCCAAGTTCTTTGGAAATTTTCTCTCCTCCTCCTGATCCAAAAATATCATATCGGTTACCGGTGTCAGGTGCAATGAAGTAACTCATATTTTCAACAATACCGAGAACCGGAACGTTTACCCGTTCAAACATTTTTAAAGCTTTACGTGCATCAATGAGAGAAACTTCCTGAGGAGTTGTAACGATAACTGCACCGGTTAATGGAATCGTCTGCACAAGTGTAAGCTGAATATCGCCGGTTCCGGGCGGCATATCAAAAACAAGATAATCAAGTTCACCCCAATCGACGTCACTCATAAACTGTTTTATTGCACCGCTTGCCATTGGTCCACGCCAGATAATCGGGGCTTTATCATCAACCAGTAAACCAATCGAGATAAATTTAATGCCATAGACATCAAGCGGAATTAGTTTCACACCATTTCCATCCTGACGAACCTGCGGTTTTTTATTTACTCCGAGCATCAATGGAATACTTGGACCGTATATATCAGCATCAATCAAACCGACGCTTGCTCCATCTTTAGCAAGTGCAACTGCAAGATTTACGGCAACAGTACTTTTACCGACTCCGCCCTTACCGCTTGCAACTGCAATTGTGTTTTTCACTCCCGGCAAAATCGAATCTTTTTTTGGATCCTTATGAGCTGTAATTGTTGGAGATGAAGTTTGAATATTGAGATGAATTTCCTTCAAATCGGGGAATGTACTTTTAATTCCATTAGCTAAAATTGTATTTGCTTTCTCACTTAATTCGGATGAACCGGGCAGTGAAATATCTGCTGTTAAAGAATGATTTTTTATTTCTAGATTTTTTATTGAATTGAGCGTAAGACGATCTGTTCCTGCTTCTTTAAGGTCAATTTTTTTTAATGCATTCAATAACTCACTCTTTGTAATATCACTCATACTTTAATTTATTCCTTTCACATTAACTCTTTAAGATTAAAACCGTTTTTTATTTTTGAAGGGTAAAGTATTGTCAGCAGAACTATGGTTTTATAAATTCGCCGCTGGTTTTAAGCACACGTTTCATAAGCCATTCCTGGCTGTTTACCTTTTTACTTCCATTTGAAGAAACCACAAAACGGTATGTGCAGTCCGGTAATAGTTCACGGCTTTTAACATTGTCTTTCAGAGAGATCTTAATCAGCGTACTCATAATTTCATTTTTTAAATTCTGATCTTCAACCGGGAATGTGACTTCAACTCTTCTATCCAGGTTCCGCTGCATAATATCGGCACTGCTGAGATAAATTTCTTCCCGGCCGTTATCATAAAAATAATACACACGGCTGTGTTCAAGAAATCTTCCGACAATACTTCTGACTTTTATGTTTTTACTTAAACCCTCCATGCCAGGAACGAGGCAGCAAATACCCCGAATAATTAATTCAATCTTTACACCTGCATTTGAAGCTTCGTAAAGTGCTGCAATTGTTACGGGATCCACAATCGAATTAATTTTCCAGATTATTTTTCCTTCACCGCCATTCTGAACATTGTCAATTTCTTTGTCAATCATCTCAAGGATTTTTTCGCGCATATTTATCGGTGCAACAATAAGCTTTCTGTAATTTTTTTGCTTGGAATAACCGGTCAGGTAGTTGAAAATATCCGATATATCGGAACAAATTTCAGAATTGCAGGTGAACAATCCAATATCCGTATAAATTTTTGCAGTGGCTGCATTATAATTTCCTGTTGACATATGCACATATCTTTTTACACCATCGAATTCCTTTCGAACAACGAGAGTCATCTTAGCATGAGTTTTGAGACCAACAAGTCCGTAAACAACGTGAGCTCCGACCTTTTCCAGTTCTCGTGCCCAAAAAATATTATTCTGTTCGTCGAACCTGGCTTTAAGTTCAACCAGCACTGCAACCTGCTTTCCGCGTAAAGCTGCTTCAATTAATTCCCGGACAATAGGTGAATCCGATCCAACCCTGTAAAGAGTTTGCTTTATTGCTAAAACATCAGGATCCTTTGCAGCTTGTTTTATAAAATCAACAACAGGTTTAAATGAGTGATAAGGATGATGAAGAAGTATATCTCTTTGCTTAATGATTGAAAAAATATCTTCATCAGTCTCAAACACTTTTGGAAGCACCGGGTAAAATGGTTTGTCTTTAAGCTGGTGCAGCGGTAAATCGTAAAGAGTAATTACATCACTAAGTCCGATTGGACCTTCTGAAATATGAACATCATCACGTGTGATATTTAAATTTTCCATCAGGGTTTCGAGCATAAATTCCGGAATTTTACTGCTTACTTCCAGCCTGACGACCTGACCGAATCTTCTTTGTCGAATGTTTTCTTCAATAACTCTTAACAGGTCATCCGCTTCATCTTCCTGTAATTCTATATCCGTGTCACGTGTAATCCGGAACCGGTTTGCAGCAACAATTTCCATCCCGGGGAAAAGTGAAGAAATATTTGCTCTTATTAAATCTCCCAGCCAGATAAATTTTGCCTCAAATGTTCCATTAGTTCCTGATTGCTTTCCCGGGTTCAAAATTTCATCTACTCGAAACAAACGTGGTAAAATTTTAGGAACTTTAACTCTTGCAAAATGTGTTTCACCATCCGGCTGACGTACGAAGATTGCAAGACTGACACTCAGGTTTGAAATGTAAGGGAATGGTCTGCCGGGATCAAAAGCTAATGGAGTCAGAACCGGGAAAATTTCTTTTTCAAAATACTCTTTTAATTTTTTTTGTTCTTCATCATTGAATTCATCAAACTTCAAAAGGAAAATATTATTTTCCCTTAATGCCGGCACTACCTGGTTGACCCACAATTCGTTAAGCTGCTGCCTCATTGGTTTGAGCAGTTTCTCAATTTTTTGTAATTGCTCTGCGGGAGTGAATCCGTCAATAGTTGGTTCAAGAATGTTTGCATCAACCTGTTCCTTCAGACCGGAAACTCTTATCATATAAAATTCATCAAGGTTCGAGGCAAAAATCGAAACAAACTTAATTTTTTCAAGCAAAGGCAATTCCGGGTTATAGGCTTCTTCCAGGACCCGCCTGTTAAACTCGATCCAGCTTAAATCCCTGTTGATAAAATTGTTTGGGTTATTGTATTTTTTCTGTAATTCTTTAGCAGTCATTATAATGTATCTGATTTATCAAGGAAGAAATATAACATAAATCGAGCCTATTTGCTGTGGAGAAATACGGTAAATAATTTAGAATACTGAGTAAAAATAAAGAATAATTAACCATCTTAATTCGAAATTATTTGTCCCAGTTAAAATTACTACAGCTCACAAAATTAAAACTGCTTTGTTACAGTAAAATTATTTTCATTAGTTTGAAAGAGTGAATTATTCAAAAAACCTGTTATGAAAAAAATAAGCTGTGTTATAATAACTTTTAACGAAGGAAAAAACATCCGAAGATGTCTTGATGCGTTAAAATGGTGTGATGAGATAATTGTGGTTGATTCAGGAAGCACAGACGAAACACTTGAAATCTGTAAAGGCTTTCACTGCAAAATTCATCATAAAAAGTTTAATGGTTACGGCGAACAAAAACGTTTTGCAGTTTCTTTGGCCGAAAATGATTGGATTCTTAATATTGATGCCGATGAAGTTGTATCAGATGCATTGAAGAATGAAATAATTGCAGAGTTCAATAAATCAGAAGTTGATTTTGCCGGTTTCTATTTACAAAGATCGCTTTATTTTTTAGGAAGAAGATTTAATTACGGGAAAGAAAGCAAAGAGTATTATTTAAGACTGTTCAATAAAAATCACGGAAATTTTTCTGAAGATAAAGTTCACGAAAAAGTTATTGTTGATGGCAAAACAAAAAAGCTTACTAAAGAATTGGAACACCATAGCTATACAAGTCTCCACCAGTATTTTGAAAAGTTTAACAGCTACACCACCAAAGCATCAGAAGAATTATTCGAGAAAGGAAAAAAGAAAAATCTGATATTGACTATCTTTTCTTTTCCAGCTTACTTCCTAAAAAATTATCTTCTGAACGGAAATTTTTTAAACGGGATCCAAGGATTTTTGTGGGCGCTGTTTTCTTCTTTTTACCCGATAGTAAAGTATGCAAAGCTTTGGGTGTTGTGGAATAAAAAGGAGAAATGATTTTTTAGATATGCCAGATATCATAAATCTGGCATATCTTGTTTTAAGTTAAGAAATAACTGTAGAAGCTTCCGCCTTTATATACAATTTCTGAAATTCTTTTGGTTTCCTGTTTTTCCAGTTTCCTTTGTGATATGCATAACCGGTGATCAAAGGAATTGCAATGGTTGCCTCAGAATAAACCATTTGTTCGTAAGTTGTTTCAACCTTACCCCAACTGCTTGCTTCTTTAAGTGTTGAACCGGAAAGTGCACCATCTCTTTCATCAGCAACTGTAATTTGGATTGCGTATTTGTGCATTTGTGCATCTTCCTGAAGAATGTCTGCAGCAACAACTATATCCTGAGTAAAGTTTTTAGGCACACCGCCGCCGATCATAAATATTCCAGTGTCTCTGCAGTTCACTTTAATTTTTGTCAGCTCGAGAAAATCTTTTGCAGCATCTAAAGAAACATGATTATCAGGGTTTTCTGTTTGATGAACGATAAATCCAAAACCTGCAGAGCAATCAGAGAAGGCAGGAACAAAAATGGGAACGTTTTTTTTATAAGCTGCCCAAACCACAGAATCATCAACCTTAGGTCCACCGTTATTTTCAAGATATCTACCAAACTCAACAAGGAATTCTCTGGAAGAATATGGCTTTGGTTCCATGCTGTTAAAGATTTTTGCACACGTATCGTCGCATATTCTCAGTTCATCTTCATCAATGTAAGTATCATAAATTCTGTCAATGTGTAAGTCTCGAAGCTCGTTGTCATCTACGAATTTTGTTCCGCGGTAATGTTTGAATCCGAGAGCTTCAAAGAAATCCTGGTCAATAATTATCGCACCGGTTGAAACAATTGCATCAATCATGTTGTTCATTATTAAATCATAAACAACTTTTTTTAATCCGGCGCTGAACAAGCTTCCGGCAAGAGTTAAGATTATTCCACAGTCTTTATCCTTTAACATCATATCATAAATTCTTGCAGCACGATTCAGATCTCTTGCTGAGAAAGCCATCTTCTCCATCGCATCAACAAGCTGAACGACATTGTGCTTTTTAATATCAATGTGTTCGACCACATCTTTCAAATAATCTTTTTTAGTTGCCATAGCAATACTCCTTTGAATTAAGATTTCGATAATCTGGAAAACAATTTAAATTATAATTTCAACAAATTAAAAGAAAATTTTCGCAACTCTCAAAATTCCTTGCTTCCATGGTACCCGATGTGAAACTCCTGTTTTATCTTTGAACTCATCGAAGTGTTTAACATACCACTTGTAATTTCTTATCAGCGCATCTTTGTTGGAAAATTTAGGATTGTAGCCAAGAATTCTTTCAGCTTTTGCAATTGAGACGAACGAATCTTTTGATGCTGTTTCATAAACCCATTTATAAAGTGGTGATAATTTAAGTGCTTCGAGAAATCTTAAAGTCCAGATAATCGGTTTTTCCGGAAGTCCTTTTATCTTTTTCCCGAAACCTGCATAATCCAGCACTGCCTGGTAATCTTCACGCATTGTTGTAAATTCTTTTGCACCAATATTAAAAGTATCATTCACTTTATCCTTGTTGAGTGTGCAGCAAAGATATGTCGCTTCACAAAGATCTTCAACATCAAGCAACTGATAACGATTTTTCCCGCTGCCGATCATTGGGAAACCACGACCATCTTTTGCCCAATCAAAAAGCAAATCAAACACTCCTAATCTTTCAGGACCGATAAAAGATTTCGGACGAAGTATCGGTAGGCACATTCCAAGCTTCCGCATTTTTACACATTCTTCTTCGGCAAGAATTTTTGCTTTGCCGTAAGGTCCAACTCCATCGAGTTTATCATCTTCAAGTAATGGATGATGATCGGGAATTCCATAAACAGCGGTAGACGAAATGTGAACAAATCTTTGAACTTTATTTTTTTCTGCTGCTTCAAGAAGATTTCTTGTTCCATCAATATCAGTTGTGAATATATCTTCAGGTTTATATAACGGCAAAGCTGCAGCAGTATGAATTACCATATCAATTCCTTCCATTGATTTTGCAACCGCGGATTTATCCCGAATATCACCTTTAATCACTTCGACTTTGCCAAGCATATCTTTATAATCAAAATCAGCAATATCAAGAGTTCGAACTTCGTTATTTCTTTGATTCAGATATCTGATTAAGTTAATTCCTAAAAAACCTGCACCGCCGCTGACAAGAAATTTCATTAAATAATCTACCCTTTCTAATTACATCAAAATGAAAGAATAAAACTACTAATTTTGATTCGTGCTTCAAAAAAAATTACTCTGCATCCTGCTGGTAAGTGAATGCGAATGAGGCAGTGATTAAAAAATAATTTTATTTCAATCTTTTTTTAGTACGATAAAATAATTTAGATTTAATTGTATTATTTCAATTCATTTAAAAACCAGGAGTAATTATGAAATTAAGAAAGATCTGCACCAGTATGTTTTTTTTAATCTTCACTGCTGTGCTCTTTTCTCAAACCGGATTTGAGGGCAGAGTTAAGATTCAGGTTAACGATGAGGGCGACTCGCAGGTTATGGAATACTTTGCTAAGAATGATAAATTCAGAATGGAAAGCCCAGAGCGAGATGGTACTATTATATTTGATTTAAAGGCAGGTAAAATGTTAATACTGATGAGTGAGGACAAAATGTATATGGAAATGCCTCTCGAAATCCCAAAAGATGTTAAATCAAAAATAGATGATGCAGCGGGAAGTTTCACAAGAACAGGTGAGACTAAAGAAATCCTTGGATATACATGTGAAAAATTCCTCTTCGATGATGAAGGTAAAAAAGGTGAAGCCTGGATGACAAAAGAGATTGGCGGATTTATGCTTTTTGATAATCCGAGTAAAATGCAGGATTCAGGTCAGAGCTGGAGAACTGAAATTATGCAAGCCGGGTACTTTCCGATTATGGTAAATGAGATGGATGACACTGGGGCAGTTCAAAGTTCATTTAAGATACTTGAGATCGAACCAAAAACTCTTGATGCAGACTTATTTGCTGCACCTGAAGATTTTCAAAAGTTTGAAATGCCAAATATGAATATGGATAGTTATAAATAGATGAGTAAAGGTAACTTAAATAATGAAGTACATAAGGTTATCAGATAAAATTGTGAGTAGTACAACAATTGCAGTTTTTCTTGACTTTCAGCCCTTATAACATTATTTTTCAACCCTTTATTTTAAATAAGATTCGCTTCGGAGGAAGGTAAATTGAAACAGGAAAAGCTGACAAAATTCATAAAGACAGAAGATGCAGACAGAAAATGGTATGTTGTCGATGCAAAAGACCAGGTTCTCGGCAGATTAGCCTCACGAATCGCTATGGTGATACGTGGTAAAAATAAACCGACTTTCACACCAAATATGGATACCGGTGACTTTGTTGTTGTGGTTAACGCAGAGAAAGTAAAAGTAACCGGAAAGAGAGAGTCACTTAAAAAATATATAAGACATAGCGGTTATCCCGGTGGGCAAAAGATAACTTCTTATAGGGAAGTCATGGATAGTAAACCGGAATTCATCGTTCAAATGGCAGTGAAAAGAATGCTGCCCAAAAGCAAACTTGGCAGGAAGCTGATAAAAAAACTTAAAGTATACAGCGGCGAAACTCATCCTCATTCTGCACAAAAACCGGAATCACTTATGTTGATGGAGAATTAATGGTTGACAAAATTTTTATAGGAAGAAGAAAAACATCTGTTGCAAGAGTTATCTTAAGACACGGCAGCGGAAAAATTAATATTAATGGCAAAGAGTTAGAAAAAGCTTTCCCTCTTCTAGTGAGCAGGGAAGATATTTTAGGCCCATTGCGTGCAACAGAAACTATCGGCACTTATGACATTAAAGTAAAAGTGAGTGGTGGAGGAGTTACAGGTCAAGCCCAGGCAATAAAATTAGG
>Ga0137461_1000232_pt1 | contig 12749 bp, 12 predicted proteins | sample EasRivERMGT746_2_FD_104650 | JGI IMG/M metagenome (GOLD analysis project Ga0137461, IMG submission 104650) | Soil microbial communities from meander-bound floodplain in the East River, Colorado, USA - East River MetaG ERMGT746_2 | ecosystem: Environmental > Terrestrial > Soil > Floodplain ... | reverse complement strand
GACCCAGCGTTTCTCAAAGAATTCAAACGGCTTTCCGCCGACGACGCTACACCGCTGACCCCAGAAGCCCAGGACAAGGCGATCAAAGATATTCCGCGCGACGCCGAAGTGATTTTGCTTTTCAATAAAATCGCTGGCGCCGATATTGCCGACGATGCTGCGCGAGCGCACGATGATGCCGCGCACCACGCCTAAATTTTTCGTCACGCGATAACCAGGAATTTCCTGGGCTGTGGTCATCATTTTTGCGTCGATCATTGAGGGGAATCCTTGGGTGATGGCAGACTGGAGTGATGGTGTGATGTCCAATTCGCACTGAAGCTTCGTTTGCGTACTTCGACGGCGCTTTAATTATCGCGACGGCAGAGGATCGGCGCCGGCGATTTTATTGAAAAGCGCAATCACTTCGGCGTCGCGCGGAATATCTTTGATCGCCTTGTCCTGGGCTTCTGGGGTCAGCGGTGTAGCGTCGTCGGCGGAAAGCCGTTTGAATTCTTTGAGAAACGCTGGGTCCCTGAATGTTTTGCGCATCGCTTCACGCCAGTGATTGACCGCTTCCGCCGGCGTGCCCGGCGGCAATATGTATGGTGAGCCGACTAGCCGAAAGGTGCGGAACATGGTTAGGATTTTTCGTTCGCGATCGCTCTTGGCGAAACTCTCCAGCTCAGGCAGCTTGTTGAACGCGGGATGGGGATGGCGATCGTCCTTGGGAATCTGGATGATCGCGTGGAAGTTTTGCAATTTTTTCTCGACGAACTCGGGATTGCGTTGCAATACGGTGTCGGGAATATTGGCGCGGGCATCGAGCTCGCCGCGGTCCATCGCCAGATCGAGCTCGGGGCCGGAATAGCCGGTAACGAATCTTGGACCTTTGAGTCCGAGCAGCCAGGAAAATAGCCGGCCGTTGATGTAAATGTCATGTCCGACAGTCTGCGCGCCGACGCGAATGCCGGGACGAGCGCGCAATTTGTCTAAATTATCCAGACCCAATTTCGCCACCGAGCCGAAGACATACTGCGCCGTGCTGTTGGAGGCGCCGAGATAAATTAACTTGTCGATGTCGTACTCAACGCCAGTCGATCCGAGCACGGCGTTGGCGACCAAACCGGAACCGACGTTGCCAAATGTGAGGCCGTCCGGCTTCGCGTTGCGATAAACATAATTGGTCGCTTTCCTACCGCCGCCGCCGGGCATGAACTGGGTCACGATGATCGGCTCGCCAGGCAAATATTTTTTAAGAAACGGGAGTGCCGCTTGTACCCGCAGCGCGCCGGTGCCGCCGGGTTCGCGCCCCTGGACGAGCAATATCGTTTTGCCCTTGAAGTACGGCGTGGATTGAGCCAAGAGCGGCGAAGTAAACGCGATCGCGATAAAAGCCGTCATACCGATCAGGATCGATTTTGCGTGCATGGGGTTCTCCCTTGAATTCTGAGTGTAGTCCAATAACGGTTGCGATTTGTTAAGTCAAGTTAGCCAGGTGAAAGTTTGCGACAAACTACTAGCCGCGTTTGGTGAACTTGGCGATCTTGCGCCGGCCTCGTTTTGACGGTTCGGTTTCGAAATCCTATGTAGGGGCGACCCCCCGTGGTCGCCCGTTCCGGAGGGCAGACACAGGCTGCCCCTACATCGAGATTCTGCTAAAAACCTCCTATTCACAAAAATTCGGGATGAAGAAAATGATTAACCAGGCTCCGATCGTGCGATATAGACCATCTGTGTGCGAAATATTTTTTTCTGATTTTCGGAAAAGACTTTTTCAGCAGAATCACATCGATGATCGTCCATTCGTAAGGGCCGCGGCGAATGTTCAATCTATCACCCAAGCGGACGATGCGGCTCGGTTTCGCGCGCTCACCGTTGATTTCGACTTTGCCGCCGGTAATAGCTTCGGCGGTGAGCGAGCGAGTCTTGAAAAAGCGCGCGGCCCAAAGCCACTTGTCGAGTCTGATTTCTTGGTTAGCGTCGTCGTCGCGCATGATTCGATGATCTACGGCCAAGGAAAGTGGCGCAGGGGAGATTCGTTCAGCAACTTGTGGTCGGTCAAATCGACTTGCAACGGTGTGACGGAGATAAAACCTTCGTGCACGGTCTTGCAGTCGGTGCCGTCTTCGTCGGCGAAACCGAGATCGTCGCCGCCGATCCAATAGTATTTGCCGCCGCGCGGGTCGATGCGCTCGACGATGTTTTCGCTGTAGTGGCGTTTGCCCATGCGAGTTAGTTTCCAGCCCTTGAGTTGTTCCTTGGGTAAATGGGGGACGTTGACGTTGAGCAAGGTGCCCGCCGGTATGCCTGGCTGTTGGATGCGCTCGATCAACGTCGCGGTGAATTCCGCCGCAGTGCTAAAATCGAAATTTTCAAACGTGACGAGGGAAACGGCGATGGCGGGAATTCCCAAGAGCGTTCCCTCGATGGCCGCTGAAACCGTGCCCGAGTAAATGATGTCATCGCCGAGATTCGGCCCTTTGTTGATGCCTGAGACGACGAGATCAGGCTTGACCGGCAAGAGACCTGTGAGCGCCAGCTTGACACAATCCACGGGGGTGCCATCGACCGACATGCGCCGCGGGCTGAGTTCGTGGACGCGCAGCGGCCGGTGCAGCGTCAACGCGTGGGACATCGAGCTCTGCGCCCGGTCCGGCGCCACCGTGTAGATGTCGCCGAGATGAGCGAGGCTCTTTTCCAGAGCGGTGAGACCTTCGGACTGAATGCCGTCGTCGTTGGAGAGCAGGATGATCATGCGGCCATTGTCGCAAAGAAGCACCAAGCGGACAAGAGTGATGCGCAGACAGCCAATTCAGCCAGGGTTTAAAAATTGCCGATGGCTTTCGATCAGAGCGGCAAAGCGCACTTGCTCGTCGGCTGCAATAGTTGCGGAAAACTTGGCGTCGCTGCGGCGCCAGCGCGCGAGCCACTTTTGGTCCAATAGTTTTGGCGCTAAAGGATGTTGAGCCGCGCTTTCTGCTCTGTTGAATGCGATAGTGGTCTCCGCTTTCGGTCCGGTGCCGATGCCTTGGGCGACGAAAAAGCCGGCGCTCAAGAGCGCCACGCGCACCGCCGTTGATGCCGAGTAGGTGTAGAGCTCCGCCGGTTTGGCCGCGCAACGGTGAAAAATTCGCGCGAAGATTTCGCCGGTCCAAAGTTCGCCATCGGTTTTAAAAGAGAAGGGATCGTAGAAAATTAAATCGGAAGCTTGCGCCGCGTCGAGTTGATCGCGGAAGTCTCCCTTCAGAAGTTGCCAATGAAGCAGCCCTGATGGGTGTTGCCATTCACCGTCGCGTAAAAATTTTGACGGCGCGCCGTGGCGCAGGTGCGGCAAGTAGCCGGGATGCTTGGCGGCGAGGATGAGGGGATCGAGATCGCGCTCGAAGCTCAACAAGCGCATGGGCCGCAGCGCGCGGTTAAACGCGTAGCATTTCTCGAAGCAGTGGATCGCCGCCATGGCATTGGCGGCGGCGCCGAGACCGACGTCCCAAATCACCAACTCGTCGCCGGCGTATTCGCTTTTAATTAATCGCACGGCGAGGGCCGATTGCTCGATGTAAAGTTTGTTGGCTTCCTCGCTGGGCGCGCTCACCGAGTGCATGATTTCGCCGGAGCTGATTTGGCGAATGCTCGAAAAGCCTTGCGCCGAGCGGTGCAGTTCATAATCGCCCAAGCGCGCAGGATGGCGGGCCTGGGCTTTCTTCGGCCCGTGGGGCGGATGGACTTCGTCGCTGCGCAGCAGCTCGAGGCGTTTCTCGCGATAGTAAGCGGCAAATGTGCCGGCTAAAATTCGCTCGCGCATTTCGCGCATCAGACGATGATAGAACGCCAAATTGTGCATGCCTAACAGATGCCAGCCCAGCACCTCGCCTGACTTGATCAGGTGGTGCAAGTAAGCGCGCGAGTAGTGCTGGCAGCATGGGCAGTCGCAGGCGCCGTCCACCGCTTCGTCATTCAGTTTATAGGCGGTGCGGCGCAACTGTAATTTGCCCTGGGAGGTAAACCCCACGCCGCGTTGCGCCAGTTGAGTTGGAATAATGCAATCGAACATGTCGACGCCGCGATGGACCGCTTCGAGAATATCAATCGGCGTGCCCACGCCCATCAGATAACGCGGCCGATGAGCCGGCAAATGCTCGGTGACCAGTTCGGTCAGATCGTAACGCTCCGTGTGAGTTTCGCCGACCGCGAGACCGCCGATGGCCAAGCCATCGAAGGGCAGCTCTCGTAAAAATGCCGCGCTCGCATTTCTCAGCTCATGATGGGCCGCGCCTTGCACGATGCCGAATAACGCCGCCGGAGACTCGCCGCGGGCATTGAGCGCACGTACGGCCCAACGGTGGGTCAACTCCATGGCTTCTTTCGCTTGAGTGTAAGCAGCGGTGGAAGGTATGCACTGATCGAGCACCATCATGATATCGCCGCCGATGGTTTGCTGCATTTCGATGCTCGATTCCGGCGAGAGTAGATAAGTTTTTCCATCCACGTAGCTTTTAAAGCGCGCGCCGGTTTCGTCCATCGCTCTGGCGTGGGGCAGAGAGAAAATCTGAAATCCGCCGGAGTCCGTCAGCACCGGGCCCTCCCAGCTCATGAAACGGTGAATGCCGCCGAACTTCTTGAAGACCTCGGGTCCCGGACGAAGCAGCAGATGATAGGTATTGACCAATATTAGCCGCGCGCGGGTTGCCTGCAAACTTTCCACCGTTTGCGCTTTGACCGTCGCCTGGGTGCCCACCGGCATAAAGATCGGCGTTTCGACTTCGCCATGCAGGGTTTGAAACGTCGCCGCGCGCGCTCTGGAGCCGCTCGACTCGGCGTCCAAGTGGAAGTGTAATCGGGAATTGTCGTGCCGTGAAGCGACCATTATTCGGAATTACTCCCGCAAAGACGCAAAGGCCGCAAAGGTCGGAGAATAAGTCTGAAAATCATTGGTAACATTTCTTGTCTGTTCCTTCCGAACTTGGCGTCTTTGCGTCTTTGCGGGAAAACATCCGAATCCGACACTCTTGCGAATCCCATCGTATCACTGGTTGGCGCACTGGTGCGAGAGCGATCTTGTGTCGGCCACGCCGCCTAGGGTATAAATTTGATTCGGTTGAAGGAGAAAGGTTCCCATGGCAAACGCGGAAATCATCGCGATCGGATCTGAATTGCTGCTCGGTCAAATCGTCGACACCAACTCGGCTTGGATGGCGCAGCGGCTGACGGCGCTTGGGGTGAATCTCTATTTTAAATCCGTGGTCGGCGACAATCCCGGGCGGATGAAAGAGGTAATTTCTCGTGCGCTCGAACGCGCCGACATCGTCATCACTAGCGGTGGCATCGGTCCGACCCAGGACGATCTGACGCGCGCCATCGTCGCCGAAGTCACCGGGCGCAAACTGGTTCAAGACGCCGGCATGTTGGAGCAGGTCGAAGAACATTTCCGCCGGCGCGGCCGACCGATGACGCCGAACAACATTCGCCAATCGTTCATGCCCGAAGGCGCGATCCCGGTGAAAAACCCCAACGGCACGGCGCCGTCTTTTGTCGTCGAAGATCCGCGCGCGGTGATTTTTTCTTTACCGGGAGTGCCGGTGGAGATGAAGTGGCTGTTTGAGAACGAAGTCGAGCCTTACCTTCGTAAGAAATTCAATCTCGCCGAAGTGATTCACTACCGCGTGCTCAAGATCGTCGGCATTGGCGAGAGCGCGGTGGACGACAAGGTCGGCCACTTGATCGCTCATTCGAGCAATCCGACGGTGGGCGTGCTCGCGCTACCTGGCCAAGTCGACGTGCGCATCGCCGCGAAGGCCGCCAATCGCGATGAAGCGATGCAAATGATCGCGCCGGTGGAAGCCGAAGTGCGCGGGCTAATGGGCACGGCGATCTTCGCCGCTGACGATGAAACCATGGAGTTTGTTACCGGAAAATTGCTGCGGGAGAAAAACCAGACCGTAGCGGTGTGTGAAGATCTGACTTGCGGACAATTGGCGGAGCGCTTGCAGACCGCGAGCAACGAAAATTTCGGCGCCGGATTTATCTGCAACGGCGAAGCGGCGACGCGCGCGTTGCTGAAAAATGCGCGGGACGTTAAAAAAATCGACGAAACGCTGAAAGATCCGATCGCGCTGACCGATGAATTGGCTTGGGCCGCGCGCCAGCAGTCCGGCTGCGATTTCGGTCTGGCGCTGCACGCCATCGCCGATCCCAACAGCAAGATTCAAAATCTCGCCCGCGGCCAGACTTATGTTTCACTCACGGATGGAAAAACTTTTTTGCGTCGCGAGAGCACTAGCGCAGGGCGCGGCGCCTATGACCGCTCGCGCATGACGCTCAATGCGCTTGACCTGCTCAGGACGGTGTTGTTGGAGGGGATGAGTTGAGAATGGTTTCGGGTTTTAGGTTACGGGTTTAGGGTTATGACTTTCGGTAACAGTGCTTGCAGCTTGCTGAGCGGTTCTTCTAAGGTTTGAATCGCTTCACTCCAGAATTCCATTTCCTCGATATCGCGCCCGATGGTTTGCTTGACGACGTTCTCGGCGCTATCGCTGCCGGCGCGGCGCAGGAATTCTTCGTACTTCGGGAGAAACTGCGCGCCTTCCTTTTTGAATATCGCGTAGAGCGCGCGGCTCAAAAGGTATCCGAAGGTGTAGGGGAAATTATAAAAGGTAATGCCGGTGATGTAGAAGTGCAGCTTCGATGCCCAGAAGTAGGGATCTTCGCCGCCAGGCTCGAGCAGGTCGCCGATGACACGGCGTTGGGTGGCCACCATTAATTCTTTTAAGCGCGACACGCTTAGCGGGCCTTGGCTTCGTTCTTCGTAAAAAGATTTCTCGAATTCGTAACGGACCGGGATGTCCAACAGATAGACCGCGCCGTGGCCGATCTCGATGTCGAGGATCGACGCCTTTTGCCGGTCGCTGACCTGCGGGTCGTCGAGGATGCCATTCACTAAAACGTTCTCGCCAAAGGTGGACGCGGTTTCCGCCAGGGTCATCGGATAACCGCGCGCGTAGGGGCGCAGATCGCGCATGAGCGCGCCGTGATAGGCGTGGCCGGATTCATGGGCGAGGGTGAGCACGTCGCCCAGCGACTCGTTATACGTCATGAAGATGCGCGACTCTTTGCTCAGCATCGAGCTGGTGCAGTAACCGCCGGGCCGTTTGCCGGCGCGCGGTTCCCAGTCGATCCAATTTTTGGCGATGACTTGCCGATCGAAAAAATTTCCCAGCGCGGGATAAGCATTGTTAAACGACGCGCCGACCAGCGATCGCGCCTTGTCCCAGGAAAGTTTTTCTTGATCGGCTAAATCGAGGGGCGCGCCGAGGTCGAACCACGCGACTGGGCCGCGCCCCATCAGCTGCGCTTTGAGCTTCAGGATGCGCCGGGGAATTTCCAGATTCGCCAACAGCGCTTCGAGCATGGCGTCGAGAGTCTGGCGCGTGATCGCGGCTTGAAACAGCGCGATGTCGAGAAAGTGATCGACGCCGCGGTGGCGATTCAATGTCAGCCGTGTGCCGGCGATGGCGTTGAGCGCGCTGGCCGCGGTGTCTTCAATGCTCTGCCAGGCGGCGTTGCCGCCGTCGAACGCGGCCTGCCGGACGCGCCGATCCGGATGATCCATTAACGAACGGCGCTGTGACATCGGTAGGCGCTCGCTGCGCCCGTCGGGATAGGTCATGTCGAATTCGAGTTTCGCGGAGACGGTGTCGTAGAGACGGCCCCAGGCTTGAATGCCGTCGACGCCAAGATCGGTGGCGAGAATTTCTTTTTCCAGCGTCATGGCGCGGCGCGCTTGCTCACGTAGGCGATGCAAATAATTCTGCGCGCCGTCGAGTTTGGGCCGGGCAATAAACGCCGCGAACAGTTCGTCGGCAGCGGCTTTGAGCGCGCGCAGCAATTCAATGCGCAGTTTTGCCAGTTCGGCGCGGGTGCGGGTCAGCTCGGCTTCTTCCTGGAGATAAGCTTCGTTGCGCGCATCGGATGACGCCAGGCAACCGATATAGGAGCCCAGGTGCGACATGCGGCGCGACAAATCTTCATTGCGCAGCAAGATTTCTTCCCACGCCGGCGCCGATTCGGCATCGAGCGCCGGCAAACCGGCGGCGGTTTGCTGTAGCGCGGCGACATCAGCGCGGATCGCTTGCTTGAATTGCCGCATCTCGGCGCCGTTAAATTCGGCGAAATAACTTGTCAGATCCCAGGTCATGATGTTTCCAATGGAAGGGCGGGTTTGAAACCCGCCCCTACGCTATACGGTTCTCGTGCTAAATATCCACATTCGTGCCGACGTTTCGCTCCAACGCCTTGCGATAGACAAGCTGCGCGGTGGCGACGTCTTGGATGGCGATGCCGACCGACTTGTAGAGGGTGATTTCGTCGGCGCTGGTTCTTCCCGGTTTGGCGCCGGCGAGAATTTCGCCGATCTCGCCGTGGATATTCGCTTCGGTGATGGAGTTTTCTTTGAGGGCGAGCAAGATGTCGCCGCATTCGGCCATGATCGCTTCCTTAGAGTCGACGACAACTTTAGCCCGTTTCAATGTCGCGCCGTCGATCTCGCGCAAGTCCGGCCGATGGGAGCCGACGGCGTTGATGTGAGCGCCCGCTTTGAGCCACTCCGATTTAACGATCGGCTCTTTTGCCGTCGTGACGGTAACCAGAAGATCGCAGCCGCGCACGACCGCTTCGCCGCTCTTGGCAACGTCGATGGCAATGCCGATTTCTTTTTCCATGGATTGTTTGATGCGCGCCGCGCTGTCCATTGAAGGGCTGTAAATTTTGATTGTACGCAATTTGCGCACGCGCGCGAGCGCTAGGATATGCGCCCGCGCTTGCACGCCGGCGCCGAGGATTCCGAGTGTCGGCGTCTCGGGATTGGCCAACGCTTTGGTCGCCAGCGCCGAGGCGCAAGCGGTTCTGATCGCCGTGATATAACCGCCGTCCATGGCGGCGATCAATTTTCCGCTCTCGGCGCTGAACAGCAGGATCGTCGCCAGGATCGCCGGCAGATTTTGCTGCGGATTATTTTGAAAATAAGTCACGACTTTCATGCCCAGGGCGTTATCCTCAATTAAAAATCCTGGCATGCTGCTGATCCGCCCTTGGATCTGCGGCAGTGGCACGACCAGGCGCACCGGCATGACCGCCTTGCCGGTCGAGTATTGGATGTGCGCGCGCTCCAGTGCGGCGATCAATTCGTCGATGTCGATTAAGCTTTGAACTTGTTTTTCCGACAGCACTCGCATGAGCTATTTTGATAGCATAAAGGCGCGGGTCGATGGTAGGGTCGGAAATCAAAATCGCACAAGAGGCATTATGGCGAGGCATTCGCATGTGATCAATCTTTCGGAGCTGGCGTGGGATAAAATCAACGGGCCCGAAGGTTCGCGCTTCGGCGGCGAGCGCAAACGGGTCGGCACGAAAATCGGCGCGCGAAAATTGGGCTACAGCTTTTTCAACGTGGCACCCGGCAAGACGGCATTTCCCTATCACACGCATACCGGCAACGAAGAGATGATGCACATTCTCGCGGGCTCCGCGGTGTTGCGCTTGGGCAAAGAAGAGATCGCGGTTTCGGCCGGCGACGTGATCGCTTGTCCGCCCGGCTCGGAATATCCGCATCAGCTGATCAACACCGGCGCGACGGACTTAAGTTATCTCGTCGTCAGCACGATGGAGTATCCCGACATCTCGCAGTATCCCGACTCAAACAAGATCGGCGCCTACGCCACTACCGGCGGCGGCGCCGAGCCGGGATTTCGCGCGCTGTATGTGCGCGACCGGAACGTGAACTATTATGACGGTGAAGACGGCAAAGAAGTCGAACGGATCGTGACCAAGCGCGCAATATAGCCGCCGCGCTTCCGGGTTTATTTATTTTCTTTGTCGGCTTGTTCGAGGGCGGCTTTCTGTTTGTCTTCGCTTTGGCGCAACGAGTCCTTGGCGCTGTCCAGCGTGTTGAAAGGTTGGGTGACGACTTCTTTGACCGCTTCCCGGCCTTGGCTGACGGTTTCGTTCTTGGAATCGCAGCCCGACGCCGTCAATAGCAACAATGCTAAAATGATTTGCTTCATTCGATGTCGACTCCTTTGCCGACCACGTTTTGTAATTCGTCTTTGCCGATCTCGCCGGCGCGAATAATTTTGATTTTGTTTCCCACTACCGCAGCGACGGTGGAGCCGGTCTTCGAAGTCAATGCGCCGCCGTCGATAAAAACTTTTATCTTGCCGGAAAAATAGTCTCGCGCTTGAGCTATTGTCTGCGCGCCCGGTTGGCCCGACGGGTTGGCGCTGGTCGCGGTTAACGGCTGGCCGAGCATTCTGACGATTTCATTGGCAATGGGCTGGCTGGAGATCCGCACGCCGATGGCGCCGGTGGAATTTACCAGCGGCGGCGGAATGTCGTTGCGGGCCGGCAGGACGAGCGTCAGCGGACCCGGCCAAAAGCGCTCGATCAATTTTTCCGCCAGCGGCGAAACCTTTGCCACCAATGAGTTTAACATCGAACGATCCGACACCAGAACCGGAAACGGATTGTTGGGATCGCGGCCTTTGAGCTGAAAAACTTTTTCGACGGCCGTGAAGTTGAGCGCATCGGCGCCCAAGCCGTAAAGCGTTTCGGTGGGAAAGACGATCACGTCGCCGCGACCGAGCGCGGTGACGGCCGCCGCTAAATTATCAGCTTTTGTTTCTTTCACTCTGGAGTTTGCGGTCGCGCGCTTCGACGCCGGAAGTCATTTCTTTTTTGAAGTGAACCAACTTTGCCGCGACCTCAGCGTCAGTGCGTCCGACGATCTGGGCGGCGAAGATGCCGGCGTTGGCCGCGCCGGCTTTGCCGATCGCCATGGTTGCCACCGGAATGCCGACCGGCATTTGTACGGTTGCGAGCAAGGCGTCGAGGCCTTTGAGGCTCGATGAGTCAATCGGAATGCCGATCACCGGCAGCGTCGTGTGCGCCGCGATGGTGCCGGCCAAATGGGCCGCGGCGCCGGCGCCGCAGATGATCGCTTGCAAGCCGCGCTGCTCGGCTGTTGCGGCATATTCCGCGGCTTTTTTTGGCGAACGGTGCGCTGACATGATGTGGGTTTCGAAAGCGATGCCAAACGAGTCGAGCCGTTTCTCGGCTTCGCGCATGACTTCGAGATCGGAATCGCTGCCCATCAATATGCCGATTTTGGGTTGTTTAGGTGCCACGATTGGTGCCTCCGAATGTGATTCGTTTCGAGTTTCGGGTTTCGGGTTTTAACTCGAAACTCGAGACTCGGAAAGCGGCCCCGCAGACGAAACTCTTTTTACGGCTCTTTGCGCGATGTCCTTGCGATAGTGCATGCCGTCCCAGGAGATTTTGCTAACGGCGTCGTAGACGTTCTCGACGGCGTTCGCGATATTTTTTCCGCGCGCGGTGACGCCGAGCACGCGGCCGCCGATGGTTAGCCAACGATCTTTGTCTTTCGCCGTGCCGGCGTGAAAGACGAAACCGCCGGACCAATTCTTCAATTGATCGAGTCCGTGAATTTCTTTTCCTTTGTCGTAAGCGCCAGGATAGCCGTTGGCGGTTAAGACGACGCAGACCGCTGGTTCGTCGTGCCACTGCGCTACCACTTCGTTCAATTTCCCTTCGATGGTCGCTTCGAGCAGGGAAATTAAATCGCTCCTAAGCCGCATCATGATCGGTTGGCATTCGGGATCGCCGAAGCGGGCGTTGAACTCGACGACTTTAGGGCCGTCTTGGGTAATCATCAAGCCGACGTAAACCAGGCCGCGGTAGCGGATGTTTTTCTGCTTTAAGCCATTGAGCAGCGGCGTTAGCACTTCGCGGAGAACTCGCGCATGGATCTCGGGCGTCACGACCGGCGCCGGCGAGTAGGCGCCCATGCCGCCGGTGTTCGGCCCTTCGTCGTTGTCAAAAATACGCTTGTGATCCTGGGACGAAGCCAGCGGCAGCACATGTTCGCCGTCGGTCAGCACCATGAACGAAGCTTCTTCGCCGTCGAGAAATTCTTCGATGACGACTTTGTCTCCGGCTTGGCCAAAGGCTTTGCGCACGAGAATCTCGTCGATGGCCGCTTCGGCTTCTTGCCGGCCTGCGCAGATCAGCACGCCCTTGCCGGCGGCGAGGCCGTCGGCTTTGATTACGTAGGGTGATTTTTGTTGCGCCAGATATTGCTTCGCCGAAACTGCGTCCGTGAAAGTGCCGAATGCGGCGGTGGGAATTCCGTTGGCGTGGAGAATTTCTTTGGCGAATACCTTGCTGCCTTCGAGTTGGGCGGCGGCTTTGTTCGGTCCGAAAATTTTCAGGCGACGGGATTCGAATAAATCCGTGATGCCGAGGGTGAGCGGTAGCTCCGGGCCGACGACCGTGAGATCGATTTTTTCTTTTTCGGCAAACTCGGCGAGTCGATCGAGTTGCTCCGGGTTAATCGCCACGCATTGGGCGAGTTCGCCGATGGCCGCGCTGCCCGGCGCGCAGTAAATTTTCGACACGCGCGGGCTCTGGCTGATTTTCCAAATCAGCGCGTGTTCGCGCCCGCCGCTGCCGATGACGAGAATTCTCATAAATTAAAAATTAAAAATTCAAAATTAAAAAAAACAGAATCGAACATACAATCTTTCTAGGGACTCGACGACTTTTTTAATTTTTACTTTTTAATTTTGAATTATTCCGAAAGCCCCAACTTGGCAAGGCGCGCTTTGATGGCTCCGCTGGTTCTGCTGAATGTTTTTGCCAGGTCAACGACGGCTGAACCTTTAACAAAGAGTTGCCGCAATTTCTCATCCTGCGCTTGG
>Ga0137461_1000230_pt1 | contig 12877 bp, 11 predicted proteins | sample EasRivERMGT746_2_FD_104650 | JGI IMG/M metagenome (GOLD analysis project Ga0137461, IMG submission 104650) | Soil microbial communities from meander-bound floodplain in the East River, Colorado, USA - East River MetaG ERMGT746_2 | ecosystem: Environmental > Terrestrial > Soil > Floodplain ... | reverse complement strand
CGTCTCGCGGCAACCGACGCAAAGCGCATACTTCCCTTGCGCCAACCAGTCGGTAATTTGCCGCCGGTCCCGGCCCAAAGTCGGCTGCATGTCGCCGAAGAGCCGCTTGATGAACTCCGGCCCCAGCTCGGGATGGTAGTACATGAACTGAAGTCCACCGCCGAGCCCCGTGCTCGTCGGCTCCTGGGAAACGTATTTGCCTTTCCACTTAGGCGCGACCAACTCCCAATAGGATTTGAACTCCTTAGGGTTCACCAGCGTGGTGTTGTAGTAAAAGCCAGAAGAAGAAGGGTTGGCGATGTAGACAAAAATATGTCTTTGCTCCGGGTCGGTGTAGCGGTGGCGGCCTTCGTACCATTTAGTCTCGTCGAACACCTCAGGAAGGATCAGCAGCGACTTGATCGAATCGAGCGCCTTGCCTTCGTACAGCACTTCGTAATTCGTATTCGCGCCGCCGCTAAACAAATCGGCGACGACATGCCCGGCGCGAGTCTCCGTGATAATTCTCGTGCCTAAAGAATTCCCGGTGCCATTGACCGTGACCAATTTGATTTCGGGAAACTCTTTGCGAAATTCATTGAGCAGCGGCTCGGTGCCGTAGCGCCCGACGTAGAAGTTGAGCTTGCCTTCTTTCTTTGCCGCGGCGACGGTCTTTTCCCAAGTCACTTGCCAGGATGGTTTTGTCTCCGCCCCGAACACCGGCCCATCAAGCGATACCAGCAGAACGCAAATCGTTAGAAGGGAAAATACTGGTTTCATCTCGACCTCCTTCCAATCCTTCCGAGCAGATTAGACGCAATCAGGCGCGGAAGCCAGCCTGGATTATTCAACCTGCGGTCGGCCGACCTCAATACTATTTAAACTTTTCAAAGAATCTTTCCTTCTCCAGCTCCTGCAGTAGCGACAAATCGATGAATTGCTCGGGTCTGGCATTGGCGGCTTGTGGCAAACTTTTATATTCGTCGAGCACCGCTCTCACTTCGTCCAAGGTTGGATAGGGCCGTGGCTGAAAAAACTTCAAGGCGTAGCGATAGCCGTCTTCGAGCACATCGGCGTCGTTGATGCGCATGTATTTCTTCAAGACATTGATCGCGAAGTTTTTCTGGCTTCGAATCGCGTGGATGCCCTCGATCTCGCCGCGGATGAAATTAAGCGCCGCCGGCCGATTGCGCTGGATAAAACTTTTGGTCGACGCGATCGCCACCGCCGGGTATTTGTAGTCGAGGCTCTCGAAATCAGCGATCTCTTTGAAGCCGGCTTTTTTAGCCACCGTGAGCGCCGGCGGAGAGATCGAGCCGCCGGAGATGGCTCCCGCCTTCATCGCAGTCACCAGTTCGGGGATGCCGCCGATCTGCACGATGGAAACGTCCTTCGCTGGGTCCAAGCCGAACTTTCTCAAGTATCGGCGAAGGACCAAATCACTCAGCGCGCCGAATCGGCTCACGCCGAAGCGCTTCCCTCTCAAATCCTCAGTCCCTTTGATGTCCGGCGTCACCACTAAACTCTGCGGGATGATCGGCACCAAGGTAAGAATGTTGACCGTATCGGCGCCCTGCAGCGCGGCCTGAATCGTCCCGTTGCCGCCCAGTTGGATCATCGGCGCTTCGCCGGCAATTAATGCCGACGTTATGGTCGACGCGCTACGTATTAAGATCAGGTCGACATCAAGACCGTATTTCCTGTAGAGACCGGCGTCGTGAGCGACCCAGGTGGCTAACGACCAAGAACTTTCGGCGGAATAAGCCGCGCGCAGTTTGGTCGCCTGCGCGGACGCGACGGATACCAAGCCGAAGTCCAGTAATAGCAGCAACCCGGAGACACGCAGGAACAGATTCTTCATAATCCCTCCTCGTTAGTAGCCTTCACCCCAGTTTATCTCGATGCCGAGTTTCTGTTCCCGCGCTCGGGTGAGGATCAAGTCGGCAATCGCCAGCTCGGCGATCCCTTGACCGCCGTTATTTTTGAACACCGTCACATTTTCTTCGCTCAGTCGGCCCGGCTTCTGTCCTGCCACGATTTCTCTCAACTCCGCGATCCGATCCCAGGAAAGTATTCCAGCTTGCACTTGATCGTAGATGTCGCCCTGTTGATCCTGTATCGCCAACTCGCGCGACGCGATACCGATCACCGCGGCTCGCTGCAAAGTTTCGTCGTCGAGCTCGCGCCGCTTATGCGCGATCATGCCCGCTTGAACCATGCCCACATTGCTGCCGACGATGGACGTCACATGCATGCCCTCGCGCAACCTTGCGCCGGAAAACACCGGCACGTTGGTATTGGTCGCGGCAAGCACGATATCGGCATGACGGAAAGCCTCACTCACATCATCGACTGGGATGACATTGACGTCGAGCGCCGCGGTCATTTCGTTGGCGAACAGCTCCCGGTGTTCGGCTGTCGGGCTAAAGACCCAGACGCGTTTCAAATTACGCACCGCTCTCATGGCGAGCAAATGATTGCGCGCCTGCTTGCCGGAGCCGAGCAAGAGCAGTTCGCTGGCATCGCTCCGGCTCATCCATTTGGTGCCGACGGCGCTGATCGCCGCGGTCATGAGATCGGAAGTCCGCAGGGGCACGCCTTCCTTGGTTAAACCGCGCCGTGTCGACGATAAGATCATCGCCACCGGCGCGGCATTTCGGCTATCGAAAAGAATATCGACCAGCGGACTGCGCGACGGATAGGTTTGCACGCCACCGCTCACGGCGAGAATCTCGCTCTGAATGCGCAAGCCTATCTTGTCGCGAGACGGCAATGCCGCCGGCATTGTATTGAGTCGCGCGTCGCCGAAATGAAGCCGGCGCCGAGTGAGATTGATCTCGGGATATTTCCCCCAGTCGGCGAAAGCTCTCTCGACCGCTTCGACAGCCTCAGCCATCGAGAGCAGCCCCGCCACTTCTTCAGGGCGAAGAATAAGCATTACGATTTTCCTCTCACGGTTTATAAAGCCGCTCGATGAAGCCTTCTTTTTCCAATTGCACAACAAGGCTATCGTCGATGATGTCGTCGCTCTTTAAGTTGATATTGGCACGCCGCCCGATGGCTTCCTTGATCTGAATCTCCATCCCCTCCCGGGTTACCAGAGGGACACGTTCGTAGATCGGCTCATTGCCGACATAGGAGCCTTCTAAGAAAGCCTCGTCATTCTGTTTGGAGTACTTCGCCAGCAGCCGCTTGCTTTCCTCCTTGCGGGTCTTGAAAAAATGAGTCGCCTCGATCAGCGCCATGAGAACCCGTTTGACGGTCTCGCGATTGCTCGTGAGATGACTCTTCGTCGTGGTCACGCAAACATAGGGGAACGGTAAACGCTTGGGAAGATCGGCAGTGGTGATCAGGACTCTATGCGGTATTCCCTTTGCTAAGTGAATGACTCCAGGCGGCGAAGGGAAACCGGCGATTCTGCCGCCGCGAAATGCCGCTACGCGCTCCGAGCCGCCGCCGCCTTGAATAATCGCCACGTCCTTATCCGGCTCCAAGCCCAATCCTTTGAGCAGCACTCGTGCCGCGACATCCGAGGCGCTGCCGATGCGCGCGATGCCGATGGTTTTTCCCTTCAAATCCGCGGCCGATTTGATCGACTCTTGGACGATAAGCTCGTAAGGCAAAGTGTTGATGAAACTTCCCACCGCCACCAGATTGGCGCCCGCCACCACGGCGTTGGCGATCGCGCCACCGGTGCCGTTACCTAGTTTTACCGAGCCGCCAATGATCGCGTTGATCACGATACTGGAGCTAGGGATAAATATCGATTCCGCGTCGACGCCGTATTTCTGATAAAGCCTGCGATCGTGGGCGATAAACCAGTTGGCGTTGGGCGCCTCCACTGAGCTATACGAAAGCGTGACGCGCTCTTGGGTGATGGCGGGATTGGCGGGCAGAACGATTCCTAACAAGGCGAGCAGCAATCTTGGCTGAATCTTCATGTTCGCAGCTTTCCCTTTTCGAATTCGATACGAGCCCCGGTTTTGTCTGGCTAGTTCACATGCGCGAGCCCGAATTATTCATGCTACGAGGAACCCTGACGACACTCTGTCGATCGAGGTGTGACCCTGGAGGAACGAAGGCACCAGCGCGAATGTTTCATTTTGTGCTCGGTGCTCGGCACGATGTTTGACCTTTTCACTGCTGATCTCATAAGCAAGTCGCCCCGCGTGCATCTTCAAGGCGCAACTGCTTTGCCTTCGTTCCGGAAGGGTTACACCTCGATCGCAGTTTTACCGCGAATAATTCGGGCTAGCCCCAATGTTTTCTAGGAATTCACATCTTGTTGAAACCATTCCAGCGGCAGCTTGCGTCCGATGCCGCGCTCGCGCGCCAGATCGTAAATCAATTTCGCCATGGCGGTAAATTGAATGCCGTAGCCGGGCCCGCCGTCATGACCCCAGCCATGCCCGCCGTTGGCAAAGATGGTAATTTCTTCATCGCTCCTTCGTCCCGGCACCTTACCCGAAACCAGGTCGGCAATTTCCGGCGCGTCTTTTATTAAACCCGCGTGCGGTGGAATAGCGAGCGGCTCTTCTTCGGGACCACGCCGCAAACTGTAATCTCGGCCATGCAGCCGGTTAAAAATGACCAGGTAATCGGCCTTCGTGTAACAATCCAGATCGAACTCGTAGGGCAACACACCGGTCAAGTGCATGCCTTTTTCGATCCATTCTCCGCGACAGACCGCTTCGTTGGAGTTGGTCGCCGCAACCACCATGTCCATGCCTCTGATCGCTCGCTCGGCGCTGTCACAATCAGTGATTTCCATGTCACCGTAGGTGGCGCGCATGCGTTGGGCGAACCTCTTGCGATTTTCCGGGTTACGGCTAAATACATTCACTCTGGCGATGGGCCGCACGTGGCGCATGGATTCGATGGCCGCCGTGGCCTGCCAGCCCGAACCGATGAGCGCCATGCTCTTGGTATTTTTTCTTGCCATATAACGGGCGGCGATGGCGTTGGTCGCCTGCACCCGCATTTTTTGCAAATAGCCGTCATGAATGATCGCCAGAAGATTGCCACTGTTGATATCGTAAAGCATGTCGAGAGAGCAATTTCGCGCCCCGTGGAAATAATTGACTCGGCTTGGATCGACCTTCGGATCAGGCCGGCTGTGGGTCACAATGCGAATGTCATAGACCGCCTTGTTTCTCATCAATCCCTCGTGGGTGTTCGCCACAAAGCGCCCATGATCGGTAGGTGAAAAAGTAAAAGTCCGCGGCCGGTTGGCGGTGAGTCCTTTGTCGAGTTCGAGATAGGCCTCATCCAGAGCAACGATGACCTTCTCGATGGTGAGAAGTTTTTCGACATCGGCATTGTTGAGCAGCGCAACCTCGCCTTCCAACGTTGACTCCATGGCATGCTTCCCTTTCTTCTGATTTGTAAATGCGCGAGATCATCATGGCGACGGCATAAACCCTTTGTCCATCCACTCGCCCAAATCCGCGCCGAACCATTCCCCCGGCAGCTCTCGTCCCAAGCCCTGCTTCTTGCAGGCTTCGTAGATCAGCGCGCCGGTGGCGGCAAACTGAATGCCGACATCGGTGTTACAATAATAATCTGTGGGTCATTCGTCCTGCCGGGATGTGCGCCGATCAAAAACCTGGGCCGACTTGCAGAGTTTATCCCAACCAAACTTTCCCCCTTCAATGAGGTCGAGAAGCTCTCGCTGTTGGTTTGTTACTATTAAGGATGATGAAGTCATTGCGAGTGATCGTGTTCTGAAGCTGGTGCGGAAACCGCCTATACTTGACCAAGTACGCCTGTAAAACCGTCGCTTTGTGTTCCCGCTGTCTGGACTGCACAGCCTAAGCTCCGTATCGCAATCGCATGCTGAAATCCAGTCGTTTCTTTGAGGATGCAAAAAGTTATACCATAGCTGAGTGAAAGTGTGTTCACGCCGGCACTTTCACTTCTCCCAATCGCAAGCGCGGCTCGCAAGACCGAAAATGTCGTCGCCCTTGACGGAAAGGGCTCGGTCCTAATCAAAACTCACTTCTTTTTGCCGAACAGATTGTCAAAGAATTTTTCCTTTTGCAGTTTGTCGAGCACGCTGTTGTCAATCACTCTTGCGGCTACTTCATCGGCGTTGACCTCTTTCATACCCGCGAAATCGAGAATCGCCGGCACGATGCGCGGATCGACGCGCGGAATCGGTTCAAGGTACTTTGAGGCGGTGTCAAACGTCTCTTCCAAAAATTCCGGCTGATTACGCCGCATGTACTTCGCCAGGACGTTCTTGGCGCGCTCCTTGTTGCCGAGGAACGCCGCCATGCCTTCGACGTAGGCGCGCAGCACGCGCTCCACCGTATCGCGCCGCTCCTGGAGAAAGCTTCGCGTTACGGTCATCATGCTGCCGGCGTAGGGAATTTCCAGCGCGACCGCGTCCGTGAGCGCTCGGTGGCGCGCCTTGGGACCGTAGGAACTGACCATGCCGGCGATAAGCTTTTGCTCGAAAGCGTTATGCATGGCGGGCACGTCGCCCATCTGGCGCACGGAAACGAAATTCTCCAAATGGAGCTTGCGCAAGATCAGCACCGTTAGCATGTGCGTGGTCGAGTTAAACCGCGTGACGCCGGTGACCTTGCCTTTCAGCTCCTCGGGCCTGGTGATCTCGGGTTGAGTAAAAAGCGTAAACGGCGCGCGCCGCGTCGAAGCGGCCACCGCTATCACCGGCACGCCGCGGGCGGCGGCGATCACCACGCCGCTGCTGCCGGGTGTGATCACGTCAACGCTGCCGCCCAAAAGCGATTGCACGCTGGTCGCGCTCGACGGAATGTAAATGAGCTGAGCTTCCAAATTATACTTCTTGAACAAGCCTAACTCGTCCGCCATCCACACCGGCGTCATCAACCAGGAAATCGCCGAATAGGAAATTCGCACCGGCTCGGCAAGTAACGACAGCGGAGCGAAAATGAAGACATACGCGAGGAGAACAATAGTGCGCTTGTGAAAAAGCAACTGGGTCAAAACGAATCCCTCCATCCGGTGCCCGTGTGCGACGGTCGAGAGCGAATCGGCAGCTCGGTGCCGATGCCTTTTTCCCGCGCCAACTCGTAGAGCCGTTTGGCCAGGGCGATATCGATAATCCCCTGGCCGCCCTGATTTTTGTATAGAATAATTTGTTTATCGTCGGTTCTTCCCGGCGCTTTGCCGGCCAGGATATCGGCGATGTCGACGATTTTGTCCCAACCGATCACGCCGCTTTGCACCGGCCAGTAAATGTCTCCCTGCTGCGAGTCGATGGCTTGTTCCTTCGACAGCGCCACAATGAAGCTGCAGCGTTTGAGCGTGCCGTCGTCGATCTCGCGCCGCGGCTTATCGAGGGCGCCGCTCTTCACCAACTCGATGTTGCTGCCGACCACCGAAATGATGTACTGCCCCTCTTCCAACCACGAGCCGTCGATGACCGGCACGACGGTATTGGTCATGCACAAGATGATATCCACGTCCTTGGCCGCGGCTTTGGGCTCGTTCACTGGCTCCACCGTCACGCCGGTTTGCTCGCTCATGACCTTTGCGAATTCCTCGCGGTGCGCTTTCGTCGGGCTGTAAACTTTAGCTTTTTCAATCCGGCGCATTTCCGTGAGCCCCATGAACGTCGAGATCGCCTGGTGGCCCGAGCCGTAGACGCCGACGCGGCGCGCGTCCTTGCGCGCCAACCGATCGAGTCCCACCAGACTCGTAGCCGGCGTTCTCAAGTCCGCCACGCCTTTAACATGCCGCGGCCGGTGCGCCATGATCGCGAGCAGCGAACCGGTATCGACATCGTAGAGATGCGCCAGCTCGGTTTGATCGGGATTGTACGGTGGGGTTTTCTGCACGTTGCCTTCAATAGTCTTGCGATGAAGCGCCACTTGGGCGCCGATGGCGCCATAGCTCGCCGAACCGCCAGCGTAGATGTTGAGCACGGTGTCGAAGCTCGCTTCGGCGAATTGACGGTGCAGATTGAGCCGTTTGCGCGGCGCGTTGACGCCTTGGCGTCCCGGGATGTTATGCAATGCTTCTTCGGCAATACGCACCGCATCGGTCAACGAGAGAAATTCATCGACATCGTCAGAGTGAAAAAAAAGTGCCATATGCCTCCCTAAACGAATTTTGTGACCATTGATATGTCTAGTCGACAGCGGATCGATCTATCGCCAAATCGTTATTATTTTGTCACTGCGTGCCGGGCACGGGCAAATCGATGATGATGCCTCGCCCTGCTTGCTTGGCCAGTTCAGATGTAAGCACTTAAAGATTGAGCAGCTGCCGCGAGTTTTTGTCGGTGAAGCTCTTCACATGAGCCGGATTCGCTTGCCCATTGACGGCGGCAAAGCATTTGTTGAGCGGGCCCAGTCCGCCGCAGTAGTCCGATCCAAACACGATCCGCTCGTCGCCCATGGTATCGATCAGAAACGACAGCGTTCTGGCGTCGGAACTCGCCGTGTCAATCAGAAAGTTTTCCAGAAAGATATCCGAGTATCGCCGCTCCCCCGCGGGGCCTTTGTGCTTCCAAAAGAAACGATGAAGCAGAAGCGGTAGACCGCCGCCCGAACTGCGGATGACAATCTTGAGAGCTGGATAACGATCGAAGACGCCGCTGGCGATCATGCGCAACACGCATTCTGAAATTTCCGCGTCTGAAATCACCGCATAAGCAACTCCGGCGCCGCCGTCCTCGAGCCGCTTGAGCGTGGGATCGTTCGAAGTGCCGGCGCCGTGGAGAAATATCGGCCAGCCAAGCTCGGCTATTTTGCCATAGATCGGGTTCATAACCGGCAGGTCCACTACCATCTCACCATCGACGGTCGGATATAACAACGCCGCGCGAAAACCCTGTTTCGAGGTCCGCTCCAGTTCGGCGACCGATGCATCGATGTTCTTGAGCGACAGCGCGGTAACTCCGAGAAGCCGATCGCGGTAAGGCGAGATTCTTTCGGCCAGCGCGCGGTTGGATTCGCGCACAACCTCCAGCGCCTGGTCGGCCGGTAATTGATCCGCATAAACTCCGGCACCCTGGCAAATCAATTGAATGTCGAGCCCGACCTCGTCCATTTCTTTGATCCGTTGCGAAAAATCCGCGCAGTCGAATTTGTCAATGTGCGGCTCGCGACCGGTGAATTGGGCGATGCGCTGCGCCACTTCAGGGGCGGTATGGTGAGAATGCCAATCGATCCACGTCGACATATTGGGACTCCTTTCCAGCTCGAAGTCTTGGTTCGAATAGATAAGAAAGAGAATTTACTATGCTAGCGCCAGCGGATACATCCGCTTCGGGTTCTCGGTGGTAATCTTCCGCTTGGTTTCCATCGACAGATCTTCGCGAGCCATGAATTTCTCGACGTTCTCGCGGAATTCCGAGCGCGGTTCATGGGGAAAGTCGGTGGCGCAAAAAAGAATGTCATCGCGCAGCAGCTCAGCTATACGCGCAATTCCCAACTCTTCCAGTTCACAATGAATAAAAATCCGCCCGCTGCGCAGATGATCGGATGGCATCACTTTAAGAGCGGGAACTTGGGTGTTGCGATGTTCGTATTCCATATCCATGCGCTCCATCAGATACGGCACCCAACCGCAACCCGCCTCGGCGTAAGCGACTCGTAAATTAGGAAACCTGTCGAACACCCCGTTGTAAATCATGCTATTCATTTGGATCATCTGACCGAAGCCATGACTGAGCGTGCGCACTTCGATAAGGGTATCGAATGCGTCCACACCGATTCCCTGGGTCGGCGCCGCATGCACGGCCAGTAGGGCGCCGAGTTCCTGCGCCACTTCATAGACCGGAAAATAACGTTGATCGCCGAAAGGCTGGCGCAGACCGACCGCCGGCAGGATGGCACCGACCATCTTGAGCTCTTGAACCGCCCGCCGCAATTCTTTGACCGCGTCCGGGATCGATTGCAACGGAATCAGTGCCATGCCTTTGAGACGCTTTTCCGGTTTTAGAAAAATTTCGTAGAGATAGTTGTTGTAACCGGCGGCGAGGGCGCAGGCCCAATCCTTGTCTCGAATCAAGCCGAAACTCAGACCGGCCGTGGGATAAAGCACGGACCACGCGATATCGTCCTCGTCGAGAAATTGCTGCCACTCCTTTAAACTGCCTTTGGCCACGTAGCGTCCCTTGCCGTCCGCCACCCTCCTGGCTTGACGGTGAAAACCATCGAGGGTGGGAAAAAACGGAAACGACAGCAAATCCTCTCTTCCTCGGTAAGGCGGAGGCAAAAAGTCCAGCAGCTCCGCATCGCTTTCAACCACATGCCCATCGGCGTCGATAAAACCACTTATACTCATGGACGCCTCCTCTAAGCGTACTTGGTCTCCAGAAAGCCCAGCCGCTCCGCCATCGGTGTAGGTGGGAAGACATAGCCGCAGCTCTTGCAGATGCGCGTGGTTGGATCGGCGTTGAAGGCTTCATAAACTTCGCTAACCTGGCGGGCGATATCCCCTTGCACCACCGTTCGGGACAGGACCTGCTCATCGCACTTTTCGCAGAACCAAACGAACATTTCGTTCTCATCCGTGCGCCTTTTGCGCTCGATCACCAAGCCCCAGGTGTTCTCCGGCCGTCTGGGCGAGTGCGCTAGATCTCCCGGGCACAGAAACATTTCTCCCTCGCGGAGAATGATTACCTCGCGGCGGCCGTCTGGCGGCTTGAGATGCAGTTCGATATTTCCATGGACTTGGTAAAAGAACTCATCGGCCGGCTCGATGTGAAAATCCAGCCTGGTGTTGGGTCCGTGCACGATCATCACGATGAATTCTTTTTGATGGACGACCACCCTATTTGTCTTATAGGGCGGATTGTAGAGGTGTTTGTTTTCCTCGATCCAACGCCTCACATCGTAGGGAGCACCGGTTTGTATCATTGGATTGGCTCCATCGGGTAGCTCATTGCGAGATCTCTACCCACCTGGTAACGCGGCAAATTCACGCCGCCGAACGTTGTGGAATATAGTCCGTCGAAAAATACCCACCATGCAGCCTTGGTGCGAATGACGGCGTCCCAAATTTTGTTCTGCATATCTTTGGTGGTGGCGTACTTCTTGACGATGCTCTCACCTAAAGAACCGTGCCCTTCGTCGGCCTCTTCGTGTTCTAAAAACCAAATCAGCCCTTCGTCCGAGATCCCATAGTGTCGTCGAAAGGCCGGCACCAACAACTTCGTTACCCGCACATTGGTTTGTTCTCCCAATACGCTACCCGATGCCAGGGCCTCCGCCACACTGCGATGCCGGTTAATGTGCATAAGCATGTCGACCGCTAGAATCGTTGAGGGTAAAAGCTCCGCCTGTTCCAGATCTTCTTCGCTGAGCCCGAGGGCTCTACCAAAAGCTAAATACATCGCCTGATGTCCGGTAAATCGCGGGTCTACGCCGCCCATCTCTTCGATGAAGGTTTTGGCAATCAGTTTCTGATCCTCAATACTGGGTGAGTTCAGGATTCGCCCGGCGACCCACCAACTAGGGCACTTCTTGAGCTGATAATCCTGCTTCGCATAATCCCTTAGCTGGTCAATAGTAAGCTTGCCATCCACCAGGAGTTGAACATAAGGATGCTCAACGCGCGCATTGGCGTGACGAGCCTCCTTTTGAAGCAACTCCAGAAATTCGTCTATTGGATAGGCTTCTTTCCTCGAAAAATCAAATCGAGTCATTTTCTTTGCCGGCCTCCTTTCAGGGGTACCATAGATCTATCGCCTCGGAAACTCTCGTTCAACACCAACAATTCGATCCACCGCTCGTCCGACAGTTTTACCAATGTTGTGGTTTTGGATTCCGCTTAGCAGCAATGCTGAAATATCCTCATGGCGACGGCATGAAGCCTTTGTCCATCCACTCGCTCAAATCCGCGCCGAACCATTCGCTCGGCAACTCACGCCCCAAACCCTGTTTCTTGCAGGCTTGATAAATCAGCGCGCCGGCGGCGGCGAATTGAATGCCCACGCCAGTGTTGCTTTTGTAGTAGACGATTTGCTGATCGTTGCTTCGACCCGGATGTGCACCGATCAAAACCTGGCCCAGCTCAGAGACTTTATCCCAGCCGAATTTGCCCGCATCGATGAGATCGAGCAGTTCGCGCTGTTGATTGGTGACCGCTGTCTCGATGTTATTCATCACGATGAAATCCGCGCGCAACATCGTCGTCGCGTCCGCCTCGGTGCGCCGGTGCACGCCGTCGGTGTTGGCGATGGTCGTCACCAGTTGCCCTGGTTCCAGCCAATTGCCGCTGAAGACCGGCTCGCTGGAATTGGTCGCGCACATGACGATGTCCGAGCCTTTCACCACCGCTTCGGCGCTGGTGACCGGCTGCACTTCGACATTTAAAAGTTCCGTCATCTCTTCGGCGAATCGGTCGCGGTGCTCCTTGTTGGGGCTGTAGACTCTGACCACCTCGATGTCGCGCACGGCGCAAATCGCTTCAAGGTTGGTTCGCGCTTCGTTACCCGAGCCGAAGATACCCACGACCTTGGCGTTCTTTCGCGCCAATGCGCGATTGGCGACGGCGGTGGTGGCGCCGACCCGGATCGCCGACATGCTGAAATCATGGATCAAGGCGAGCATTTCGCCGGTTTGCAAACTGAATAACATTACGAAGCCCCAGCTGCGTTTCAAAGGCGAAGGAAAGTCCAAACGCCGGCCGCCGGCGACGACATGTTCTTGGACGATGGTGGAATCGTAGCGCAGCGCCGCCACGCCGGAACTGGGCACCGCGCCGGGAATAATGTTGGCCATATAGCCGGGCTTGTCTAGATCGGCTGGAATTTTGTAGCGCGTGCGCGGCTTGTTTACCGCGATACCGCGAGCCTCCTCGGCAAATGCTCGTTCCATTGCTTCGATACAATCGCGTATCTTTAAAACTTGCCGAACTTCAGGATCGGTAATGAGCAGCATGATTTATTCTCCAGGCG
>Ga0137461_1000229_pt1 | contig 12916 bp, 11 predicted proteins | sample EasRivERMGT746_2_FD_104650 | JGI IMG/M metagenome (GOLD analysis project Ga0137461, IMG submission 104650) | Soil microbial communities from meander-bound floodplain in the East River, Colorado, USA - East River MetaG ERMGT746_2 | ecosystem: Environmental > Terrestrial > Soil > Floodplain ... | reverse complement strand
GTTTTCGGCACTTCATTCGGTTTCACCATGCGCGTGTTGTAACCGGTGGCGAAGAAATAAAGATTGGTCGTGCCCCAGAAACCCTGTGGGTCCTTCAAGTCCGCCGGGTACTCGGCCAGCATCGGTGAATAAAAACGTTGCAAGTAGCCTGCGCGCCGCACCATGGTCGGCGACACCGTGCCGTCGATGATATCGACGTCGTATCTCTTGGCTTGGTACTCGGCCAGCATCTTTTGCACGAGGCGCTCCGAGTTGCCGCGAAAATATTCCATTTGGATGAACGGATATTCTTTCTCGAAAGCTTCTTTCACCGGCCGCACGACTTGGTCGACGATCAAAGTCGTGTACCAGGAAACTTTTCCTTCTTTCTTGGCGCCCTCGACGAGAATTTTTTGCCGGTCGGCGCGATTCATCAGCGCGATTTCCTCCACGGTCGCCGCGCCGGCGAGCGGCGTCAGACAAAACGCCAGCATCGTCGTCACCGTCATGAGAGTCGCAAACCGTGATTGCCGATTGATCGATACCATCAAACTTTCTCCCTTTATTGGCTCGGCCAAAGCGTTCTTTGGCGAACCTAGACTGAGTCGCCTTCGGTTGTCAAGGTGAACGAGCGTCGGGTAGTGACTCAGTGTGATCTGGTTGCCAATCGCCAACGTCGTAGCGCAACGAGCGACCAAATCGCTTCGACCAAGCCAAAGGGCCACGCACCTTGAAGAAAGCCGTAAGCCGATCCGAGCGCGCAGGCAACCGCAAACGCCAGAATAAACCACGGGCTACGATCTTCTAGCGCGTAGCACACGAGCATCGCCGTAACGGCAAATAGACCGAAGAGTGTTAGTAGATCCAATACGAGGTGCCTTTCTTCCTCTCGTTTCATTTCTGCGATTGATTTTCCATGCGCGAATCAAAATGAGTTACCACCAGGTATTGAAATATCTTGACAAATTATGGATATTTATGAAACAGAGAGACTGTGAAAGGTGGTGGTAACAATGACCAAACAGGATCACTGGCTTAATTGTAAAGTAGCGACCCCAATGGCAAACGGGGAATATTCAGTGGAGATTAAAACTGCCGAAGGAAAAGACGTTTCTCTTTTTGCATCTGAAGATTATGTCGATAAGAAGAATGGCCTGCTTCGGGTGAACATTTTGGAGAATAGTCGCGACAGTTGTCTTGTTTATTTGCCTGCCGAGCCATTCGAAGCGTCTCGATTCATCAATGTTCCTAAGCATGACGTGAAGTAGTTGCCTTAGAACTCAAATGGTTCTCAGCAATGTTGAGATTCATAAGGCCCTTGATGACGGACGGCTGGTCATTACTCCTGAGCCAACTCCACGCACACCAACATCTAACAACCCGGATTGCCCATACAATACTACCTCGGTAGATCTTAAACTTGGAAATACTTTATCAATTCCAAAGCCCGGTCCGTACGCATATGACTTAAGAAAACCTGGAATTGCAAACTTTCTCTTGCAAAACTGCGATCATGTCCAGATAGATCCAGTCGGTGGATTTACGCTCAAGACTAACCAGTTAGTTCTTGGAAAAACATTAGAGAGGCTTACTTTGCCTATTAACCCGAATCTTCCAACTCTCGCCGCGAGAACTGAAGGGAAAAGTTCGTTCGCGCGATGTGGCCTATTAGTTCATTTTACAGCGCCTACCGTACATGCTGATTTTGACGGAACATTGACTCTAGAAATGATCCTTCTTGGAAGCACTAGTATGATACTTTGGTCAGAAATGAAGATCTGCCAATTAATTTTGGAAGAAGTTAAAGGAACTCCCTTCCCTAATCAATCTCAGTTCCAGGGTCAAACCACTCCGGCTGGTTCGCCTAACTAAATTTTTTCCATCGTTGTCTAGCTGTTTTTTGCGCAATCTCGGATCTCTGTTTTCTCGATAGCTTCTTTGCTCTAGCCTTGCCGCCCTTCAATCCGCCCTTGCGCCCAATGGTGGAGAGATATTCGGAAATGGGAGAACGGGCCGGTTTGTTTGCATTTTGCAAGTCCGGTTCTTCCGTGGATAGTCTCACAATCTCAGCGGCAAGTTGATTTGCGTCTTTTGGCAGTTTCCTTGAGCGGTTCATGCATGCGCAGTATAATAAACTACAAAATCATGTCTACTAGGTTTTCATCCGTTTATCGGATGGCCCGTACTGAAAATGAGTCACCACCGAATTTCTGCAGTAACCCGGCGCGCCGGACCATCGTCGTCGTCGAGCTGCCGTCGATGACATCGACAGCGTAGCGCTTGGCCTGATATTCCGCGAACAGTTTTTGCGCGATGCGGTCCGAGTTGCCGCGAAAATATTCCATCTGAATGAAGGGGTATTCCTTTTCGAAGGCATCTTTCATCGGCCGCACTACCTGTTCGACAATCAGCGTCGTGTAGAAAGTGAGTTTGCCTTCTTTCTTCGCTCCCTCGACGAGAATTTTTTGCCGGTCGGCGGATTTGAGCAGTGCGACATCTTCGACCGAAGCAGCATGAGCGCATTGCGAATAGATAACGGAAGCTATCAGCAGCACGACAAGCACGAAAACAGCGGCGCAAAATTCCGATCTTTTCATCCATTCCTCTGCTTCGTGCCGAAGGCGTTGCGCAAATAAATAACCGAATCCGAACGTAGGGGCGGGTTTCAAACCCGCCCTCCCTGCGTCTACTTCAAAAAATTCTTCTCGAAGTAATCGACCCACGCGTCGCCGTCGTTTACCTGGGAATCCGGCGTGAAATAGAGAGCGCGCTTAAACCGGCCGCCGCCCGGTTTGAGATCCGCCTGCTTTGCTGGAACCTTGGGATGGGACGGCAGATAGTTGACCGCTTGGATCACCTTCTGGCCTTCCTCGGAAAAAATAAAATCGAGCAAGAGCATGGCGGCGTGCGGATGGGGCGAGCGCGTCACCGGTGAGATCGTATTGATGGTCGCCGACAAGGGTTCGAGCGGCGCCCAGTCCACCGGCGCGCCGGCGCTTCTACTGATATGGGCGTGGTGATGGAAGATGTGCAGACCCAACGGATATTCGCCGGCGATGACCAAATCGAGCAATTGCCGGTTGCTCGCCGTGGTTTTCGCGACGTTCTGCGTTTTGAGTTTTTGTAGGTAGGCCTTGCCGGCTTCCTGTCCCATCGTCTGCAAAATGTTGCCGATCATCATCGGCGCGCCCGAACCGCGGCTGGTCGACCACATCATCTGCCCCTTCCAGCGCGGGTTGAGCAGGTCGTCATAAGTTTTCGGCACTTCGTTGGCCTTGACCATGCGGGTGTTGTAGCCCACGGCGAAATAATAAACGTTGCTCACGCCCCAGTAACCTTGCGGATCTTTCAACTCGGCCGGATAGTCGGCGAGATAGGGCGAATAGAATCGCTGCAGGTAGCCGCCTTTCTTGATCATCGGCGCGGTCACCGTGCCGTCGGCAATATCGACTTCGTAGCGCTTGCCCTGATACTCGGCGAACATTTTTTGCACCAAGCGCTCGGAGTTGCCGCGAAAGTATTCGATCTGGATGAATGGATATTTTTTTTCGAAGGCCTCTTTGACCGGGCGCACGACTTGGTCGACGATCAGAGACGTATACCAAGTAATCTTACCCTCTTTGCGCGCGCCTTCAACGAAAATCTTTTGCCGGTCGGGCTTGTTGTAGAGCATGACTTCTTCGACCGATGCCGCGCGCGCGGACGAAGCGAAAGTAGCGGCAAATAATTGAAGACAGACAATGGCAAAAAATGCCCTCGGACGTCTCATCGTTTCACCCCCAAAATTATTCTTACCTTTGCGCCCTTTGCGTTCCTTGCGCGAGAAAATCCGAAATTCCTATTTCAATATCGTCTCGGCGAATTTTCCCGCCGGCACGCGCACGTTGGTGTATTTGTCTTCGAGATGATTGCGCGTGCGGTGATACTCCTGGACGCTGATCGCGTCCTTGGCCGCGGAGATGCCGGTGTCTTGCAGCCATTTGGTATTAACGTCGAGGCGGCGCGTGCCATTTTGCATCACCCGACTGTACCAATCCTGCCCTTCCCGGCTGAGAAACCAGTTGACGAAAACTTTAGTCGCGTTGGGATGGGGCGGATCTTTGATCACGCCGAGCACGCCGAAGGAATTGCTCGCCGGTAAACCTTCTTTGGTCACTGGCGCGGGCTTGATCGGTAGCTTGGCTTTAATAAACGGTTCGGTTTGGCTGCGCCCCAGGCCGAACGCGAGGGCGACTTTGCCTTTGGCAAGGGCATCGGCGAGTTGGCGCAAGTCGCGAGTTAAAAATAAATCTTGCTCGACGAATTTTTTCAAAAACTCCTCGCCGCGGTGCTCCCACATGAAAGACCAGATCGATTGACCCGAGCTCGGCACGCGCGGATCGCTGAAGCCGATGCGCCCCTTCCATTTCGGATTCAAGTAATCTTCGAAGACGCGCAACTCCTGGGGCTTGGCCAGAGTCGTGTTGTACCAGGTGCTGTGCGTGCTCACGTCGGCGAGGAAGGAATAAAGAAACCGGTTCGTGCTGACGTTGTCTTCCCAGATATGGCCGCCAAACCACTGCTTCGGGTCTTTGACTTCGGGAAGTATCCAGAACGCTTCAATCGGCTCGAGCATGCCGTCATGGGTGAGCCCGGCCGCCGTGCCGGTGCCGCAAATGATCGCGTCGAAATAATTGACGCCGGCTTTTTTCTCGGCGGCGATGCGGGCGGCGTTCTTCGGCCCTGGCGCCGGGATCAGTTCAGCTTCGAGACCAAATTTTTGTTTCAGTAACGGCTCCAGCGCGGTGCGCAATTCAGTCGCCGGTGGGATCGCGAGCACGATCTTGGCTTCTTTCTTCGCTTCATCGAGAGCTTTATCCCACTCCGCCGGCCGTTTGGTTTCAGCGGCCAAAACCAGCGACGCGAAGCCTAAACTAAATAAAATTCCCGTGATAAAAACTTGCAAACGTTTCTCCATGTTCATCTCCCATTACATTTGCTCAAGACCGCGGGCATGCAAGCTCTCTTAGCAACTTAGCGCCGGTGAAGCAAATCTTGCACCGCCGTCCATGAGCCAAGAAACATGTTTATTCGGTGGCGCGGTTGACGGCAGGAATCTTCCGATGGTATGGCCAAGAAAGTATTTTTCGATCGGATCACGAGTTGCACTAGATCGATCAATGACCCGCAAATATGACAACACTTGCATACGGATCAAGCGATAATCCCTCCTCACCTCCCTTTACAAAAGGGAGGAAGTCATACGGAGGGGTTCGCACTATTTCGATTCAGTCGCATCTAGACTTCGATTATCCCCCTTTGAAAAAGGGGGACCAAGGGGGATTTTCTTGAATGCTCAAGTACGATCCACAACTCAAAACAAGAGCGCGCACGCTACGAACCAATCTCACCGATGCCGAACGACGACTATGGAGTCGCCTGAGAGGAAAACAAATCTTCGGCATACAATTCTACCGGCAGAGGCCGATCGGCAACTACATTGTCGATTTCCATGCGCCCGCCGCGCGGCTGGTGATAGAAGTGGATGGCGCGCATCATTTGGATGTCGCACAAGTGCGATACGATACACAACGTAGCGAGTATTTGAAGGAGATCGGGCTTAAAGTGTTGCGCTTTGACGACCGCCAGGTTTTGGTGGAACTAGAGTCCGTAGTACAAGTAATTTTTTGCGCCTTGAGTGAGAGTTTGGAATGACTATGAATCAAAGCCTGAAAATCCCTCCTAACCTCCCTTTACAAAAGGGAGGAACTAAAACGTTGGCTCTCGTGCAAGCTCCTTTGAGTACACATTGCTTTTTATTTCCCCTTTGAAAAAGAGGGAAAGAGGGGGACTTATTTCCAATAGCGCGCTGAAATTGTTGAGAGGTAAACTCCCACGGCGCCACCCAGAAGGATGTTAGAATAACCATGCTCACACGCCTAGTCATTCAACGCAGAGAACCTTTCGCCAATGGCCACGAATTCCCCGTCACCGGCGCTTATGAAAAACTCGTCGGTAAGATCTACGGCGAAGTCGATCCGGCGAATCGACTGAACAAGGTCATCGTCAACTTGAATAATGCGCCGCGCAACAAGCGGCGCCGCGTCGAGTACTCCAGCAACTTTTGTATCTTGAAACCAATCGACATGGCGCGCGGCAACGGCAAAATATTTTTCGACGCGCCCAATCGCGGCAGCAAACGCATCTTGGGCTTTTTGAACGACGGACCGGAAGCCAACGATCCGACGACGTTGGAGCACGCCGGCAACGGTTTTCTCATGCGCCAGGGCTACACCATCGTCTGGTGCGGCTGGCAGGGCGATTTGATGCCGCTTAAAAACTGGTTGGTACTCAACGTGCCGGTGGCTACCAACAACGGCAAGCCGATCGTCCGCAAAGTTCGCACGGAGATCGTCGTCGAGGAGAAGGGAGTTAAGTCGCAACCGCTGAGCGCCGACCAGCGGGTAAAGAGCTACGAAGCCGCGTCACGCGATAAATCTCAGGCGATGCTCACGGTGCGCGAGAAATCCTACGGAAAAAGAATTCCGGTTCCCGCTTCCGAATGGGAATTTGCCGAGTGCGCGAAGGACAATCGCGGCGGCAAAGAAATCGTCAAACCAAGCAGCAAAGATCTCTTTCTACGCGGTGGTTTCAAGCCCGGTCACATCTACGAGTTTATCTATCCGGCGAAAAATCCGCTCGTGCTCGGCTTGGGCTTCGCCGTGGTGCGCGATCTGGTTTCTTTCCTGCGTTTCGAATTGAAGGACCGAGCCGGTAAACCGAATCCGCTTGCTTCGAATAAGAAGAAGAAGAGGACGGACATCACTCATGCCTACGCGTGGGGCCGCTCGCAGAGCGGGCGTTACTCGCGAGACTTCATCTACCATGGCTTCAACGAGGATGAAGCGCACCGCAAAGTTTTCGATGCGGTGGCGCCCCACGTCGCCGGCGGCGGCCGGTTGTATTTGAATTACGAATTTGCCCGGCCCGTCACTTCTTCGCAGCAGCACACCAATCAGCTCGATCCGGAACTATTTCCCCACGCGTACAACGTAATCAAAGATGCCCAGACGGGCCGCTTCGACGGCATTCTCAAGCGGCCCAAGACCGACCCGCTGGTTTTTCACACGCAAACTTCGACGGAGTATTGGCAGAAGCGCGGCTGCCTGGCGCACACCGATGGCAAGGGAAACGATCTACGACTCCCGGAAAACGTGCGCATCTATGTCATCGCCAGCGCGCAACACAACAGTCCGTTCGGTTCCGAGCCGGGGAAAGACGACACCCAGTTTCTCGTCAATCCGCTGCCGGCTGGCGATGTGCTACGCGCGCTGATGGTCGCGATGGACTTATGGGCGACGAATGGAATCGCGCCGCCGCCGAGTCAGTATCCGACGATTGCAGCGGGCAACCTGGTCACGACGAATCAGCAGGCCACAGGCTTTCCAAAGATTCCGAGTGTGCGTTACGCCGGGCTGTACAACCGCCAACTCTTTCTCGACTACGGCAAAAATATTTTGCGCGGCAAGATGGACATCCATCCGCCAAAACAAATCGCCAATGGCGGCTACAAAATCCTCGTGCCGAAAGTCGACAGCGACGGCAACGATCTCGCCGGCGTTCGTCTTCCCGCTGTGCAAGTTCCAATTGGCACTTACACTGGGTGGAATCTTCGCCCGCGCGGTTTAGCTGAAGGCGAGCTTGCTGGTTTGCTCGGTTCGTACATCCCCTTCGCGAAAACCAAAGCCCAGCGCAAAAAAACCGGCGCCCCGCGCCTGTCGCTCGAAGAACGCTACCAAGATAAAGCACACTACATCGAGCAAATCAGCCGCGCCGCGAGAAGCTTGGTGGACGAAAGATTTTTACTACCGGAAGATGCGGAGCGATTGATCGCGGAAGCGGCCAAAGCGAGAATTTTCGCGGAGAAAAAATAGTTTGTAGGATGGGTTGAGGCACTTTGTGCCGATACCCATGCGGGCCGACGTTTCGCAGGGTCATAAAATCGATGGGTTTCGTCGGAACTCAACCCATCCTATGCTTCTTGACTACTGCCTATTGCCTTCATAGAGCTTCCTAATAAATCCGCTCTTGTCGAGCTCGGTGATGAAGCTCGAGTCGACAAACTCTTCGGGCTTGTGGCTGCGGATATCGGGGCGGGTTTGGGCGACGTAGTCGAAGGTCGCTTCCAGTCCCTTCGTAATCGGATACGGCGCGGAGATGAAATCCTGTTTAAAAATATTGTAGGAGCCTTCCAAGAACTCCGGGTCGGTGGTTTTCACATACTTGGTCAAGACTTTCAAGCTGAACTCTTTGTTCTGTTTCAAGAAGGCGATGCCTTCGACATGGGAGCGCACGAAGCGCATCACGGTGTCGCGGTCGTCTTGAATCGTTTTGCGCCTCGTGACGATTGACGTTGTCGGATAGACGACTTCTTTGCGCGCGTCGATCAGCACGCGATAACCCTTGCGCTCGCCTTGAACGTCGGCCGGATAGGTTACATCGGCACCGTCGATGGCGCCGGTGAGCAACGCTTGCAGCCGCTCGGAATTGGTGCCAATGGACAGCCAGGTAATCTCGCGGTTGGGGTCGAGACCGTGTTTACGCAGAATGTAGCGAAAGATAAAATCGCCGAGCGAGCCGATGCTTGAAGTCGCGAGTTTCTTACCGCGCAAATCTTCCGGTCTGCGAATCTCCGGCTTGACCAGAAGCTTACTATTCACCGCCGCAATCGTGTGCGCGACGTTGACGAGATCGGCGCCGTTGAGATTGGCTAACATCACCTGCGGCAGCGCCACCGGCGCGGCGAACAAGCTGCCGCCGAGCAATGCCTGCGACGTTTGTCCCGAGCCGCGCAGCAAAATCGTTTCGACGTCGAGCCCGTTCTTCTGATAAATCTTCGCTTCTTTAGCGAGCCAAGGAATCCACATCGCCGCCGACAAAGAAGTCACGCCCCAATTGATCTTCTTCAAAGGCCGGTCTTGCGCGAGGCTCTGCGCGTTGAAAGCGAAATTATAGAGGAGGAACCCAACTATGAAAATTCGCCTGAACGACTTCATCAACCATCCCCCACGCTTCGCCCCTCACCCAGCCATTTTAGATTTTGGATTTTGGATTTTAGATTGTCGGAAATAAAATGCAGCCATCGCACGCAATATCCTTTCTTCATGTTCTTTTCCCTCAATCCAAAATCCAAAATCATAAATCCAAAATGTCATCTTATGACTCGGTCCGCCCGCACCAGCACGTTGGGCGGAACCGTCAGGCCGATCTGCTTGGCCGCTTCCAAATTGATGATGAACTCGAACCTCATCGGCTGCTCCACGAGAAGATCTGCAGGCGTCCTGCCTTTCAAAATCTTGTCGACATAGACTGCGGCGCGCCGGTCTAAGTCTGCCTCGCTCACGCCGTAAGTCACCAGTCCGCCAGCTTCCACATATTCTCGATCGATATACATCGCCGGCAGCCGATTTTTTGCGGCGAGCGCTACAAAGTCTTTGAGACGCGGCTTAAGGACAGGGCCCCAGATCGTGACAAGAAGTGCGCTCGCTCGTCCCTTGCGGGCGGATTGAAATGCACTCTCAATATCCTTGGGATCGAGCACGTCCAAGTATTGAAGCTTGATCCCAAACGCCGGTGCGGCGAGTTCCACGTCGCGCAACGCTTGCGCATTCCTCCGCGCGGTTGAAGTTCCAAATACAGCCACGCGCGACAGCTTGGGAACGATTTCTTTTAAAAGCTCTAATCGTTTGCCGTTTAGCTCCGGAGCAACGTTGGAGAGACCGGTGATGTTGCCACCCGGTCGCGCAAGACTGGCAACCCAACCATCCGCAACCGGATCGCCAGATTGCGCCATGACAATAGGTATCGTAGAGGTTGCTTCTTTGGCGGCACGGGTGGCGTTTCCCCCGCCCGTGACAATGACATCGACCTTGCGACGCACGAGTTCGGCTGCGAGTGCGGGAGACGTTCAAGCTTGCCCTCTGCATGGCGATACTCGACGGCAATGTTCTTCCCTTCGACGTATCCCAAGTCGCGCAAGCCTTGGCGAAATGCATTGATGCGGGCCACTTCAGCAGTAGCGGAGGAAGCTCCGAGACGCCCGACGGTCGGGATTTTCTTCAGCTGCTGCGCCTGGGCGACGCAAACATTTACTAAAAGGAAAGTTGCGAGTAGCCACACAAGATTTTTTTTCGTCATGGGTTTTCTCCTCTTAATATTTCAGACCGAGGCTGATCAGCCTTAGGCTGAGCCTATTGCCTTCTGGTCATTTCTGCTCGTACAGCTTCTTGATGAATCCGCTCTTATCCAGCTCGGCAATTAAGCTCGGGTCCATGAACTCTTCGGGCTTTTTATTGCGGATTTCCGGTCTTGTCTGGGCGACGTAATCGTAAGTGGCCTCCAGCCCTTTCATGATCGGATAGGGCGTGGAAATAAAATCCTCCTTGAAGATCGCGTAGGAACCATCCAGGAGTTCCTGATCGGTCGTTCTTAGATACTTGCTTAGCACTTTGATGCTGAAGTCTTTGTGGGTCTTGAGATAGGCGATGCCTTCGACATGAGATTTGAGCATGCGCATCACCGTGTCGCGATCTTCTTGCACAGTCTTGCGCCGGGTCACCACTGACATCGAAGGATAGACCACCTCTTTTCTCGCATCCCACAGCACTCGGTATCCGAGTCGCTGCGCCTGAACATCAGTGGGATAGGACAGGTCCGCGGCATCCACCCGCCCCGATGCCAAAGCCTGAAGCCGCTCCGGCGGCGTGCCGATCGAAAGCCACGTGACGTCGCGAATCGGGTCCATGCCGTTTTTCCGAATAATATATTTAAACAGAAAATCGCCGAGCGAACCTAAGCTCGAGGTTGCGATCCTTTTTCCCTTGATATCTTCGGGTCTTTTAATTTCCTGCTTGACGAGCAGTTTGCTCTGAACCCCGGGCACCGTATGAGCGATGTTCACCAGATCGGCGCCGGCGAGAAGAGCCATCATCACCTGCGGAACCGCAACCGGCGCCGCGAAGAGACTGCCGCCGAGAATCGCAGTCGACGTTTGGCCCGATCCTTTAACTAAAATCAACTCAACATCCAGTCCGTTCTTCTCGTAGATCTTCGCTTCCTTGGCGAGCCACGGAATCCAATTGGACGCAGACAACGAAGTCACACCCCAACTGATCTTCTTGAGCGACTTGTCCTGAGCCTGTGCCGAAAGAACCGATCCCATCAGGCTAGCCAAAAGCACAGCCACAACAATTTTACCTGTGGATGTTTTCTTCATAATGGATGCCTCCGATTCTTTTATTGTCTTTCGCTTCTCGCCGACTTCAACGTCGAATCGCAAACGGTTTCGTAAAGCCGCTATCTTCGATCTTCTTGAGAAAACTATGATCGTAAAAGTCCTCCGGGTTCGCCGTCGCGGCTTTGGGTTGGCCGGCGGCCAAAAATTGCAAGACCGCCTTAACACCGGCGGCGCTGGCATAGGGCATCACCGGCATGAGGTCGAGATAATATTCATAGCCTTCTTCTGCCCGCGACCGGTCGTTCATCTTCATGAACTTCATGATGCCGGCGACGGTTTTTTCTCTCTGGGTTCGGAAAAAATGCAGCGACTCGATGTATCCTTTGAGAAAGTTCTCGACCAACTGCGGGTGGCTCTTGATGTAGCCCACCATGCCGGCGATGGCGGAGCCGGCATATTCGATATCGGATTTGCGCATGTCGATCAGCTCGCGGAAACCGAGCTGTCTCGCTACGCCGCTAAACGGCGGCGTCAATGCGGTGGCCGCAACCGAACCGCGCTGCAGCGCATTCATGCGGCCCTGCTGGCTTTCGCCGACGGAAATAAAGACAACATCCTTGCCCGGCTCCAATCCCCACTTGCGCAGGATTAATCGCAACGCGCTGTCAGCCGACGCACCCGGCCGCGTCCCGGTGACGATCTTACCCTTCAAATCTTGCGGGGTCTTGATTTCCGGCGCGGCGAAAATGCTGTACTCGAGCTTGCTCGATTGCACGGAAAGCATCGTAATGTCCATCCCGCCCAGCCGCGCACTGATCGTGGCCGTCGAGCCGGCTGAAAGAAACTGAACCGAGTTCGAAGTCACCGCCGCCAGCGAGTTCATCCCGCCGCCCATGTAAATCGGTTCGAGATCGACGCCGTATTTAGCGAACAATCCGTATTGATGACCGACGGGAATGACGCTGGTGTTGACGGAAATCGAACCCAGCGCAACGCGAATTTTCTCCCGCGTCTGGGGCCATGCAATGTTCGGAGCAATCAGGAGGACGGAAACAAAAAGTACAGTTGTCTTAATCATGGGTTCCCAACTTCATGCAGATGACCAGCGCAAAGTTATTTCGCCTTGACCTCGATGATCGCTGGAAGCTATTATGGCCCTATGAAAAAGGCAAGTGTTTCAGCCCTCAAGAATCAGATCAGTCGTTATCTTGACTTCGTAAAGCACGGGGAAACCGTGCTGGTTCTCGATCGCAATATCCCGGTAGCAGAACTCAAGCCGATCAGCGGCAAAACTTCGAAAGGCAAGCTTGTTGCTTTGGAGCGAAAAGGGATCATCAGACGCGGTAGCGGCTTAATCCCGGCAAAGTTTTTCAAAGAAAAACTTGGCGGCAAAGGCGCACGGGTTCTAGCCGCGCTTCTCGACGAGAGGAATGAGGGGCGGTGAGATTCTGGGATGCCTCAGCGATCGTGCCGCTAGTGACTTTGGAGAAGGAAACCGTCAACTGTCGCAATCTACTAGCCGAAGACACTGAAATTCGTCACTCTCGATCGCCGCCTCAAAGACGCCGCCGAGAAAGAGCGCTTTGGCGTTCTAGGAATGCAGCCGCCTCCCACCAACAGCGGATTCAATAGCTGTTTAATCTTCTTCGTACTGCTCTTTGAGCTTCGCCACCACCGTCGGATCGGCCAACGTCGTCGTGTCGCCCATCGCGCGCCCGTCGG
>Ga0137461_1000228_pt1 | contig 12944 bp, 11 predicted proteins | sample EasRivERMGT746_2_FD_104650 | JGI IMG/M metagenome (GOLD analysis project Ga0137461, IMG submission 104650) | Soil microbial communities from meander-bound floodplain in the East River, Colorado, USA - East River MetaG ERMGT746_2 | ecosystem: Environmental > Terrestrial > Soil > Floodplain ... | reverse complement strand
CCAGATCTGGCGCAGCACCGACGGCGGCGAGAGCTGGACCGCGCTCAAGCGCCGCCTCGGCGAAATCCGTGCCCTAGCGTGGCTGCCTGACTGAAGCACCCTTTACTCACCACGAAGGACACGAAGGGCACGAAGTTGGGGGCGGGTTTGAAACCCGACCTTACTTCGGAATTATTCGTGTCCTTCGTGATCTCCTTCGAAAATACCTGTGTGGGTATGACCTGCAGAACGAAGAGACCGCCTGGGTTCCGTCATACCCGCGAAAGCGGGTATCCAGGCTAATTTGGCGGAACAAACCTGGATTCCCGCGTGCGCGGGAATGACGAGTCGAGGAGAGCACGATGTGGAGGAAAATCCCCCAATTTTCATTCTCGGCGGGCGAGCGTAAGATCATGGCCCACTTCGTGGTGAAACATCCGTTTCTGGTTGGCATTCTTGTGCCCCTTCGACGTGACTCAGGGCACGCTTTGAGAGAGATATTCCGAGACTAACCGGTGCGCGAAGCGCACCCTACGAAAACTGAGACTGCCGTGCTAATGAGGGCGCGATGAATCGCGCCCCTACATTTCGGATCTCGTTTTGCGTCTTTTGCGTGGTGCAAGTTCCTTCGCGTTCGCTCAGGACAAGCCTTTGCGGCCATTCTTCTTTTCATCGGTTGCGGCTATGCCGCGCGAGGCTTCACGTCCGGGTTGGCAAGTCTCAGCTCCTTGCCTTGCTCGTAAGCGACGATCTGCTCGAAGGCTTCGGAGAAGTAGAGCTCGAAATTGTCCCACTCGGCCCAGCCGATATGGGGCACGCACAACGCATTAGGCATCTTGAGTAGCGGGTGATTGCCGTCGATGACGGGCTCTTGGTCGTAGACGTCTACTGCGGCAAATCCGGGCCGGCCTTTACGCAATGCCTCGACCAGCGCGCCGGGCTCAATAAGCTCGGCGCGCGCGGTGTTGACGATGAGCGCCGTCGACTTCATGCGCGCAAGATCGTCCCGCTTAACGACGCCGCGTGTCTCCCGACTGAGGCGCAAGTGCAGAGACAACACGTCGGAGCTTTCGAACAATTCCTCCTTGGCTACGGCAGTTCGGTAGCCGGCCGCGCGGGCTCGTTCCAGCGACCCTTCGCGGCCCCAGACCAGCACGTTCATCGCCAAGCCCCGACCGGCTTGTGCAACCAGGGCGCCGATCGCGCCCAGCCCGAAAATCCCGAGCGTCGATCCGCGCAGGCGATGGGACAAGGTGCAAGGCCAGTCGCCCCGCTTCATGCGCTCCGCCTCCAAGGCTACGTTTCGCCGCGACGCGAGGATGAGCGCGACGGTGAGCTCCGCCGGCGCCTCGGGCGAGTTGCTCTTGCCGGTGGAGACCATGACGCCTTTTTCCGTGCACGCGGCGTAGTCGATCATCTGCGAGCCGCGGCCCACCAGAGCGATCAGCCTGAGCTTCGGCAAGCGCTCGACCAGCGAACGGGAAAGCTCGGTGCGCTCGCGGATCGATACGATAACGTCGGCATCGCGCAGGCGGTCGGCCAGCTGTTCCATAGATTTCGCCGGCTCGCGATAGCGCGTCACTTCGTGATGGCGAATGAGCGAGAAGCAATCGAGCCGATCGACGATGTCTTGATAATCATCGGGAATGACGATTTTCATGGTGCGCTTTCTGAGCGAGCGCGGTTGCCGTCGTGCGTTGCGCACGGACGCATTATTCTCTTGACCGCGTGAAAAAGGTTCTTCAGGCTTTTGTGTGGATAATGTATCACGCTCAATTTGTTTTGTTCACCACGAAGCGCACGAAGGACACGAAGGGTTCGGATATTTTTGCTTCCGAACTTCGTGCTCTTCGTGTCCTTCGTGGTGAATACTCTTCCACAGTAAACTCGGAACAGCCAAAGAAATTTCACCTCCTGGCTAATTCTTGGTAAGAATTGCTTTTAATTTTGCCACGAGCGCGGGCTCCAGTTTAAAAAGCCCGGCAATAATCTTTTCCACTTCCTCGCCACTCACCGCGCCGACATCCAGTTTGGTCTTTTCGGCCTCGGCTAAGAATTCTCTGTCCTTGAGGGTGTCCAGGAAAGCGCTGCGGAGAACCTGGACCCGCTCTTTGGGCGTGCCTGGAGGCAAAACATAGGGACGCGTGAAAACCTGCGTGTCATGGATGCCAGCTTCGACCAGCTTTTTTGCCTCATCGGTCTTGGCGAAACTGATCGCTAATGGGATCGTCGGCAGCTCCGGGTGTGGCTTGGGGATCGTCTGCAGCACTACGACGACATTCCTCGCCTCCAATTCTTGGCGCCAGGTAACCTTGATCGATTCCCATGCCCAGCAGCCGCCGGCAAGCTCGCCGCTATCGGCGGCTAGGCGGATATCGGCGGTTCCTTTATAACCCGACACCAGTTGGATCGGGAGCCCGATGGCTTCTCTGAGGATTTTCGCAACATCGTCCGTGGTTGAGCCTGGCGCGGTGCCGCCCAGTTTTACCGGCGCCTTGGCGGCAAACCAACTTTCCACGCTGGTTATGCCGCTTTCTTTTCGTAACGCGCACACCACGTTTTCCTTCACCGGCACACCGATCATTTCAAACTTGCGCGCGTCGAACTCGATCCCCGAACCTCCCATGACCTGTTGCAGGATGAGTCCACCGATGAAGTGACCGATGGTTAAGCCATCCGGCTTGGCCACTTTGTAGACATGGTTGGCCGCGATCAGGCTACCTGCCCCAGTCATGTTATCTACGACGAAGGTGGGATTGCCGGGAATAAATTTGCCCATATGCCGCCCGATGACGCGGGAATAGGCGTCGAAACCGCCGCCCGCGGCAAAGCCGACAACGATCCGGATGGTCTTGCCTCTATAAAAGTCATCGCTCGCAGATTTAGCTGGAGCCACGGCGAGAAGAACGAATCCCAACACGATGGCGATCGCCAACCCTGCTCTTTGTTTCATGACGCCCTCCCTGGTAAATTTTCCCGGACTTACGTCCAGAGATATCCTAAGGTCTAACTAGAAAATCGCCGACCATCATTCTCTCATAAACGAGGCCACTTCGCGGGCGGGGTGTTGAACCCCGCCGCTGATTAAAATATCGCAAAGGGGATGCTCGCCCCCTTTGGAAACCCCATTTAAAGGTTCCACGCTACGAGCAGCATGGTCGACGGTGAAACTCCGATGTTCAGCGCGTGCGCAGTGAGGAAACCCAAACAGCCTCAATCCGTACGTCCCTTTTAGCGGCATGAAAATACCTGGCTAGGGAAACCAGTCCTGGCGATGAAGTAGAATCAAAGATGTGACCGGATGAAAATCCAGCCGAAGTGAGGCTCGCGTAAAATAGGGCAGAACAGTTGTCGAAGTCAAGCCGCCGTTAGGTGCTCTCACGCCCGCACGTTTGCACCGCCCGTTCATATCCGTTAGTTTCAAACTCTACCGTTTCAAATTCGGACACAACCTTGGATTCACGCAGCGACAGCCAGCACACGCTTTCTTCAGCCGGTTCCGAGAAGAGAGTTTCTTTCGCGGCGCTCAAGCATCGCGACTTCCGGCCGTTCTTCGTGACCACCATGCTTGCCATGATGGCCGACAACATCGAGCATGTGATCAGTTACTGGGTGCTGTTCCAAAAATTCCAGTCGCCGGTGTTGGCCGGCTTCGCCGTCATCAGTCACTGGACGCCGTTTCTGCTGCTATCGGTTTACTTTGGCGGCTTGGCCGATCGCTACGATTGCCGCAAGCTGATTCAGATCGCCCAGGTCATGTTCATGGCGGTGACGGCGGCATGGGCGATGCTTTTTTTCACCGATACGATTCAAATCTGGCATGCTTGTGTTCTGCTGGTGATTCACGGCATCGCCGGCGTGTTTTGGGCGCCGGCCGAAATACTCCTGATTCATGACATCGTCGGCGCCGAAGATCTGCCGAGCGCGGTGCGGCTCAACGCGACGAGCCGGCAGTTGGGCATTCTTTTCGGCCCGGCGGTCGGCGGCGGTTTGATGTTTTGGTTTGGCGCGCCGGCCGGACTCTTGCTCAATGCGCTGATTTATATGCCGTTGACGGTTTGGTTGATGCTGGTGCCGTATAGCGGACACTTGCGCGAAGGTGCGTCGGCCCGCCGCGGGCTACGTTGGCGCGACGCTTTCGGCGTGCTACGTGAGGTCGCACAGCATCGTGCGATCGTGACGATGATTCTGCTCGGCGGCGCGGCGTCGCTGTTTGTCGGCAACGCGTTCCAAGCCAACATGCCGGAGTTCGCCCACGATCTCGGCACGGGAAAAACCGATTTGGCCTACAACGCGCTGCTCACGGCAAACGCGGCGGGATCGGTGTTCGGCGGCTTCGTGCTCGACGGCAAGCAGTGGGTTCCGCCGACGGTGAAGGCGGCGATCGCCTGCGCGATCCTTTGGTGCGTGTTGATGGCCGGTTTTGCGTTTTCTAACAGCTACCCATTGTCGCTAACGCTGTTGTTTTTCGCCGGCGCACTAAACCTTGCGTTCTATTCGATTGCCCAGACCATCGTGCAACTGGAAGCGCCACGGGAGTTGCGCGGCCGTTTGATCGGTCTGTTCTCGATGTCCGCCTTCGGTCTGCGCGCGTTTAGCGGTGTGACGGTGGGCGTGATCGGCGGGTTGATCGGCGTTCATTGGTCGCTGGCGCTAAGCTCGTTGGTGTTGCTCGCCGTGACGTTGGCGCTGCTCGGTTTTTCGCAGCAAAGAGCAGCGGTGGGCGAGGTCGGTTGAGAGCGAATTGCCGCTGCCGTATCGTCATGCCCGCGCAGGCGGGCATCCAGGTTCACCCCTTTCGGCCAGGGAGAAGAAAGCCTGGATTCCCGCGTGCGCGGGCATGACAGAAGGGGAGATTTCTCGCGTCCGTCGATTTGTCTCGCTTCCTGATATTCGTTACTGTCGAAGATCTAACTGTCTGTCTTAGGAGATTGCTTGGCATCTGCTGCACCTGACAAGAAGCTCGCCTTCGCGGCGCTGCATCACAAAGATTTTCGCACCTATTTCATCACCACGGCGTTGGCGATGATGGCGGATAATATCGAGCATGTGATCAGTTATTGGCTGCTCTACACTAAATTTCACTCTCCGGTGCTCGCTGGTTTCGCCGTGCTGAGTCACTGGACGCCGTTTTTGCTTTTCGCCGTTTACTTCGGCGCCATGGCGGATCGCTACGATTGCCGCAAGGTGATTCAAGCCGCGCAGATCATGTACATGGGCGTGTCGGCGGCCTGGGCGATTTTGTTCTTCACCGACACGATCGAAGTGTGGCACGCCTGCGTGTTGCTGGTGATTCACGGCATGGCCGGCGTGCTCTGGGGGCCGGGCAGCCAACTGTTGATTCATGACATCGTCGGCCGCGAACAGTTGCAGAGCGCCATCCGTCTCAACTCGACCAGCCGGCAGTTGGGAATTCTTTTCGGACCGGCGGTGGGCGGCGCTCTCATGCTCGTGTTCAGTCCCGCGGCCGGCTTGGTGGTGAACACGTTAATCTACTTGCCGTTGACGATTTGGCTGCTCACGGTGCCGTACACCGGCCATAGTCGTGAAGGCGCAGCGCCGGCCCGGCGCGCCATCGCTTGGGGCGATGCGTTTCAAATCATCCGCGAAATCTCCGGCAACCGGCCGATCATCACCATGGTCGCGTTGGGCGGCTGCGTGTCGTTTTTCGTCGGCACGGCGTTTCAAGCGACCATGCCGGAGTTCGCCCACGATCTCGGCACGGCGAAAGCCGACTTCGCTTACAGTGCACTGCTCGCCGCCAACGCGGCCGGCGCCGTGGTCGGTGGTGTTCTTTTGGAAGGGCGCGGCTGGCTGCCGCCCAACGTCAAGACGGCGATCGTCAGCGCGATCCTGTGGTGCGTCGTGATCGCGGTGTTCGCGCTGTCGCAAAATTATTCCCTGTCTTTGACGTTGCTGTTTTTCGCCGGCATTTTAAATCTCGCTTTCTCCTCCATGGCCCAAACCATCGTGCAGTTGCGCTCGCCGCCGCAGTTGCGCGGACGGTTGATCGGTCTGTACTCCATGGCGAGCATGGGACTCAAGGCGTTTAGCGGACTCACCGTCGGCGTGCTCGGTGGCTTGATCGGCGTGCACTGGTCGCTGGCGCTGAGCGCCATGGTGCTGTTGACGATCACGCTAGCGCTTTTTGCCTTCACGGTACCGGGACAGCGGCGCGAAGAATATAATTGACCGTTCAAGCCGTTCAAGCCGTTCAAAAAGTTCAAAGCGTTCAACGGTTAACACGGCGCGGCAGAGCCGCAACCAAAGATACGGAACCGGAGAAATTAACCGCACCCTTCGACGGGCTCAGGGCGATCGGGGCGCAAAGGGCGCAAAATAAATCCTAAGAGGAAGTCCGGATGTACAAGGGGCGGGTTTGAAACCCGCCCTCTGGGATTTGGCGCTCGCATAACCAATTTAAATGACGGCAAAAGCTAATTCCCAGCCAAAGGTTTCATCTGCGCCATCCGAGCGGCGGGTGGCTTTCGCCGCGCTGCGCCATCCCGATTACCGCAAATATTTTCTCGTCGTCATGATGTCGCAGATGGGCGACAACATCGAGCATGTGATCAGCTACTGGCTGCTGTTTCAGAAATTCCATTCGCCGGTGCTCGGCGGTTTCGCGGTGATTAGCCACTGGACGCCGTTTTTATTTTTCGCTGTCTATTTCGGCGCGCTGGCGGACCGCCATGACTGCCGCCGCGTGATTCAGACTTCTCAGTTAATGTACGCAGCGGTGTCGTTGACCTGGGGAATCTTGTTTCTCACCGACACTATCCAAATTTGGCACGCCTGCGTGCTGCTGGTGATTCACGGCATGGCCGGTGTCTTGGGCGGGCCCGGCAGCCAGCTGATCATCCACGACATGGTCGGCCGCGAATATTTGCAGAGCGCGGTGCGGCTCAATTCCACCGGCCGCAATATCGCCGTGCTGTTCGGGCCGGCGGTGGGCGGCGCGACCATGTTATTATTTGGCCCGCCGGCTGGCCTGTTCATCAATACGTTCATGTTTCTGCCGATGATCATCTTCATGTTTTTTCTGTCGTACACCGGCCACGGCCGCGACGAAGCGGGCAGCGCCAAACCGGCGCGCGCCAGTCTGCGCAGCGCGATGCAACTTTTACGCGAGACCGCGTCGAGCCCGACGATTCTCTCGATGATTCTTTTGGGCGGCGCGACTTCGTTGCTGGTCGGCAACGCGTACCAAGCGCAGATGCCGGAGTTCGCCCACGACTTCGGCCACGACAAGCAAGACATGGCTTACAGCGTCATGCTCGGGGCCAGCGCCGGCGGTGCGGCGGTGGGCGGTCTGCTTTTGGAAGGCAGCGGCCTGCTCAAGGCAAATCCGCGCAACGCGGCGATCTGTTCGATCCTGTGGTGCGTGACCATCATCGGCTTCGCCGCGTCGTCAAATTACTATCTGTCGGTTGGCTTGCTGTTCTTCGGCGGGCTGCTCAATCTGGCGTTTCTTTCCATGGCGCAGACGCTCGTTCAGTTGCAAGCGCCAGCGCAACTGCGCGGCCGCTTGATCGGTCTGTTCAACACGTCGAACAACGGCCTGCGCGCTTTCAGCGGCGTCACCGTCGGTGTAGTCGGCGGCTTGATCGGCATCCACTGGTCGCTGGCGATCAGCGCCATGGTGCTGCTTGCAGTCACCATAGCGCTCTTTGCCCTGGTGATTCCGGGGCGGGGCGCTCAAGAGCCGAGCTAATAAGAGTTTTCACCACGAAGGCACGAAGGACACGAAGGGGTTGCTGTAGGGGCGAAAAATTTTTCGCCCCTACGGAAATTCATGCAGCTTGGTTGGCGCCTTGGGGGCGAAATTCATTTTTCTTCAACGCTAGATAGCTTTCGAGCAGCTGTTTTTTTTCGGCTTCGGAAATTCCCAATTGCGGGCGGCGCACGGTGGCGGTTTTGATCAGGCCTTCGTAGTGCAGCACCGTTTTGATTCTGGCGACCGCTTCGACGATCGGTTCGCTGAAGACCAGTTCTTTCACCGACTCCAATTCTTTATGAATCCGGAACGCCTCATCGAACTCGCCGGCGCGGCCGGCGAAGTCGAGCGCGCCCCATTTTTCCGTCGCCACGTTGGCGACGCCGATCAGCGCACCGTTGGCGCCGAGCTGGTAGCTCTCGGCGACGAAACGATCGTTGCCGGTGAGCACGCGCATCTCGGCCTTGTCGCGTTCGAGCTGCTTAACCGTGTCGGTGAACAGGTTGATGTCGAAGGAGGCTTCTTTAAAAGCGACGACGTTGTCCAAGCGAGCGATGCGGCAAATCGTGTCGGGATCGTAGTAGTAGCTCTTAACTGGAATTTGGAAAAGCACCACGGGCAGTTTCGTCTCGCGGGCGAGATCTTCGAAGAAGCGCACTTTCAAATTCGGATCGACTTTGCCCCAGGCGAACAGCAGGGGCGGAAAAATCATCACGCCATCGACGGCGAGATTTTCCAGATCGCGCATGAGCGCGACGGCTTCGTCGGTGGACTGGGGTGCGATGGCGGTGATGTGAACTTTGCCGGCGCCGCGGGCGATCTTGCCGCAGACTTCGTAGACTTGGCGTTTTTCCTGGATGCTCAGCACCGGGCTTTCGCCGATGCGCGCGCAGGAAACCAGGCCGGCAACGCCGGGAAGCGCGGCGAAGTGTTTGGTCAGGCGCGACAAGCTGACCGGGTCCAGGGAGCCGTCTTGGTTAAACGGCGTGACGTAGGGGATAAACAGACCGCTAAATTTGTCGTGAATCGCTGCCATAAGTTCCTCCGCAAAGTCTCAGCTTGAAATTATCAATAGGTCAAGTAGAACAGAATCTGAATGTGCGTTCAAGTTCGTCTCCAGCCGGTTGCTGAAAAACTCTCTCGGAGTCCTTCGACAGGCTCAGGACGAACGGCGTGGGATTTGAATTGATTGAGATAATTCCGTTCATGCTGATCCCTCGACAAGCTCGGGACTAAAGGGGCAGTCGAGGGAGCCTGTCGTGAGCGAAGTCGAACGATCGAAGCATGTTCCACCTTTTTTACCAGCCTGCTAGGCTCAAGGTGATGCGATGATCCAAAAGATTTCCTGCGAACAGGTCGCCGCGTTGATGGTTTCCGGCGGCTTGTTCGCCGTCTTCGACGTGCGCGAGCGCGGCGAGTACAATGACTGCCAGATTCCCCACACGACCTCGCTGCCGCGTAGCCAGATCGAGTTTCGCATTGCCGAGCTCGTGCGCAATCGCGCCATCCCCATCGCGCTCTACGACGAGGGCGGACGGCGCGCCGAGCTGGCGGCGCAAACGTTAACGCAGTTGGGTTATGAGCAAATTCTAATTTTACGCGGCGGATTGATCGCGTGGCAGAGCGAAGGGCGTGAAACGGTGAGCGGCGTCAACGTGCCGAGCAAGGCGTTCGGCGAAAGAGTTCATCACGATCGGCAAGTCCCGGACCTGTCGCCGGAGGAGTTGAAGCAGCTGCTCGATGGTCATCGTGAGTTGACGATCGTCGACGTGCGCACGCCCGAAGAGTATGGCCGGTTCTGCATTCCCGGCGGTGTCAATGTTCCCGGCGGCGATTTGATTCTGTGGGCCGAAGAACTGCGGCGAAAGCCGATGGTGATCGTCAATTGCGCCGGACGCACCCGAAGCATCATCGCCACGGCGGCGTTGCGGCGCTTGGGCTTGACCAACGTGCGCGCGTTGCGCAACGGTACCATGGGCTGGGTGCTGGCGGGATTCGATTTGGAAACCAAACCGGCCCGTCACGGGCCGGCAGCTTCGGCGGCTAATGCGCAAGCCTTGACGACGGCGTTGAAAATCGCGGCGCAGGAAAAAATCGAGATGATTACGGTCAACGATTTAGTTCCATCTCTGGCGAACGATTCCGACTCGCTCAGCTATCGTATCGACGTCCGTTCGGAGCAAGAATTCGTTGCAGGCCATATCGCCGGCACGATCAACGTGCCCGGCGGACAAGCGGTGCAGCGGGCGGACGATTTCGTGCCGGTGCGCAACGCGCCGATGGTTTTCATCAGCAACCGATCGGCACGCGCGGTGATGGCGGCCTATTGGTACCGTCAGATGGGATTTAAAAGTGTTTTCGTTCTGCAAGGTGGATTGGCAGCGTGGCGGGCGGCCGGGCAGCAACTGTCGACCGGCGCGTCCGTACCGGAGCCGTTGGGTTTTCAGGCGGCGAAGCGCGCGGCGCGGTTTATGAATGCGGATATGTTGCAGAGTAGAACCGACGGCAAGGACTGTCTAATTCTCGATGTCAGCACGAGTGTCGAATTCGAAAGCGCGCACGTGCCGAGCGCCAAGTGGATCTCGCGCGGCTGGATCGATATCAAGTTGCCGGAGTTGTTTGCCGATCGCACTGGGCGCATCGTACTAACTTGCGGAGATGGACGACAATCGACGTTGGCGGCTGGGCAATTAACGCAGCTTGGTTACGCCGACGTTTCAGTTCTCGACGGCGGTTTGCGCGCTTGGAGCGCGGCGGGTTACCGAACTGATTCGGGCCTGCGTGATTCTTTAACTTCAGCGAATGATGTAGTGCTATCACCTTCGATCCGCGGTAATAAGGAAGATATGCAGAAATATTTAGATTGGGAACTGAAGCTCAAACACTGAAGTCCGGCGATGGAGTAGTGGAGTGATGGAGTGATGGAGTGATGGAGTGATGGAGTGATGGAGTAATGGGTCAAGACCGATTCCCCCCAACACTCCGTTCTCCCAAAATGAAGGAAACCCCATGCGCAAAAAAATCACTCGGCGAGCTTTTTGCTCGATGCTCTTGGCTCTTCCCTTTCCGGCTCGGGCGCAGCAGCCGAAGAAAGTCCCTCGGATAGGGTATCTAGCGCCGGGCGATGCAGCTAGCGACTCCACTCGTGCCGAGGCAATTCGGCTAGCGATGCGTGAGCGTGGCTACATAGAAGGACAGAACATCGCAACGGAGTACAGATATACGGAGGGGAAGCGCGGTCGGCTCCCTGAGCTTGCGGCCGAGCTGGTGCGTCTCAAGGTTGATATTATCTTGGTAACAGGAGGGGACCAGGTGATCCGGGCAGCCAAGGATGCGACCAAGACGATTCCCATCGTTATGATTGGAGCTTCGGCCGATCCTGTCGAGGCAGGCATAGTTGACAGCCTTGCCCATCCCGGCGGCAACGTCACCGGATTTACAGCCCTTATCGGAGAACTAGGTGGTAAGCGGCTGGAGCTGCTAAAAGAAGTTGTTCCCAAAGCTGCCCGCGTCGCGGTTCTCTATGACCCAGGCAGTCCGAACCAAGTACTCGAGCTGAAAGAGGTTCAGACCGCTGCGCGTGCGCTGCGGTTGACTATTCACCCTCGGGAGGTACGAGCTGCGGACGGTTTCGAGACGGTATTCGCTGCGCTAAACAAGCAGCGTCCCGATGGACTCTACGTGATCGAGGGCCCGCTAATGAGGACTAACCAGAAACGGATTTTCGGCTTTGCGTTAAAGAGCCGGTTGCCGTCGGTGTACGGCAAAAGAGAAGCCGTAGAAGCTGGCGGGCTCATGTCCTACGGGGCGGACCAAGCGGAAAGCTACCGGCGCGTCGCGTATTTCGTGGATAGAATCCTGAAGGGCGCCAAGCCCGCCGATCTGCCCGTGGAGCGGCCGATGAAGTTTGATCTGGTTATCAATCTGAAGACAGCGAAGCAGATTGGCCTGACGATTCCGCAGTGGACGCTGATGAAGGCGGATAAGGTGATCCAGTGACAGAGGTCAGAAGTCAGAGATCAGAAGTCAAAAGTCAGAGGTCAGAAAGAAATTTTCGCAAGGGGCCGCAGCATCAGCAGTTGTCGTATTTGGCGCTGGCGAAAAACTTCACGGAGCGATTAGCGACGTCGAACTGTAACCGCGGCATGTTAGCCAAGTCTTTGCCGTAGACGTGAACTTCGACGGTATTTTTCTGCGTGACGTTGAGCATCTCGTGGATGTCGTCTTCAGGCGCGAGCAGCGTCGATACCATTCCCGCCTTGTTGCTTTTCACCGCGGTCGTTTCTAATTCCGCATAGCTTTCCTTCGATCCGTCGTCGCGGCGGCGAAAGCGGGTTTCTTGCAGTTCATTCTCAAGCACACCGACCAGTCCCCAGGTGTCGTGATTATGCGCCTTGGCGCCGTCGCCGGGTCCCCACACGACAGCCGTCACATTGAACAGCGGCGCGCGGTAGAGCATGTAGCGGCCGTATGCCTTGCCGCCATGTTGTTTGAAGCGCGGTGCGATGCAATCGAGATTCTGCACCAATTCGGCGAGCAGCGGTTTCGCCTCGGCGACGATCTTCGCCGGCGCGCTGTGCTCGCGGGTGATGCGATCCAAGTCCGCGATGAATTGTTGCAGTGAGTACGGTGACTGCATTTTGGTTTACACCACGAAGGGCACGAAGGTAAGAAAGAAAGGAAGGGCGGGTTTCAAACCCGCCCCTATATTTTTTGCGCCCTATGCGTTCTTTGCGGCCAATCGTTCTTAAGCCGCCTGCTTTTGCACTCGCGGCAGTTTGGAGGCGTCGATGTCGTAGAGCCGGCAGACGTTGCCGCAGACGACTTTGCGCTGCACTTCCGCCGGCAGGTGGCCGAGGTCGCGCTCGATGATTTTTCGCGAGTTGGGCCAGGTGGAATTGGGATGCGGAAAATCGTTGGACCACATCACGGTGTCTTGGCCCCAGAAGGCGAGATTTTCGCCGCACACGTGATCGTTGAAGAAGCAGGAGAAAATCTGCTCCTTGACGTAGCTGCTCGGATTGCGCGAGAACGCCGGCGGATTCTCTTTCTTGAAGCGATTGTAGTAGTAGTCCCACTGCTGAAAGATCCACGGCATCCAGCCGGATTCGTTTTCCACCGAAACGATTTTGAGCTTGGGATTTCTTTCAAGCACGCCGCAGAAGACCAACTCGAAGAGCGCGTTGGCGATGTCCATCAGCTTCAAATTGACGCTGCCGCGATAGCGCTCGACACCTTTGCGATTCTT
>Ga0137461_1000227_pt1 | contig 12974 bp, 12 predicted proteins | sample EasRivERMGT746_2_FD_104650 | JGI IMG/M metagenome (GOLD analysis project Ga0137461, IMG submission 104650) | Soil microbial communities from meander-bound floodplain in the East River, Colorado, USA - East River MetaG ERMGT746_2 | ecosystem: Environmental > Terrestrial > Soil > Floodplain ... | reverse complement strand
TACGTCACTTCATTGAAACAGGAAATTAAGTTATTTTAGCCTCACTTCCCATCCCCCACCAAGATAAGCGGCCATTACAAATTACCGATGCTGAAAACTCACCGCCCGCACCACCGACCCCGTCCCCACACCGGTGACTTTCTGAATCTTCTTGCAGTCGCTCTGCTCCAATAGACGGACGGAACGCTAATTCCTTACAGAACCTTAATATCGTGTGTCAACCGTCGAGTTTCGGACAAGCTCTAAGTGCGTCGAATGGAGAAAGAAAAATTTTCAACAGCCGCTACTCGTTCTGCTCGTAAACGGAATCCACCACAACTTTGGAAAGCTCCTGAGTCGGTCCGTCGAAGAAAATCTGCCCGTCCTTAAGGCCGATCACGCGATCGGCGTATTCGCGGGTGAGATCGAGGGTGTGTAAGCTCACCAGCGCGGTGATGCCGTCTTCGCGACAGACCCGCTGGAGAATATCCAAAACCACGCGGGAGAGTTTCGGGTCGAGGCTGGAGACCGGTTCGTCGGCGAGGATGATCGCCGGCTGTTGCATCAGCGTGCGCGCGATGGCGACGCGCTGTTGCTCGCCGCCGCTCAATTCGTCGGCGCGTTTGTAGGCGTGTTCGAGCAGGCCGACGCGTTTGAGATTGGTCAAGGCGCGGCGCTGTTCGTCATGGGAGAAAATCCTCAGCGTGCTTTTGACCATCGGCTGGTAGCCGAGCCCGCCGGAGAGAACGTTTTCGATCACCGACAAGCGTTTGATGATATTGAACTGCTGAAAGATCATGCCGATCTTGCGCCGCACATGGCGCAGGTCGTTGGATTTGAGTTTGAGAATGTCGATGGCGCCGCCGGACACGCCGTTGACCAGTTGCGCCGGTACGAGAATTTTTCCCGACGTGGCATCGACCAAGCGGTTGATGCAGCGCAAGAGCGTAGACTTGCCGGAACCGGACAGGCCGATGATGCCGACGAACTCGCCCTGTTCGATCTTGAGACTGACGCCGCGCAGCACCGGCGCGACGGCGCTGTAGGATTGCTGCAAGTCGATGATTTCGAGGATGGTCACGATGGCTTTTTCTTGAGCGCTTGTTTAAGTTGGATGCCGGCGCCGATGAACGCCTCGCGCACCGAATCGTAATCTTTGTCGGTGGCGGTGACGAAGCCGTCGATCTGGTAGAGATCGCGCAGCATTTGTTTCCCCTTCGGGTCGCGGCTTAGCCCAAGAAAAATCTCGACGACCTTTTTAGCGATCCGTTCGTCCAAAGCTCCGCTGATCACCAGATTGTCGGCGGGAATCGGCTCGGAAAAAGCGATGGCGCGAATCTTTTTTACGTCCTCAGGATCTTTCAAATAGCGCATCCACGCTGTGTCGTCGCTGTCCGGCGAGTTGGCGTAGGTCGCGCCGGCGTCGACCTTGCGATTCAAGACCGACAATACCGTGGCGTCGTGGCCGCCGGAGTAAAGAATCTGTTTGAAGTCGCGCACCGGATCGATGCCGCGCTCTTTGAACATCTTGCGCGGAAATACATGGCCGGTGGTCGACAACGAATCGCCAAAAGCGAACGTCTTGCCGCGCAAATCTTCGAGCGACTTGATACCGCTGTCAGCGCGCACGATGATCGCCGCGTAGTAATAAGGAATGCCTTTGCGTTCGGACTTGAGCACGACTTTGATGTTCGCCTCGTTCTTGGCCAATACGTAAGAGGCCGGTGCCAGAAACGCGACATCGAGCTTGTTAACGCGCAGCGCTTCGACGATACCGGTGTAGTCGGTGGCGACGAACGGTTGGATCTCCATGGCCAATTCTTTACGCAGGATCTCCACCAACGGTTGGGCATTTTGCATCACCTGCTGGGCGTCTTCGGCGGGCACGAAACCGACGCGCAGCGTCTTGGCCGCCTTGGGCGCATCGCCGCAGGCGAGCAATGCAAAAGATAGCAGCATCGACACGCAAGCATGGAGTATGAGTTTTTTCATGGCCAGCATTCATTGATACTGAAAGGATCAGACAGGTGCAAACGTTTTGGTTTGGCCGGTCGGGGTGTTAAGAAACATCCATGGGTTTGAAACCATTCTTGGCTGCTCTTGTCTTGGTCATTTTTAGCGGCTGCGCCACTGTCGCAACCGTGCCATTGACCGGCCTCGCGTCGCTGGCGCCGAATACCATGGCCCGCTTCCTGTTTCCCAGCGCCGGTGGAACGGCGGAAGGATATTTGGTGCGGCCGCGCGGCAACGGAACTTATCCTTTAATGGTGTTGCTGCACGGCCATAGTCTCGTCGGCATCGGCGCGCGCAGTCTCTTGCCCGCCGCCGACGCCTTCGCCAGTGAAGTTTGTTACGCCGGCTTGGCGGTCTCCTTGCCCGGCTACGGTGATACCGACGTCACAGCTGGCCCGACAGCCGAAATTACTCGCCAAGTCGTGTTCGATGCCATTGCCACGGCTAGACAACTGCCGTGGGTTGACGCCAAGCAAATTTATCTTTACGGCGTTTCCCGTGGCGCGGTGGTGGCCGCAACTTTGAACGGACAAATGGATGGCATCAAAGGCGCGTTGCTTCAATCGGGAGCCTATGACCTGGCGCGGCTCTATCAAGACACCTCAAGCTTCTGGTTGCGTAAGCTGCTTAACCCGGCGGGCGACGCCAACCCAAAACTGCGCAATCTGTTGCCCGAAGCGGCCAATTGGCCGGCGTCGACGCTCATCCTTCACGGTGAACAGGACACGATCATCCCGGTCTCGCAAGCGACAGGGCTACGCGACCGGTTGCAAAATTTAGGCAAGCCGCACCGCCTGGTGCTCTTTCCCGAACACGGCCATCGCCTGCCGCTCGCTGAGGTTAAAGAAACCGCGCTGCAATTCCTCAAAGACAACGGCGGCTCGGCCTGCGCGCTCAGCGCTCCCTGATCTCGTCCAGGAGTTCTTCCGCTGCGCGCTTGTGCTTGGCGTCTTCGGAATATTGAATGGGAATTTCCGCAATCGTTTTGAGCAGCGTGCGCGCCGCCGGCCATTCTTTTTTCGCGGCCTGGCTGCGCGCTAATTCTAAACGCGAGGCGATGTAAGTGGGATTGAGCGCCACCGCTTTTTTCAAATACTCGATCGATTTATCCAAGCTTCCTTGCGGCACGCTCTTGGCGAAAAACATCGACGCGAACATCCGGCTCGCGCCGCCGATCTCCGCCACCTTGCGCTGCCACACGCCGTAAAGATGGCAGGCCGCGCCGTTTTTTGGATCGAGCGCCAGCGACTTCTCCACCGCATCGCGAATCTCCGCCGACAACTCGACCTGCCTGGCGATGGGCGCCACCGCGGCGACGCTGCCCACCGAAGCGGCAACCCAAAAATAACTCCAGGTCGAGTTCGGATCGAGCTGCAGCGCTTTGCGCGCGTAGTCTTCGGCCACGCCGTATTCTTTGAGCTTGCGTTCCTGCCAGTTCGAACCGCTCTCTGCAATCCCATCACCGATGTCGATATAAGCGCGCGCCAGCTTGATCAGCGCGTCAAAATTGCGCCCGTCGGCTTGGAGAATTTTTTGCAATTCAGCGGCGGCTTCCTTGGGCTTAAACTGAAAATACAACCGCTCGGCGTTTTTGTGCAGCAGGGCGATCTCCGCGCTAGGTTTGCTCTCGTCAGACGAAGCCGGTGCAGCCCCGTGCGCCGCATGAACGCCAAAGCCAAGCAACGCCACGAATAAGATAATTTGTCGAAGCGATTTGCCAAACATTTTTATTTCAGCGCAATCGGTTTTCCCGCTTCATCGACGGCGACGTAAATCACTTCGGCTTCGGTGACCTTGACCCGGTTGCGCGGCTCCTTGCCCCGTTCGGCTTCGACGCTGACTTTGACCGTCACCGAAGTCTCGCCTTGGCGCAGCACCGTGGTGTAAAAGCTCACCACGTCGCCGACATACACGGGCGCAATGAACTCGACTTCGCGCATCGCCCGGGTGACGAAATTTCGCGCCGCGCAGCGCGACGCCGCGATGCCGCCGGCCAAGTCGATGTGGCTCAAAATCACGCCGCCAAAGATCGTGCCGCGCCCATTGGTATCGCGCGGCAGCATGGTGACGCGCAGCGTCGGCTCGAGGGTTTCGGTCATGGCTTTGTATTGCTATTTAAACTTTGCGCGGCGAACGCAAATCTTCTCAGTCAAGAACGTCTCGGATTAGGATATTCCTCGCGCCAAGGTAGCCAAGGTCGCAAAGTTGGAAATCTATTTTTCTAATCCTTTGCGCCCTTTGCGTTCATTGCGCGAGATACTCCGAGAATCACATGCGGCTGTGCCACGTTTGACTAAACGTAGCGAGCTCAAACCGGCGACAGCCACTTGGCGTACTTCTCGGCGGCTTTGCCTTTGATCACTTCGAAGAAAGTATTTTGCACGTCTTCGGTCACCGGGCCGCGCCGGCCGGCGCCGATCTGGCGGTCGTCGACTTCGCGGATCGGCGTCAGTTCCGCCGCCGTGCCGGTGAAGAAAGCTTCGTCGGCGATGTAAAGCTCGTCGCGGGTGAACCGCTCCTCGTTCACCTCATAGCCTTTGTCGCGCGCCAGCGTGATGATCGACTCGCGGGTGATGCCGGGGAGGATCGAGGTCAGCGGCGTGGTTTTGATCTTGCCGTCGCGCACGATGAAAATATTTTCGCCGCTCGCTTCCGAAACATAACCTTCGGTGTCGAGCATGATCGCTTCATCGTAGCCGGCCTTTTTGACTTCAGCCTTGGCGAGCACCGAATTGACGTAGTTCCCCGAGGTCTTGCTCTTGGTCATGGTCGCATTGACGTGATGGCGGGTGTAGGACGACACCTTGGCGCGGATGCCGTTTTTAATTCCGTCGTCGCCGAGATACGCGCCCCAGGGCCACACGGCGATGCACACGTTCAGCGGATTTTGCGGCGCGTAAACGCCCAGCTCGCCCAGGCCGAGAAAAGCCAGGGGACGAATGTAACAGGCCTTCAACTTGTTGGCGCGAATCACCTCTTTGGTCGCCTGGCATAATTGCTCGACTGAATAGGGCAGCGGAAAGCCTAAAATTTTGCCCGAATCGGCCAACCGCCGCATATGTTCTTCGAGGCGGAACACCGCCGAGCGGCCGTCGGCCAATTCGTAACAGCGAATGCCTTCGAAGTACGCCGTGCCGTAATGCAGCGCGTGGGACAGCACATGGACCTTGGCGTCTTCCCAGCGAACTAATTCGCCGTCGAACCAAATTTTTTCAGTTTTTATTGACATAAATTTTCTTTCAGCGGACCGCCTAACAGATTTCTCGTTTCGATTATTTTGTGGTGGTTAAGTTTCAAAATCCTATGTAGGGGCGACCAAAGGAGCGCGGGTTTTCTAACCCGCATTGATCGCGGACAAGAATGTCCGCGCTCCAACGGTCGCCCGTTCCGGAGGGCAGACACAGGGGCCTGCCCCTACAAAGACAAATCGTTTAAATCATCGTGAACCACTATTGTTATTTTACGTGCCTATGTCGTCGTCAGCAAGTGGGATAAAAAAAGGCCACCCGGTCGCCCGCGGTGGCCTAGGGCGGATAACCCCAAGGGTTATAACTCCCGCTTCAGGTCCGCCGCCGGTCTGAACCCGACGGTGCGGCTCGCTTTGATGGTGATGACATCGCCGGTCTGCGGGTTTCTCCCTTTGCGCGCTTTGCGCGAGCGCAAAGTAAACGTGCCGAAGCCGGGAACTTGAAAGCGTTTGCTCTTCTTGATCGCTTTGACGATGCCTTCGAAGGTCGCGTCCACCGCCTCGCCCGCCGTGCGTTTGTTAAGCTGCGCCGCCTTCGCCACCGCTTCGATGAGATCTGCTTTAGTCATTGCTGTGCGCCTCCCTAGGTGTTTCGCATTTAACCTGCGGCTAATCCAAGTTGCCGCGAGTTGTTTGAACGTAAGGCGAGATCATTCCGAATTCGCGGGAAAATGTCAACCGAATTTAAAGTATTTGCGCGCGCTCGTGCAACAAACCGTAGCGCACGCCTTGATCGCTGACCACAACGCTGTCGGCGTGAAATAAATTTAGCGTCCGTTCGATCAAACAAGCGCCGGCCAATATCACGTCGGCGCGCTTGGCTTCGAGGCCGACGATGCGTTTACGTTCTTCCAGCGAGCACTCGCTAAATAATCGAATCTGCCGGCGCACTTCCGCGAGACTCAAACTGCTGCCGTGAACTTCCGCGTGGACGTAGCACTCCATTTGCTTTTCCACCGCCGAGAGTGTCGTAAAGGTGCCGGCGATGCCGACCAAAGTCAGCGCCGTTTTGGAAAGGTCGAATCGCTCAAGCAGCGGCTTCAGTTCTTGCTCGATGGCGTGGTTCATTGCGGCAATTTCTTCGGCGCGCACCGGATCGGCGTGGAGAAAGCGTTCGGTCAAGCGCACCGAACCGACATCGATGCTGAGCGCCACGGAAAATCCCGCGCCACTGCCACGGATAAATTCCGTGCTGCCGCCGCCGATGTCGATCACCAACAACTCGCCGGTCAAAGATAGACCGCGCTCCACCGCGAGAAAAGAATAAGCCGCTTCTTGGTCGCCCGAGATCACGCGAATCTCGAAGCCCAGCCGCTTGCGCAAGCGCGCGCGCACTTGGGCACTGTTGCGCGCATCGCGCAGCGCGCTGGTGCCCACCGCGATGATCTCGTCGACACCCAGGTTCTGGCAATGAGCGCGGTAGCGCTCGAGAGTTTCCAGACAGCGCTGCTCGCCGGCGGCGCTGATCAAACCGCTCCGATCGACGCCACGGCCCAAGCCGGCGATCTCGGCCAAATCGTCGAGCACGCGGAAGCGCCCGGTGTCGCGCAAATCGGCGATCAAACACAGCACGGCATTAGTGCCGATATCGATGAACGCGCTACGTTTCGGACTCACGGTAAGGCCAGGGTCTCTAAGTTGGCAGGCGAATCCGCGGCGGAATCGTTGACCCCGCCGTTGAAGTCGCCGTTGACATCGCGCAACCACGCCGCCATATCCGCCAACGCCCGGCGCGAGAGCATTTCTTTTTTCGCTCGGCCGCGCAGCCGCGCGGACAACGGCGGGATCAAGCCGAAGTTGACGTTCATCGGCTGAAAACGCTTGCGCTCAGGATCGCTGATGTAACGCAGCAACGATCCCAAGGCCGTCGTCTCCGGCGGAATCACCAGTTGCTTGCCGAATATTAAATTCGCCGCATTGATCCCAGCGAGCAAGCCGGTGGCCGCCGATTCGATATAACCTTCCACGCCGGTCATCTGCCCGGCGAAAAATAGCGTGTCTCGGCTACGCCATTGCAACGTCGGCAAAAGATGCAGCGGCGCGTTGATGAAAGTATTGCGATGCAAACTGCCCAGGCGCACAAACTCGGCGCCGGCCAAGCCGGGAATCAGCGCGAAGACCTTGCGCTGTTCGGCATAGGTCATCTTGGTTTGAAAACCGACCAGATTGTAAAGCGTTTGCTGGCGATTTTCTTGGCGCAATTGCGCCACGGCATAGGGCCGCTTGCCGCTGCGCGGGTCGATCAGCCCCACCGCGCGCATGGGACCGAAGGCGAGGGTTTCCTTGCCGCGGTCGGCCATTTCTTCGATCGGCATGCAGCCTTCGAACGGCACAAAGCGCTCGAAGCTGTGCGTCGCCACCCGCTCGGCGGCGAGGAGCGCGTCGATGAAACGATAATATTCTTCACGGCTCAGCGGCAGATTGAGATAATCATCGCCTCCCTTGCCGTAGCGCGCGGCGCGATAGGCGACGCTCATGTCGATGGACTCCGCGGTAACGATCGGCGAAATCGCGTCGTAAAAATACAAATGCTCTTCGCCCAACTTGGCGCTCAAATCGTGGGATAACACCGGCGAGGTGAGCGGCCCGGTGGCGAGAATGACCACGCCGTCATCGGGGATCGCTTCGACTTCTTGACGAATGATCTGCACGTTAGGCAAAGCCTCGATGGCCTGGGTCACGCCGCGCGCGAACCCATCGCGGTCGACGGCCAATGCCGAGCCCGCCGGCACCCGATGGCTTTCCGCGACTCGAATGATTAGCGAATCGAGCTGGCGCATTTCCGCCTTGAGCAGACCGGCGGGCGCAGATAAGGAATCCGAGCGCAAAGAATTGCTGCACACCACTTCGGCGAGATATTCCGTGGCGTGCGCTTCGGTCGTGCGCGCCGGGCGCATTTCGAAAAGCTCGACAGCGACACCGCGCTGAGCCAACTGCCAAGCCGCTTCGGTACCGGCGAGGCCGCCGCCGATTACGCGAACGATAGGTTCCATAGATAATTTGCTTTTTCTGGTTCTACCGTGAAGAGATTTTCACCACGAAGGACACGAAGGGTTCGGATAATTAATTTTCCGAACTTCGTGCTCTTCGTGCCTTCGTGGTGAACAAATAACTAGTCTTGACACCAGAACCACACAAGACACCGCTACGGCCATTTAAGAGCGAAACATGCCGCGGCGCTATTGCTCCGCGACTTGAATCGAGTAGCCGCACTCTTTTTTGTAACAACGGTGCGTGCGCCCGGTCCGTTTAAAAATTTTCTCGACCAAGATCGGGCTGTCGCAGTCCGGACAGGGCGTCGGCAACGGTTTGTCCCAGGAGGCGAACTTGCACTCGGGATACTTGTCGCAGCCATAGAACATCTTGCCCCAGCGCGATTTGCGTTCCTTGATATCGCCTTCTTTGCACTCCGGACATTTGATACCCAAGTCGACGGGTTTTTGCAGCGGCTGAATGTTTTTGCATTCGGGATAACCGCTGCAACCGAGAAACTTGCCGAACTTGCCGAAGCGCAAGAGCATCGGCCGGCCGCACTTCTCGCAGGCCTCGTCAACCACTTCTTCCACGGCGATTTCAATCTCGCCGCTGTCGCCGCGCTTAAAATTCTTCGTGCTTTTGCATTCGGGATATTGCGGGCAAGCGAGAAATTCGCCGTTGCGGCCCCATTTGATCACCATCTTATTGCCGCATTTCTCACAGTCGATATCGGTGGGGACTTCTTGGCGCTTGACGTCGCGCATCTCTTTGGCGGCCTTCTTTAGATCGCGCTCGAAGGGCGTGTAGAAGCGCTTCATTGTTTTGGTCCACTTCTCTTTGCCCTCTTCGATCTTGTCGAGCTGATCTTCCATGCCGGCGGTGAACTCGACGTTGAGAATGTCGGGAAAACTTTCGACCAACAAATCGGTCACCAAAAAGCCCAAGTCCGTCGGCACCAACTGGCGGCTTTCGTTTTGCGCCACATACTCGCGGTCGAGAATGTTGGAAATGATCGCCGCATAGGTCGACGGCCGGCCGATGCCTTTCTCGTCGAGCTCTTTAATTAAGGAAGCCTGGGTGAAGCGCGGCGGCGGCTGGGTGAAATGCTGGCGCGGCTCCATCGACAAGAGCTTCAGCGCGTCGCCCTTTTGCAGATTGGGCAACACGCCGTCTAAATCTTGTGCGGCGTCTTCTTCCTCATCTTCGCCGTTTTCGCCGTTGGCTTGCGCCGCGCGCTCGTCGCGCCCTTCGGTATAAAGTTTCATGAAGCCGTCGAACTTGACCTGCTGTCCGGTGGCGCGAAACAGCGCTGCTTTGACCGGAATTTCGAACGCCGTCTGATCGTACACCGCCGGCACCATCTGGCTCGCCACGAAACGATCCCAGATCAGCGAATAGAGTTGAAACATGTCGCGGCGCAGATAACGGCGCACGCGCTCAGGCGAATATTCGATCGACGTCGGGCGAATCGCCTCATGGGCGTCCTGGGCGCTTTTCTTCGAACGAAAGACATTCGCTCTATCCGGTAAATAGTTCTTGCCGTACTGACTTTGAATATGTTCGCGCACCGCGCTGAGCGCGTCGGCCGAGATGCGAATCGAATCCGTGCGCATGTAGGTGATCAAGCCCACCGAACCTTCGCTGCCGAGCTCGACGCCTTCGTAGAGATGCTGCGCCAACTGCATGGTGCGCTTGGGCTGAAAGCCCAGTTTGCGCGCGGCTTCCTGCTGCAACTTGCTGGTGACGAACGGCGGCGTCGGATAACGGCGCCGTTCTTTTTTCTCGACCGCGCCGATCACCCAGGGCGCATTTTCCAGCGACTTGACGATTTCTTGAACGCCGGTTTCGTTTTCCAAGCGGAATTTTTTATTGTCGACTTTCTGACCGCGCCACTGCACCAGCTTGGCCTTGAACGACGGCGGCAAGCGCCCTTCTAAAGACGCCGTCAACGACCAGTACTCCACCGGCACGAAGGCGCGCACTTCTTTTTCCCGTTCGCACACCACCCGCACCGCCACCGACTGCACCCGCCCGGCGCTCAGACCGCGCCGCACCTTGGTCCATAGTATAGGGCTGATCTTGTAACCGACCAGCCGGTCGAGCACCCGGCGCGCGATCTGCGCGTCAAATTTATCGCGGTCGAGTTCCTGCGGATGGGCGATCGCTTCTTGCACCGCTTTTTTGGTGATCTCATTGAACAGCACGCGGTGCACCCGTTTGTGATTCTTGACGACTTGATCGGCGATATGCCACGCAATCGCTTCGCCCTCGCGATCCGGGTCGGAAGCCAGATAAATATTTTCCTTGCCCTTGGCGGCCTTCTTTAAATCGTCGATGACCTTTTTCTTGGCCAGAATCGGAATAAAATCGGGCGCGAAGTTTTTCTTCACATCGACGCCCAGCTTGCTCTTGGGCAAATCGACCACGTGCCCCACCGACGCCTTGACTTGATAGTCCCGGCCCAAATATTTTTCCAAGGTTTTCGCCTTGGCCGGCGACTCAACGATAACTAAATTCTTTGCTGCCATAACTATAATTCATTCCTCTTTGATCCAGGAGTCATTTTAATTTGATCGCTCCGCCGCGTACTTTTGCCCCGGCAGTTGCCGGATGTAGCCTTGCAACTCCAGCTCCAGCAAAATTTGTAAGACCCGCGCCACGGCAAGCCCGCTTTTTTCAATCACTTGGTCGACCTGCAGCGCGCCGTCTTGCAGCACGGCGAAAATTTTACACGCATCGGCGCTGGCATTTTGCGGCAGAGCCAACGGCACTGCATGCGCCGCGCCGCTCACGGTCAATAATTGCGGCGCGATCTCTTCGAGAATATCGTCGACGCTTTCCACTAGCTTGGCGCCCTGGCGGATCAAGCGGTGCGCGCCGCGGCTGCGGCTGGCGCCGACTTCGCCGGGCACGGCGAATACCTCTCGCCCCTGTTCCACCGCCAAGGATGCGGTGATCAACGAACCGCTTTTCTCGGTCGCTTCGACCACCACCACGCCGAGCGACAAACCGCTGATCAGACGATTGCGCGCCGGAAAATTAAACGCCAGCGGCTTGGTGCCGAGCGGCAATTCGGAAATCACCGCGCCGTTTTCGCCGATGCGCTGATACAGTTTATCATGCTCCGGCGGATAGGCGCGCTCGACGCCGGAGCCTAATACCGCGATCGTCCGCCCGCCCGAATTCAATGCCGTCTCATGGGCCATGCCGTCGATGCCGCGCGCCATGCCGCTGATCACGGTGAATCCCAAAGACGCCAAGCCGCGCGCCAGATCGCGCGCCACGCGCCGGCCATAATCGCTGGCGCTGCGCGAGCCGACAATCGCCACCGCTCTGTCGTCGGCGCCGGTCAATTCGCCCTTGACGTAAAGCAGCGGCGGCGGATCGGCGATGGCCCGCAATCGCGCCGGATAATTTTCGTCGTTGAAGCCAACCAGCGCGATGCCCGCGGCGCGCACCCGGTCGATCTCGTCATCGACTTCGGCCCATTCGTTGAAATTTAGGATGCCGTCGACGGCGTCGGCGCGTAAATCTTCGACCTGTTCGAGCTCCGGCCGGGACGCGGAAAATATTTTTGCCGGGTCGGCAAAACGCGCCGTCAGTTTTTTGCAGCCGACGCAGCCCAGACCTTTGATCCGGCGCAGCGCGAGCCAGGGCGCGTGTCGGTCAAGCGGCGGCGCAACCAACGAACTGCCTTTTGCCGAACTCAAAGAAGCCTCGATCATACTCGTTTACGCTGGGCCAAACTCCGGCGCGCGACAATATCGCCCGCGCCGCCGGTGAATCAAGTTCGAAATGATAAGGCAATTTTTCGACGAAGGCTAGCAGAGAAATTCAAACGGGGCCGCGATTCATGCTTCATAGCTTGACGAAGCTTCTGTTTTTGCAAATCTTTTCTCCAATTCCAACAATCTTTTTTTCCACCCCGAACCGAGCGCGAAACGGCCGATGCCGCCGTCGCCGCGCACCACGCGATGGCATGGAAGAATGATCGGCACCGGATTGCGCGCCAACGCGTTGCCGACCGCGCGGGCAGCTTTTGGCTTGCCCAACCGCTCGGCCAACCATTTATAACTACGCACTTGGCCGTAGGGAATTTTCGTCGCGGCTCTTAACACTTTCTGAGTAAACGGCGATAGCTCGCTGATGTCGCAGGCGACGGAAAACGACTTGCGCCGGCCGGCGAAGTAGTCGCGCAATTCTTGCTCAGCGCGCGCTCGGGCGTCAATAGAATCTGCGATCGATGGGGGCGGACCGAGCCCGGCGCCGCGGCGCAGAGCCAATCGCGTCACACCGCGCCGGTTGGCGGCGATTTGCCAGTTCACCGTCACGACCGCTGCTTTTTCCGCGGCTCCGCCTCGCGTCGCGCGCGCAAATAAATCTTGATCGGCGCAAAGTCCAATTCGAGATCTTCGCGCAGCTTATTGACGAGATATCTTTGATAGCTCTCCGGCACCGCGCCCGGAATATTGACGAAGAAGGTAAACGTCGGCGGCCGCGTGCCGGTCTGCGTGCCGTAATAAAATTTCACCGGCTTACCATGGAAGAGTGGCACCGGATGGCTCTTGACGATGCGCTGCAACGCTTGGTTGAGCTGCGAAGTCGAAACTTTGCGCCGATAGGCTCTAACCACGCGCGCCGCGCTTTCGAGCATCTTGCGCACGCCGAAACCGGTGGCGGCGGAAATAAAAGCGATCGGCACGAATTCTAAAAACGCCAGCCGGTAGTTCACTTCCTCGCGATATTTATTGACGTTGCC
>Ga0137461_1000226_pt1 | contig 12979 bp, 18 predicted proteins | sample EasRivERMGT746_2_FD_104650 | JGI IMG/M metagenome (GOLD analysis project Ga0137461, IMG submission 104650) | Soil microbial communities from meander-bound floodplain in the East River, Colorado, USA - East River MetaG ERMGT746_2 | ecosystem: Environmental > Terrestrial > Soil > Floodplain ... | reverse complement strand
AGGAGCGGGATTCGGTGCTGCTTTGAACTCCATCCCCAACATCCGGAGATACCCACTGCCACATATCCTTTCTTAACAGCAGCTTCAGCTTTAAGGACGGATTCGTGGATTTGGACCTCGGTATTTGCTTGTAGATCCAACCAATTAACCGTCCGAGGGAAGTAGACTCGCGGAGGTTTACGTGCAGGATTAAGCATCTTTGGCCCAGCTTCGGTTTGGGCTGCGAATCCACCACTACTGCTTCGTATAATCCGGAGGGTAGCGTAGTTGAGCGGGGTGCCGTCAGGTCCATGGTAGTGGAATACGAGTGCGAAAGCGTTCGCGTCGCCTTGATAGACTTGGTGCCCGAGGGCTTCCTTCGCCTTGTTGAGCGGCATACTCTGCCACCCACACTTCTCGAAATCTGATTCTTCAAATCCTCTCTCCTTTGCGTAATCTTGGACGGAACGAAATGTCACCAGTTGGACTGGCGCTTCGGTAATCATGTGGGTTTGACCCTTGTAATCCTAGTTTGTCGGGCGTATAATACTGGGAGTGGCTCGATAAGCCTTTGAGCCATATGGGTATTATGCGCCCGCGTAGGTGGGGAGTGCAAGGCCACACTAAGGACTGAGGTATGATGACCCCAGAAGAGCAAGATGCGTTTGAGTGGCCCTATAGCCTCTGCCGTATAGACGTGGCAGGAGCTCCGCCCATCCAGTTCTTTCAGCGTGTGGCTCACGCTAAGGTGGCGATGCAGTTGCTTCACGAAGCATACCCAGACATTCCTCTGGGCATCTTTGTCCGTGGTGATCAACTCTATCTCGGACATCCAGAAATTCACGAAAGCGTCCACTAAATCTTACACAGCGCGGTTAGTCCGTGGTAACATGTAGTTATGGGAGTGCAGCATCGCACGCTAACACAGGTCGAGCGGCTCCCCCCACAATCTAGGAGTTACGAAATGGAAGTCAAACTCTACGAAGGCCGCGTTGCCTTCTCCGCAGTATCCTTTGAATCTCGCACCACCATCCAGCTCCCGTATCACTACGTGGAAGTGATTCGCGAGCTATACCGCTGCAACGCGAAAGTCGCGGCAATCAAGTTCCTGCGCGCAGCTACGGATTGCTCGCTTTCGGACGCGAAAAACTGCTGCGACGAAATCGGTCGCAATTCTCAACCTCGTTACGAATAGGAGTTACGAAATGAATACGCGCTACCCCGGCAAGCCCGACTATACCGGCCCGACGAAGGGACTGTTTACGCTCCTCCACCACGAAGGCCCGCTGCTGGAGTGGTCCGATGACGTGATGCAGAGAGTCAAATACATCAACGAGCAAAAGCCCGAACATGAGCGTGCCATTCGGCTGCGGCACATCGTATTCTTCCCCGAGAACTTGTGGGGGGAGAAATTGCAGAAGGAATGCGCCAAGTGGCGGAAGGCAGACGCCAAGTGGCGGAAGGCAGACGCCGAGTGGTGGAAGGCAGACGCCAAGCGGCGGAAGGCAGACGCCGAGTGGGAGAAGGCAGACGACGAGTGGTGGAAGGAATGCGCCGAGTGGCAGAAGGCAGAAGCCGAGTGGTGGAAGGAATGCGCCGAGTGGCAGAAGGCAGAAGCCGACAAAATCCTTCCCTATCTCAAGCAGCACGTCGAGGACTGCAAGTGGAACGGATCAACGCTGGTATTCAACTAACCTAAGGGAGTTACGAAATGAAACTCAAAGTTTTCATTCACGCGCAATACAGGGATTGGGACAAAGAAAATCCCTTCTCTTACCACGTCTACGATTGCAACATGGGCGAATACGGCTACACGCTCTTCGAAGAGCGCGAGATCGAAGTGGAAGAGCCTAGCTTCGCAGATCTCTCCGCCAAGACCATCAAGACTCTGCAGGACAAGCAGAGCAAAATCATTGCCCAAGCCCACAAAGAATCCGTGGCCATTCAACGAGTTATTGACACACTGCTCTGCATAGAGCACAAGGAGTAGAAATGAACCTTCAAGACCTTCCTGCAATCTACGCTACAAAGCCCTATCCAGGAACATCGAGCAGCTACGTCTTTATCCCCACCAAGCCCATCGTGGAGCGCCTCATCAACCACGGTTGGGATGTTGTGGATGGAAAGCAAACCAAGAGCCGCAGCCTTGAGCGAGCGCCTTACGCGAGGCACATGCTCCGCCTCCGCCACTCCACCATCCCTGCCATCCAGGACCCGAGGGGCAAGGCGCTCCATCCTGAGCTCGTTCTCATCAATGGGCACGATGGCTCGGCCACCTACCGTCTTTACTCCGGCCTGTTCTCCTTCGTGTGTATGAATGGCATGATTGCTGGCTCTATGCTCGCAGGCGCCTCCATCCGCCACGCGGGGATGAAGGCCACGATGGAAGCGGTGGAGTTCGGCGCGGAAACCATCGTGACAGAAGAGTTGCCCAAGCTGGCCGACGCGGTGCGAGCAATGAATGGCACCTTGATCTCCCGCTCACTGCAACAGGACTTCGCCCGCCACGCGCTGAGCCTCCGTTACAAGGGTCTCTCCCCGCTGCTTACGACGGACCAACTCCTCGAGACGCACCGCCCGGAGGACTCCGGCACTGATGCCTGGACTACCCTCAACGTGATACAGGAGAATGTCCTCTCCCGCACTCACGATGGAAGGTCGTTCACAGGGCGTAGGAGCCATATCCGCGGCGTGAATGCCATCAAGGAGCAAGTGGCGATCAACCGTGGTTTGTGGGATTATGCGATGAAGCTCGCAGCATAACGTCCAACAAAACCCGCACCTCTTTGGTAGTTCTGTGCTACCCTATAGGTGCGGGTTACTTTATGGGAGTTACCATGACGGAGCAAGAAGTGAAGGATCTTATTGCCTCAGTTCTGAGAGCAATCATCAGCAACGCCCTCGCCAACGGCAACAATGAGATCGATGTTACTGATCTCGAACGCGCTCTGGAGGATCTATGAGCGAAGCTCTCGCAGTCTTGGTTGACGCTTACAACCTCAAGCGTATCGAACGCCTTGCCCTCAAGAAAGAGGTTGATGCGCTGGAGAAGCAAGAGCAGGAGGTCAAGGCTCTTCTCATCCAGGCCTTGAAGGACGCAGGGGCCACAGCACATGGCGGAAAGACCGCCATTGTCAAGCTCGTAACCAAGAACGAACCCACAGCGGGGGACTGGGATAAGCTCTACGAGCATATCCGCAGCACCGGCGAGTTCGAGTTGCTTTACCGTCGCATCAATCCTGCCTCCATCAAGGAGCGCAAGGATCTTGGAGTAGATGTTCCGGGAATCGAATGGTTTCCGACGGAATCGTTGTCCCTTTCACAAATCAAGTAAGGAGTTACAATGGCCGAGGCCAAGAAGCAGGAAGTCGTAAGCGTCGAAGAAGAGCTGGCAAGAGAAGCGAAAACAGCGGCGGCGCTTCAGCGGCCCACTGGTGGAGCGATCTCCCTGCGCTCTGGCATCATCTCGTGGCAGGGTAATCCGGTTGCGGGGAACCGGCTTCAGTGCGTAGTTCTCGACAGTGTGTTCGAGAACCGCTGGTATACGAGGCGGTATGACTCGGATAATCCGAGCAATCCCTCCTGCTTCGCTCTTGCTCGCGAAGAGAAAGACCTCGCTCCGCACGAGGATTCGGAAATGCCACAGGGAAGTCCGAAGCCAAGTGATGTTACGAATGGCTATCCCGAGGGCATGTGTCTTGGATGTCCCCAAAACGCATGGGGCTCGCAGATACGCGATGGCGTAAAGACCCGAGGCAAGGCTTGCGCACAAATCCAGCGGCTCGTGTTGATTCCCATCTCCGCATTGGAGTCTGACAAGGCCATAGAGGATGCAGAAGTCGCAATTCTAAAGCTTCCTGTGACTTCCGTGCGCTACTGGTCCGCCTACGTCAACAAGCTGGCCGCAACAGGTGGACGGACGTGCTATTCCGTGGGGACTGAAATCTATACGGAGCCGCATCCGAAGCACCAATTCCATGTCCACTTCAACATGCTGCATCTGGTCAAGAATGAAATGATCGGTGCGCTGCGTAAGAAAATCAAAGCAGCAGAGCCGCTACTCATGGCTCCATACGCGGCAAGCCAGAACGCAGAGCCTACCACAGCGGACAGCAAGGCAAAGAAATTCTAGGTTGAGTCTCCCTACTCCGCCTAGTCGGGTTGACGGTCACCCTATGGTAAGAAAACCGTCACTAATTTGGAGGTCCCATGTGGACGCTTGACTTTGAAACAGAAGCAATCGTGGGAAACACCACGAAGTATCCGCCGAAGCCCGTTGGTTTGGCCTTTCGTGATTACACAGGCTTCACTGGATACTTCACAGAATGGCGAGATATAGAGTTCTTGCTCAACAAAGTGTGGAATACTGAACCTCTGCTCTTCCACAATGCAAAGTTCGACGTCGCAGTGGCGATGCATTGGTTCAAGCTTCCATATCCTAAGAATCCACTCAACGTCCATGATACGCAATTCCTGATCTTTTTGCACGACCCTCATGCTCCAAGCCTCAGCTTGAAGCCCTCAGCGGAGCGCATACTCGGTCTGCCCCCGGAGGAGCAAGACGTAGTGCGCGATTGGGTGCTGCGTAATGTTGCCGGAGCTACGAAGAAAGATTGGGGTGCGCACATCTGCAAGGCGCCAGTTGAAATCGTAGCCCCCTACGCCATTGGCGACGTAGTTCGCACCTTCAAACTCTTTGAGTTCCTTCATCCGCTTATAGTGTCTAAGGGAATGGAGGCTGCATATCAACGTGAGCAACGCCTCATGCCTATCCTCATGCAGGCAGAGCGGAGAGGTATCAGGGTGGATGTCTCGGGGTTAGATGCTGAGTGCGCCTCTATGGCCTCTGCTCTGCGCCAGACTGACCAATTCCTCTTCGAAGTCCTCGGCTCTACATTCAATCCAGATAGCCCTGCAGAATTGGCTAATGCGTTGGATAACGCAAAGGTCATTTCCAAGTGGGTGCTTACCCCCAAAGGTGCCCGGAGCACCGCCAAGGACGCGCTCCGGGTTAGTGTGACCAGCCCCGAAGTGCTTAAGCTCCTACTATACCGGGGCGGCTTGGACACTTGTCTCAACACGTTTGGACTGCCGTGGTTAGGTCAGGCTGCGGGAAGCGAAGGAAGAGTCCACCCAAACTGGAATCAAGTGCGGCAGGAGGGGCATGGAGCAGCATTCAAGGGGACACGCACAGGCCGTCTCAGTTGCGACCATCCCAACCTCACGAACCCACCCAACGAATTCATACCTGAGGCTCCACTCGGCCTGCCTCCCATTCCCAAGATGCGACGCTTTCTGCTCCCTGAGGAAGGTCATGTGTGGGTGAAGCGTGACTTCTCAAGTCAAGAGATACGCATACTCGCGCACTATGAGGATGGCGATTTAATGAAGGCATATCAGGTAGACGCAAAACTTGATCCGCACAAGATGGCTCAAGACCTAATAACTAAGATCTTGGGTGTAGAGCTTCCACGTAAGGACGTCAAGATTACTGCCTTCAGCACTATCTATGGGGCGGGAGTTAGTGGTTTAGCTTCACAACTTGAGTGTGACCACGCGAAAGCTAAAACTATCCGCGAAGCCTACATGGAGGCCATCCCGGGGATACGTATCCTCGGAAATCAACTTCGCAATCGCGGGCGTAATGGGCTCCCCCTCCGGACGTGGGGAGGCAGGCTCTATCTTCCCGAGCCTCCGCGCCTCATCAACAACGTCATGCGGAGCTTTGAATACAAACTCCTCAACTACCTTATTCAGGGCAGCGCAGCCGACCAGACAAAGCAAACAATCATTGATTGGGATGCGGGAGCGGACAATAGCTGCCTGTTCCTTGCCGCGCTACACGATGAAATTAACATCAGCGCTCCGGGCTACATGGCTGTGGAGGCCATGCGCTACCTCAAAACCGTAATGAACCATCCCCGCTTCGATGTCCCTATGCTCAGCGAGGGCTTTATCGGAGACAACTTTGGAGAGCTTCATGCCGTGGAGTCTTAGCCAGTATAACCTCTATCGTAAGTGTCCTGCTGCTTACGACTTCCGACACAATAAGAAAATCCCAGACCCGGCAGGGCCTGCCGCGCAGCGCGGAACTAATGTCCATGCTCAGCTAGAATACTACCTAGCCACCGGAGAGTGGAGTGGTGGTATCCGCCAATACACGAAGGACAAGGCGGAGCAGATGCGCAAGGAGAAGTATCTCCCGGAGTTGAAGCTTGCCCTTAACGATAAGTGGGAGGTCGTAGATTGGAAAGACCCAAACGCATGGGTTCGTGGGGTTATAGATGCGATCAAAATCGGGCCGACGACCTACATGGCGGAGTGGAAAACTGGTAAAGTCTACGATGATCATGTGTCGCAGCGTAGACTCTACCTCTGTATGATACTCTCCGCGTATGACGATATAGAGCATGGCGTCATAGAGACCATATACGCAGATCAAGATCATGCGCAGAGCACGGAGCTTGCACGTGAGAAGTTAGTCCATGAGCAGCAATACTGGCTAGAGAATGTGAGCCCTATGCTCCGTGATACCTTCTTCAGTCCACGCGCTGGCGGTCATTGTAATTGGTGCGCTTACTCCAAGCGGAAGGGCGGGCCATGTCTAGTAGCCTAGAGAAGAAAACTGAGCAAGATGTCATTGATTGGTGGGTGAAGCATGGAGGAATGCACTGCAAGCTCAACCTCCTAGGGCGCAGAGGCTGGCCTGACCGCCTCTTCCTACCCTACGGTGGAAAGCCAGTTTTTATAGAGTTCAAACGGGTAAATGAAAGATCAAGGAAATTACAGGATCATATACATGGACAACTCCGTAAACGAGGCTATGAAGTCCACGTTTGCGATTCCTTCGGAGTCGCAACGTCCATTCTGGCCCGCACGTAACTACCAGAAGGATGCAGTTAAGCTGCTGATTTCTTTAGGGTGCGGTGGTCTTCTACTAGACCCCGGTCTGGGGAAGACCGCCATAGCTCTATTCGCCTTCCTTATCCTTAAGAATAAGGGAATCAATAAACGCCTGCTAGTGATCACACCCCTCAGAGCTATGGCCGCGACTTGGCCTTCGGAGCTCAAGAAGTGGAAGGAGTTCGAAGGGCTGCGCTTCGCCATTATTCACGGCCCAGAGAAGGAGGCCATGCTAGATGTGGATGCAGATATCTTCCTTATTAACCCAGACGCTGTGTCGTGGCTGCATGAGCAGGGGCGGTGGAAGCGGCTTAAGGCGGATATACTCTGCGTGGACGAGAGCACAAAGTTCAAGAACTCCAGCACTAAGCGATTCAAGGCTCTTAGATTCATGCTCCCCACCTTCATGCGCAGGTGGATCCTCACGGGCACCCCCACGCCTAATGGCCTGCTTGACCTCTTTGGACAGATATACATCTTAGATCTGGGAAATGCGCTAGGACGCTTCATCACGCATTACCGCCAGACTTACTTCTACCCTACTGGATATGGCGGCTACGAGTGGAGGCCAAAGCTAGACTCTGCCGAGCGCATCGCTGCTGCCATCAACCCGATAGTCCTCCGCCTCAAGGCTGAGGATTGGATCGACATGCCGGAGCTCATTTATCATGACATTCAAGTGGAGCTTCCTCCCGCTGCTCGCAAGATATACCGCGAAGTGGAGCTGGCCTTCATTACTCAAATCCAAGATGAAACTATCGTGGCAGCTAATGCCGCTGTCGCCGGAGGAAAGTGCCGCCAGATTGCAAATGGCGCTATCTATAGCGAGATTTCTGGAGCAGGAACTGGAAGGCGGGAGCACCACGATATCCATGACGCCAAGCTCGACGCTCTTAACGACCTACTCGAAGAATTGCAAGGACAGCCTCTGCTTATCTTATACGAATTTAACCACGACCGAGACCGAATCCAGAAAGCCATTCCCGGGATGCCAGATCTAGGAAGCGTATCCCTGAAAAAGAGCGTGGAGCTAATAGACGCGTTCAACAAGGGGCTACTCCCGGGGCTGCTCGGACATCCTGCCGGAATGGGTCACGGCCTCAATATGCAGGACATCTGCTTCCGCGTCGCCTTCTTTGGGCTCACATGGAACTTTGAGCATTACGATCAAGCTATGCGCCGCGTCTGGCGGCAAGGGCAGAAATCAAGCCATGTCATAATTTATCGCTTTGTGGCTAAAGACACACTTGACGAAGTGGTAATACAGACTCTAAGCTCTAAAGATAAGACCCAAAGTGGGTTCGTAGACCGACTGCGCACGTTCAAGCGAAACTAGTTGCAGAGGCTACGGCTCTATGCTATACTCATTTTGCAGTGTGGAATTTTGATCTCTCAACCTATAAAGGAGAACTTTGTGAGCGACACGCAGGAAGTGAAGGCGAAGGGCAAGAGGGCGAAACACGCAGCCGAGGGAAATGGGGCGGAAGCGGCAAAGGACAAGGCGCCGCGCGATCGCACTAGCAAGAACTTCAACAAGGAAGCCACCATCACGTTGCTGGTGGAAAAGAACCCGAAGCGCGAAAACAGCAAGTCGCATGCTCGCTTTGAGGCCTACCGCAGTTCGTCCACCGTGGGCGACTTCATCACTCTCGGCGGCACCTACGGCGATCTGTCGTGGGATTCGGCGCGGGGCTTCATCTCCATCTCGGGCTACACCCCGAAGATGGTGGAGAAGAAGGCCAAAGCCGAAAAAGCCGTCAAGGGCCAGACCGAAGGCGAAGCGGCTGCGGCGTAGTCCAGAAGTAAGTTCTCAAATCGGCCACCTAAGGGTGGCCGATTTCACCTTTGGAGTTACTCATGCTCATTGCTATCCCTAGCAAAGCTCGGTCTACCCGGCAAGTCACGCTTTCTAACCTCCCGAAGTCCATTCGGGACAATGTTCATCTCGTAGTGGATGCCAAAGAAGGGCACAGCTACGACCTTTGCGATCAACCTACCATCCTTTGCGCCCCCGGCATCGGTCATGCTCGGCAAGCTGCTGTGGACTACTGCGTAAAGATGGGGGAAAACAAGCTCTTCATGCTTGACGATGATCTCACCTTCGCGCTTCGCAGAACTGATAAGCCAGAGTTGTTCACGACACCTACAGATTTTGATATTGTGAACTGCTTTGAGGAAGTCCAGAACTTACTCGACGACTCTCACCACGTCGCCATCGCGCCACGCGAGGGTGGAAATCGCCGAACCGATAACTTCGTCTACAACAATCGGGCTCTACGAGCCCTAGCATACCGCGTTGACACGCTCCAGAAGGAAGGCATAAGGTTCGACGACGCAGAGTTAATGGAGGACTTTACTGTCCAGCTCCGCCTCTTACTTAAGGGATACCCCCACTGCTCCATCAACTGGATGGTGCAGAATCAAGGAGGCTCGAACACTACGGGCGGTTGCTCAACCTACCGCACAATGGAGTCGCAAGCGAAAGCTGCTCACGCCTTGAAGGAACGCTTTCCGGACTTCGTAACTCTTACGCAGAAAAAGACCAAGACAGCGTGGGGCGGGCAAGAGCGCACTGACGTCATTATTCAATGGAAGAAAGCCTACGAATGGGGGAGCGCACATGCAGGAAAGAGTTGAGCTTCTAGCGCACTGGATTCGCGAGCGTAGAGCCATACACCTGCGACGTCTAAATGGAGACGTTCCACCGTGGACTGCTGACCCTATACTACGCGACTACCGCTTCTGCAACGTGGAGCGGGAGCACGATGCAGTAACGATGTGGATATCCGAGAACTGGCGCGAACCTCTACACGCGCACCCAAACCTCACAGCAGCGATGGTGATGGCCCGCCTGCTGAATAATCCCACAACCCTCGCCGCCATTGGAACTCCGTTTGCGTGGGACGATGATAGGATACGCACCTTAATCAAGTGGCGTAGAGCGGACGGCAAGAAAATTCTCAACCCTGCCTACCTTGTCACGACCTGCGGCGTGTCCATGGACAAGGTGGATTACATTGTGGATATAGCCTCCACGGTTCAGCACTCCAAGATCGCGCCACTAGAGGGGGAGCAGCTGAGTTCCTTCCATCTTCGCCTTATGGGGTTCAAAGGTCTGGGTAATTTCCTCGCCGGTCAGGTAATCGCAGACCTTAAAAATACCACAGATAACCCCCTCCAAAAGGCCGCTGACTACTGGAGTTGGGCGGCTGTTGGCCCCGGTAGCATAAAGGGGCTGCGAGCGGTCCTAGGCCGTCCTGACGTGTCTGAGAGGCACTTTTTACCCCTTGCTACAAAGCTGTATGCGGACACACAGGAAATTTACGGAGAACCTCTCAATCTTCACATGCAGGACTTCCAGAACTGCCTGTGTGAGTTCTCTAAATACTGGCGAGCGCACTCCGGAGAGGGAGTTCCGAAGCAGAGATACTATGCCAGTCGGTAAAATCGTTAAGCGATTCAAGTATCCGGATGGCAGACTCACTGCTATGATCTGCATTGACGAATGTTGGAAGGTCGAGGTATTCTCCAGTGATGAAGCTGTGGAGGAGTTCGCCAAACAGAATGACCTAACTGTAGAGGAGATGAGGCGAGATGAAGATTCAGGGGCGTAACGTCAACACTACCTTCACTGAGGCCCTATGGGCTATGAAGGTGGAGAATAAAATAGAAGGGTCAAGGGCGGGCAGAGTCCGGACTGCGCAGGAGCCGGTCCTCATAACTCATGACAAGCCGAGAGAGCGAGTTCTCTTTTGTGAAGAGAGGATGGAGAACCCGATATTCCACTTCATGGAGTGCTTGTGGATGATGGCAGGGCGGCAAGACTCTAAGTGGCTGGAGCAATTCAACCCGCGCATGGCAGAGTTTGCGGAGAAAGATGGAATACTGCATGGAGCCTACGGTTGGAGATGGCGGCACCACTTCGGTATAGATCAGATAAAGGAAGTGGTGAGGATGCTTCTTGCCGAGCGCACAACGCGCCGTGCAGTCATACAAATGTGGAATCCGCTTGACGACCTCAACATAGAGAAGAAAGACCTACCCTGCAATACGCACATCTACTTCCGCTCCTATGGTAAGAAGTTGGACATGACCGTGTGCAACAGGTCGAACGACCTAGTATGGGGAGCTCTTGGGTCTAACGTGGTGCATTTCTCCTTCCTCCACGAACTCATAGCCCACGCCTCGGGAATGTTCACAGGAGCCATGCATCAGTTCACGAACAACCTACATATCTACGAGCGCCACTGGCACTTCTTGGATATCCCACCTGCTTGTGAGCAGTATGAAGATCTGGGTGTGCAGCCCTATCCAATCGTCAAAGGGTCACTCTCTAGCTGGCTCCGAGAGTGTGGGGAGTTTGTAGATGGTAAGGCCGCTGGCTTCACTGAGCCGTTCTTCAGCGAAGTAGCCATACCGATGTTTAGTGGGGAGCTTCACAAGATCAAGGCTACAGATTGGAGGTTAGCATGTGAGAGGTATAAAGAGCGTAAAAAGCGGGCACCTACCCCCTAGGCACTACCCCGGTGACACGTCACAGCGCGTCCTGACCAACTCTTAAAGGTGATTTATGGCTCAAAAAGCTAACAAGCGGCAAATAGGCGGGAATCACTACCAAAAACCCATCCAGCACTGGGACTTCGTGATTCAAAACAACATGCCCTACATGGAGGCCCAGATCTTCAAATACCTCGTTCGCTGGCGCGAAAAGGGCGGGGTAAAGGATCTGCAAAAGGCACAGCACTTCCTGGAGAAGCTCATTGAAGTCAATAAGAGTTTTACACCTCCGGCCTAGTTGTGGTAAGCTACACCATGCCTGCACAGGCTCGTAAGATGGCTACGCTGTCCTAGACTCGCCGAGGGGCGGGGTGCCATCTCCCCTCACTAACTTGGAGTTACGAATGAAGCCCATGCTCGCAGCTACGGTGACGGATGTGGAAGCCCTGCGCTATCCACTTCTTGCCAGCCCTAAACTGGATGGTGTCCGCGCTCTTGTGATTAATGGCGTTGTGATGTCTCGCAGTATGAAGCCCATACCGAACAACTACGTGCAGACTTGCTATCGGAAGCTTGAGGGCTTCGATGGTGAACTCATAGTGGGTTCCCCAACTGCCAAGGACGTTTACCGCCAGACTGTTTCGGGCGTAATGTCGGAGGGTGGGGTCCCCAGTGTAAGTTTCAAAGTGTTTGACCAACAAGTCCCTGATCTTTGCTTTGACACACGACTGCATTGCGTCGATCGGCACTTCAGATGGCCGCATCAACTGGTTGAGTCTCCCACTAAACTCGCAGCCTACGAAGGTTTAGTCTTGCAGCGGGGATACGAGGGCGTAATACTGCGCGATCCCAGCGCTCCATACAAACAAGGGCGCTCCACTCTGCGTGAACAAGGGATGCTCAAGTTGAAGCGTTTCATGGATGACGAGGCTGTAGTGGTCGGCTTCGAAGAACTCATGCACAATGCGAACCCCGCCATCATCAACGAGCTAGGTCACACCGCGCACTCCAGTCACAAGGCGAACATGGTCGGGCGTGGCACCCTCGGTGCTCTAGTGGTGACGTGGCAAGGTAAAGAGTTCCGCATTGGCACTGGATTTACTGATGCTGAGCGCCAAGATATTTGGAACAACTTTACGAAATATAAGCTCCTCAAGACCGTGAAATTCAAATACCTCGCCGTGGGCATGAAAGACTTGCCCCGGCACCCTGTTTTTCTTGGATGGAGAGACGCACGTGACACCTGATCAGCGCAATGTAATAAATTATCAACTTGGTATGCTCCAAAGGCTAGGGCTGCGGGCATCTTCTCCGCCCGCAGAGAGCAAGGAGACAAGAGCCAAAGCCTACGCCCTAGAAGTTAGGCTTCGGAAGCCGCAGATGCAGGTCAAGAGGATTACGTGAAACTCCTGCTGATCCTTCTGATCACCATCGCTCCCGCCTCTGCCGCTGTCATCACAAACCCGCAGGGCTGCATCGAGTATGCGGTGTGGATGGAGCGAACCTATTTTACGTGGTGCCCGCCGATACATGCACGGTATTGAGCGTGGTTCTGATTAACACTTTACCGGAGTGAGATATGTACGACCCATCTACAGTT
>Ga0137461_1000225_pt1 | contig 13008 bp, 12 predicted proteins | sample EasRivERMGT746_2_FD_104650 | JGI IMG/M metagenome (GOLD analysis project Ga0137461, IMG submission 104650) | Soil microbial communities from meander-bound floodplain in the East River, Colorado, USA - East River MetaG ERMGT746_2 | ecosystem: Environmental > Terrestrial > Soil > Floodplain ... | reverse complement strand
TTGACGTTGGCACTGTCCGCCATGGCAAGGATCGTCGTACCGGCGTTGCTATCGTTTGCCAATGGCGCTTCATCGGCCCAAGTGGAACTCGTGAACGCCATCAAAGCAACCGTCAGTCCGCCAACCAACGATGCTAAACGCCATCCGCAAGGGTTAAAAACTCTTTTCATCGCTGTCTCCTTCTTTAGTATGCTTTTCACTTATATGAACTCGTAATGCCGGTCAAGCTTTTGTTTCGATAAAGTCGATAATAGTGCTTACTTTTCGCTCTTGTGAAATTATTCTTCAGAGCTAAAACCGTGCCATTGTCGTGCCGTCTGAATTACTGCCGAAAGACGGTCAATCAAAGGAGCTTGCGCGGCGGCGCGCGTTTGGCGGTCCCGTCGTTTAGACAGCGACAGGTGACAAAAAGTTGTACGACTGTCAACTTGATGCCGGTTTTGGCGCGCAACCGGATTGGGGTGAAAATCAAGGTTTGCAGGCTAGGGGCGGATCGGCTATTTTTGGGGCGTGGCTAACGGTGAGAAAATACCCAACATAGTCTTGGGGGTCAGCGGCGGGATCGCTTGCTACAAAGCGGTGGAACTCGTTCGCCTACTGGTCAAGGCGGGTCTCCGTGTGCAAGTGATTATGACGCGCGGCGCGATGGAATTTGTCACGCCGCTGACATTTCAAACCCTTTCCGGTAATCCCGTCGCCAGCGAAACTTTCAACCTCACCCAAGAGTCCGAGATCGGCCATATCAATTTGGCCGACAGCGCCGATCTGTTCGTGATCGCGCCGGCGACCGCTAACATCATCGGCAAGATCGCCAACGGCATCGCCGACGACTTATTGACCACGGTCGTCATGGCGACCCAGGCGCCCGTGCTGATCGCGCCGGCGATGAACATTCACATGTACGACAATCCGGTCCTGCAAGAAAATCTGCGCAAGTTGCGCCGCTTCGGTTATCACCTGTTGGAACCGGTGGAAGGATTTCTCGCTTGCGGCTATGAAGGCAAGGGGCGCTTGCCCGATCCGGAGCAGATCGCCGAGGAGATTCAGCGGCTATTACAAAAGCCAGACCTTGTCGGCGAGCGATTCTTGATCACTGCGGGACCCAACCGTGAACCGCTCGATCCGGTGCGCTACATTTCCAATCGCTCGTCGGGAAAGATGGGTTATGCTTTGGCGCGCGCGGCGTTGCGCCGCGGCGCCGAGGTCGCGCTTGTCAGCGGTCCGACGGCGCTTGAGCCGCCGGCGGGGGCGCGCACGATCGCCGTCAGCACCGCGGCCGAAATGCGCGATGCGGTGTTAAAAGAGTTTGCCGCTTGCAGCGCGGTGATCATGGCGGCGGCGGTCTCCGATTACCGTCCGTTATTGCGCGCTGAGAAAAAAATCAAGCGCGGCAAGGGTTCCATTGAAATCACGCTTGAGCCCAATCCCGACATTCTCAAAGAGCTCGGCCAGATAAAAGACGGCAAGATCTTGGTCGGCTTTGCCGCCGAGACCGAAGAGCTGAGCGCCAACGCAGCGAAAAAGCTGCGCGAAAAAAATCTCGACATGATAATCGCCAACAACGTCACACAAGAAGGCAGCGGTTTTGACGGCGACACCAACATCGCCACGATTCTCGATCGCAGCGGCGCGGCCAAAGCGTTGCCGCTGATGAGTAAAGACGATCTCGCCGAGCGCATCTTCGATCATTATCTCGCGTTCAAGAACCAACGCTGAGATGGGCACTGCGAACCCGCCCAAGCCCGCCAAGTATTTCGTTGCGTTTCTCACTGCCGATTGTGAATTGATTGCCGAGCTGCGGCGCGATCTTGTGGCGTTGCTTGGGGATATCGATGGCGCGAGCGAAGTGGTTGCTTGGCGCGCTTCGAAATTTTATCAAGCGGAAATGGGCGCGGAGTTGCAGCGCGGCTTTCTTTCCTTCGCGCCATTGCGTTCACCTGCCGAGCTCACCGCGATCAAGCTCGCCACGCAAGCAATTGAGGACCGCCATCGGCGCCAAGATTCCGGCGGCCGGCGGGTCAATCTCGATCCCGGCTATCTGGATCTTTACAAAGTCGTGCTCGCCTCGACCAAGAACGCCAGCCAGCGCATCTATCTCGACGGCGGCATTTATGCCGAAGTGACGTTGGCGTATCGCGCTGGCGGCTTTCACGGTTTGCCCAATACCTATGCGGATTATTTGTGGCCCGAGACGCTGGCTTTCTTGACTCGGCTGCGCGCGAGTTATCTCGAACAACTGCGGCAAATTAACTGATTGCGATTACGGGTAGCCGAGAGGGCAGACATGTAGCGGCGAAAAATATTTCGCCCGTACCGCCCCTACGTTGACGCGTGGTTGAAGCCAAATTGAACCACCAATTGTGATTGCTTCCTATCGCCGCCGGGTGTTACGATCATTTCGTGAAAGGATAGCGGCAATGGCGGACAACAGCGACGCGGCAGAATTAAATTTAATCGCGACTTCGCTCAAGCGTCATCTCGAACGGCGCCAGCGCGCCGGCATTCGCTTCTTGCCGAAGAGCGAACCATTGCGCGAGACCTTCGCGACGAGTAAAAAAGCCGAGAGCGCGATGGCTGGCGCGGTGGATGATTTGTTCGCCGATAATTCGCAAGCGTTGCAGGCGCAGACCCTCGAAGAATTGCGCGCCGCCATCGGCGACTGCCAACGCTGTAAGCTCTGCTCAGGACGAACCAACATTGTTTTCGGCGTCGGTAATGCCAACGCCAAATTGATGTTTGTCGGCGAGGGTCCGGGCCGGGACGAGGATCTCAAAGGCGAGCCGTTCGTCGGGCGCGCGGGGCAACTGCTCACCGACATCATCACCAAAGGCATGGGGCTCAAAAGAGAAGACGTCTATATTTGCAACGTGGTCAAATGCCGCCCGCCGGAAAACCGCAATCCCGAGCCGGACGAAGTGGCGGCCTGCGAACCGTTTCTAAAAAAACAGATCGACTTGGTGCGCCCCGCGGTCATCGTCGGCCTGGGCAAATTCGCCGTGCAGACGTTACTGCAAAGCACGGTGACGATCAGTAAATTGCGCGGCAATTGGCACAGCTATCATGGCATCAAGCTGATGCCGACGTTTCATCCGGCGTATCTGCTGCGCAATCCAGCGGACAAGAAGTTGGTTTGGGAAGACATCAAGCAAGTCATGAAAGAGCTGCAAGATGAAAACGCTTAGAATCTTCTGCCTCATTTCGCTTCTCGCCGGCGGTCTTGGCGCCCTGGCGCAATCCAAGGACCCGGCCTCGCCGCATGTCGATCTGATCGCCATCGACGGCAGCATCAATCCGGCGGTGGACGATTTCATCCGCGAAGCGATCGTGCGGGCGAAGTCCGAGGGCGCGGCGGCGCTGATCATTCAAATGGACACGCCGGGCGGCTTGCTCAATTCCACCCGAACCATCGTCAAGGAAATGCTCGGCGCCCAGGTGCCGGTGATGATTTGGGTCGGGCCGAGCGGCGCCGGCGCGGGTTCCGCCGGCGTCTTTATCACCATGGCGGCGCATATCGCGGCGATGGCGCCGGGCACCAACATCGGCGCGGCTCATCCGGTGGCCGGCGGCGGCCAGGAAATCAAAGGCGTGATGGCCGAGAAGATCGAAAACTTCACCGCGTCGTTCGGCGAAAGCATCGCGCAGAAACGCGGCCGCAACGCCGAGTGGGCGATCCAAGCGGTGCGAAAGAGCGTGGCGATCACCGAGACCGAAGCGCTCAAGAAAAACGTCATCGACATCATCGCCAAGGACATCGACGATCTGCTCAAACAGGCGGACGGCCGGAGCGTCGATCTCGACGGCCATGCGCATACGCTGGCGCTCAAAGATGCTCGCGTGGTGCGCCATGAGATGAGCCTCAAGCAAAAGGTGCTCAACATCATCGCCGATCCCAACATCGCTTATCTTTTGATGATGGCGGGGATTCTCGGTTTGTACATGGAGTTCGCCCATCCCGGCGTGATTGTTCCCGGCGTGGCCGGGTCGATTTGTCTGTTGCTGGCGTTTGCGTCGTTGCAGATCTTGCCGATCAATTACAGCGGTCTCGCCTTGGTCCTGCTCGGCGTCGCGCTCTTGGTGGGGGAAGCGTTTGTGCCGAGTTTCGGCGTGTTAGGTGTCGGCGGTATGATTGCGCTCGCGCTCGGATCGTTGTTGCTCTTCGATACACCTACGTCTGATTTCGGCGTCGACCGCGCGATCGTTTTCACCGCGGTCGGTACCCTTGGCAGCTTCGTGCTGGCGGTGAGCTACTTAGTCTTTCGCTCCCAGCATGCCAAGCCGACGCTCGGTATGGCGTCTCTGGTCGGGGAAATCGGCGAGGTGCGTCAAGCCTTGGCGCCCAGAGGAAAAATATTCGTGCACGGCGAGACCTGGACGGCGGAGGCGCAGGTTACGATCGACGCCGGCGAGAAAGTGCGCGTGATCGGTTTCGAAAGCATGTGTTTAAAAGTAACCCGTACAACTGACGGCGAGAGAAATAGTTAGGAGGTAAGCGCTATGTTTGGCTTCAGTGCAACTGCGACGTTTTTCGTGATCGTCATCGCTCTGATCATTAGCGGCATCAAGATTCTCAAAGAATATGAACGAGCGGTGGTGTTTCGGCTTGGACGCATGGTCGGCGCGCGCGGGCCGGGCATGGTCTATATCATTCCCGCCGTCGAAAAAATGGTCAAGATGGACATGCGCACGGTGACCATGGACATCCCGCCCCAGGATGTGATCACCCGCGATAACGTGTCGGTGAAGGTGAACGCGGTGCTCTATTTTCGCGTCCTCGATCCGAACAAAGCGGTCCTCGAGGTCGAGAACTATTTGTTCGCCACTTCGCAACTCGCCCAGGTAACGCTGCGCAGCGTGTGCGGCCAGGGCGAGCTCGACGAGCTGTTGTCCGAGCGCGAAAAGATCAATACCCGCATTCAAGATATCTTGGATAAGCAGACCGATCCCTGGGGGATCAAAGTCGTGCTGGTGGAGTTGAAGCATATCGACCTGCCCCAGGAGATGCAGCGGGCGATGGCGAAGCAGGCCGAAGCCGAGCGCGAACGGCGCGCCAAAGTGATTCACGCCGACGGCGAATTCCAAGCTTCACAAAAGCTCGCCGATGCCGCCGCGGTCATGGCGGTGCAACCGATAGCGTTGCAGCTTCGTTATCTGCAGAGTCTGGTCGAAATCGCCTCGGAGAAAAACTCCACGACGATTTTCCCCATACCGATCGATCTGCTGACGCCGTTCTTGAAAAAGGACACTTAATCTTAGAGGTTCTTTCGGGTTTAGTGTGAAAGAGTATTCACCACGAAGTGTGTCATGAGCTTACGCTCGTCCGCTGAAGATGAAAATGGAGGCTCTGTAGGATGCGGTGAGTCTGCGAACCGCATCGAGCGAATGCGCGCCACAACCGATGCGGTTCCCGTTGGTCACCGCATCCTACAAACTTAATCTTAGATTTGCACACAGCCACGCCGCAATTCGCATTCGCGGATAATTGGAAACGGGTAGGGGCGCAGCATGCTGCGCCCCTACGGTGTTTCAATCGATCATGGACCTCAAGGAATTCGATTACGAACTACCCGAGTCGTTGATCGCGGCTTTTCCCAGCCGCGAGCGCGAAGGCTCGCGCTTGCTGGTGATTCGGCGCGCCACGGGAGAAATTATTCACAGTGTCTTTTCGGACTTGGGTAGCTTCCTCGATGCCGGCGATCTGCTCGTGCTCAACGATACCAAAGTTTTTCCGGCGCGGCTCTGCGGCGCCAAGGAAAGCAGTGGCAAAGTCGAAGTGCTTTTACTCGAGCGCTTTGCCGAAGCCGGGCGCAGCCTGTGGCTTGCGTTAGTCGACGCCGCGAAAAAACCGCGGGTCGGCAGCCGGTTGTTGTTCGGCGCGCGCATGAGCGCTCAAGTCATCGGCGATCTAGGCCGCGGCCGATTCGGTCTTGAGTTCGCCCACGACGGCGAGTTTAGCGAGCAGTTGGAAACTCTCGGTGAACCGCCGCTGCCGCCCTATGTGCGGCGCACGCGCGAGGCCGAAGCACTCGACCGCGAGCGCTATCAAACGGTTTACGCGGCGTATCCGGGCGCCATCGCGGCGCCGACGGCGGGCTTTCACTTTACGGAGGCATTGTTCGCCAAATTATCGGCCAAGGGAATTGAGCGCGCGATGTTGACGCTGCACGTCGGGCCGGGTACGTTTCAGCCGGTGCGCGAGAGTGAAATTGAAAATCACCGCATGGAAGGCGAGCGCTACGCGCTCGATGCGCCGACCGCGGCAAAAATTGCTTCGACGAAAGCGGCCGCCGGTCGCATCGTCGCCGTCGGTTCGACGAGCACGCGCACACTGGAATGGATCGCATCGCAAAAAGGCAAGGTGAAGGCCGATGAAGGCATCGCGCGACTCTACCTCCGGCCCGGCGATCGCTTTAACGTGATCGACGCGCTGATCACGAATTTTCATCTGCCCGGCTCGACGCCGCTGATTCTGGTCGCCGCCTTCGCCGGCTTAGATTTGATTCGGCGCGCGTATCGGGAAGCGATCGAGCGGCAATATCGGTTTTATAGTTATGGCGATGCGATGCTGATACTTTGAAATTTTAGATTTTTCCTTCTGAAGCGATCGTGGGTCGTGAGAAGTGAAGAGTGAAAAGTTATGGAGAAAAAATGAATAGAAGAACCGCCATCCGGCAACTGGCAACTCTTATTTTGTCGACCGCTTCTCTCGCCGAGGCGCAGCAGGCCGGGAAAATCTTCCGCATCGGTTTCCTGGATGGAGGCACTGCCGCCGGTACCGCGAACCTTGTGAAGGCGTTCCTGCAAGAGCTGAGTAAACTTGGATGGATTGACGGAAAGAATTTCACCATCGAGTACCGATTCTCGGAGGGAAAGCCTGAGCGCCGACCTCAGCTTGCGGCGGACTTGGTCCGTCTTAAGGTCGATCTGATCGTGACCACAGGGACGGCAGCGGCGTTGGATGCGAAGAAAGCGACTGGTACCATCCCAATCCTGATGGTGAACCCTGGGGATCCGGTGGGTGACGGTTTGGTTGCCAGTCTGGCGCGGCCGGGAGGCAATGTCACCGGTTTCTCGAGTTTGTCAAATGAACTAAACACGAAACGGCTCGAGATACTCAAGGACGCGGTCCCACAGCTCGCTCGAGTTGGACTTCTGCGGGCGTCGGCGGCCAGCTCCCAAATGAAATATCTCACGCCTGCGGCTGCGTACCTGAAGCTAAAATTGGAAGAGATAGACACTCAACTCGACGCCAAAGGTTTAGAGCGTGCCTTTCAAACCGCAAAGCAGAAACAGGTGGGCGCGATTATGACGGTTACCACTGGTTCCATTTTCGCGGAAAGAAAGCGGATCGTCGAGCTTGCCAACAAATACCGCTTGCCGGCTATTTACTTCTCGAAGGAGTTTGTCGATGAGGGCGGTCTCATGTTCTACGGGGCGGACTACGAGGACCTGTACCGCAAGGCGGCTCACTATGTAGACAGAATTCTCAAAGGAAAGATGCCTGCTGATCTCCCCGTACAGCAGGCGACGAAGTTTGAATTCATCATTAACCTCAAGGCGGCAAAGCAGATTGGTATTACACTTCCGTACGAACTGCTGGCGCGGGCGAATAAAGTGATCAAATAAGGAAGGCTCCGCCTGAGGCGGATCAGCCTCTGGCTGAAACAGGCAGTGGTAGGGGCGGACCGGCGCCTGCCCCGAGCCGAGTCGAAGTTCGGAAGGCCGACACGCAGGTCGGCCCCTACACGCGTCCGACAATTGAAAATCGAATTAGGAGGTGGACCTTCGCATTTCACACCATAGGAAGGCCGCTGTCGTCTCTGGCAAGCAGTTAACAAATGCCGTAGAGTTCCTTCAACGGCAGTAGGGTTATGCAAGCGCATGTCGAAGTACCATAGTTGAAAGTTTGCGCCGCGCGCGTAAACACTTCTTCAAAGGAGCGCGGGTTTTCTAACCCGCGGCAATACGCGGACAAGAATGTCCGCGCTCCCTTAAACTCTGAACTTCGTGCGCTTCGTGTCCCTTCGACTGCGCGGGGAGGCAGCCCTCATTTTCGACCATCTGGCTGGGCAAAATGTAGAGGGAGCCAGCGTATTCTGGATTCGGCGACTGGCTGCGATGGGCGGGGAGCAGGAGGCAGTGGAGCACTGGCAAACCAAACGCGATAAAACCCGACGCGGGATAGTGGAGGTGATCAGCGATGATTCGAAATGATCAAGAGCTTGAGGCGGCGAAAGAACGCATCAGGTATTTTCAGCAACAGGTGGAAAAACTCCGCCAAGTCGAAACCAATCCGCAGAACTATCGGTTATCGGCAGGCGGGTTTCTCGCCGAAATCGATCGCATGAATCTTGAGTTGAGAGAGTATCTTTCACTGCATCCGAGTGAGATCAAAGAACAGGCTGCCTGATCGCGTCGGTTGAGTTGGGGCATGAAGCCCGACAAATCGCGTCATGCCACCGTCGCTTTCAGGCCGCCCGCTGCACCTCGTGGCTGCTTATGATGAGGCGGGGAACGAAATCGTCGTTGTGACCGTTTATCACCCTGACCCAGACCGGTGGGAGGGCAATTGAAGGAGAAAGTAATGAAGTGCAACATTTGCCATGGCGAAGAAGTTTCCCCGGCAGATGTCTTTGAGGAAATTGCTGTGGGTTCAAATATTGTACGGGCTCCCCTGACGGTAATGCTGTGCCGGGGCTGCGGCGAGCGCTACTATACGCGAGCAAATATGCGCCATCTGGAAGGTGTTCGAGACGACATCGCTAACCAGCGAGCGCAACTCGACGAAGTGGGCAAGGTCCTACAGTTCAGGTAAACTCCTCGCGATAGTCGCTGACCGCCCCGTGAACTGACCGCCGATTTTGTCCGTCAAGGATTTTGCGTCACCATTCCGCAGACTGTGCTAATCAAGGCTAACAAAGTAATCGAGTAATTTTCGATTGGGAGAGACGAGCATGGACAAAAGACATTGGATGCGATGGCGGGTTTCTTCTTCCGAAAATCCAAAATCGAAAATTGGTTGATGGCTAGTCACTTCACTGTTCTCAAGAAAGATTCCAACTCGAAAGCTCGCCTCGGCCGCCTGGTCACTTCCCATGGGGCGGTGGAAACGCCGTGCTTCATGCCGGTGGGAACTCAGGGGACGGTGAAGGCGGTGTTGCCGCGGGATTTGCGCGAGCTTGGTTGCCAGATATTGCTCGGCAATACCTATCATCTTTATCTTCGTCCGGGACATGAGCCGATTCGCCGGCTCGGCGGATTGCACCGCTTCATGGCGTGGGACGGGCCGATCTTGACCGACAGCGGCGGCTATCAGGTTTTTAGTTTGGCGGCGATGCGCAAGATTTCCGAAGAGGGCGCGCGCTTTCAATCGCATTTGGACGGTTCTTCTCACCTGCTGACGCCGGAAAAAGCGGTGCAGATTCAAGAAGCCTTGGGCAGCGACATCGCGATGATCTTGGACGAGTGCATTGCGCACGACGCGGCGCGGGATTATGTTCAAGCATCAACCGAACGGACGATTCGCTGGGCCGAGCGCAGCATCGAGGCGCGCAGCAAAGCCGATCAAATGTTGTTCGGCATCATTCAGGGCGGCCTGTTTGAAGATTTGCGTCGCGACTGCGTTGACGAGATGACGCGCATGGACTTCGAGGGCTTCGCCGTCGGCGGCCTGGCGGTCGGTGAGAGCGAGGAACAGCTCAACGCCGTGAGCGCTTTCACAGTGCAGTTGTTACCCGAAGACAAGCCGCGTTATCTGATGGGCGTGGGGCGGCCGCAGGATATTCTCAACGGTGTGCGCGCCGGCTACGACATGTTCGACTGCGTGATCCCGACGCGCAACGCGCGCAACGGCACGCTGTTCACCTGGCAGGGCAAGGTCAATATCAAACGCGCCGAATACGCCGAGGACAGCCGGCCGTTGGATGAATCGTGCGGCTGCTACACTTGCCGCAACTTCTCTCGCGCCTATCTGCGCCACTTGTATCGCGCCGGGGAGTTTCTCTCCGCCGAGCTTAATAGCTTGCACAATCTTTACTTTTATCATCGGCTCATGGATAAGTGTCGGGAAGCGATCCGCGACGGCCGGCCGGAACTCTGGCCACGATGGCTCGAAGCGGAAGCGACGACGTGAGTTAAATATTTTGCACTTCGGGGTTTCCTGTGAAGGAGTATTCACCACAGAGGCACAGAGTTCGCAGAGTTCGGAGTATTTTTAATCAAAAACTCTTTACTCCGCGCCCTCCGCGCCTCTGCGGTGAGCCACACTGAAGCCTGAAGAACTTTCAGGAGGATTCATGTTCGACATAGCTTACGCTCAAGGCGCGCCGGGAGCCGGCGGCCCCGGTCCGATGATGACGATTTTTCCGTTCATTCTGATTTTCGTCATCATGTATTTCATGGTGATTCGGCCGCAGCAGAAAAAAGCCAAAGAGCATCAGGAGCTGCTTAAAAAACTTAAAAAGAACGACGAGGTGATGACCTCCGGCGGAATTTACGGTAAGGTGGTCGACTTGAAGGATGCCGTGGTGACGATCGAAGTCGCTGCCAACGTGCGCATCCGAGTTGCCCGCGCGCAAATCGGCGCTGTCATCGGCGCCGAAAAAGCACCGGTAAAAGAGGGAAAGGAATAGCAGCATGCGGCAGTCCGTTGTTACACGGCTCGTCTTGTTCGGTCTGGCGACTTTGATCGCGGTGATTTACCTGTTGCCGAACTTCGTCGGTTCGCTGCCCGATTGGTGGAGCAGCGTGTTGCCGTCGGATAAGATTCACCTGGGGCTCGACTTGCAAGGGGGCAGCCATTTGGTGCTCGAAGTGAAAGTCGATAAGGCGGTGGAGAATCACGTCGAGCGGGTGCGCGGCGAACTGGCCAATGCGCTGCGCGAAAAAAGCGTCGCCGGCGTGACCGTGGAGCGCGTGGCGGCGCAGCTTCACGTGAAGGTTGCCGCCGCCAGCGTCGAGCGGGTCCGCGGTATCTTGAAAAGCGATTACGCCAATTTGGTCGACGCCAAGAGCGCGCAGGCCGACGGCAGCGCGGAGATTCTCCTGACACTTAGCAAAGAGGAACTGCGCTCGGTGCGCGATTACGCCATCGACCAGTCGCTGGAAACCATTCGCAATCGTATCGACCAGTTCGGCGTCAGTGAGCCGATTATCCAGCGCCAGGGGCAGACCAATATTCTCATTCAGCTCCCCGGCATCCAGGATCCTGAGCGCGCCAAGGAGATTATCGGCAAAACCGCGCTGTTGGAGTTCAAGCTCGTCGACGACAACGCCAATGCCGTCGAAGCGGCGAAAAGCGGCGCACCGCCGGGCCGCGAAGTGCTCTACGGCCACGTCGGCAAAGGCGAAGGGGCGGGCGCCGATAAAGTTCCTTATGTATTGGAACCGCGCGCCTTGATGACCGGCGAATATATTCAGGACGCGCGGGTGCGTCCGGCGGAACAATTGTCGGGGGCGTCGGTTGAGCTCATTTTGAATAGCGCCGGCGGCCGGCTCTTTGAGCAAATTACTTCGGCCAACGTGAAGCGCCGTCTCGCCATCGTGCTCGACAACCGGGTTTATTCCGCGCCGGTGATTCAGGAACGGATCGGCGGCGGTAGGGCATCAATCACCGGCAACTTCGATATCAAAGAAGCGCGCGATCTGTCGATCGTGTTGCGCGCCGGCGCGCTGCCGGCGCCGGTCGAAATCGCCGAAGAGCGCACCGTCGGTCCGTCGCTCGGCCAAGACTCGATCAATCAGGGCGTGAAATCGTTTATCGTCGGCGCCGCCTTCGTGGTTCTGTTCATGATCTCTTACTATAAAGGCGCCGGCCTGGTCGCCGTAGTGGCGCTGGTGTTTAACGTATTTTTCATGATCGCATTGTTGGCCGGCTTTCAGGCTGTTCTCACCTTGCCAGGTATCGCCGGCATCGTGCTGACGGTCGGCATGGCGGTCGACGCCAACGTTCTCATTAACGAACGCATCCGCGAAGAGCTCAGAATGGGAAGGGCGGTGCGTTCGGCCATCGAGGCGGGCTATCAGAATGCTCTGCCGGCGATTTTGGATTCCAACATCACGACGTTTCTGTCCGGCGTCATCCTGTTTCAATTCGGCACCGGACCGATCAAAGGTTTCGCCGTGACGCTTTGCATCGGCATCCTCACCACGGTCATTACGGCGGTTTATCTCACCAGAATTTATTATGACAACCGCATGGGCGCGCGTAAGCTCGAGCGCATCAGCATCTAGGGAAGGCCAATGGAACTGATCAAACCCGGAACCAAGATACCGTTTACAAAATATCGCAAGATGGCGGTAAGCCTCTCCACCGTGGTCAACGTCATCGTTCTCGCGTTCCTACTGATTAAGGGGCCGAGTCTGGGCGTGGACTTCGCCGGTGGCACGATGGTGCAATTGAAATTCAACCAGAAGACGACGATTCCGGATATTCGCCAGGCGCTCGAAAGCGTTCAACTCGGTAGCAGTGTGATTCAGGACTTCGGTCAAGCGAGCTTGAACGAATACCTGGTACGAGTCGAAAAAGTCGGCACCGAAATAGGTGCCCTGGGAGATCAAATCAAGAAGGCGCTCACAAATAAGTTTGGCGCCGATAAATTCGAGATTCGCCGGATAGAGTTCGTCGGGCCGAAAATCGGCGAAGACTTGCGCTGGCGCGGTACGGTTTCGGTCATCGCCTCGACGATCATGATGGGCGTGTACATCTGGATTCGTTTCGCTTCGGCGTTCGGCGCGCGGTTCGGTTTGCACTTTGGGCTCGGCGCGGTGGTCGCCCTGTGTCACGACGTGTTAGTCACCGTCGGCGCCTTGATGCTGGCCAACTACGAATTCGATCTCACGGTCATCGCCGCGCTGCTGACCATCGTCGGCTTTTCGGTCAACGACACCGTGGTGATCTGCGATCGTATTCGCGAGAACCTGCGCAAGATCAAACGTGAGACCCTGGAGAATATTATCAACACCAGCATCAACGAAACCTTGAGCCGGACGATTCTTACCACGGGTTCGGCT
>Ga0137461_1000224_pt1 | contig 13041 bp, 27 predicted proteins | sample EasRivERMGT746_2_FD_104650 | JGI IMG/M metagenome (GOLD analysis project Ga0137461, IMG submission 104650) | Soil microbial communities from meander-bound floodplain in the East River, Colorado, USA - East River MetaG ERMGT746_2 | ecosystem: Environmental > Terrestrial > Soil > Floodplain ... | reverse complement strand
TTCTTTTTAGTTTTACCCTTAACCTCCTGAAAATCCTTGTGTAAAATTTTTCCATAAGGAGTTCTACCATATTTATTAATAAAATCATAGTTTTTAATTACAATACCTTCCCTATATGGAGCACCAAAACCAGAAGGCTTATCTAGAAACATCATTAAATCTTCTATGTTACAGTTTTCCACAACACCATCACAAGGAACTACTATTGGGTAATTAAATAAGGTTTGAAGATCATTCCAGATTGGATCGTTGGGATAGAAAAACTTTCCTGTATCATCCATAATATCAAAACAATAAAACTTAGTCATAAATTCAGCAGGATACGGAACAGTATGCTTTACAAGCCATTCACCATAAAGGGTTACATTACGATACTTAAAGAAAAATTGATTAAGGAGTGAAATGTTTTCCTTAATCCAAGGATAAAATCCTCTAAAAGAATCTCCAGATAAAAGATTTTCTCCTACGCCAAGAACACGATTGCGACTACCATAAGCAACTTCAAAATCTAACAAGAAAATTTGAGAATTGGCACCATCAATCTTTTCGAAGATATGGCTTTTCCCTTCAAGAAGACCTCTACACTCTTCTTTTTCAATGCGTTCTACTTTTTCATAACTGTTAAAGGTGCTCATTATTATTCCTTAAAATCCTGAAATTCATCGTCAATGGATTTAGGTTTATCCATTTTATCTAATTCATTAGTAACTCCTAAGATAACCAAATCTTTTTCAAGCTGTTCTAGTTCCCCACCTAAAATTACTATTTCACTTCTAACAAAGTCTATACGCCTTTTTGTCATAGCTATTCGTAAATCATCTTCTGAAGTGATTGATTGATACAGGTGAGCAATAACAGTCTTAAACTTCGCATACAAACTTATTTCTTGCATAACTCCTCCTTAGGTTAAATGCTTGGTGCGACTGACAGGGATCGAACCTGCATGGCTGTTAACCACTAGCTTCTAAGGCTAGCGTGTCTCCCAATTCCACCACAATCGCATCTTTTTTAATATCCAAATAAAGACAAAGGAACACACTTACATGGAATAATTACATTACCAAGAAACATTTTTTGTCCAGTAGCTTGATTAATAGAGAACCCGTCTTGAATTTTTTTTCTTCTTCCAGTTCCATTGCACTTATTGCAGCTTACTCTAGAAAAAGCCCTATAAAGCTCTTCAACACCAACAAAAGATGTTTGAATTACAGGGTTGTTTCTTCTAAAGCTACCTGTTTTCTTCGATGCAACTTTTGATCCCCTCATATATGCTCCTTTATTAGAAGAAACTACCAACTATCATACCTAAACCGAATCCGATAACTCCAGCTACTAGGAGATAGAGCCAACTATAGGAGCCATCGGAACTTGAAAAGGCTCAGTATAATTGTAAGCAGGTGATCTTGGAGACTGTACCCCATTTAATTCAGCGGTAAGTTGCCAAGCATTTGTAACTCCGGGTACTACTTCAATAGGAAATGTTGTCACTCCCGGAAGAGTAAGATAAACTTCCTGATTGTCCTTCCAGATATGTACTATGATTTTAGCTTTTTCGGCTGCATCAATAGCAGAATTATCTGTATAGGTTGATGGTAATGTCCAAGAAATCGTTCTCTGCATCTTTAAGCCCTCCTATGAGCCATTAATGAAATCTTCTAGGGTTATCCACGGTCCACCACGATATTTTCCAAGACCCTCAATAAACTTTTTTGAATTAAGCCAATCAACATATTCATAGCCACAAAATACACACTTAGTTGGTCCCGGAAAATCCTTTTCAAACGTTTTGTAACACTGTTGACACTGAAATTTTAGCTTAATTTTGTTCATGTGCTCCCGGTCAGATTCGAACTGACACTGTACAGTTTTTGAAACTGCTGACTCTGCCGTTGGCCTACGAGAGCAAAAAAGCCGGTTTTTTAACAGTAGCGATCTGTTCACGGAAAACCGGCAAACCTCAAGCCCGAATCAACGGGTACATACGGATTCACCGTATGCGGATAAAGATGATGGTTTATTCATGATAACGGGTGAAAAGCCATCGAAAAACCCCGGATTAACTAGGCATCACCCTAGCAGCAGCGTTTTTTGAAATGTGGTGGCTGCTCAACCACATGCGTCCTTGGAAGGATTCGAACCCTCATTGACGGTTTAGAAGACCATCTACCATAATCCGAATGGCAAGGACAAACTGTACTATAAGTACAGTATACTACTCTTCTGGTTTATTGTCAAGAGTAGAATTTTCTACCAAACTTCTTAATTTTTCTATAAATTCAGCGTGTTCTCTCTTGGTAGGAAAACTAACTGCAAACTTTTCCCCAAAACAATTATCGAAAACATCAATCCCATCATAAACTGTAGCAACAATGTTAGATAAGATATCAACCTCTATTGCAGAAAACCTCATTGCTCCCAATTTATAATCAAGAAACGCTCCCCATGATAAAGGGAACAGTTTACTCACAATTTCATGACCAATTACATTAGCATAAGAACGAATCTCCAATTGAGCATGTGCGTCCATTCTAAGTGCCAAAAAATGAAAAAGATTATGAAGATCAATCTTCCAATAAGCCTCAGTATAAGTAGATAGAGGAAGATCTTTTCTTGCCTGTTCTCTTGCTACACCAACCTCTAAACGATTTGCATAAATAGAGTCTGCCATCGCTTGAAGTTCTCGTTCACCAATAGACAGTGCAGCACCTTCAAACTCATTAAAAAAAGCACCACTTCCTTGTTTGTTATCAGTTGCTTGCTTTCTCCATTCGGCAGGGCAGGTTTCTTGTTTATCATCAATAGCAACAGAATACCTAGTAGAATATTCATTTACATTTGCTGTTCTATGACGAATCCACTGTCTCCAAGTATCCATAGGAACTTTTACATGCAATTTTACCTCACACATTTCAAACGGTGAAGTATGATTATGTCTCATTAAATATCTAATTAAAGCGTTATCTTCACTGACCTTTTTGGTCCCTGCACCATAAGAAACTCTAGCCGCTTGAACAATGGCATCATCTGATCCCATAAAATCTACTAATTTTACAAACCCTTTATCCAATACTTGAAACTCTTTGCCAACTATGTCTAATGCCATTTTTTCTTGATCTCCTCTGCAGTGGTTTTATCGTCCAATACATCTTCTGAATCTTGAGCAAACCAATTCTGTTGATTGTTGTCTAACCATCTATTCTCAACATCTTTTATACTAATTTCATTTTGAAATATTGCGGGATCTATGGCTTGAGCAATATGAGCAGCTACTTGCTTAAAATAATTAATTAAAGCTTTAGAATTATTTACAATAGAATGTGCATACACAAATAATTGTTTTGTAGCCCAAGCAGCATCAGCAGAAGACCCAAAACAGAATCCATAAAGTTGATTTGCTTTAGCATCCCCTGCAAAAATTGCAATACCCTGAACCACTCTAGTTATTTTTCCCGTTTCATCTTCACTATTTATGGTAATGGTTTGTAATTCTTCATCTATAATTAATTCGATCTTTCTTTTTGCCAATTAGTTTGCTCTCCTTCTGGAGCTTGAAATGAGTCCTTAGCAGGAATCGAACCCGCATCCTTTCGTTCGTAGCGAAATACTCTCTCCGTTGAGCTATAAGGACAATTTAAGTTTTTTACCTGCTTGTCTATGACAATTTGGACAAGCCCACTCTAAGTTTTCTACTCTTGCATCTCTTTTATTTCCATTTTTATGATGTAAATCTTTTATTAAAGGTTCTTCGTTCCAAATATCATGATTACATTTGTCAAGTTCAATATTGTGTAGAACTATAAGCCTTCTTAAAGTTCCGTTAGATTCTACCTGTGTATTTTCTGTAAAAATTTCTTCCTTAGATAAAAATTCAAATCCTCCAAGTCTATTTTTATTCCAAGGCACATTCCCTTTAAGTTTTTCACTAACTCTTCTGTTTATAAGCTGTCTTTGTTTTACTGTTGGGAATGCTCTTGCACATCCAACATTACAAAATCTTCCGGTTGCATATTGACCATTATGTTCCTTACTACAATATTCACACTTCATCAAGTTCTCCTAAATAGTAGTTGTTATACTACTAAATTAGAAGAAAATTCGAACCTTTTAGTAAATAAAAAGCAGGTTCAAACTATGAGATCTATAAGGGAATCGAACCCTTTTCTCAAGTTTTGCAGACTTGCGTATGCTCCAATCTACCAATAGATCTATGCAAAACTACTTTATTAAATCCTCACCAGATTTCCACATTGGTTCAGAGGGTGCAACCTTGGAAATATCTTCATCTCCAACATTATGACCAGAAGGGGCAACAGGCACCCGTTGATTGGCATTTATAACAGCCTCCTGATGATTCTTTATCATACTCTGAATTTTTGCTATCTTTTCCGCTTCCATTTCAAACTCCTTGTTAAAATATATTAATTACTTAAGACCGTCAATAAGAGCCTTAAGATCAGCTATAAGCTTGTCTGCTGCAACCTTGGCATCTCCAGTAAGAACTGCGGAAGAAGCCTCAAAAACAGCCAACTTTGTCTTATACTGAGCAATAACGCTTTCACCAACTTTTCTGGCGTTTGGGCTATTTCTATAAAGCAAGTAACCACCAACAAATCCACCAGCACCAGAGACTAGAGCAACACCAGCAAGCAATACTAGATCAACCATAATAAATTCTCCTCTACGATTTTGTAAAAACTGTTTTTAGAAAGTTAACAACCCCAACAATCTGTGTTTGAAACTTAGCATAAAAAACCATTCCAGCTACAAAACAAGCAATATCAATTAACAGTCCGATCATTTACTCCCCCTTCATCAAGCCCGAATCCAACTAACTTAGAATTACATCCATAAGGTGTATCGCTAGATGCAACTGCAGGATCTGCTATTTCTTCATTATACTTACAAGTCTTACTACAACCCAAACAACCACCTAATCGAACTAGTTTAGCCTTAGTTTTAATCATGCTATCCTCCTTTGTTTTATAATGGAGCCGCTGAGAGGAATCGAACCCCCATGAACTGATTACAGGTCAGTCGTAATAGCCATTATACGACAGCGGCATATACTTATAAATTAGCGAATTATCGCTTAGAAATTGCTTTTATAATGACAATAAACAAGATAATTATAGCAATTCCTAAAAGAATCTTCTCCATTTACTCTCCTTTATGCGATAAGTAGAGGATTCGAACCTCTGTGGGCATTACCCCTCACTGTTTTCGAAACAGGACCAATTAGCCTGACTCTGGCAACTTATCATGCGGAAGTGGTAGGATTCGAACCTACGCAGGATTTTACCCCCTAATTGATTAGCAATCAATCCTCTTTAGCCACTTGAGTACACTTCCATACTATCACACCGTACATAAATTGTCAATCATAATTATGCGGTAGGTAGAGGGTTCGAACCTCTGTAACCCCTTTCAGGGTCTACGTTGCCTTTCCAAGACAGTCTCTTACCAGACTAGAGTAACCTACCGTTTAATCTCCTCGACCTTGTTGTTATAATCAACGCATACATCTAAACAAGTTCTGGAACAAATTGAATCTTTTTGAGTGTTATGATTATTATACCATTCCAATCTATCTTGTCTAAAATTACCAAACGTTTTACCAATTGCTTTACCATTCTGCCTCATATAAATAATACATGGGAAATGATAATCCCCAAGAACCGCCATATCATCTAAAACAAGAGGACATTTGTGAGAATCTGATTCCCTTATTCCTCTTACGTTTCTTCCTTTTCTAAAATTATTAATACGATACTTTAAGATTGGATGTTTTTCTAAAATCTCATCTTCAACATCAAGCTGTTTAATTTCTTCACTGTTCCATTGTGCTGCAGAAATAATACGGATATCTGCAACTCCTAAACTAGAAGCAAGCCTTATAATATTTTTTGCTTCTAATAAGTTATGCTTGGTTAAAACAACTCCAACTGTAACATAAGTAAGCTTAGAAAGCTCTTTAATATTGCTAAGAATTTTTTCATAAGAACTATTTGTTCCTGCCATCTTATCAGCAGTAGAAGCACAACATGCATCAAGAGAGATAGAAAAATCATTTACTCCTAATTCATATAATTCCTCATACTTCTCAAAAGATGCAGATCCATTGGTAGAGATAGCTATTCTTTCTACTCCTGCCCATTTTGTATAATTAACCAAATAGCTTAAAGGTTCCCAAAGAGTAGGCTCTCCACCAGAAAAACGAATGTTTTTAAGTCCATCACCTACCCATAAATTAACAATTTCTATAGCCTGAGGAAGAGAGATCTCCTTAAAATATTCTGGCGATAACTTCATACAATATGGACACTTAAAATTACACCTATCAGTAAGAATTAGCTCACATCTCCAAAGAGGAGAGTGGGAACTTACATTTTTGGCCCTTGAATCTTCTAATGTATAAAACCCGATATCTTCTAGTTTCATGCGATTGATTTCCCCTTTATTTTGCCGTTTTTTCTCTGAACAAATCTTTGAAACTCCTTAAAAGACTTTCCTGTTGCCCATTTAGCAATAGGAGGAGCTTCTATAATTATTCCATTTTTAACTATTATACCATAGCATGCATAGTTTACATCTATCCAATATAATGTTTCCATGCGGAAGGTGACGGATTCGAACCCTCAAACCACCTTGTTCAGATGGTCCCTAGTTTTCAAGACTAGTTCCCGCGCCAATGGGGTCAGACCTTCCATAAAGGCTTGCCGCATAGCGCAAGCCCATCCTTTTCGCCTCTGATCTTTGGGCGATAGGTTATAATACACTAAATCTTAATGGTCATAAGATATGTCCAAGCACCAGCTACTTTCAACACCCAAATAATTGCTCCAACAATTGCTACAATATTTATCAGCTTCTTAAAATCTGGCGGCATATCAATGTACTTATTAAAACCCCAAACTGCCAAACCAAGAAGTGCCAGAACCAACAGTATCATAACTATAGGCATAAATCTCACCCCTTCCTACTTCAATAAGGTTTATGCCTTTTTTTTATGCTGGCACACTAGGATTCGAACCTAGATTGAACGGTTCAGAGCCGTTTATCCTTCCGTTGAACGATGTGCCAAAATGGTTGATCCGGGAGGATTCGAACCTCCGTTCCAAGGGTCAAAGCCTTGTGTCCTACCGTTGAACGACAGATCAATAAATTAATACTGATATCCCTTCCCTTGCGTAATTGAAGGATCAGAAATTTTTTCCTCAAAATATTCAGGATAAAATTCTCTGACAACCCAAAGAACTAAAGATTCTTTCCCGTTATATATCAAAACTTGAGCAATACTAAAGCTATGGTCCTTTACAGCAGCCCCAAAATACCTTCCTGTAGGAATATGGGCTATCTTATATCCACTACCAAATTTTTCGCACCAATCTGCGCTTTCCTTAGAAAATGCATCCTTCAGTAATGCTGTGGCTTCTGCCGTATTCCCATTAACAAGCTCAATGCTCCCGGCAACAAGTTCTCCAACTTTTTCTCTAGAAGTACAGCCTATAACTTCATCTTTTGATTCTTCTGCAAGACCAATAGTTGCAAAAACAAGTATAAAAAGTACCACTAAGAAGATTTTAGCATATTGTTTCATTTCAGACTCCCGTTTTTCTACTCTATACAACTAAATTATAGCAAAAAGGAGTCATTTTGTCAAGCTTAATTATTTTTAATCTGAGTTTGTTAAAATAGAACCAGCTACAATATTGGCATTTATACCATTTCCTATAACATGATCCCCTAATATAGCCACTTTAATACCATTAATAAACGTTAAAATAGAGCTTGCTTGAACAAATCCCATATGTCCACAACTAGCCTGTCCACTAGCCCCATCAATTGCTACAAGCATTTCTACGTCATTTACGAAGTCCTGAGGGGTATTCTGAATGACACCAGTAATAGCAACTGGATTTAGATGATTTGAACAAAGTCCAGTAAATCTGTCACCTATTCTGGCTATTTGTATCGGCATTATAAAATATTACCAGAAATATCAGTCCAACCCATAAAATCCATTAATTCTTGACCTCCATGAGCAAGCATCCATTCCTGAGGTTTATTAATCATAGTCAAAGGACCACCAGCAGTAAGATAGTTCAAGATAGTTCTCCCATCTCTAAACCTTCCTTTGTTTTGAGTAGTCCAATTGCTAAAATTCAAAAACTCTCTCATTCTGTCTATAATTCCAAAACGTGGATCTGTAGAAACAGAGCCGCTCGTATATCTATCAAACCTATCATCATCTAAACAAACAGGACTATTATCTGAAACAGAACTATAAGTATTACCACTACTATTTGTTCCTATTAGATATGCTGTAGTATTACTGTATCTTGCAGTATAAGTCGGATAATTATTAGTAAAAGCATTTTTCATTGCAGTTGCTTCTCCGACTCCAATTCCATTATCTATTTCTTGAACTGCTCCAGTTCCACCACCAATATCTGCTAACACAAACCAAGGAGTAGAAGTTGTTCCATTTCCGGGCCAAGAATATCTCCACCCAACAGAAAACCCTCTCATATCATCATCAGTTATCAAAGAACCACCAGAAACAATAGGAATCATCATTCCTTGAACTGCAGGTAAATTTGAAGAAACGGGAAACTGCATACAATGTTGGTAAAGTACATATAAACTTAAAAATCCAAAACTAGTTTGCCATTTACACCTTAGATTATATAAACTTAAATTATTCTGATTTGTTTTATAAGTAGTTTCTGCAGTAGTAATATTGTCTAAAAACACATTAAGTTGAACTTTCATTGCCACTTTATTAGAAAAAGCAGTTAAGTCAATTTGAGATTCCCAATAGGTTTTTATTAAAGATTTATAGGTAGCCGTATAATCTGCAGCATATGGCATAGTTAATTATCCTTCTGGTGGTGGATCTGGAAGAGGCATCCAGTGTGTTGCAGCAATACTGTGTGGAGTATAAGCAAGATAGAAAACACTGTTAACGCGATATCCGACAACCCATACTTTCCCCGTATAGATTAGTACATCTTGAAAATCGTCTGGAAGCTTGTCTTTTATGTTTATTGGTTTCATATCGCTCTCTATGTGGCTTACCTCAGTATCGGTCTGAGCACAGCAAAGTTATGAGCCTCGCCTGAACACTTGTTCGTAAGCCATTGGTAGCGGGTACTAGAGTTGAACTAGCTATTCTTGGTTATGAGCCAAGTATCTGCACCACCGCCGATTCACCCGCTATATATCGTAACTGTTTTCTAAAACAACCTCTTCTTTTTCTTCAAACACTATTGAAGTTTCTCTTCCATCATCCCATACACGCCTAAAGTATTTAAGATCTCCACCTGCTCTCCAATAAGCATTCCCACCATCAACAAAAACAGTTTTACATGAACACCACACAAAATCATGGCGATACTTAGACTCTATAATGTCAAGACACTTTAGGCACTTGGCTCTGTTCCGCATCGCTTTTTTCCTTGTTTTTTCTTTGTTCATTGTTAATGTGTTTGAAGAGAACATGAAAACAAACCAAAGAAGAAACTATGGCACAAATGCTCATAACAAAACCAGCCATCTCCAAAAGTTCATAAGTAATGTAATCCATATGTGCTCCCTACCATCTCTTAATTTTAGCTCCATCCAACATTTTATTAACAATATTATCATTTGCTCTAACTAAAGGAATGCTAAACAAATTAATAAAACTTAATCCAAGATGACAATCATTACAGTTTCTATCTATAGATTCTATTGATTTAACATGCATTCTTTGCCAATCTACATCGTGTTTCATCTCTTTTGAAAGCATATAAAAGGCAAATCCAGCTATAATACACCCCAAAAGAAGACCGAACACACCAAATTTCATCACACTCCATGTAGTATGTTCTTTGGGATCTTTTGGATCAACATTATTCATTGTATCCTCCCCAATGCAAGTTTTAATCTTCCTTGGTAGTCCTGTTGTCTTTCTTTATTAAAAGAATGATAGCTTGCCAGCTTATCATATCCCATTCTCTTGTTCTCATTAATAATCTTACAAGCCACTTCCACATTTTTATATACATTTAATAAATCATTGGGATTATCGGTAAACTTTTTACCCCACCATTGCCAGTTGACCTGCATCAAACCATAATCTCCAGAACTATTAATCATGTTAGGTCTATGGGTGGACTCAACAAATGATATCGCAACCAGATGTTTATAAGGAATTGCATAAAACTTCCCATTGCTTACTATAGCAAGAGCAATTTTCTTTCTTGTAACATCTGGCACGTTTGAAGAAGTTTTATCGATCATCTTCTCTACGGCAAGCACTTCTGGATGATTCTCTGGTAAAACATTTGAATAATTTACATTTTCATATTTGAAAAATAATACAGTACAAATCAAAATTGTTATTACAGCTAGAACGGTGTATAATTTCTGCATCGTTCACCCCTTTGTGTGGTTTTTGTAAATCCCTCCCTTCTATTGTTTTATACTACTATAGCAAGGCACATTTGTCAAGCTAAAAATGAGCGGGTAGAGGGAATCGAACCCTCTTCATCAGCTTGGAAGGCTGAGGTAATAGCCAGTATACGACACCCGCATTATTACAGATATGTCTTTTTAGCTCCAAGTATTACATGATGCCTTATTATATCATCAACCTGTTCATTATATCTAGTATTTAGATACCAACCATCCAAATAAACAAACTCAATGGTTTTCGAATCTATCCCGCGCAATTGATTATCATCATATATAACAACATAATCTTTTGGCCCCAATTCGTTTTCTACGGCAAACTTTTCTACACAGGCTCTATTCGCAGCAAGGAGAAATTTTCTTTTTTTCATGTTTAATATCCCACTTTACAGTATAGTATGTACCCAAAAAGGCACCTAAAGCAGCAGGAGCAAGCAAATAAGTATCTTTAACAATTTCAATGAACGAATAAGCACTTACAGAATAAACCAAGGCAGATAAAACCCCTGCTCTAAAAGCTTTTCCAGATGCTAGGGATCTAATATAAAGAGTCCAAATTATATCTACAATTAACAAAGCAACAAAAACAGCTACATAAACAACTAGGTCTGACATGCCATCCTCTTTTCATCTTCCTCTAGGGTAGATATAATACCATTATTTCCTCTATAAAACAATGAAAACTTTAGATCTGAAGCCATACAAAAAGTGTCATATAACTGCATTGCTACATCTTCTGGTTTAGCAAGAGTGATTGTACCAGCCCTAGTTTTTGGTCTTACAAATCTTCCTGAAGTTAACATCTTAAAAAACATTATATCACACAAAGTACTTTCAAGCCAAGGACACCAATTAGAATATCCTGCAACCCATTTCAAGGAAGGAATACCATGAAGAAGTAATTCAGCAGTTTTCCTATTTACAAAATCGCAAGCTCCAAAATATAAACCATCAAAAGAAGATGCAGAAATCAATATATTCCTCAGCTTCACTCTTCCAATATCATGTAAGGCTCTTATTTTATCCTTTTCACCATGAACAGCAAAGTATCCAATTTTTAATCTTCCTTCTGCTCCTGTATCTAACTTATAATTTAATGCAGACTTAAGGCTTTCAGAACCACTAAATACATAATATGAAAACAACCCATCATGTCCTAAAAATTCAATTTCTCTTTTTAACTGTTGAAAAAATGGTTTTACTGATTCTTCATGGGTTTGATCCCATTGAGATTCATATAGTTTTATAATGTATTTTTGCCCATCTCTGTTTTTCATAGCTCCCTACAGGAATTGAACCTGTCTTTTCTCCTTACCAAAGAGATGTAATATCCACTATACGAAGAGAGCCTACACACTAACCCATTAACTCTAAATATTTTCCAAGTTTAATTCTAGCAATTTCTTCTGTGTTGAATGGACCATAACTGGTAGTGAAAGTTTCATCATAGAAATACCACTTCCCGTTTTTTTCATACACCTGATCTACTGCTTTATCCATGAATTCCCCCTTTTAGTTCCATATTTGCCGATCCCCCACTTTGGGGTTTATTGAATTCTTCGTATGCTGATACTGCCAGAAAAAGATTTTATCAACAACTTTAGCAATAAACTCTACACCCGCTGATTCTCCACGATACTTTCCTAACCTGCTAGAAATTGTCTCCCTCCCATCACCACCAAAAATGGCGTTGACAAAGATATCCAACCCTTTCAGTAAATTTGCAAATCCATTTCCAACATTAGACCAATATAGAAAGAACTTATCTCTAAAAATAACCCATCTCATATATATCTCCTTGAGCCTACTAATGGAGTTGAGCCAATATCTTCTGCTTACGGGGCAGATGTTCTCACGGTTGAACTAAGTAGGCATGTGCTCCCGGTGAGATTCGAACTCACACTGAACAGATTTTAAGTCTGCTGACTCTGCCGTTGGCCTACGAGAGCATTAATGATAGAACCTTGCATATCGAAGTGCTTTTTGAACTTGACTTTTAAGAAAATTTCTTAGCTTCCTTCTTTTAAGCTGTCTATTTGAAACTTTTTTTACAGGCTCAAATACAAACTCATTTTCAATATCATCAACGTCTGCCAATAACTCATCTTTTTTAATTCTTTTGTGATCCGGTTGTAAAATACCATATTCTTTGTAACCATCAGACCAAAAATACATTGGCTTTATTTTATTCTCTGACTTCTGCAAATTTACCTCGTATTAATCTCATATTTATGCTTTACCATATCTCTGCACAAATTCAAGAAAATGTGTCCAAACAAAATGAAAGCCAAAAGACCACATTTCATCTTCAGCGTCTTTATTGCTCCATCCGCTTTTAATTCTATAACATGCAACCACCATTCCCGTTCTATCTCTTCCTTGAGCACAATGAACATAAATAGGGCATAAAGATTCATCAAATAAAACGTTCATAGTCTCCTGTATCTTATGTTCGTCAACATTCTTAAAAAAATCTATTGGAGAATATTTTTCTTTCATCCCCAACAATTCAATTACTTCCTGTTCACGATCACGCTCTAAATTAAGAATAGTTTTAATGCCTAAATCTTTAAGTGTTTTATAACC
>Ga0137461_1000223_pt1 | contig 13048 bp, 15 predicted proteins | sample EasRivERMGT746_2_FD_104650 | JGI IMG/M metagenome (GOLD analysis project Ga0137461, IMG submission 104650) | Soil microbial communities from meander-bound floodplain in the East River, Colorado, USA - East River MetaG ERMGT746_2 | ecosystem: Environmental > Terrestrial > Soil > Floodplain ... | reverse complement strand
GCAGTGCAGAATATAAAATCGCAGCAGCGTGTGCGGGCCGATCTCGCCGCCGCCGAATAGGAAAGCGCGGGCATCGTAAATCGGATTGGCGCCGACGAAGTCGGCGAACGGACCTTCGTAACCCAACAGCGGCGTGGCACGGGCCATATTGGAACCGACGGTCACCGCCCAGATCGCCAACTGATCCCACGGCAAGAGATAGCCGGTGAAGCTCAATAATAAGGTCAGCACCAGCAAGAGCACACCGACGATCCAGTTAAATTCCCGCGGCGGCTTGTACGAACCGGTGAGAAAAACCCGAAACATGTGGAGCCAAACGAACACGACCATCGCATGGGCCGCCCAGCGGTGCATGTTGCGCATGAGCATGCCGAAGGGCATGTCGAATTCGAGATACTTCATGTCCGCGTAGGCATATTCCGCCACCGGCCGGTAGTAAAACATCAGGTAGATGCCCGTGATGGTGGTAATCAGAAACATCAGAAAAGTCAGACCGCCCATGCACCAGGTGAAACGCATGCGCACGGCGTGGCGCCGCACCTTGGCCGGATGGAGGTGCAGGAATACGTTGGCCGTGACCATCATCACCCGGTTGCGCGGCGTGTCGTCGTAACCGTGGCGAAAAATCGATTTCCAAACGTGGCTTTCAACGATATCGTTTTTGATCTTTTCAAGCAGGCTCATGATTTTTTCCGTTAGGCCTTGAGAATACTCTCTGGATACTGTTCATCCGGGTTTGCTCCAGCTGTCCCTCTGAAGATTTTGTTTTTGTCGACCACCAGCTGGCCGTCATCGCCGACGGTGAGCTTGAAGCGGTCCAACGGGCGCGGCGCCGGCCCTTCGAAATTGAGCCCCGACTTAAAAAAGCCACTGCCGTGACAGGGACATTTGAATTTGTTCTCGGCGGCGAGCCAGCGCGGCGTGCAGCCCAGGTGCGTGCACTTGGCGAAGATCGCATAGACGCCGGTTTCTTCGCGCACGATCCACACGCGCTGATCCTGCTTGTACTTCTCGCTCACTTCGCCCACCGCGTAATCGGAGGGCAAGCCGGCTTTAAACGTTGCCGGCGGTTGAAACAGCACCCGGGGAAAGGCCGAGCGCAAAAACCCCAGCAGACTCATGCCGCCGAAAATGCCAAAACCGCCCCAACCGAGACGGGTAAAAAAATCTCGACGCGACCAGATACCGCTTTTCTTCTTTTCCGCTTCTGCCATACCTTGTCTATCCTTTAAGCCAGATAATCAGCGCTCCCCAGATCGCAAATCCGATCCCAGCGAGCATGAGCAACAGCCCGACCGGTCCGAAGACAAACGACAAACCCGCGCCCAAAAAAAATAACAGGACGCCGGTCCCCAATGGATTGAACGGCGCCGGTGCCGATCCGCTCTGAGATTCGCTCGGCTCAACCTTGTGGATAAACTCCTCGCGGATGAGTGCAAACGCTAGCTCCTTCAGATCCTCGCGCCGCTCGCGGTCGGCGCCTTGAATCAGACGGCCAAGCTCTTGAGCTAACCTTTCAATCTCTTGTTCACGCGCTTCAGGCGCTGGATTGGCAGGATCGGATGTCACGTCAGATTAGACTCGTTGATTATTATAGAAATGAAATTTTGTCAACCAATTCGCCGTCAAAACCGTCTCATCGGCCGAGCAAAACCAGCGCAGTGGCGGCCATCGCTTTACCCTGGCCGAGCCAACCGAGCCGTTCGGTCGTCGTCGCTTTGATACTAATTTGCTCGACCTTAACTTTACACAGCGCGGCGACGCTCTGGCGCATGGTCAAATAATGCGGCGCCAGCTTGGGCGCCTGCGCGACTAAAGTAATGTCGGCATTGACAAGCTTGAAGTGCTGGCGCCGCATGATACGCAGCACTTCGTGTAACATCTTGCCGCTCGCAATACCTTTGTAGCGCGGATCATTGTCGGGAAAATGCGTGCCGATGTCGCCTTGCGCCATGGCTCCGAGCAACGCGTTGATCAGCGCGTGCAGCACCGCATCGGCATCCGAATGACCGAGGAGTCCGCGCGCATGCGGAATCTCGATTCCGCCCAATATCAGTTTTCGCCCGCGGCGAAACCGATGCACGTCAAAGCCATGACCGATGCGAAACTCTTTTGCCATCGCGCTATCTCGCCGGCATATTCACCCGATCGCCATCAACAATCAACCGGTCCAGGTCTTAAAGAGACGCTAGTTTTGAATTCAAAGTACAAATTTCTCCCCTCCCCAATTCAACACTAAACACACAAAGCTAAAAACTGTTCGAAAGTTTTCAAGCTGGTGTTGACCGGCGCCATTCGCTATACTCACGCTACGAATTGACGATGCGTTCCCGAATGCTGACAATTTTTTTGCTGCTGTTTGTCGCCCTGCCGCTCTATACTGTGCTCTCCGGCCAAGCGCCGTTGGGGCGGGACTTTCGTAGCGCGGATCGCTCCAGCGCCGGCATCGCGCCCCAGGCCGAGGCCACTCCCGAAGCGGTCGTGCAGGTTTATTTCGCCCGCGCGCTCAACTGGCGCGGCATTTTCGCCGTCCATACTTGGATCGCCACCAAACCGGCGCGCGCCAGTGAATATACGATTCATCAAGTGATCGGTTGGCGCACCTATCGTGGTTTGCCCGCGGTTTTTTCCGCGCCGGGAATTCCCGACGGCCGTTGGTTCGGCAACGAGCCGACTCTGCTCGCCGAACTGCGCGGCGAAGCGGCGGCCCAGGCGATCCCGAAAATCATCGCCGCGGTTGCCGCCTATCCCTATCCCGATGACTATACGCTGTGGCCGGGGCCCAACAGCAATACGTTTACCGCGTTTATCGGACGCCAGATCCCCGAGCTGCGCATGGATCTGCCGGCGACGGCGATCGGCAAAGACTATCCGATCAACGGCTCGCTGGTCGACCGCGCGCCCAGCGGCACCGGCTATCAAATATCGATGCTCGGCGTGCTCGGCGTCACCCTGGCGCGCGAAGAAGGCTTCGAGCTCAACCTGCTCGGCTTTACCTTCGGCGTGGATTTTTACAAACCCGCGTTGAAGTTGCCCTTCATCGGCCGCCTGGGCATCGGCGAACATTAGCGTCGGCGAATAATTTTTCGAACCAGCACCGCACCGGCATGACGGAACCCAGAGTTTTTATTGCCCCTTATCGAGTCCTGCTGTTCGTCGCCACCGTCTGGGCTCTCACGCAGATTATTTTCTTGGTCGACGCGAATTTTTCCCGCGCCAAACAGTTCCAAGAGTCCGATTACATCATGACCTTTTATGTCGCCGGCCATCTGGTCGCGGCGGGACGAGCTGACGAACTCTACCCGGCCGCCCACGAGACCACCTTTATCGGCGCATCGTTCGACAAAGCCGCCCACGCGTTGCTCGACAGCCTGCCGGCACAAACCACCGCCATTTATATGTATAGCCCGATGGTCGCCGGTTTTTTCGCGCCGCTGAGTCATGTCGGCGCCAATCTGTCGTTGCTCATCTGGCATCTGTTGTCGATCGCCGCGTTGATCGTGAGCTGCAAACTGTTGGCGGCCTCGGCGCGAATCAATTTTGCCGACGGTCTATTTCTGAGCGCGCTGTTCGGGCCGATCTTCATCACTCTGTGGGGCGGCCAACTCGGTTTAGTCTTCGGCTTGTTGCCTTTGACCCTCGGCTATGTCTTGCTCTTACACGCGCGCCCGCTCGCCGCCGGCCTGGCTTGGTCCTTGCTCGCATTTAAACCGCAATATTTTCCCGCCGCCGCATTCGTCGCGCTGGTGCTGGCGCTGTGCGGAAATTTTCGCCCTGCCATGGGCATGGCACTTGGCATGATGGCTGGCTTCGGCGCACATCTGCTGTTTTTTTCACCGGCGCTGGTCGCCCAGTGGCTCGCCAGCCACCGGCTGAGCGACAGCCTATTTGTCCAGGCGCAGTACGGTATTCCCGTCCATCTGATCACCAGCCTCCCGGCCGACATACTGCTGCTGCTGCCGCCAACCATACGATCGGCGGCGAAGTGGCCAGCCTACGGCGCTGCGTTCCTGCTCTGGCTGATCGGTGTTTACGCTTGCTGGCAGATCCATCGCGCGCCCTGGGAGCAGCGCGCCAAGGTCTCGCTAACACTGGCGCTCGGCTGTCTGCTTTCGAGCATCGCCCTGCCGCACCTGCTTTACTACGATCTGTGTGTCCTGATTCCCGCCGGCTTTCTGCTGGTATCGAGAAATTATCTCATGCCGAGCGCCATCGGCGCGCGCCCGATCGCGGCAGTGACTTGGCTCTGCATCAGTCTCTACCTGCCGGTATTCTTATCGTTCAAACCGGGCGTTGGCATGGCGCTGATGCTGGAGATCGTTTTGCTGATTTCCCTGATTTGCCTGCTGATCCGAATCAGTCGGACAAAGAAACTGCTAAACGCGCTATAATTCCCCATGGCCCCGACCGCCCCGCTACTAACGATCGTCATTCCCGCCTACCAAGAAGAAAATCGCATCGGCCCGACGCTGGACGAGCTGGGCAAATACTTGGCGCACCGCGCAGCCGGCGAAGTCGAAGTGATTGTCGTGTCGGGCGGCTCCACCGACCGCACCGTGGTCATCGCGCTTCAATATGAAAAAAAGCTTGCCGCGCAATTAAAAGTTCTCGATCTACCGGCAGCCAGAGGCAAGGGCGCCGCGGTGCGCGCGGGCATGGGCGCAGCCGCCGGCAAGTTTGTCCTTTTCACCGACGCCGATCTCGCCTATGAGCCAAGACTCTTCGATGACTTCGTCGCGCGCTTAGAGTCCGGCGCCGATATCGTGATTGCCCAGCGAACCGGTAAAACTGAATACGCCGGACTGGCGCGACGCTGGGTGGCGACCGCGTCGCGCTTTGTTTTCGAAAGATTTATCACGCCGGGCATCGGCGACACCCAGGCCGGCTTGAAAGCTTTCACGAAGTCGGCGGCGAAAGATCTGTTTGCCCGGCAAATAGTAAACGGGCTTCTCTTCGACGTCGAAATTTTAATGTTAGCCCATCGGCTGAACTATCGCATCGACAAAGCACTGGTCGACTGGCAAGACAAACCCGGCTCGACCATCCGCCTCGCCCGCGACTCCGCGCACGCGCTGCTCGATCTGGTGAAAATTCTTTGGCGCATGAACACGGGGGGCTATCGTTAGCTCCATTTGTTGGAGCGAAAACTATCGATGAACGTTCGAGACTCGCACCGCGCTGATCGCCGCGCCGAGAAAACACAAAGCGGCGGCCGCCAGACAGGCGAGATGAAAGCCGCGCAGAAAAGCCGACAAGCCGGCCGCGCCGCCGCCCACGGCAATTTGTTTGGTTAGAACTTGCAGCGAAGTCTGCCCGGTGGCGGCCAACTGCGCACCGACAATGGTCGCCGCCAACGTCGCGCCGGTGGAATAACCGACGCTGCGCACGATGGAGAGAAAAGCCGAGCCGACGCCGAGACGCTGGCGCGGCACGGCGGTCATCAGCAAATTATTATTCGGCGTCTGAAACAGCCCCATGCCGATGCCGAGCAAACCGAGCCATGAAATAATTTCCAGCGATGATGAGGCCGGCGAAAGAAAACTCAAGAGCACAAAAGCCAAACCGGTAACGGTCAGACCGACGGCGCAAAGCCGTTCGGGGATAAAGCGCTCCGACATCCAGCCGGTGAGCGGCGCCAGCAGCGCCATCGCGAACGGCGTCGGCGCCACCAGAAATCCGGCATGCAGAGGGTCCAAGCCCATCGCCAACTGGAGAAAGAAAGGCATGAGCAGGATGCTGACACTCATGGCGACGAAGCTGATCCAGCGCGCGCTGTTGCCCAAAGTAAATGCCGGAATGCGAAACAGCGCCAGATCGAGCAGTGGAAAACCCACGCGCTTTTCCCAGTAGATGAAAAAGCCGAGCGCGGCAAAGCCAACCAACAATGTCAGGCTTACCAGCGAACTTTGCCATCCGGCCTTTTGCGCCATGGCCAAGCCGAACAGAATGAACGAGATGCTGCAAGCGAATGACAACGCACCGGTCAAGTCGAACGGCTCGCGCTTGGCCGACGAACCTATGAAACTTTCCGCCGGCAGCAAAACTCGCGCGGCGCCGAAACCGGCGCAGGCGAGCGCCGCGGAGACGAAAAAATTCGAACGCCAACCGAAGGCGTGGGTTAGCAAACCGCCCAACACCGGACCGAGCGTGTAGCCGATCGCCGAGATCGAGCCGCCGGCGATGCCCATCGCCCGGCCGCGCTCTTGCGGCGGGAACAGCGCCGTGACCAAGGCGAAATTGTTGGCCATGATCAGCGCGCTGCCGGCGGCTTGCAGGGCGCGAAAGAAAATTAGCTGTGGCGCGCTTTGCGCCGAGCCCGCGGCGATGGCGCTCACCGCATAGAGCGCGAAACCGGCGAGAAACAAGCGGCCCACGCCAACCAAATCGGACAATCTACCGCACGGCAGATAAAGCGACGCGGTGATCAACGCGTAGGCCAGCGCAATCCAACTCGCTAGAGTTAAATCGGCGTTGAACTCGCTGATGATCGCCGGCAGCGCGATACTAAGCTGGCCGGTGTCGGCGGTGACGATCAGCGTCGCCATCGACGCCACCGAAAGCGACCACCAGCGGCTGCGCGGCGCGAATCTAGCGAAAGAACTCAATGCAGTCATGACAGTCTGGTCGAACCAGTCTTTGCGCGCCGTTCAAAGTTCACGGGTTCAAGGTTCAAAGTTGTCGGACGAAATACATCGCCCGTCTCCGAGAACTTGAACTCTTGAACCTTGAACCCTTGAACGGCATTTAATTACCGGCCCACCGGCCAGTAACGGCCCTTGCGCTTGAGCAGCGACAGCGGCGCGCCGTACAGTTCGCGCAGCACCCGCGGCTTAAGCACGACTTGGGTTTTTCCCGAATGCAGCACCTTGCCGGCGCGCAGCACCAGCGTTCTGCCGAACAACGGTAAAATCTCCTCGACATGATGGGTCACATAGATCAGCGCCGGAACTTTTTTCTGCGCGGACAATTTCCGCAGCGACGCTAAAAAATTTTCCCGCGCGCCGGGATCCATGCCGGCACAGGGCTCGTCGAGAATGATCAGATAGGGTTTGGTCATGCGCGCCCTGGCGATCAAAACTTTTTGCTGCTCGCCTTGCGACAGTGTGCCGAACTCCTGATTGCGCAAATAACCGCAACCCATCTCGACCAGATAGCGCAGCGCAGTTCGGAAGTCGTTCGCGGTCGCTGCGCCGCCGAACTGTTCGAACAAACCGATCTGCGCGAACTTGCCCGAGACCACGGTGCGAATCGCTTTTTCGTTCTCGGGAATTTCCGCCGCCAGCGACGCCGTCACCCAACCGATGCTTTTTCTCAGCTCACGCAGATCGAGCAGCGTTTTTCCCTTGCGGAAAACTGCGCCGCCGCCGTTGGGCCAAAGATAACCGCTGGCGATTCTCAGCAGTGTCGTTTTTCCCGAACCGTTCGGTCCAAGGATCGCCCAATGCTCGCCTGGCTGCACGGTCCAATTTATAGAATCGAGAATCTTCTTGCCGTTCGCGACATGAGAGACATCGCGTAGATCGAGGGCGGGGGTTCGCTTCACTCTGGAGTTGATTCCTTCACTGACGTTCACTACCTCTTAAACCAAAAGTCGCTGCGAATAAAGCTGACGCGTCGTACCCGATTAGTTTTCACCGCATCAAGTTGTGTTAGAGGGACAGCTAGAAATTGATTTTTTTGGTTTGCACGATTCCGTGCGGTCGAGTTGATCACAATCACCGACGCACCGGCAAGACAGGCGCAGGGACGCGACCACATTTAAGATTCCAGTACGCCCACGAACGAGGATCGAAGACGCCCGCCGGCGCGTGATCCAGGGTTTCCAAAAACTCCTTTTCGCCGACCACGCTCTCGACCGCGCGCAAATCCTCGACCGTGCCATAGGTCATGACATGGGCGAGAAAATGCACTGGATCGGCCAAAGCGTCGGCGGGTTGCTTGAACCAGACCACGCGCTTTGCCACGGCAAGCAAGGCGGCTGTTTTAGGCAATGGCTTCATCGCATTCATTCGCCGCGGCGCGTAGCGTGAGCCGTCAATGTCGGCAATTGAGTGACATCGACGGCGGCGACCGCGGCAGCGAGCCGGTTTCGCACGTCAGTAGGTAAACCCGGCAGATCATCGAAGTAACTGAGCGCCTTGAGCGTTACGAGAGGATTAAATTGTCGCCCGTAGACAACTGCTCCGGCCGCTAGAATGGTCGGCAAATCAATTCCGTGCCGAAACAGCGCCTCGATATCGAGATAATCTTTAACCTCGGCCCGTTTCTGGACCACGGCCGCCTTGGTACCAGCGATGTCGAACAACGAGGCAACGTATAATTTCATTCCGGCCAATTGCTCACGCGCGGCCACTTGTCCCAAGTTTAGATCGCCGAAGAACGACACTAGCACTGGGCCGCCGCGATCGACTCGACAAGTCAAAGTGTTGGGCGCTACTTGAATCCGTTCGGCATCTTTCAGATAGGCCACACTCTTCACCAAATGGTCGGGATCGAAGGAAGCGTTCGAGAAAAAATCGAAATCGACCGACGCCCGGTGTCCCAGATACAACGCCAATGCCGTGCCGCCGTAAAGCGTAAAATGATCCGGGGTTGTTTCAAGCTCTTGCCAGAGCGCGCGTTGCGCTGTCGGCAGAGTGCTCAAGTTTGGAGTGAACGCCATCACAGGGAGGATAGCGCATTTGAGTTGTCGCGCAAAGACAGGGGGCGATGAGTCGCGTAGGATGGGTTGCGCCTAGCGAAAACCATCGGCCAGAAATCAATCCAAACCTGGATTGCAGTTTTCATCGGAATGACTTCGATGATTTGTAGTCCATTGCTCATGTAGGAGCGCGATTCATCGCGCTCAGATTTGTATCAACAGGTAATCGAATTTGAGTAATGGAGTGTTGGAGTTATGGGTTATCCGAAAACCCAATACTCCACTACTCCATCACTCCAATACTCCATTTCCCTATTGCTTGAATCTGCTGAACACTTGCAGCGCGTTCTTGTCGAAGATCTTCGCCTTATCCTCGGCCGTGAGCCACGGGATTTTCTCAATATTCGGCCGCACGTCGTCGTACCACTTGCCGGTGCGCGGATCGGTCTTCGAGCCGGCGCCGGGGCGTTCTGTGCCGAACAGGCAGCGCTCGGGGCCGCAGATGCGGAACAGCAACTTGAGCGACTCGATGTTGTAAAGCGCCGTGTCGAAGTAAAGCTGCTTCAAGCGCTGATCGAAATTTTCCGTATCGTTCGGCCCGCGCAGTTGCGAGCGCCAGCGGCCGACTTGATAGGGCACCGAGCCGCCGCCGTGGGAAATGATCAGCTTCAACTTTGGAAAATCTTTGAACACGTTGGAATCCACCAGCGACAAGATCGCGATGCTCTCCTCCGTAATGAAATGTCCGTGAAACGACTCGCGCGGATTCTTGCAGCTCGCGCCGTGCACCAGCGCGGGAATATCCATCTTCACCATTTTCTCGTAGAGCGGATACCAATATTCCTGTCCCATCGCCGGCGTCATGCCGTCGCCCTCGCCGGGATCGGGATTGATCATGATGCCGACGAAACCGAGGTCGTTGATGATGCGGTCGAACTCTTCGAACGTGTTGGTCACCGGCACGCCGACATTTTGCGGCAAGCCGCCGATGGCGCAAAACTTGTTCGGTTCCATTTTCACTTGCAGCGCCAGCGCGTCGTTGACCGCTTGGCAATACCAGTGGACGATCTTCTCCGGCTTGGCCGAATGCATCATCGTGTAGGGCCGCGGCGAAATGAAGGCGAAATCGGTGCCGACCTCGCCGAGAACTTCGGCATGTCCGTGGCCATGCCACTGAGCTTCTTTAATATTTTTCTCGCTGACGACCACGCCGCGCGGTTTGTGAAACCCCGCGCTATTGATCAAGCCGGCTTGAAACGTTTGCAGTTGCTCGCCGGCAACGATGTGATTATGGATGTCGATTATCATGACAAAATCCTTTCACGGTAATTTGACTCGAAGCTATAGGAGAGCGCGATGCCGGTGTCAAGCCGTGAAACACGAGGCAATGCCGACATCTGTGGTAGGGGCAACCCCCTGTGGTTGCCCTTTCTCAGGGCAGGCACGGGGGCCTGCCCCTACAAGTGTCTCCAGCACGACATTACCGTTATGCCGCTTTGCGCGGCGGCTTGAGCATGAGACTCAGAAACGCCGATATCGCCAACACGGCGCCGAATATCGCGAACGACACGTTGTAGCTGCCGGTGCGATCGAAGAGAAATCCGAAGAACGGCGGGCCGATGGCGGCGAGAAAATGCGCTATCAGCAACCCCATGCCGCGAATCTTGCCGAGCGAGTGGCGGCCAAAGTAGTCGGCCCAGAGAATGTCCGGCAGCACCATATTGCCGCCGAGACCGATGCCGTAGAGAAAGAAGCCCATGTAAAGCCCAACCAAATTGCCGGTCAATACCGCCACGGCCAAGCCGACCCCTTGAATCACGAAGCGCAGCGTCGCCGCGTAGCGCGCGCTGATTTTTTCCGCGAGCAATCCCCAGCCCAGCGGCGACACCAACTGCATCGAAGCGATAATGCTCATCACCGTCGCCGCGATCACGGCGGAGTATCCGAGATCGGTGACGTAGGAGTAGACATGCAGATTGAGCCCGGTGACACCGATGCTGGAAATGCCGAAGGTAATCACCAGCAACCAAAATGCCGTTGTCCGCGCCGCTTCGCTACGCGTCCACGCCGCGTCCTGCGCTGCGGTCTTCGCTGCTTCGACCGTGGTTTTCTTCGGCTTTGCGAAATCATCTGCAACCGGCGCCGATGCGCCATCGGGCAACAAACCCATCGCTTCCGGCGCGCGCCGGACGATCAACAGCGCCGGCACGACCAACAAGCCAAGCGTCATCAAACCGAATGCCAACCAAGTCTGACGCCAGCCGAGCCACAGAATCAGCGACGCCGCCACCACCGGCATGCAGACTTTAGCGAAGCCGACGCCCATGCTGGAGATCGCCAGTGCCCGGCCGCGATAGCGGCTAAACCATTGGGCGATGATGACGTTCACCACCATGTAACCCATCATCGAATCGCCCAGGGTCACCAGCGTCAGGCGAATGCCGACAAACTGCGCGAAGCTATCGACCTGGCTCAACAGAAAATAGCCGACCGCGACGATGCCGGTGCCGATCACCATCAACCAGCGCCCGCCGTGGCGATCGACCAGCGTGCCGACCAGTGGCGCGATGCACGCCGCGATGATGCCTTCGCCCGAGCGTAGTAACGAAAACACGCCGCGCGACACGCCGAGATCGGCGGTGAGCGGCTTTAAGAAGATGCTCATCGTGCTGGCAAGAGCGAAGGACGAGGCAACGTTGGCGAGAAAGCCGACGCCGACGATGTACCAACCGTAGAAGATGCCCGAGCGTTTAGAAGCTCGCACCGCGTCCGCCGTCGTCTCCACATGATTGCTTTAGCAGGAAGCCGGCAGCGCGCGCAATTGACGGATACATTTTTGTCGCATGCAGCGAGACCTCAAGCCTGGCGGCACCGTGGAAATTGCGGTAGCCTTAAATCTCCATTGCCCAACGAAAGGAATGCCAATGCGAACAATTCTAGTGACTGCCACCGCTCTGTTATTATCGGCTTCCGCCATTCATGCCCAGCCGGTTCCGGAGCGTCCGCGACCGCCGTCGATCACGGTCAATGGCGAAGCCACCATCGCCGCCGAACCGGATCAAGCCCAGATCGATATCGGCGTCACCACCCAAGCGCGCAGCGCGCCGGAGGCGTCGAGAGAAAATTCCGAACGGCTCGCCCGGGTGCTCGCCGAAGTCAAAAAACTCTTGGGCAAAGGCGATGAAGTCAAAACCAGCGGCTACTCGCTGAGTCCGCAATATCGCTATCCCCAGGGCGGCAAGCCGGAGATCGTCGGCTACACGGCGAACAACATCGTGCGCATCAAAACGGCGAAACTCGACGAAGTCGGCAAGATGATCGATGCCGCCATGCAAGCCGGCGCCAACAACATCAACCGTTTGATGTTCACGTTGAAAGACGAAGAAGCGGCGCGCTTAGACGCGCTGCGTCAAGCTTCGGTAAAAGCCAAAGCGAAAGCCGAAGCGATCGCCGCCTCACTGGGATTGAAAGTGTTGCGCATCGCCGCCGTCACCGAAGGCGAACGATCTTTTCAGCCAATCTTTCGCCAAGCACCGATGGCGCGCGGCGAAGCCCTCGCCGCCCAAGCGCCCACGCCGGTCGAACCTGGAACGATTGACGTGCGCTCGACCGTGACGCTCACGGCGGAGGTTCAATAGCCGGGAAGTATCGAATCGAATTTTGAACCCGGAACAGGTGAGTAGAAAATTCTGCGAGCCGAGATTTAACGACTCTAAGAGCGGCCAGTTTTCGATTTTACTTTTGTCGCGAGAAAGATCGGTAGTCTCGCTGCTAGTTCTTGGAATAACTCCCGATACCGTCCATAAGGAATATAGCTGGTATTAGAAAAATCGGCAGGCCAGACTTCATGCTTATAGTGAGAAAAGATAAACGGTCTTCGAAGAGCGAATGCCATACCCGCTTCGATGTAAACATTGGGCTTCGATGGAACCGTCGTTTCTCGGTTATCGAAAAAACAAAAGTCATACTTACGAATTTTTTCCCGAAGATCGTCGATAATATTAATCGCCGCTCCATCAAATCCAGAATAGTACTCTTTGATGTTGTAGACCCCAAACAATTCTCGAATGTTCAAGCGAAAGGCTTTATTGATCGATGGGGTAAACCGATGGCCCACTAAGCAGGTATAGGAACTATTCTTGCCTGATTTCGTGGACGTTTTTCGTAGGACCGGAAGGTTAAACCTTTTGCCATCCACTTCCCTCATCGATAAGAGCACAAACTTCAGCTCAGGCACGCCTGGCACAGGAACCTCCCGCTCCGGACCATAGAGGCCAGTAGCTAAGTACACCTATCCATAAATATGATGACGTATAAAATGTGGACATCAAGGGCGTTTCATAGCATTATTCCCTCGACTGGAGGTGAAGTATGCCAAGAAAGAGCCCGTGTATTATCACACTCTCG
>Ga0137461_1000222_pt1 | contig 13052 bp, 13 predicted proteins | sample EasRivERMGT746_2_FD_104650 | JGI IMG/M metagenome (GOLD analysis project Ga0137461, IMG submission 104650) | Soil microbial communities from meander-bound floodplain in the East River, Colorado, USA - East River MetaG ERMGT746_2 | ecosystem: Environmental > Terrestrial > Soil > Floodplain ... | reverse complement strand
GTTTCTTTCGACACCATCCCCTGGGTGAGCAGATTGATGAACGGCTCGTCGACTTTCGCCAAACCGATATCGCGCAACGCTTTGGTGAAGAATCTCGCGTAGAGCAAATGCAGCACCGCGTGCTCGACGCCGCCGATGTACTGGTCCACCGCCATCCAATAACGGCCTTTCTCCACGTCTACGGGCGCCTGGGAAAACCTCGCCGAAGCATAACGGAGAAAATACCACGACGAATCGACGAAGGTGTCCATGGTATCGGTCTCGCGCCGCGCCTTGCCCTGGCAGTTTGGACAAATCGCCCGCGAGAAAGAGTGACTCTCGCTCAGCGGCGAACCGCCCTTTCCGGTAAACGGCACATCTTTCGGCAACAGCACCGGCAGTTGATCTTCCGGCACCGGTACGGTGCCGCATTGGTCACAGTAAATGATCGGGATCGGCGTGCCCCAATAACGTTGCCGCGACACACCCCAATCGCGAAGGCGAAAGCGGATCGCTTTTTTACCCCAGCCGTTGGCTTCGGCGAAGCTGGCGATCTTTTCATTGCCGGCGACATTGGCCGTGCCGGAAAAATCGCCGCTATCGGCCATCACGCCTTCGTCGACGTACGCTTCGCCCATCGCCGCCGCCGTCAAATGGCGTTCCTTCGGCTGGATCACCACGCGAATCGCCAAATCGTATTTTTTCGCGAACTCGAAATCGCGCTGATCGTGCGCCGGCACCGCCATCACCGCGCCGGTGCCATACTCCATCAAAACGAAGTTGGCCAAGTAGATCGGAATGTTTTCGTTGGTAAACGGATTGCGACAGTAAGCGCCGGTGAACACGCCTTCCTTCTCGCCCTCCTCGGCGCCGCGCTTGGACTGGCCGATGTTTTTGTAATGATCGATAAAGTTTTTCACCGCGCCCGCTTGCGAGGTGCCCAGGGAAAGCGTTTCAGCCAGCGGATGTTCCACCGCCAACGAAACAAACGTCGCGCCGTAGATCGTGTCCGGACGGGTGGTGAAAATTTTGAGCACGCCATCGCGACCCACCAAGGGAAAATCGATTTCAGCGCCCACCGATTTGCCGATCCAGTTGCGCTGCATGGTCAGCACCTTGTCGGGCCAACCGCTGAGCTTGTCCAAATCGCCGAGCAGCTCCTCGGCGTAATCGGTGATGCGGAAAAACCACTGATCCAATTCCTTCTGCGCCACCGCCGAGTCACAGCGCCAGCAACTGCCGTCGATCACCTGCTCGTTGGCCAGCACGGTTTCGCAGGACGGACACCAATTGACATACGAACTTTTTTTGTAGGCCAAGCCTTTTTTGAAAAACTGCAAAAATATCCATTGATTCCAGCGGTAGTATTCCGCCTGGCAAGTGGCGAGCTCACGATCCCAATCGTAGGACAAACCCATGCGCTTGAGCTGGGTCTTCATGTAGAGAATATTTTCCTGGGTCCAGGCTTCGGGGTGCACACCGCGCTCGATGGCGGCATTCTCCGCCGGCAAGCCGAAGGCGTCCCAACCCATCGGATGGAGCACATTGAAGCCGCGCATGCGCTTGTAGCGCGCCACCACGTCGCCGATGGAATAATTGCGCACATGGCCCATGTGGATGCGGCCCGACGGATAGGGAAACATTTCTAGAACATAATACTTGGGTTTGGCCGACTCCTCGCTGACGCAAAACGACCGGTTCTCGGCCCAGATGGCTTGCCACTTCTCTTCGATCGCTTTGGCCTGATAACGCTCGTCCATAAAAACTATGCTGCTAAATTCTTTTAATTGAAGACTTCTACAAACTTTGGTGTGGATAATGTGTCACGTTCAATTTGTTTTTTTCACCACGAAGAGCACGAAGGACACGAAGGGTTCGAATGATTAAGACTCCGAACTTCGTGCTCTTCGTGTCCTTCGTGGTGAAAACATCTTCACAGTAAACCCGAAAAAACCAATTATAGAATGTCCCTGTGCCCGCCTACTCGGCTTTGGCGCAATAGGTTTTCGCGATGTGATCCAGCACCCCATTGATAAAGCTCGCCGACTCCTCGCTGCCGAAACGCTTGGCGATCTCCACCGCCTCGTTCAAACTCACCGACGCTGGAATATCGGCGCAGAAAACCAGCTCATAGGTCGCCATGCGCAGAATCAAAAAATCGACCTTCGCCAGCCGCTCGAGTTTCCAGTTGACGGTTGCCAGATCGATCAACCGGTCGATCTCGGCGCGCTGGCTGATGGTGCCTGAAACCAGCCGCCGGGCAAACTCCTTGGCCTTGGCGTTGCCTTCGAAATGCTGCAGAAACAAATCCACCGCGCCGACCGATGGATCGCTGGTCATCTCGATCTGATACAGCGCCTGAACGGCGAGCTCACGTCCCTTGCGCCGATTGCCGCGCGGCGTATTGGACAAATTATCGGCGGGAATTTCTGCCAAAGGGTACTCGACGGTTTTAGCGCTGTTGGGCACGGTGGTTAGGAAACCTGGCGTAGGACGTTGACCATTTCGATGGCGACGAGCAACGCTTCGTAGCCCTTGTTGGCGTCCTTGGCGCCGGCGCGATCCATCGCCTGCTGGACGTTATCGGTGGTGAGCACGCCGAAACCGATGGGCACCTTATGCGCCGCCACCGCATTGCCCAAGCCCCGGGTAACCGCATCGCAAACATAATCGAAGTGCGGCGTATCGCCACGAATCACCGCGCCTAGACAAACTAACGCGTCGAACTTGCCGCTCGCCGCCATCTTGTCGGCAACGATCGGGATTTCGAACGCGCCGGGCACGCGCACGACGGTGAGATCGTTTTCAGCGCCGCCATGACTGTTGAATCCGTCGATCGCGCCGTCCAGCAGTTTTTCGGTGATGAAATTGTTGAAGCGGCTGACGATGATGCCGACCTTCAGGCCGCTGGCGTCCTGCTTCCCTTCGAGAAATTTGGCCATGAATTTAAATTCGCCGGGATTTAATGCTTTACCGACTTGTCTTCCAGATTGGACAGCATATGTCCGAGTTTGCGCTGCTTGGTCCGGAGATAGTGGATGTTCGACTCCCGCGGCGAAATTTCCAACGGCACGCGCTCGACGACTTTGACGCCGTAGCTTTCCAGGCCGCTGATCTTGCGCGGATTGTTGGTCAACAGCGACACGTTGCCGACGCGCAAGTCGCGCAGAATTTGCGCGCCGATGCCGTAATCGCGCAGATCTTCTTTAAAGCCTAGGTCGAGATTGGCTTCCACCGTATCCCGCCCCTGGTCCTGCAGCGCATAGGCTTTGATCTTGTTGGTCAGACCGATGCCGCGCCCTTCTTGATGCATGTAGATCAGCACGCCGCATCCTTGCTGGTCGATTTGGCGCAACGATTGGCGAATTTGATCGCCGCAATCGCAGCGCTCCGAGCCGAACACGTCGCCGGTCAGACATTCCGAGTGCAAGCGCACCAGCACCTTGTCCACCGAGCCGATCTCGCCCTTGACCAGCGCCATGTGCTCGGTGCCGTCCACCGCATTGCGGTAAACGATCGCGTGGTATTTGCCGCCGTGCAGCGTCGGAAACTCTTCTTCGGCGACCCGGGTCACCAAACTCTCGGTGCGCAAGCGGTAGGCGATCAAGCTCGCCACTGAGAGAATCTTCAATCCTTCTTTTTCCGCCAAGCGCGTAAGCGACGGCATCAACGCCACCGAGCCGTCTTGGTCCAAAATTTGGCAGGTGACGCCGGCCGGTTTGAGACCGGCCAGACGGGCAAGATCCACCGACGCGTCGGTGCGTCCCGAACGGGCCAGCACACCGCCGCTGCGCGCTTGCAGCGGTTGGACGTGACCGGGAACGACGAGATCTTCGTGTCTGGCTTCATTGGCGACGATCGCCCTAATGGTATGGGCGCGGCCCTGGGCCGAGACGCCGTGCACGCCGGGCAGATTTACTGAAAACGAAGCACCGCAAAGCAACCCCGACAGTAGACTGTTCTCTTCGGGCACCATCGGAATGCACAGCTCGCGGATTCTTTCATCTGTGAGGGTGACATAAATGATGCCCCGGCCGTGGTGCATCATGTAATTGATACTCTCGGCGGCAGCCTTCTCCGCCGCCATACAGAAAAAGCCGTCGTTGTCCGGCGCGTCCTCGTTGACCAGAATGACTATCCGGCCATTGCGAATATCTTCGATTCCTTCTTCGATGCTTGAGATGGCCATGGAACACGTTTCTACTGTCGCGAAGTTCTGCGAATCAGTTACCGGCGTTTTTGCAAAAAACTGTGAACGTATTTACCGATCAAATCGGTTTCGACGTTGACTTTATCACCAACCCTGCGGCCCTGCAAATTAGTGTGCCGCAAAGTAAACGGGATGATCGCCACGGAAAAACCGCCGCGATGGCAATCGTTTACCGTCAGGCTGATGCCATCCACCGCCACCGATCCTTTTGAAACCAGCAGCGCGCCGAGCCGCGCCGGCACACGAAAGTTGAAAACGATAAACTCGCCCTGCCGGCGAATCGCCGCCACCGTGCCCACGCCATCGACGTGACCGGTGACCAGATGGCCGCCGAGCCGTTCTTGCAAACGCATCGGTTGCTCCAAATTGACGAGATTCCCGGCCTTAAGTTTTTTCAAGTTAGTTCGCGCCAAGGTCTCCGGCGACACATCGACAATGAATGCGCCCTTGAGCTTCTTCACCACAGTCAAACACGCGCCGTTCACTGCCACGCTGGCGCCCAGCGGCATCGAACGCACCGGCAACTTGGTTTTGACGGTCAAGACCGCCGAGCCGTTATTAAACCTGAGCACGCCGATCTTGCCAACGTCTTCAATCAATCCGGTAAACATCAAAACTCCGCGGCGATTATAAATATCCCGTCACCAAGAAATCTTTGCCCGATTTGCGCACGTCGAGCCGTTTTAGTTGAATCGCCCGGGCCATTTTGCCAATCGCCAAGCCGTCGATCATCGCCCGCCCGTCGCCGCCGATGATTTTCGGCGCATAGAACAACGCCACCTTGTCGACGATTTTTTGTTTGAGCGCTGAAGCCGCCACCGCGCCGCCGCCCTCGATGAGCAGGCTGACGATGCCGTGCGCGGCAAGTTTCTTGAGCAGCGGCCACCAGGCCACTTGCTGGCCGCGCACCGGCAAACGCCAGACCTGGGCGCCGAGTGTTTCAATTGCCCGCACTTTCGCCGCCGGCGCTTTCGCCGTGGTCGCGATGATCGTCTTGTGCGGATTTTTTTGCCGCAGCAGCTTTGCCGCTAAAGAAATTCGCAACCGGCTGTCGAGAACCACCCGATAGGGATCGCGCCCGCCGGCGATGCGGCAAGTCAATTGCGGATCGTCGGCGCGCACGGTGGCGGCGCCCACCAGCAGCGCATCCATTTCATTGCGCCAGCGATGCACCAACACGCGCGACTGCGCGCCGCTGATCCATTTTGAATCGCCGCTCGCCGCAGCGATCTTGCCGTCCAAGGTCGCGGCCAATTTTAACGTCACGAACGGCACACGCCGGGTGATGAATTTGCTGAAAGCTTCGAGCAAGTCTCGGCATTCGCTTTCGCACACGCCGGTGTGAACTTCGATGCCGGCGCGGCGCAGAATCTTAAAACCGCGGCCGGCCACCAGCGGATTGGGATCACTGATGCCGGCAACGACTTCTTTAATGCCGGAAAGAATCAGCGCCTCGGCGCAGGGCGGCGTGCGTCCATGATGACTGCAAGGTTCTAGGGTAATGAAAAGTGTCGCGCCTTTCGCCTTGGCGCCGGCTTGCTTGAGGGCGATGATCTCAGCGTGGTCGCCGCCGGCGAGCTTATGATAGCCGCTGCCAACGATTCTGCCGCGCCGCACCAACACGGCGCCGACCATGGGATTGGGACTGGTTCGGCCCGCGGCTTTGCGCGCTAAGCGGCAGGCCATGCGGAGATAGTATCGTGCTCGATCGCTCTGGCGGAAAGCGGCCAACGGGCTATTCCCTTCTCTGGCGCGGGTCAGTTGCATTGGCCGGCTTGGCCGTTTTGGCCAGCGGCTTGCGCTCCTTGATCAGCTCTTCCAACTCCACCATGAACTCGCTGATGTCTTTGAAGGAGCGGTAGACCGAAGCGAAGCGGACATAGGCCACCGGATCGGTATCGTGCAATTCGCGCATCAGCCCTTCGCCGATCACCGAACTGACGATCTCTTTCTCGCCGCGCTCTTGCAGCGAGCGCTCGATGCTGTCGGCGATCGCCTCGATGGTGTTGATGCTCACCGGCCGCTTCTCGCAGGCGCGCTTGAGACCGTTGATAATTTTAATCCGGTCGTAGCCTTCGCGCCGGCCGTCTTTTTTAACGATCAGCGGCATCATCTCCTCGACCCGTTCATAGGTCGTGAAGCGCCGGGTGCAGCGCTCGCATTCGCGCCGGCGCCGGATCATGTTATTGTCCTTGCTCAAGCGCGAATCGATGACGCGATTTTCTATTTCATGGCAGAACGGGCATTTCATGATGAATAAACTCGAGGATCGAGGATAGAAGATAGAGGATTGAAAATCCTAACCGCGATCATCTATCCTCGATCCTCCATCCTCGACCTTCTATCCTCGATCCTCTACCTAAAAGCTTCGGCTAGGCTTTAGCCAGACGGTGCGGATAGACGGGGAATTTTTTACACAGCGTGCCCACGTCATCGGCCACGGCGCGCAGCTCGGCTTCGTCGCTCACATGATTCAGCGCGCGGGCGATGAAATCGGCGATCAGCGTCATTTCTTTTTCTTTCATGCCGCGGGTGGTCACCGCCGGCGTGCCGATGCGAATGCCGCTGGTGACGAACGGCGAGCGGGTGTCGAAGGGAATGCCGTTCTTGTTGACCGTGATGCGCGCCTTGTCGAGGGTCTCCTGGGCGACTTTGCCGGTCAATTCCGATTTGCGCAGATCGATCAGCATCAAATGGTTGTCGGTGCCGTCGGAAGTTAAGCGGAATCCGTTACCCATCAAACCTTGCGCCAAAGCTTGGGCGTTCTTGATGATCTGCTGTTGGTAGATTTTGAATTCCGGGCTGAGCGCTTCCTTGAGCGCCACCGCTTTGGCGGCGATCACATGCATCAACGGCCCGCCCTGCATGCCGGGAAAAACCCGGCTGTCGACGATTTTCGCATGCTCGGCCTTGCACAGCACCATGCCGCCGCGCGGCCCGCGCAGCGTCTTATGCGTCGTCGTCGTGACGAAATCGGCGTAGGGAACCGGACTGGGATGAAGACCCGCGGCGACTAAACCGGCGATATGCGCCATGTCGACCATTAGCAACGCGCCGATCTCATCGGCGATTTTTCGAAAGCGTGGAAAATCGATAATGCGCGGATAGGCGCTCGCCCCGGCGACGATCAACTTGGGCCGATGCTCCTTGGCCAAACGTTCCACTTCATCGTAATCGATGGTTTCAGTTCTTTCCGATACGCCGTAGGGAATTACTTTATAAATAAAGCCGGAAAAATTCACCGGGCTGCCCATCGACAAGTGGCCGCCGTGAGCCAAGTTCATGCCGAGATAGCTATCGCCGGGTTTGAGCACCGAGAGATAGACAGTCATGTTCGCCTGCGAACCTGAGTGCGGCTGCACGTTGGCGTGATCGGCGCCGAACAACTCTTTGGCCCGGGCGATTGCCAACAACTCGACTTCGTCGACGAACTCGCAACCGCCATAGTAGCGTTTGCCCGGATAACCTTCGGCGTACTTGTTGGTCATCACCGAGCCCTGCGCTTCGAGCACAGCCTCGCTGACGACGTTTTCCGAAGCGATCAGTTCGAGGTTGCCTTCCAGCCGGCGCGCCTCTTTTTGTATGGCCGCGAAAACTTCTATATCGGTCTGTTCGAGAAATGACATGCTTATTCCTTAACCGTGCTTGTCGGAATCGTTCAGTTGGGTGCCGAGCTCCTGCTCCAGTTGCGAAATCTTGTCCACTCGGCGCTGGTGGCGGCCGCCGGCAAAGGGCGTCGCTAGCCAAGCCTCGACGATCCGCTCGGCCAGCGCCGCCGCGGTTTTGGCGCCGCTTAGAACTAACACGTTGGCGTCGTTATGCTCGCGGCTGGAGCGCGCCCCATCGAGATCGAAGACCAGCGCCGCGCGCACGCCGGGAAATTTATTGGCGACGATCGACATACCGATGCCGCTGGTGCAGATTAAAACGCCGCGCTCGGCCGCGCCGACGGAAACGCGCTTAGACACTTCGCGGCCGTAGTCGGGATAATCCACCGACGCGGAACCTTGGGTGCCGTAGTCACGCACCTCGACGCCTTGGCCGCGCAAGTAGTCGACCAAAAAATCTTTAAGTTCCACTCCGCCGTGGTCGCAACCGATGGCGATCATGTTCTCAGGCCTCGTATTTTTCTTTTACGGCTGGTTGTCGTGAAATAAAGAAAATCGCAGACGCGGGCGGCTTCTCGCCGCCGCCCCTGCGATATCGAACCTTGGCTCAACCGATGGCGCCGCAGCCCATCGGCCCAACGACGTGCAACCTGATCAAAGCGTTTAGCGGTGCGCCTCGATATAGGTGATCACGTCCTGAACGGTTTTGATCTTCTCCGCGTCTTCATCGGAGATTTCCATTTCGTATTCCTCTTCGAGCGCCATGACCAGCTCGACGATGTCGAGGGAGTCAGCGCCCAAATCTTCGATGAACGAGGCCTCCGGAGTCACCTCCTCCGCGCTTACCCCCAACTGTTCGCACACGATCTCTTTCACTCTGGCTTGAACCGATGCCGCCATCTTCCCATACCTCCTGCAACGAATTGATTACATGTAAAGCCCGCCGTTAATGTTAAAAACTTGTCCGGTCACATAAGCCGCTCCCGGCCCCGCTAGAAACAAAACCATGTCGGCGACTTCATCGCAAGTGCCGAAACGGCCGAGCGGAATGGCGTGGCGAAACTCCTCGCGCAATTTCTCCGGCAACATCGCCGTCATGTCGCTTTCGATAAATCCCGGCGCCACCGCGTTCACTGTGACGCCTCGCGAGGCGACTTCCCGCGCCACCGCCTTGGTAAAACCGATAATGCCGGCCTTGGACGCGGCGTAAATCGATTGCCCAGCGTTACCCATTTGCCCCACCACAGATGACAGGTTGATGATGCGGCCGCCATGCTGGCGGATCATCACACGGGAAACGGCTTTGGTGCAAAGCACCGTACCTTTAAGATTGGTGCCAATGACTTGATCCCAATCCGCCGGTTTCATGCGCATCAAGAGATTATCCGCGGTCACCCCGGCGTTGTTGACGACAATATCAATTTTCTGGTGCCGGTCAACGATAACTTTGACGGCGGCCTCGACTTGAGCCTCGTCGACGATATCGAAGGGGCAAAGTTCGCCCTGGCCGCCCTGGGCGACGATCGCTTGCAAAGACTCTTCAGCCGCGGCGTGATTGCCGCGGTAGTTGACGATCACATGGGCGCCGGCGCGGCCCAGCGCCAAAGCGATCGCTTTGCCGATCCCTCGGCTGGCGCCGGTCACCAGCGCGATTTGTCCTTGGAGTGGCATCGGCATCAGGCGGCCACCACTCGCGCGAGATCTTGCGGCGTTTCGAAATTCTCGACTTCCATGGACGCGACGATGCGCTTGATCAGCCCCTTGAGAACTTTGCCGGGACCGATTTCCACGGCGCGCTGGCAACCCAATTCAGAGAGTTTTTTTACCGACTCTTCCCAGCGCACCGGCTGCACCGCTTGCTCGACCAACAGTTCTTTAACGCGCTGGGCGTCGAGATTCACGTCCGCTTCGACGTTGGTAACGACGCCGACGGAAAAGGGCGCGACGGAAATTTCATTCAACACCGACTGCAAACCTTGCGCTGCCGGGCGCATCAGTTCGCAATGAAACGGCGCGCTCACCGGCAGGTCCAACGCCCGCTTGGCGCCGCGCTCTTTGGCCAGCGCCATGGCGCGCGCCACGGCATTCTTCGCGCCGGCAATCACGATTTGGCCGCCGCCGTTATAGTTCGCCGGGGAAACCACTTCGCCCTGGCAGGCGTCGGCGCAAAGAGCCTGCACCTGATCCATCTCCAAACCTAAAATCACCGCCATGGCGCCCTCGCCCGTGGGCACCGCCTGCTGCATCAAGCGGCCGCGCTGGTGCACGACTTTAACCGCGTCGGCGAAGCGCAATGCGCCCACCGCCACCAGCGCGCTGTATTCGCCCAGGCTATGACCGGCGACAAATGCCGGGCGCAAGGGCGTTTCCGCTTCGAGCACGCCCAGGGCGGCGATGGAAATGGTAAGAATCGCCGGTTGAGTATTTTCGGTGAGTTTGAGCTCGGCCTCCGGGCCGTCGAAGCAGAGCCGGCTGAGCGCGAATCCGAGCGCATCTTCCGCTTCGGCAAAAACTTTTCTTGCTTGCGGAAACTGCTCGCACAGTGCTTTGCCCATGCCGACGTATTGCGATCCTTGGCCGGGAAATAGAAACGCGCAATTAGGACTCGCCACTTTTCCTCCGTTCCTCGGCTGCGCTCGCCGGCTCGGTTTTGTCGCTGATCGATTCGATCTTCGACTTCAAACGTTGCCAGAGTTTTCGCGGCAGTCCGGCTTTTTTTTCCGCCGTGCCGGCATCCAAGTCGGCCAAAGCATCGGCGATATGGCGATTCATCTGCTGGCTCACCGCATCGCGCGCTTGGCGAATCGCGTTTCGGATAGCCAGCGGATTAGAGCCGCCATGGGCGATGATCGCCACGCCGTCCAAACCGATCAACGGCGCGCCGCCGTACTCGGCATAATCCAGACGACGGTAAGCTTGCTTGAGCGAACTGCGGCTCATGACGTAGCCCAATTTACTGGAAATATTTTTTTCGAACGCGCCCTTTAAAACTTCGCCGGCGAAGCCCGCCACCCCTTCCATGGTTTTGAGCGCGACGTTGCCGGTAAAGCCGTCGCAAACCACCACGTCGACTTTGCCGTTAAAAATGTCGCGCCCCTCGACGTAACCGATGTGATTGACCGGCGCGGCGGCAAGTTGCTGGTTGGCCGACCGGGTGAGCTCGGTGCCTTTGCTTTCCTCTTCGCCGTTACTCAGCACGCCGACCCGCGGATTGGCCACGCCCAAAATCTTTTCCGCGTAGATCGAACCCATGAGACCGAATTGCACTAAATGCACCGGCTTGCAGTCGACGTTGGCGCCGGCATCGACGATCACGGTGCCCTTGCCCAAACTGGGAACGACGACAAGAATGGCCGGCCGCGCCACTTGCGACAGCCGCCCCATGACGAACATGCCGATCGCCATCATCGCGCCGGAATTGCCGGCGCTGACCAACGCGTCGGCTTCGCCGCGCTTCATCAGCTCGAAGCCGACCCGCATGGACGAATCTTTTTTGCGCAAGGCGACGCTGGGCGATTCGTGCATGGGCACCACTTGGGGCGCCGCGACGATTTGAAAACTTGGCGCGCCGGGATGTTTGGCGAGTTCCTGCTCGACGGCTTCTTTTTGGCCGACCAGCGCAATCTCGACGCCGAGCTCGCGAGCGGCGAGCAATGCTCCCTCGATCACGACTCCAGGGGCATGATCTCCGCCCATCGCATCGATGGCGATTTTCGGCATGGGCAAACGGGGATTTAGCTTTCTTCGGTTTGGATCACCGCGCGGCCACGATAATAGCCGCATTTAGCGCAGGCGCGATGAGGCAATACCGTTTCGCCGCAGTTGGCGCAGGCGCTCCACTGGGGCTTGGTTAGGTGATCGTGCGAGCGCCGTTGATTCTTTACTCGCTTCGAGGTTCTTCGTTTCGGTACCGGCATAAGCTTGGTCCTATCTTTCTCTCAGAATGAGCCATGTAATAATTTATCAAAAGCCATCAACGTCCGACTTTGAGCGTGCGAAAAAGCAACCTCCGCGGATCGCTGCCGGCTTGAGAACAGCGACAAGTTTCATGGTTGAGATTCACTCCGCAACTGCCGCACAAGCCGCGGCACTCTTCGGCGCAAAGGGGTCTGGTCGGCAGCGCCAACATCACTTGTTCCGCGATCAGGGGCGCCAGCTCGATCTCATCCGACGAGTAATAGCTCAACCCCAAATCGTCGCGCCGCAATTGCGCCGCCCGGTGCGGCGATTTTTTCGCATCGGGAGTCAAGATGAACTCAAACTCGTGATCCAGCGCGAAACCGAACTCCGCCAAACAGCGGCCGCAAACCCCGATGCAATCGCCGCGAAAGCTGCCGCTAAAAAAAATCTCTGGCCCCGACCGGTAATAGACCAAATGCACGTCTATTTTGGGCGGAAAGCCGAAGTCGCGGCTTTTTTCTCGGCTAAATATCTGGTTTAGTTCCTCAACGCTTTCGGAGAAATCGATCTCTTTGGGTGATTGAGGAATCTCGTCGACGGAGATTTTCATCGGCACTGGCGCGGGCCGTTTAACGTCGCTCGACTATAGACAATTCCTCCCTATTGTCAAGTCGATGGTCGCTCGTGAAACGATAAAAAGCTCATGATTTATTCGCAACTTCCACGCGCGCCATCGGATTCCACAAGAGCGCCTAGCAAGACCGACCACGGGCGTGCAAGCGGCGCGCCTGCGCCTTGTGTAATTCTAGCCTTTTTGTTAACCCTCATCTTGTTTACGCCATGAACCTGCCGATTTACTTGCACAGCCGCTGGCGCGGCAAACGTTTCAATTCCTTCAATCGCGTGCTGCGCGATCGCTTTAGCGCGCGAGTTTACAAAATCGGTTTGCGCCTCGACTTCACCTGTCCCAATCGCGACGGCAAAGTCGCGGTCGGCGGCTGCGTTTATTGCAACAACGCCAGCCACACGCCAAAAGATTATCAGCCGCGCATGTCGGTCACGGCGCAACTTGCGCAAGGCGCGCTGGCGCTCACGCAACGCCACAAGGCGGAAAAGTTCATCGCCTATTTCCAGAGCTACAGCAACACCTACGATGCGGTGACGAAACTGGCAAGCCTGTACCGCGAAGCGCTGGAATTTCCCGGCGTAGTTGGGCTCGCCATCGCCACCCGGCCCGACTGTCTCGGTGACGATGTTCTCGATCTGTTGGCCGAGCTGTCGCAACGCACCTATCTGTGGCTCGAAGTTGGCCTGGAGTCGATGGTCGACCGCACCCTCGCGTGGGTCAATCGCGG
>Ga0137461_1000221_pt1 | contig 13123 bp, 12 predicted proteins | sample EasRivERMGT746_2_FD_104650 | JGI IMG/M metagenome (GOLD analysis project Ga0137461, IMG submission 104650) | Soil microbial communities from meander-bound floodplain in the East River, Colorado, USA - East River MetaG ERMGT746_2 | ecosystem: Environmental > Terrestrial > Soil > Floodplain ... | reverse complement strand
TTCATCGTCGGCGTGCTGGCCGTGCGCTTCCCCAATGTGCGCGACTATCGAATCGCCGGCGGCGTGCACTGAAGCTGGCGCGGTGTTGCCAGTTATTTAGCAAATCGTCTGATCATCGTCGTCTAGGATTTGTAGGGTGGGTGGAGGCGCAAAGCGCGGATACCCACGACGAAGAACGATGGGTATCGCCAACGCTCCACCCATCCTACGCCTGAATCGGAATGCAGCGATTCAAAGAGCACGAGATCATCGATGACTAGCGCGACGGCAGATGGCGCAATTTTTTGTCGATGCCGAATAGCTCGATGAAAGCGCCGAACACGCCCTCGCTCAGTTGGTGCAATCGGGCGATGTGCGCGGCCGTTTCGTCGTGAATCCGCTCGGCCGTAATGTCTCCGCCGAGGGCGGCGATTTCTTTTCGGTTGTCCGCCACGCGCAGCCAGCGCTGGATCATCGGCTCGTCGACTTCCAAATGAAACTGCAAGCCGTAGACGTTCTCGCCGTAGCGAAAGGCTTGATGGGCGCAGCGTGAAGAGAAGGCGAGATGATGACTGGTTTTCGGAATGTCGAAGGTTTCGCCATGCCATTGGAAAATTGTTTCGCTCTTTTCAAACGCCATCAGTAGCGGGTCGTTTTTCGCTGCATCGGTCGGCGCGATATCGTACCAGCCGATTTCTTTTTCGCGGTTGGGGTAGACGTCGGCGCCGAGTGTTTTGGCGATCAGTTGGGAGCCGAGGCAGATGCCGAGGACGGGGAGATTTAGTTGCAGCGCCGCTTCGATCAATTTCATTTCGGTGGTTAGATGCGGCAAGCGATGGCTGTCGTTGACGCTCATCGGTCCGCCCAAAATCACCAAGCCGTCGTAGCCGTCGAGACTCGGCTGGGCGTCGGGGTGACGCGCGAAATTCACGTAGCGAATGCGAAAGCCGGCGCGCTTGAGTAGCGGATTGAGAGTGCCGAGAAGTTCGTGCGCGACATGCTGGCAGACCAGAAGTTTTTTCATGGCGGTAACAGGCATTCACCTGATGCGAATTCATTATAACGACAGCGGCGGATAAAGAAAAATAGCCGGCGAGTTTGTTTGTCTTGTCATAGGGAATGCTCGTCCGGATTATTCGCGGTAAAACTGCGGGCAATTTACAATGGCGTGCAACCCTTCCGGAACGAAGGCAAAGCAGTTGTGCCTTGAAGCTGCAAGCGAGGCGAGTTGGTTATGAGATCAGCAGCGAAAAGGTCAAACATCGTGCCGAGCGCCGAGCACAAAATGAAACATTCGCGCCGGTGCCTTCGTTCCTCCAGGCTCACACCTCGATCGACACAGTGTCGTCAGGTTTCCTCGTAGCATGCTATCCGGGCTAGAAAGCATTAAAGCCCAAGCCATGTTTGCACGGCGCCGGATTCGAACTGGATGTGCACCAGCCACTGGAACAACGAATAAAAACAGCCCCAGGTCACGGCCGTCGTGACGATCGCGCTGAGCCAGCTGATCTCGCTTTGAAATTTCAGATAGGAAAAAATAAACAGCGGCACGGTCGGCGGAAAACCTAAAAGATAGACGAGCAAGATAAAAGCCGCGATCCAAGCAAAGGTATTAAGGACGCGGCGGCGCGCGATTTCGGGCGGCACATCGATGGAAAAGTCGATGTCCATGGCGGCGCCTTCGGCGCTTTCCTCTTTGCCGAAAACGATCAACACAAGCTGCACCGTGGCGAGGATGGCGAGCGGAATGCTCACCGTCAATGGAAACAGCGCGGCCTTGAACTTCCATCCGAGGGCGGAATAGATCGCGAAGCCGGCGACCGCGATTAGAACGGCGCAAAAGAGCGCTTTCTGCTTACGCACGGGCGGCTCCGGCGGCGCGCTGGCGGCGCTGCTGAATGTAGGGATAGGCGATGACCACCGCCATGAGCACGATCAGCAGCATGACGATGGGATGCGTTAGCCAGGTGAAACCGTAGCGGTTCACCGAGATGAACAGATAGGTTTCGATGACTTTTCCCAGGACGAATCCCAAAACGAAGGGCGGACGGGGCCAAGCGAAAAGCACCATGAAATAACTGAACAGGCCAAAAATAAACGTCACGATCAAGTCGGCGATCTGGCCGTTGGCGGTGTAGCTGCCGACGAAAACCAGCAGGAGCACGAAAGGAATGATCAAGCCGCCGCGCACATGAGTTAGCTTCGCCAATTGATTGAGCACCAAGAGGCACAAGAGCACGGTGATGATGTTGGCGATCGCCAGTGTCCAGACCATCGAGAAGGTGATCGCCAAATGCTTGGTCAACATGTCCGGGCCGGGCATGATGCCCATGATTAAAAAGCCGCTGAGCAAAATCGCCATGGCGCCGCTGCCGGGCACGCCGAAGGCCACGGTCGGGATCAGCTCGCCGCCTTCTTTTGAATTGTTCGCCGCGCCGGGCCCCAATACGCCGCGCACATCTCCCTTGCCGAAACCTTCGCGCTCCTTGGCAGTCTTAGCGCTCTGCACCGCGTGGGCATAAGCCATCCACTGCGCCACGCCGCCGCCCGCCCCAGGTAATATGCCGACGAACACGCCGATCACCGAACAGCGAAGCACCAGCCAGAAGTGGTGAAAGGTATCTTTCACGCCTTGCATAACGCCGCGGCTCAAATCTTCCGCCGGCCGCTCGCCGGCGATCGACGTGCCGCGCACGGCGAGATCGATGATCTCGGGAATCGCGAAGATGCCAACCAACACCGGCACGAAGTCGAGACCGTCCCACAAATACATTAAGCCCATGTCGAAACGCAGCGACCCGGACTGGCGCTCTTGGCCGACGGTCGATACCAGCAGGCCCAACAGACCCATGGCAAAACCCTTGAGTTGGCCGCGCGGAGTGGAACCGCTCAGAGAGGTAATGCACGAGATGCCGACGAGCGAAAGCAGGAACAGTTCCGGCGAGCCGAAGGTAAGCACCAGCGGGCGGACAATGGGAATCGCCAGCGCCAGCGCCACGGCGCCGATCAGCGCTCCCAGCAATGAGCTCATCAGCGCGGCGCCCAGGGCGCGGCCGGCCTCGCCGTTTTTCGCCATCGGGTAACCGTCGACGACCGTGGCCGCGGAAATCGCTTCACCGGGCACGCCGAAAAGCACCGAGGTAATGTCGCCGGTGGTGGCGGCCACCGAATGCATGCCGAGCAAAAACGCCAGGGCCTCGGCGGGGCTCATCTTGAAGACAAAGGGCAGCATCAACGCCAGAGTGGCGGCGCCGCCGATGCCGGGCAGCAGGCCGACGAAAAAACCGAGCGCCATGCCGACGAGCATCAAGCTGAAGGCTTTCCATTGTAAGACCAGGAGTAGCCCTTCGATGAAAGCGTCAAACATGATCTGTGGTTACTATAGCTGAAAGATTGCGCAGCTTGCGCAAATGTTCCAGGTAACTGTTCCTAAGTTAACGTGCTTAATGAGAAGATACGACCTCACCACGAAGCGCACGAAGGACACGAAGGGTTCGGACAATTTAATCTCCGAACTTCGTGCTCTTCGTGTTCTTCGTGGTGAAAACTTTCTATCTTTTTTAGTTGAGGCTCTGGCGCGCGGCGATCAGCCCTCGGCTTTGATGTATTTGCCCATTTCGCGCAAGGTGTCCGGCGTTTGATTCATCAGCCCGTTGAAGTCCTTAAGCACCTGCTCCGGGGCAATAAAATGCATATCGATTTTCGCCTTCTTCGCTTCGGCGTTTAATTCCGGGTCCTTGATCGCCTTCGCCAGGGCGTCGCGCAGCAGCGCCAGCCGGTCAGCCGGGGTTCCCGGCGCGACCGCGAAGGCGCGGCCGATCGACTGGGGAATCGATTTGATCGCCATCAGCGATTTGCCCAGCGCGCTGGTCGTTAGATCTTCGTCGACAGGCAGATTCTCGAAACCCGCCACGGCGGCGCGGCCGCGCACCAGCGGGCGCACGGCGCCGCGCTCGGCGGCGAGCTTGATCGTCGTTGCCAGCGCCGACCAGGAGTCGACCTCCTTGCGCTCGATGGCCAACAGCACGTCGCTGTTCGATGGATAACCCGAGACCAATTTGATTTTCAGGCCGGCGAATTCCTTGAGCAGCAGCGGAAAGTCGTGCGCGTTGGAGCCCGGACCGGTGGTGCCGGCGACCAGCTCACGGTCCGCTTTTCTTAGCTCGTCGAAAGTTTTGTAGGGCAGGTCCGGCCGGATCGAAAGCGCCACGCCGTCGGCGCCGGAGGAGCCGAGCCAGAGAAACTTGCGCACGTCGAAGCGCACCTGCTCGATCTGGGATAATTGCGCGATGGCGACGTTGGGATTGGCTGCGAGAATCGTCAGACCGTCGGGTTTGGCGAGGTTAAAGACATTATTAGTCGCCAGCAAGTGCGCCGCGCCCGGCATGTGCTGCACAATGACCGCCGGCTTGCCGGGAAGATACTTGCCGAGATGATGGGCGACGATTTGCGCCGCTATCTCGAGACTACCGCTCTTGGCGCCGATCAGCAGCGTGACGGTTTTGCCGTCGTAAAAATTGCTTTGGCCCGACGCGGGCCGAAGCGGAAAAGTAAGCCCTATCAAACCGGCCAGAATCGTCAATATTCGAATATATTTCATGACACCTCCATTCGAGCGCTGAAAACGCCTTCTTTTAAGGCTCTCCCGGGTTTCCTGTGAAGAAGTATTCACCACAGAGGCACGGAGTTCACAGAGTTCGGAGTAATTTTTTAATCAAAAACTCTTTACTCTGCGCCCTCCGCGCCTCGGCGGTGCAATCTCTGAGCCCTGCTTCACACAGAAGCCTGAAGAACCTCTTTTAAATCATGATTACGCGACCGGAGATTATGCGAATTGCACCGCGATAGTCAAGGAATTATTTACCGGCCGATGGGAAGAATTCCATTTGACGGCGCGGTTTCGTTTCGGCTAGGTTCCAGACTGTAAATACGTGATTGGAGGAGAAGCAACATGAATGCTGCGAACAAGGTCGATGTGCCGAGCGAACACTGGGACAAGTTATTCGCGCCGAGCGCGTGTTTGGTGATGATTACCACGGTGGACGATGCCGGCCAGGTCAACGCCGCTTCCTACGGCACCTGCGTAAGGGTGTGCCACGATCCGGTGTACATCGCGTTTACCACCGGGGCGACCAAGGATACTTACAATAATATTTTGGCGAACGGGGAATTTGTCGTCAACGTGCCGTCCTATGAGCGTGAGATTCTCGAAAAGGTGAGAGTCGTGGGGCTCGAATTTCCGCCGGGGGTCAATGAGCTTGAAAAGGCCGGGCTCACGGCGCTCCCCGCCAAGGTTGTCAAGCCGCCGCGCATCGCCGATTGCCGCAGTCACTTCGAGTGCAAAGTAGAGTGGACCAAGCAGTGGCTGCATCGCTTGATGGTCGTGGGAAAAGTCGTGGCTGCGTCCGTCGATGATGGATTTGTCGACGCGAAGGGCTACATTTTGTGGGACAAGCTTAAGCCGGCGCATTATTGCGGCCATGAATATAAGAATGGTTTCGTCGCGGCGTATCAGCCGATGTGGGTGGATATGATTTACAATGAGCCGATCCCGCCGCGGCCGGCGGGGAAGTAAGGGGTTAGGGGTGAAGGATAAGGGGTTTCGGATAATTGGCCGCACCCTTCGACCCTTCGAGGGGCCTCAGGGTGGTGAGGCACTCGAACCACGGGCTCAGGGCGATCGGGACGCAAAGTTCGCAAAATAAAATCAAGAGGAAGTCCGGTGTAGGGGCGGGTTTCAAACCCGCCCTCTTGGCTTCGGGTTACTGGCGGCTCGGCATGGAAGAGTTGCGTTATTCCTGCTGTGCTCGGAATTTCAAATAGCAAATTTCAGATTTCATATTCCGGATGGTATGGAATTCGTGGTTTCGCCGGGTTTACTGTGAAGATGTTTTTACCACGAAGGACACGAAGGGCACGAAGTTCGGAGGATTAATTTCCCGAACCCTTCGTGTCCTTCGTGGTGAGCAAACCCAACTGAACGTGATCCATCCAACACACAAAAGTCTGAAGACTCGAATTTGGAATTGCCAATTCGCTGGGTCATCCGCCGCGCACCGGGATGCGGAAGGTTTGCTGGTGCTCGGTGATCCAGGTCTGAATGCGCTCGCTGACTTTTTGATCCGGCGGCGCCGGATGCTTGATATTGTCGAGGGTCAATCTCGGGAAACGGGCTTTGACGCCAGCGTGGGAACTGGTAAAGCCTTCTTCGGTAAAAAGGCTTTGCCCCTCAACCGAGATGAGGAAGTTGTAAAACAGCCGCGCCGCCGCCGGGTGCGGCGCTTTTTCCGAAATACCGATGGGATGGATGCTGACGACGATCGGATTGGCTTCCGCGGACCAGTTCACCGGCGCGCCTTTGGAGCGCGCGTCTTCAATTCGATGGGCGCGCGTAACCGCGACGGGAAATTCGCCGGCAACCAGTAAATTCGACGTATTGGTGTAACCTTGCTGCGTTTGTGGATCCTGCGCGGCCAAAGCCTTCATATAGTCGCGCCCGGCCTTGTCGCCTAAATAGGTCACCATGCCGCCATACCACTGAAAAGCCTCGGCGGGCATGCCGATTTTCTTTCCTTTCCAGCGCGGCTCCAACAGATCATTCCAATCTTTTGGCGCCTCGGCCGGTTTAACCATCCGGGTATTCCAGGCGATGGTCGCGATGGCGCCATAAATGCTGACCCAAGCGCCGTTGGGGTCTCGATGTCTTGGCGAGATCTGCGCGGAGTCCGGCGCCGAGTAGCGCGCCAACGCCACATGTTTGGACAGCTCGAAGAATTGGATATATTCCGAAGTCACTGCGTCCCACAGGAATTTGCCAGCGCGCGCTTCGCTTCTGATCCGTTCGACGAATGAAGCGCCGCCGAGACGAAGGTATTTGACTTTGATGCCCGGGAATTTGTTTTCGAAGTTTTTGATGATGTTGCCGACGATCGCTCCGCCGGTCAGGGTGCCGTACCAGACCACCTCGCCTTCTTTCTTGGCCTGATCGGTCGATGGAGAAATTTGCTGGGCGTTGGCGTGATTTGCCAGAGCGAGCGAAATGAATAATAGTGCCGTCGTAGTTCTGCTTCGTAGAATCGTCATCGGGAACTCCTTCCGATTCGATAGGTAATCTGCGACGCGATTGGCTATCCTAAATAGCGCCAATCAGAGCTGGATGTAAATGTCTTTTTTTCAGCGGTCCTTCACAAGTTGACAGTCATTGCGCCATGGCGATATGCAGGACGGGAGATCGCAGTTGGGGGGTCGTTATGAATCAACCGGCGCGAAAAGATAGCGTGGAATCTCTTGATCGAGACATGACCGGGAAAAATCTTTCGGGGTATTGGCGGCTTGGTATGGAAGGTTTGCCGGCGCAGCCGATGACTTCAGTCGAGCCTTGTCTGTGGAAATGGGCTGACGTACGCGAGAGTCTGGTGCGCGCGGGGGAAGTGATCAGTTTGGAGAACAGCGAGCGGCGCGTTGTTCGGCTGGTCAATCCGGGGCTCGATCGGCAGCACGGTTTCGCCACGCATACGATTCAAATCTCTTTCCAATACGTCAAGCCCGGCGAGAACGCGCGGGCGCACCGCCACACGCCGGCGGCGCTGCGTTTCGTTATTCAGGGCAACGGCGCGTACACGACGGTGAACGGTCAGCAATGCGTCATGGAACCCGGCGATCTGATTCTAACGCCCAAGCTCACCTGGCACGATCACTCCAACGATTCGAACGAACCGATGCTTTGGCTCGACGGTTTGGATTTCCCTTTGGTCCAAGCGCTGCATCAGGTGATGCAGGAGCGTTACGTGGAGCGGCGCCAGCCGATCGCAACAAACAGCGAGGAAGTGATGAGTAAGCTCGGCAATTCGATGCGCCACGGCCTGCCGCTGACGGATTTCTTCCATTACAAATGGCGCGACACCGAGCCGGCGTTGCGAGCGTTGGCAAAATCTTCGAGTGCGCGCGACCGCTTCGACGGCTATCTGCTTGAATACCGTAATCCGCTCACTGGCGGACCGACGATGACGACGATCCAGTGCGCGGTGCAACTGCTTCCAGCAAAAGAAGAGACCGAATCTCACCGCCACACGAGCACGGTGATGTATCACGCGTTTCGCGGTCGAGGGACAACGCAAATCGGCGAGCAGCAGTTCGATTGGCAGCAAGGCGACTCATTCGTCGTTCCGCTCTGGTATGCGCACCGGCATTTGAATTCATCGTCCGACGACGCGATTCTTTTTTCCATGAGCGATGCGCCGGCGCTCAAGGCGCTGGATCTTTATCACGAGGAGTTCTAAACCAATTTTGATTGAGAGAGTATTTATGCTCGACATTCGACGCACCCTTGGCGCTATCCTGGCAAAATTATTCTGTCTACAATTGGTCTTCGCCCTCTCGTCGGTCGATCCAGCGTTGTCACTGGAAGAGATCATGGTCTCCTACGCCGGCCCGACGGTGACTTTTCTGCCCGCCGAAGTCGCGCGGCAGCGGGGCTTTCTGCGCGAGCAGAACCTCGACATGAAATTGCTGTTGACGCGCTCCGAGGTTGACCGCGCCGCGTTGGTGAGCGGCGGCGTCGATTATACGCTCAGGGCGGGATCGAGTTTCGTCTCGGCAGCGCGAGGATTACCGGTGCGGATCGTCTTTCTCGGTACGATGAAACCTTTCTGGGGCTTAGTCGTTCGCCCGGAAACGAAATCCGTACGCGAGCTAAAAGGCAAATCAGTAGGTGTGCCCGGCTTACTGGGCTCGCAGCAGATTTCCGCGAAGGTCATTTTCAAGCATTACGGCCTTGACCCCGACAAAGACGTGGTCTACCGCGTCGTCGACAGCGGCACGCGCATCGCCGGCATGCTGTCGGGAGCCATAGACAGCTCGATGATGGACTACGGCGAAGCGTTTAGAGCGAAAAAGGTCGGCCTCAAGTTTTTGGTCAACGCTGCCGACGTGCACAGTTTGTTGGCCGGCGGTCTCGCCGTCAATATCAGAAAACTTAAAGAACAGCCCGATCAGGTGCGACGAATGCTAAAGGCAATGACGCAAGCGCTCAAATACATCCAAGAGAATCCCGAGGGCACGCAGCAGGTGATGATGAGCTGGCTGAAGCTCGATCGTGAGATCGCGGCCGATATTTATCAGATGGCGATCAACAGCTACACGAAAAACGGCCTGGTGGAAGAGTCGATGTTGAATTCGCTCGTCACAACCATGCTGGCCGAGGCCGGCATCAAGGGCGTCAACGTGTCTCAGCTCACGGATTTTACTCTGCTGCAACAAGCGCTCAAGTAAAAGGCTGTTCCGGTTTTACTGCGAAGGAATATTCACCACGAAGGACACGAAGGTTTTCGTAGGGTGCGCTTCGCGCACCGGTCACTCTCGGAATATCTCTCGCAAAGACGCGAAGGCGCAAAGGTCGGATAAGAGGAGGCGAATTTTTTGGACTGTTATTGTTTTCTTCCGAACTTAGCGTCTTTACGTCTTGGCGAGAGGAATATCCGAGTCCGAGAGTCTTTGACTCGCGGAAAGTTTGCGCAAGCTGCGCAAACTTCCAGTTAAGTAGTACAAAGGTCGTGTAGGGGCGCGATTCATCGCGCCCTCGGTCATAAGACGAAGAATAGTTTAACTGCACCCTTCGACGGGCTCAGGGCGATCGGAGCGCAAAGGGCGCAAAAAAAAATTCCGAATTGTAGGGGCGGGTTGAAACCCGCCCTCTTGGATTGAACATGCAGAACATTCGGAAAATTGCGCGAGCCGCGCAAATTTTCAACTATAGTAGTACGAGGAGCGCGAAGGATAGAATCATTCGCCGCAGAGGCGCGGAGTACGCCGAGGGAGAAAAGAATAAAAACCTCTGTGAACTCTGCGTCTCTGCGGTGAAATCCATCTTTTATTATGGGTAGTGACTTCGCCACGGGAATGTCGGATACGTCCAATGCTCATAGATGCAAAATCCAAAACTTCTAGGTTGTTAGGTCATTGCTGGGCGTTCTTCTTGCCGATGTATTTTCTCGCCGCGGCGGCGTTGGACCCGAGCGAAGTCACCAATGGCGAGTATCTGAAGTTTGTCGTGGCCACGCGCCATGCTGCGCCCGAGTATTGGGTCAATGGCCGCTTCGCGTTAGGCAAAGAGATCGATCCCGTGGTGCTGGTAAATTTTTACGAAGCGGTAGCCTACTGCCGTTTTGTCGGCAGACGATTGCCAACGGTAGATGAATGGCATTCGACCTGCGAAGCCGGCAAGTTAAAAAAGCGCGGCGATATCTGGGAGTGGCCTTCGACCGACGTCGATATGGGCGGGCAAACCTACAAAGCGCTCTGCGGCCCGGCGAACACCTGCGACTGCACGCACCGCTATCTGCCGCAGTGGAAAAACGAAGTGAAAGGTTTTCGCTGCGTGCAGGATTCAACGCCGGTGACTTGGTTGCCCCCGTTGAACGGAGACTTCGTTGGCGGACAGAAGTGTCAAGACTGTTGGGCTTGACCTCTGAAACTGCACCCCGAAACAACCCCGACTCGGAATTCCCGTGGGCCCAAATATACGGAAGTTGCTTTCAGCCTTTGTCGAATAACGCGCTGAAGAAGGCTTTACAACTTGTTGTCACCATTGTAAAAGCGGCTGAAGTTACATCACGTGCGCCGTAATACACAGAAGTTAAGTCGTGCAATGCGGAACTAGATATTTGTAGACTGGAAGGGAAACATGACAAAAGACGAGTTCGTTCAAGCGAAGGCATTCATCTTTTCGGACCTAGAGAGGGAACTACAGCTTGCCAAAGCTGACCGCACCGCCTTGCAGGCTCTCGGGGTCACGCCCGGCGGTGGAAATTTTCTCGCGGCCCTTGGACTCCTTTGCTATACGGAATTCGGTGGCAAGCTTCGGTTTGGTGTCAAGCGCGGAGATGGGAGCGACGTGGCTTCTGCAAACTTCAACCAGTTTTTTGATCTTCTCGGCCCTGACTACCAGGCCTTCTGCGTGCAGCACAATGTTTATGACATCTTCAGATGCGGCCTGGCTCACGAGTATTACGTTAAGAAAAGCTGCACTATCCAAATGCTAGAGGCGATACCAGGACCAGGCATTCGAGTCGAAGCAAGTGGTCATTATCGTTTCGTGGTGGAGAGCTATTTTCGAGACTTGAGGAATGCCTTCGATACCTTACAAGTTCATCTATTCGGAAACTGATGCCCGCTGCCCATGTCTCCAGAACTTGCACTTAAACTCATTTCCATATTCGAAGGATATTTTACCATCGACGAGTTTCGAGAGTTGGTGACTCTGTTCGATGTGAAACTCGAAACCCTTGACGACTTCGAGCCGAAGTGGTTGCCAATCGCGCGAGAACTGATAACCAAGCTCGAACACGGAAACTCACGACGGCTGCTCGACAGTCTACTGGACTTCGCCGACAGCCGGAACACCGATCGTATTGCGCACACTTCTTGGGAGCGACAAGAGTTTCATCTCAACATGGCCTCCGTCATCCAAGAGGCACAGAAGCTTCTCGAAGCCTCCGCCGCGCCTAGTGAGATCACGGTAGCCGCAGGCAACGTATTTTCGGCGAAGTCGAAGGTCCGAGAGCTCCTGGAGACCGCCACTGGAGAGGTCTTCATCGTCGATCCATACGTTGGCGTGGGAACCCTTGATTGCCTCCGCAACGTTACATTCCCTATCAGGTTGCTAACCGGAAATCACCAAAATTCCGTTGAGCCGGACTTCGACCGTGCCATCGCCGCGTTCACCATCGAGGGACATCAGCTTCAAGTCAGACGTGCCCAGCAACTTCATGACCGACATATAATCTTCAATGATCGATGCTGGCTTGTGGGTGGTTCACTCAAGGATGCAGGCAAGAAGCCCTTCAATTGCATTGAAATCGTGGACAAGGCGGCTGTCGTCGCCAACCTGGAGGCCAACTGGCAAACTGGCACATCGTACCCCTGAGCAGATCCATTGCACGTCTGGGATTTTTCTGCGATCGACATGGGTGTAAGGTTGCTGTTCATGAGATATGAGTTCTACATCGGCGACGAACTTTTTTTACTCAGCTTAAGTATCTTATCTGATTACAACTCCGAATCGTCGTCTAACCATCGCCTTGAGGCCGACGCTTAGAGCGCGGCTCAGCCTTTGCGTTAAGCACTTTTACGATTTCGGGAGGCAGGGGAATGACAGAGAAAGTTGAAGAACTGGCCCAAGAAATTGCGTCGCTGGATGAATCCGAACTTCAGGCACTGTTTGAGCGTGTGGAAGAATTGAGTTTCCGGCGAGAGCTTCGCGGTTTGTCGGATCGCTGTCGTGAACGCCTCAAGCGACAGGGCGAGCTCGATGAAGAAGCAGACGAACTAATGAGAAAATTGAAACGTATTCGCGAGGAGATTGCCTCTCGTGAGTATCCAGGATGAATGGATGCGCATCGGGTTGACGAATTGTACCGATCCGGTCATCAAGCAAAAGGTGACGGTTGATGCGTTCTCAAGAAATAACGGTGCCTGAATTACAATGGCGGGTCGTTGTTTGCCGAAATCGCGGGGTGGAACGACGTAGTAGATTTCGCCGCGCTTCACGGTTCAGGCCCAAGATGTGTAGTCTGCCCAATCGTCGCCTTTGTCCGCCGCGCCGATTTCGCGCAGAATCTTCGCGGCATCCCGTTTGGAGGCGGTGACGATCGGTTGCACTTTGGCGACGCATTTCCCTTTCACTCTAAGCGCCACCGAACGACGGGCTTTTATTTCGGCTGCGATCACTGGGATAGCGGCTCGTGTAAGGGCGACGGATTTCAGTATTCTTTCTCCCCAGCGGTTGTTCTCGGCAATTTATCACGTCGGCGTTTGCCGTGTAAGACCCGTGGGGTTAGTTCGTTTTAAACGAGATAAAGTTTTTGCGGACATTTCCGAGGAATTGCGCTAGAGATCAATGCAAGGCCAATTAAGGAGCATCACCATGGAAACCAACAAAACTGTAAACATTCCAGTCGAGACCGTCGGCCAGGCTTATCTAGAAGTTCTGCGCGCGCGGGGTGTTAAATATTTCTTTGGCAACAGCGGCACGGACTTTGGGCCGATTATTGACGCCTTGGCGAAGTTTGGCGCGGAGAAGAAAATGCATCCGATGCCGATCACGGTGCCGCATGAGTTTGTCGCCGTGAGCATGGCGCAGGGTTAT
>Ga0137461_1000220_pt1 | contig 13130 bp, 14 predicted proteins | sample EasRivERMGT746_2_FD_104650 | JGI IMG/M metagenome (GOLD analysis project Ga0137461, IMG submission 104650) | Soil microbial communities from meander-bound floodplain in the East River, Colorado, USA - East River MetaG ERMGT746_2 | ecosystem: Environmental > Terrestrial > Soil > Floodplain ... | reverse complement strand
TGTTGCTATTGGCAACAACTGAAAAACTTTGCCTTTCTCACATGAAAACACGAAACCCGCGTGTTGCGCTCAAAAGTTAGGCGGCCGGTTTTCCAAAAAAATGGGGTTTTCTGTCAGACACTAGATAGACTCTAGCAAACAATTTTTTTGGCGAAGGACGACGACTAGGGAATATGGCGCTTAAGTCTATTGGTATCGTCGGTTGCGGTGCGATCGGCAAGGCGCTGGTTAAGGCGGTGGAAGACGGCAAGCTTGCGGTGCGCGTGGCCGGCGTGACTAGCCGGACGGAGAAGAGCGCGCGGGAGTTTCTCGCGGCGTTTAAGAATCCGCCGCCGTATCTTTCGCTGGACGAACTCGTGGATGCGTCGGACTTATTGGTCGAATCGGCGGGCGGGCACATCGTTGCGGAATTGGCGAATATAGTTTTTGCCGAGGGTAAAGACTTGATGGTTATCAGCGTCGGCGCGCTGCTCGATCATCCGGTGATCATCGAGGAATCGCGCTCCGGCGTACGCGATCAATGGTAGGGTAAGAGCCGATCCCCGCGAACCTGGGAAGTGCAGTCTATACGATTAACCATTTACTCAGGGGAGATCGGGCGGAAATATTTTCTGCTTACGAGAGCGAGAATGGAAGGGGATAAAGGCAACGCTATATGAGAGCTAAGAAGAGGATCTTCGGTGAGGAGATCCTTCAGGAAATCGTGCGGCGAATCGTGGCGGCGGTTCAGCCTGAAAAAATCATTCTTTTCGGCTCGGCGGCTAGAGGAGAAATGGGGCCGGACAGCGATCTGGATTTTTTAATCATAACTGCTTGTGATCATCGCCGGAGAACCGCGCGGAAGATTCGACGCCGGCTCATCGGAATCGGTTTCCCCATCGACATCATCGTCGCAAAGCCGGAGGACATTGAACGCTACAGGGACGCGATAGGTCTCATCTACCGACCCGCTCTAAAAGAGGGGAAGGTGCTCTATGCCGCCTAAAGAGGCCACCGCTGGCACTCCGCGGGATTGGCTCCGGCGGGCGAAAGGCAATTTGGCAAGGGCAAAACAGCCCAAACCCAAGGAGGCTTTTTGGGAAGACTTCTGTTTTGACGCACAGCAGGCCGCCGAGAAAGCGGTTAAGGCGGTTTTGCGATTCCACCGCATCGATTTTCCAAAGAGTCATGACCTCAGGCAGCTTTTGACGCTCCTGGAGTCCGCAGGCCAGGCAATCACTGGAGAAATTTGGGACGCAGTTGATCTTTCAGACTATGCCGTGGAGACCCGATATCCCGGCCCGGCCGAGCCTGTCACCAGAAAAGAATACCGACAAGCAGTAGCCCTGGCCCAGAAAGTCGTCAAATGGGCGGAAAATATTATCTTGCCCAAGCGGCGGAAATAGTCACGCCTGTTAGCTTCGCAACGGAAACTCGAAGGAGCATTAAAGATCATGGCATTGAAATCCATTGGCATCGTCGGTTGCGGTGCGATCGGCAAGGCGCTGGTCAAGGCGGTGGAGGACGGCAAGCTTGCGGTGCGCGTCGCCGGCGTGACGAGCCGGACGGAGAAGAGCGCGCGGGAGTTTCTCGCGGCGTTTAAAAATCCACCGCCGTATCTTTCACTGGATGATCTCGTGGGCGCGTCGGATTTGTTGGTCGAAGCCGCGGGTGGGCATGTGGTTGCGGAATTAGCGAAGAAAGTTTTCGCCGCTGGCAAAGACTTGATGGTGATCAGCGTCGGCGCGCTGCTCGAACATCCTGAAGTGATGGCTGAGTCGCGGCGCACGGGTTGCCATTTATATGTTCCGTCGGGGGCGATCGCCGGCTTGGACGGCATCAAGTCCGCCTGCGTCGGCCAGATCACGCACGTCACGCACACGACGCGCAAACCGCCGCTGGGACTCGAAGGTGCGCCTTATTTAATTGAGCGCGGCATCTCGTTGGTTGGCTTGCAGGAAGAGAAAGAAGTTTTTTCCGGCTCGGCGCGCGAGGCGTGCAGAGGTTTTCCAGCCAACGTGAACGTCACGGGGGCGGTGAGCTTGGCCGGTATCGGTCCGGATAAGACGCGCGTGCGGATTCTCGCTGTGCCGGGATTGCTGCGCAATTGTCACGATATCGATGTCGAAGGCGAGTTCGGCAAACTGCACGTACACATCGAAAATGTGCCGAGCGAAAATCCCAAGACCGGCAAGTTGACGGCGCTGTCGATCATCCGCGCCGTCCAAGACGCCGTCGATCCGGTGCGGATTGGCAATTGAAAAAAGCCGGGTCGAGGATCGAAGATAGAGGATCGAGGATCGAAAATTGCCATCCTCCATCCTCGATCTTCCATCCTCGGTTCGACCTAGACTAACTGATGAACAACAGCGATCTCATTGTTCGCACGCTGGAACAGGCCGGGGTGCGCTGGGTGTTTGGCGTGCCGAGCGGGCCGGTGCTGCCTTTGATCGACGCGCTGCGGAAAAGTTCCGTTCAGTTTGTCCTCACGGCGAGCGAGACTTCGGCGGCGTTCATGGCTTCTGTCGTCGGTTATTTAACCGGAGTTCCAGGTGTCTGTGTTTCGACGGTGGGTCCAGGTGCGACGAACTTAACCACGGGTGTCGGCTGCGCGTGGTTGGATCGCGCGCCGCTGTTGGCGATCACTTGCAACGTCGCGACGCCGTGGCTGGAGCGGCGCATTCAGATGCGCATCGATCATCACGCTCTATTCAAGCCGCTGACCAAGGCGACGCTCGCTTGCCGTCATGAAAATGTCGGCGAATTATTTTCTCAGGCGCTTAACATTGCGACTCAAGAACCGCCTGGGCCGGTGCATCTCGATTTGCCGGAAGATGTGGCGCATGCAGCCGCTGTCAAGTTTCGCGGTGGCGTTACGAATTCTACTCGCGCGCCGGACTTGTCGAGCGAAGTTGCCGAGGCGATTTCAAACGCGCTGAAAATTGCTAAGCGGCCGCTGCTGATCACCGGTCTGTCGTTCACGCGCAGCGCGGCGGGTGAAAATTTCCTTCAGTTCATCGAGCGGCAAAACATTCCATTCGTGACGACTTTGCACGGTAAAGGCTTTTTGCCGGAAAGCCATGCGAATTTTGCCGGCGTCATCGGCCGGGCGCGGCGCGGCGATGTGAAGAAATTTACCGACCAAGCGGATCTGATTATCGCGGTGGGTTTCGATCCCATCGAGATCAACTATGAAGAGTGGGTGAAGCCGGGAACACCGATCGTTCACGTCAGCACCGAAGCGGCTGAAAGCGGCAACGGTTTGCATTTTGTTTGGAACAAGGGTTGCGATTTGGCTGCGGCGATTCGAGCAGCGAGCAAAATTCCAACGGCAGTAAATATTTGGCCGGTATCGGCGTTTCGCACTCATCGCGAAGCTTTCGATCGCGCGCTCCGTCCGAGTGCGTCGAGTTTCGCGCCGCACCAGGCGTTGGATATTCTGCGCGCGAAACTACCCGCGGACGGTATTCTCGCCTACGATGTCGGCGCGCACACTCATCAGATCGCGTCACAGTGGCGCACGGATCAACCGAGAACTTTGCTCGCGACTAACGGCTGGTCGTCGATGGGCTACGGCATGCCTGCCGCATACGCGGCCAAGTTGGTTCATCCCGATCGTGCGGTTGCTTGCGTTGTCGGCGACGGCGGCTTTCAAATGACCGCCGGTGAGTTGGCTTTGGCGCGCCGGCTCAATTTAGCGGTGCCGCTGATTATCCTCAACGATGGCTGGCTCGGTTTGATGAAAGTCAAACAAGAGAAAAGAAACTATCCGCTCTCCGGCGTGCGACTGGGCGATCCGCCGCCGTCGCCGTCGCACTATTTCGGCGTGCCTTGCCGGCCGGCGAAGACGCCGGAGGAATTTAGCGACGCGCTCGCCTGGGCTTTCGCTCTCGGCGGGCCGAGCGTCATCGAGGCATCCGTCGACGCTGAAACTTATTCCGCCACCGTTTTCGATTGAGCAGCTTCGTACTACTATGCACGAATTTTTGCTTGGCTTGCGAAAGTTTTTGGAAAGCTCACCGCGGAGACGCAGAGGACGCGGAGTAAAGGGTTTTTTGATTAAGATATACTCCGAACTCTGCGAGCTCCGTGTCTCTGCGGTGAAATCCCTTTTTCTTCTTTGGCTGCGGCTGTGCAGCGCTAGGCTTCATGTCGGAAATTTCTTTCAAGCGTGATCGATTTCGCTGGACGATCCTCGGGCTCATCAGCATTTCCCACGTCATCGGCGCTTCGGCGCAGTACGGCATCAACACACTGGCGCCTTTCTACAAAGACGAGCTCGGCTTGTCGCGCGCCCAGGTCGGATTGTTTTTCTCGTCATTCTATTTGGCGATGACCGGCGCGTCCTTCGGCACCGGCTGGTTGGCCGACCGCTTGGGCGTGCGCAAGACGACGCTGCAAGGACATGTGCTTGTCGGCATTTGCACCGCGGTGGCGGCGCTGTCGACGAGTTTCGAATTTGGCTGCGTCAGTTTTTTTCTCGCCGGCTTGGGCTACAGCTTTCTCAATCCGTCGTCGACCATCGGCGTGATGATGTGGTTTCACCGCGACGAGCGCGCCACCGCCATGGGCGCCAAGCAAACCGGCGTGCCGGGCGGCGGCGTGCTGGCGGCGGTATTGGCGCCGACACTGGTGTTGCTGATCGGTTGGCGCGGAGCGCTGGCGGCGCTCGGCGCGATCAATTTTGTCTTTGGTTTTTTGTTCTCGTCGTTGTGGCGCGAGCCGAGGGAGGAAATCCAGGAATCGCCGTCGGCGGGGGAGCGCTCGGCGGCCCAAGGCGCGCTCAATGTTGGGGCGCTTTTGCCGATCAGTTGCGCGACGGCGATGTACCTGATCGGCCAGATGGCGCTGATCACTTACATACCGCTTTATTTGAAAGACGCCTTGGGCTACTCGCCCTACTGGGCGAGCCAGGCGCTCGCCTTGACCCAAGCCGGCGCCATGATCGGCCGCGTCGGTTGGGGCGTGGTCAGCGACCGGATATTCGCCGGCCGGCGCAAGATCGTGCTGATCTTGATCGGCGCGCTGTCGGTGCTCTGGTTTGTCGCTTTGAGTTTCATGGATCGCGATTCGTCCACCGTAGTTTTGATGTCGATTCTATTTTTCGCCGGCGTTTCGATCGTCGGTTACCAAGGGGTTTCTTACGCGTTGATCGGCGAGATTTCGGGCAAGGCCAAAACCGGCGCCGGCCTCGGCATGGTGATTACGATCAACGCCGGCGCGGCGACGCTCGGCACGCCGATATTCGGTTACATCGTCGACCGCACCGGCTCCTACGCGATCGCCTGGCAAGTGCTGGCCGTGGCGGTCGGCATCGGCATGCTCGCCATGGCGATGCTGCTCAAAGAGCCGCGCCGGATAAGCGCCGGCGAATAAAAATTCCCAGTTGACGCCGGGCCTCGCGCCGGAGTAGCCTTGCGGCCGGTAGGGTCCGCCAACCATTAACTCGGTGAAGGGAGGACAATCGTCATGGCGATTATCACAATCTATCAGGGCGCTTCGGGGAGCGGCGAGGAATTGGCCGACGCGGTCGCGCAGTCATTGGGTTACGGCTGTGTGGGGCGCGAACTGCTGATCCAAACCAGTCTGAAATATGGTATCTCGCAGGCCAAGCTCAACGAGATTGACGAGACCGGGCCAAGCTGGTGGGAGCGCTTCGTGCAAAATTTGCAGCCGTACCGGATCGCGCTGACGGCATCGCTCTGCGAAATCATCGATGCCGAAGGTCATAACGGTTTGGTCTATCACGGCCACATCGGCCATGAGCTTTTGCCCAACTTCAGTCACGTATTAAAGGTATTGTTGACCGCCCCGCTGGAGACGCGCATCGAACAGGTGCGCGAGCGGCAAAATTTAAAACTCGCCGCGGCGCGCCGCTACGTCGAAGAGATCGACAAGGCGCGCAGCCGCCGGCTCCAGGCGATGTTCGGCGCCGACTGGCGCGATAGCAGCCGATTCGACATGGTCGTCAATTTGGAGCGGATGAGCCTTCTTGCCGCGAAGCATCTGATCGTCGAGGCCGCGCGATTGCCGGAACACCAATCTAACCCGGCGACCCAACAGGCGTTCGCGGACTTTGCCTTGGCGTCGAGAGTGCACGCCGCGCTGGTCATGTCGGCGGATTTCTCGCAGTCGAGTTTTGACATCAAAGCGAACGACGGCAGCGTCGACGTCACCGGCGCGCTGCCGACTTGGCTCGCGGAGGACCGAGTGGTCGAAAAGATCAAACAGATACCTGGAGTAAAAAATGTCCGGGCGGATTTTGTCAATGCGCCGGATATGATTTTCGGCGAATGACGATCCTTGGAGAGAGTTGGCCGCACCCTTCGACTATGCTCAGGGCGATCGGGACGCAAAGGGCGCAAAAAAAGAGTAGGGGCGGGTTTAAAACCCGCCCTCTTGGCATGTCGGCAAAAGCAAAGAGGGCATCCCGGTAACCAGGATGCCCTCTTTGTTTTGAAACAATTCTATTTTTTGCCCGCGCGCGGTGGGCGTTTTAGCACTGAACTCGAATCCGACTCACGTCGATGCTATTGCGGAGTGTCTTTCCGTTGACAGCCTTCCTTTATTCGTCGTCAAGCGACGTGTGCCTACAGGCATTTTGGTTGAGGCTTACGGATGACTGCCCCTTAGCGTGAGAGCGAAGTTCGATTCGGTACAGTGCTGGCCCGCTGCCCGCGGGCTTGGATGATCCGGCGGAGACTCGTCTTGCATGACAAAAACCCTCCTTTCTCATCTTGGGGCATTGCGCACTTTTGCAATCCACTTGCCCCTACGCCTGGCGGCGTTCAGTAGATCTAATTCCCGTTTACGACTCGATGGTCGGTTTGTCAAGTGGCGATCTATTATTGATAAAGCGATGCTCTCAATCGAACCGTCATCAGCAAAGTTTACGGATTGACAGTGCTACGGTAGAGAGTTTTAATTCCTTGGTCGAATGGGAGGTTGCCATGCAAAAATATTTTCTCGTCGGAGCGTTGCTCTTGTGCACTGGCATTAGCGGCGCGGCCATGAGCGCGGAACCGGAGCGCGGCAGAGCGGCGGTGCCGGAAGAATTGTCCGACGCGTGGGAGCGCTTTCAGCGCGCGCTGCAAGAATGGGGCGGGCGAGTATGGGAACGTTTCGGCGGCCGCGACTCGCGCGAGAGCCGGCCGGTGATTTCGCAGATATTGAGCGGCAAGGAAGCGCTCGGACTGTCCGCCGAGCAAACCCGAAAGCTCGAACAGTTGCGCGACGACTTTCAACGCCAATCGATTCGCAGCGACGCGGATCTGAGAATCGTCGAGATGGATATCGCCGCGGCGTTGGAAAACGATCCGGTGGACATGGCGAAGCTCGAAGCGAAAATGCGCGAGGCGGAAAAACTGCGCACGGATTTGCGCATCGCGCGCATCCGCGCCATCGAGCACGCCAAGGCGCTGCTGACGGCGGAGCAGAAAAAAAAGCTTCAAGAGATGAGCCGTCAAACGCTCGCGCCGCGCCCGCCGCGCTTGGGCCAAAATCCTCCGGCTACGGAACGAGAACAACCTTTCCGGTAGTCTTGCGTCCTTCCAACAGCCGGTGCGCTTCGGCGGCATCTTTCATTGGCAAAGTACTTTCGATGCGCAGCTTCAACTTGCCTGACGCGATCCAGTAAAAAAGCTCGTTGGCCCTGCCGAGCAACTCGCTCCGGTCACTCATGTAGTGAAGCAGTGTCGGCCGGGTTACGAACAACGATCCCATCGTCGCCAGCTTGCCGAGATCGAAGGTCGGCACCGGGCCGCTCGACTGTCCGAAGAGCGCGAGGTAGCCACGCGGGCGAAGGCATTCGAGACTCTTCTCGAAAGTCGTCGCACCGACGGAGTCGTAGACGACGTGCACGCCTTTGCCATCGGTTAATTTTTTCACTTCGGCGAGAAACTCGCTCTGCGTGTAAAGAATCACATCATCCGCGCCGGCCTGTTTCGCCAGTTGTGCTTTGGCCTCGGTGGAAACCGTGCCGATCACGCGAGCACCGAGCATCTTGGCGATTTGAATCAGCAATAAGCCGACACCGCCTGCGGCGGCGTGAACGAGCGCAGTCTCACCCTGCTTGAGCGGATAGGTGCTGTGAGCCAAATAGTGGGCGGTCATCCCCTGAAGCATGGTTGCCGCGGCGGAGCGGCTGTCAAGTTTAGCGGGCACGGAAACGAGCTTCCACGCGGGCACGACCGCATACTCCGCGTAGGCTCCCGGCTCCATTGCGTAGGCGACGCGGTCGCCGACTTTGACCTCCGGTCTGCCAGGCCCCACCGCGTCGACGATTCCAGCCGCTTCTCTGCCGAGAGTAAACGGCAGCGGCAACTGATAGAGACCGGTGCGCTGGTAGATGTCGATGTAGTTGAGACCGATCGCTTCGATTTTGACGCGCGCTTCGCCAACTTTAGGCTCGGGAACTGGAATATCTTCGTAGGTTAAAACTTCCGGACCGCCGTAATTGTGGATGCGGATCGCTTTCATGAATCACTCTCCCTCCAGCCGTCGATCTTGTGGGATCGGGGTTCAAAGAGCCGACACCACGCGCTCTGAGGACGGGTAGCTTTCTTTAACTTCTCTCGACGATATATAAACTGAGCCGCCGACCGGAGCGGGCAAGACCGTCGCGCCAGAGTTCGAAATTTCCTCGATTTTCCGTAACGACCGTAGCTCCTATGCGTGCGGCGCTGGTCGCTATAAGCCCGTCACGGAAATGGTCTTTAAAATCGATGTGACCAAACTTGCGGGATAGATGATAAAGCACCTGGCCGCCCAGTAGGAAGTCTTCATGTTGCGGCACCGCAATCTTTCCCGCCCTTCTCAAATCGAGATGAAGAATGCTAAAAGCGCGGCGCGCTTCTTGACTTCTAAACCCGGCGTACAACTCCATCGTGATTACCGAGCTGACAATAAGCAAGCCTCTGCTCGCGGCGGTGCTGAGAAGGTGACGGTAAGGGCGATAGTGTGCCGCAGCGATGAAAACCGAGGAATCGACAAGCAGGTTCACTCTCGATAAGAAGGCTGTTCTTTGGCCAGCGCATCCAAAAAGCGATGTAGAGAGCGGCTCATTCGAAGGTTGGCGACGCTTTCTTCAATCGCCATTCGCACCGCCTCACCCTCCGTCTCCGCTTTTAGGAGTCGCTGCAACTCCTTCACCTTGCGGAGATCTACGATAACTTCCTTCTTTGCGAGCGCTCCTTTTGAGGTCTTTGCCATCGACGCCACCCCTTTCGCGATTTTTTGATGATAAGAACTTCCTTCTCGAAGGTCAACCATCGATGACCAACCAAATGATAGGAATTCCCTTTTCAGGGATCTGCCAAGGGGTCGCCCGTCAGCCGCGACTTGGCACTGCCGCGTAATCTTGCAGGTGAGAATCCTGCCCAGGTAACCGCTAGCCGATAAATAGTTTCAAGCCGTAAGATCAGAAAATCAGTGATCGCGCGATAACCAGAGACGCGAAGCCGTTATCGTTGCCCCCAAGGCAAAACGATGATGTCCGTTGGTTGCGGCAATTCCGCTTTGGAAATTTTCAACATCGGCGCGTTCATCATTTTTACCCGCGATAGACCTTGAGTATATTCCCGCACGGCTTGCTCCCACCAGAAGTGCATTGGAATGGAAATTTTTGGATTGACTTGCTTGGTGACTTCGCGCGCTTCGGTCGGCGTGACGGTGAAGTAGCCGCCGGCGATGGGCATGAGCAGGATATCGATCTTGCCCATCATGTTGAGCTGCTCAGGTGTGAGTATGTGGCCCAGGTCGCCCAGGTGGGCGATGCAGATGTCGTCGATGCGGAAGACGAAGATGGCGTTCTTGCCGCGCTGCATGCCGCGGCTCTTGTCGTGAAATGCGGGCACAACGTACACCGAAACGTCGCGGATCGTCGTCGAGATCTTCTGCCAGTCCTCGCCGGACGGCGTGAGCCCATGCAAGATCGTCGGTGTTCCCGGCGCCATGTGGACGCTGCTGTGCGGGCCGTGGCGGTGGCTGGCGGTGACGATATGTTGCGGCAGCGTCGGTCGCGGTAAGTCGAAAGCGCCATGCGGATCGGTGAGCACGCGGGTGCCTTTCGATGACGTGATCTGAAACGTCGAGTGGCCGAACCATTCGATCGTCACCGCGGGCGCCGTGCTGGCGGCGGCGCGAAAGAGTTTTCCTTCAACGACGTCGACCTCGTGGCAGAAGGCTAGAACGCGCGTTGGCGATAACAGCAGCGCGATGATTACCAGGATTCGAATCATTGGTGCGTGATTCATTGCGCGTTTCACAGTTTCGAGTTTCGGGTTCCGGATTTGTAGGGGCAACCCTTGTGGTTGCCCGACTCAGGGTAGGCACAAGGCCTACCCCTACGATTAGATTAATCCCCATTTCCGCCGCATCCACCATTCGGCGCTGAGCAGCAGCAGGATGATGCCGAAGGGCCACAGCGTGCTCCACAGGCGGGTTTGGCGCTGCTCGATAATTTGCGACGGCGCGACGGATTCTAGCTTGGCGGCGATTTTGTCCAAGGTTTTTTGGTTCCAGTCGTCGATCGAAAAATATTCGCCCTTGCTGCTCTCGGAGATTTGCTTGAGCAAGTCGAAGCGCGGCCGGCCGTCGTCGGTTTCGCCGTAGGCGAACGCCGCGGTGAAGCTGGTTTTGTCTTTGCCCAAAGCTTTTCCCGCCAGGCTCGCTTCCGCTTCAACTCGGTAGGTGCCTTCTTTGGTCGGAATGAACTCGCCGCTATACGCGCCTTCTTCGCTGTCGGCGCTGGCCGCGACCAAGGTCGGCTCGCCTTCGGCGCTGAACACGCGCAATTGAACCGCGGCTTGGCGCGCCGGCGTAAAGTCGTCTTTCAAGACTTTCAATTTGAGCGCGACTTTCTCGCCAGGCTGCGCCGATGGAATCGGATGCAGCTGCACTTGTTCAAACGACGGCTCCTGGGCCAGCCAACGCAGCGCTTGGCGCATGAGCTTTAAATGATTTTGCGGCGTCTCTTTATTTCCCACGGCGATGAAATTCCAACGCCAGGCATCGTCGCTCATCAACGCCAGCGTGCGTCCTTTGCCGAAGCGGCCGACGGCCAACAGCGGCGCGCCAGCCGTGCCGCCTTCGCCGCCGCTGGTAAGGAGAGTTTCGCCGCGCACGCCGCGCACTTGATTCAATCCGGTGAGCGGCGGCAGTCGTTTCCAGGCTTCCTCATTACTTTTTGGATCGGGCACAAGCCGCGTGATCGGATGGCCCTTGCCGGCCGGTGTCAGCGCGGCGTTGACCGCGCCGGGCGATTGATAGTTGCCCTTGCCGTCGAGCTCCACCGGCAAGACTTCGCGCAGCGCGCTGTCGCCGTAACCGCCGCTATCGAAAGAGCGGTTACCGCCGAACATGGCCAAGCCGCCGCCGTCGCGGACGAAGTCGCGCACGCGTTCGAGGTAAACGGGATTGAAATAGGCGCGATGGGAAAAGTCGTCGAAGAAAATCACGTCGAAGTTTTTTAACTCTTCGAGAAAAATATCATCGATCGGAAACGGGATCAGGCTCAACTGGCTTTCGGGCACGTCGACGGTGTCGGTGGGCGTGCGCAAAAAGACGAAGGAGACCAGTTCGATCAGCGGGTCTTGTTTCAGCGCCATGCGCAGAAAACGATAGTTCCAAGCCGGCGAGCCGGAAAGCGTCAGCACGCGAACCTTGTCGCGCTGGACGTCGACTTTAAATTCCTTCTGATTGTTCTGGGCGATCTGTTCGCCGGGCTGGGCCGGAATGCTCACGGAAAAACCATGGGTGCCCAAATCCTTGGGCGTGAAACTGAGCGTGATTTTTTGCTCGAAGGGATCGGCGTCGATGGCGATATTGCGCGTCGTCACGAGATTCTTGCCGCGGTTGAAAAACAGCGGCACCGACTTGCCCTTCATGCCCGAGGCGGCGACGGTCAGATCGATCTTGAATTCGCGGCCGCGAAAGGCGAACTCCGGCGCGCCCAGTTTGGCGATGCGCACGTCGGTGAAATTCTCCGCGTCGCCGACGCCGACGGCGAAAACCGGCACCGGCCAGGGCGGCGCGCCGTCCAGCGATTTCTTGTCGCCGTTGGTAATGCCGTCGGTGAAAACCACGATGCCCGACTGCGCCGCGCTGTCTTTGGCGGCGCTTTGGAGCAACTCGAGCAGGCGCGTGCCGGGATCTTGCGCTTTTAACTTCGCCAAGCCGGCCGGCGCGATGGGCTCCAAGCTGGTGCCGAAGCGAATCACGCGCAGATCGTAGTCGCGATTCATTTTCTGGATCAGCGTATCGTTGCTCCCGATCGGCGCTTCGAGTTTCTCCCGCGCCAGGTCGAGCCGGGACTTGGGACTTTTATCCGTTGCTTTACCGCCGGCGGGAAAACTCATGCTCTGGGAACTGTCAATCAATAAGGTCAGCGGCCGGCGCAGTTTGCTCACGCGTTTGTCGATCAACGCCGGGCCGAGCAGAAAAAAAATCAAGCCGGCGTATACCAGCGCGCGCAGCAAGGTGAGAAAAGTGCTCTGGCCGAGGGCCAGCCGTTTTTTTAGCCCGAGAAACTGCTGGACGAGCAGCGCGGCGGTGGCCAGAGCGATCAACGCGACCAGCCAGCCGGGCAGTGTGCCGATGAGAAAAAGTTCTTGCATCGCTTATCGTGTCAGCCGCTTGCGGATGAAGGGCACGTGAATCAGGTCGTCTTTGTAGTTTTCCGTCATGGCGTAGAGAATCAAATTGATGCCGAGGTGAAACGCGTCCTTGCGCTGGGCTTCGCCGCCGGGCGCGCAGGCGTTGGTCCACTTGCCGAGCTGGTCGCGTTCCCAGGCGCCGCTCAAATCGTTTTGGCAGTAAATCACCGGTGTTGAATTGCCGATGGTGATGCCTTCGAGGGTCGGGCTGGCGATGCGCACGCCGCCGATGCGGCGCAAAAGATAGTAGCTGCGCAGGGCCGCGTGGCCGCTGGGAATCCGTTTCAATTCGTTAGTCGGAAATATTTTTTGCATCTCGCGGCGCACCGCTTTGTCGAAGCCGTAGCCGGGCTGGCCGAGCGCGTCGTCGATGAGCATGAAGCCGCCATAGGAAAGAAAGCGGCGCAGGTTTTCAGTCTCATCCGCGCTCAACGGATCGAACTCGTATTTCCCCGCCAAGTAGAGAAAAGGATAATTGAATAAATCTCTATCGGTCAG
>Ga0137461_1000218_pt1 | contig 13186 bp, 7 predicted proteins | sample EasRivERMGT746_2_FD_104650 | JGI IMG/M metagenome (GOLD analysis project Ga0137461, IMG submission 104650) | Soil microbial communities from meander-bound floodplain in the East River, Colorado, USA - East River MetaG ERMGT746_2 | ecosystem: Environmental > Terrestrial > Soil > Floodplain ... | reverse complement strand
TCTTCGAGCTTGGGGTCCATGGCGCGAAAGGCGCCGGCGGTCATGATGAACGCGACTGGAGTTAAATTCAGTCCCTGCACCCAGCCCATTCCTGTGATCGTCGTGATGCTGAGCGGCGCGTCGATGAAGCCGAAGACATCTTGCAGCCACTGATTGACGATGCCGATGCGCGGGTGAAGCAGAAACAGCCAGCCCATCGCCACGGCGAAGCCGGGAATTAGCAAGCCGACCGTCATGAACGTCAGCAAGATAGTTTTGCCGGGGAAATCGGTGCGCTCGACCAGCCACGCGGTCGGCAGGCCGAATAAGAATGATACGACGAGGGCAATGAACGAGAAGCCGGCGGTGTTCCAGAGAACTTTGTAAGTGAACGGCTCGGCGAAAACCGTCAGGTAGTTTTTGAAAGAATACTTGGTGATCGGATCGATCGGCGAGCCGTCGAAAAAACTCAACCAGAGAACCACGGCTAACGGCGCGAGTATGAGCAGGCTGACGAAAGACGCCACAGCGACCATCGCCACCGCCCAGGGGTCGGCTTGACCGCAGTCGTTACGAAAAAATCGATTGATGCGATTGACCACAATTTGTTTCTGGCGCGGGTAGGGGCGATTCATGAATCGCCTCTACGAATGAGGATCTCGCAGGGTTATTGTGAAGATCTTTTCACCACGAAGGACACGAAGACCACGAAGTTCGGAGTTTAAATTATTCGAACCCTTCGTGTCCTTCGTGCTCTTCGTGGTGAATAAAATAATCTGGGCATGGCACATGATCCACGCAAAAACCTGAAGAACCACCAATTAATACCTCTGTGACAGTCGATTTTAAAAAACCGGGTTGCAACTATTTCTGCGTGACGATCTTGACCATCTCTTCGGAGATTTTTTCGATCTCGGGATTGTTCGCCACCCACTCCAGCGTCGGCACGAAGAACTTCACGCCCTGTTTTTCAAGCGCTCTGACTTTTTGGCCCAACTGCGACTCGGGGAACAGGTAGAGATCGGAGAAGTCGCTTTCCCAGAGCAGTTTTTGCGCTTCCTTGGTCAACATGAAGGTGGTGAAGAGTTTGGCTGCGTTGGGATTCTCCGCGTTCTTGGGAATGTTCAGATAAAAATGGCGCACCATGGCGGCGTCGCTGGCAATGACATGCTCCAGCGGCGCGCCTTGGGCTTGCAGCTCGAAAGTTCGCGCGCCGTTGCAATCCATCACCAGGGCGAGAAACTCGCCGGTGACGACTCGGTCCATCTCATTGCAGCGGATCAGGCCGGCAACTTGTTTGGAGAACTGCTTGACGTAATCGAGCGCGACTTCCCGTCCCCAGAGTTCTTTGGCGGCGAGAAGATTTAAGCCGGTGACGTAGGGCGTCGAGGCGATCTTGCCTTTCCAAAACGGCTTTAAGAAATCTTTGAGAGACTTGGGCGCCTCGTTCTTCGGCACGCGGGATTTGTTATAAGGCGTGCCTGGTAATCCCGAATAGACCCGCAAGCTCTGGCCGTCGCCTTCGACCATCTGATTGGTGATCCGGCCGGGCAAAAGTTTTTGCCACTCGCCTTGCTGGAAGATTTTCCGGTTGACCAACGGCACCAGATAACTTTCTGAGCCGATGTAAATGTCGCTCGCCGCCGGTTGACCGGCGGCTAACTCGGTGGCGATCTGGCTGCCCATGGCCGGCATGGACGGCCCAGGCGTGAAACCGATCTTGACGGTGCTGCCGAACATCTTGTTCATCAGCTGTTCGTAGAGCGCCATGCGCTTGGTGCCGCCCAAGGTGCCCTCGCCCCAACTGAGTTTGAGCTTGCCTTCCTTGTTGGCGTCTTGAATCACCTTGGTGAGCGCCGGCGACCACTGCGGTTGGGCGGCGTTGGCGGGAGGGGGGGATAGGACGGATAGAACCAATAGGACCGATCCGACTGATCCGACCGATAAAAGTTTTGCTTTGCTGCTCATACGATCTCCTTGCGGACTAGCTGACGACGTTCCGCCCCTTCATTTCTGCGTCATGATTTTTACCATCTCTTCGGAGATCGCTTCGATCTCCGGATTGGCCGCCACCCATTCCAGTGTCGGCACGAAAAACTTCACGCCTTGCTTTTGCGCTTGTCTTACGCGCTGGCCCATGTGCGATTCGGGAAACAAGTACATGTCGGAGAAGTCGCTGTCCCAAAGTTGCTTCTGGGCTTCCTTGGTCAGCATGAATGTGGCGAACAGCTTGGCGGCGTTGGGATGCTCGGCATTTTTCGGGATCGCCAGCATGCGATGGCGCAGCATGGCGCCGTCGGCGGCGATGACATGCTCCACCGGCGCGCCGTGGGCTTGCGCTTCAAAGGTCTGCGATCCGGAACAATCCATGACGAAGGCGAGAAATTCGCCGGAGGCGACGCGATCGATCTCGTTGCAGCGGATGAGTCCGGTCACTTGCTTCGACAATTGCCTGACAAAATTCAACGCAGCTTCTTTGCCCCACATTTCCTTCGCTGCCAGGATGTTTAAGCTGGTGACGTAAGGCGTCGAAGCGATTTTGCCTTTCCAGTGCGGCTTGAGCATGTCTTTGAGGGTTTTGGGAAATTCGTTCTTGGGCGTGCGCTTGGTGTCGTAGGGAATGCCCGGAATGCCGGTGTAGACGCGCAGGCTGGTGCGCTCGCCTTCGACCATTTCGTTGGTGATCCGGCCCGGTAAAAATTTCGGCCAATCGACTTCGTGAAAAATCTTGCGCTTGACCAGCGGCGTCAAGTAACTATCAGCGCCGATGTAAACATCCGAGGCGGAGGATTGGCCGGCGGCATGTTCAGCGGCGATCTGGCTTCCCACCTGGGGCATCGCCGCGCCGGGGGTGAAAGTGATGCGAATATCGGTGCCGAAGATTTTGTTCATCATCGCTTCGAACTTGGCCGCGCCCTTGGTGCCGCCCAACGTGCCCTCGCCCCAGAGCAGTTTGAGCTTGCCTTCTTTGTTGGCGTCTTTGATCAAGCTCGACAGCGCCGGCGACCATTGGGCGGCCGGCGCCGTCGCTACGGTGCAGAGGAAAAGTAGGAAGGCAGCTGACAGTCGGGAAACTAATGTCATAAATGCTCCCGTGACAAGCAGGTTGCTGAAATATTCTGTCGGAGTCCTTCGACAGGCTCAGGACGAACGGAGAGAATTCTGAAATGATTGAAATTATTCCGTTCATGCTGATCCCTCGACAAGCTCGGGACTAAAGGTGCAGTCGAGGGAGCCTGTCGTGAGCGAAGTCGAACGATCGAAGCATGTTCCAGCTTTTTTCAGCAACCTGCTAGGCTTTGTGGTCTATACCTGCCTGGATCGGCACCTGTCAACCAAGCAGACGAGGCGATTGCTTGACAACTTTTTGGTTACTTGAAAGGATCGCCAAATTGTTACATGCCCATTCACGCTGATATGAACTCCGTTGCCGCACCGAAAGCGTCCGACAAGCCGCAAGTCGATCCGATCACCCTGGAAGTGATCCGCCACGGCATCATTTCGATCTGCGATCAGATCGACGCCAACATGACGCGCACGGCGTTCAGTCCGTATATTTACGAGTACAAAGATTACGCCGTCGGTTTTGTCAGCGCGACCGGCGAATTACTCGCGCAGTCCACCGGCGGCATGCCGGTGTTTGTCGCCGATTCCGTCGGCGCGGCGGTGAAGGACGGCTTGGAAGTTTACGGCCGGGAAAATTTGCACAAGGGCGATGTCATCGTCTGCAACCACGCGGCGATTCAAGGCCAGCACTTGAACAACACCGTCATGTACACGCCGGTGCTCGCCGGACCCAAGGGCGATCAACTGATCGGCTTTTTCGCCGTCAACTGCCACTGGATCGACATCGGCGGCTCGGCCATCGGCTCGGTTTCCTATTCATCCACCGACATTTTCATGGAAGGGTTGCAACTGCGCTCAATCAAACTGTGGTCCAAGGGCGAGCCCCTCGAAGAAGTTTACCGGATTATCGAGAACAACACGCGCTTCCCGCTGGAATTGCTCGGCGACATCGAAGCGCAGTTGGGCGGATGTTTCTTGGGGCGCGATTTGACCCAGACGATGGCCGACAAGTACGGCAGCAAAATTTTTCTCGGCACGCTGGCGACGATTCTCGACCAGTGCGAAGCGGCGACGCGGGAAAAGATTCGCGCGATTGCCGACGGCATCTACCAACACGAAGCGTTTCTCGACAACGACGGTGTGCGCGCTGAGAAGATTCCGATCAAAGTGAAAGTCATCGTCGCCGGCGACGAGCTGACGGTCGATTTCAGTGAAATGTCGCCGCAAGTGAAAGGCTGCATCAACTCCGGATACTACGGCGGCGGGCGCACCTGCGTGCGGGTCGCGTTTAAATATTTGATCGCCACCGGCGAACCGGCCAACGAGGGAACTTTCCGGCCGGTGAAAATGATTCTGCCCGAGGGCAAATTGATCAGTGCCGAGGCGACCGCGGCGATGGGTTTGTACAGCATTCCTTTTCCAACTGTCATCGATTGCATCATCAAAGCTTTGGAGCCGGCGCTGCCCGAACAGGTCACCGGCGCGCATTTCGGCACGTTCTCGTCTTTGAGTTTTGCCGGCAGACGGCAGGACAGCGGCGCGGTGTTCAAGGCCAACGACAGCGGCCACGGCGGCTGGGGCGCCTGCGCGACGCACGACGGCGCCGGACCGTTTCGCACCATGGCGCACGGCGACACGCGGCTGATTCCCATCGAGCTGCAAGAGTCGATGTACCCGTTTCGCGTCGAAGAGTTTCGCTTGCGCCAGGACTCCGGCGGCGCCGGCAAGTGGCGCGGCGGTTTGGGCTTCGACAAACAATATGTTTTGCTCGCGCCGTGCGAGCTGTGGGCGAATTTCGACCGCATCGGCTGCCCGCCCTGGGGCGTGCAAGGGGCGAAGCAAGCGAAGTCGGGTCAGGTGTTGATTTTTAAGAACGGCGCGCAGGAGCCGGAGTTGCTCTACAAAACCGAAAATCGCCCACTCAAAGCCGGCGACCGCGTGCGCATGTCGACCGGCGGCGGCGGCGGCTACGGCGATCCGCGCCAGCGGCCAACGGAACTCGTCGCGCGGGATGTGGTTCGGGGATTTGTTTCTATTGAAAGTGCGCGCGACGATTACGGCGTTTTTATTGATGCCGCTGGCAAAGCGCGACGAGAATAACCGTTCAAGGTTCAAGGGTTCAAAAGTTCAAGGTCGGAAATCCTGAACTCCAGAACTTAGGAAGAACCCCTTGAACGTTTGAACTTTTGAACGGGAGTTATCATTAATGAGCTACGCCATCGCCGTCGATATCGGCGGCACGTTTACCGATCTCGTCGCTTTCGATCACGAGACGCAAAAAGTCATCTATTCCAAGAGCCCGACGACCTATGACAATCTGGTCGAGGGGATTCTCGATTGCTTCAACAAAGCGCAACTCAAACCGGCGCAAGCGACCATCGTCAACCACGGCACGACGCTGGTGATCAATTCCTTGATCCAGCGCAAGGGCGCGAAAACCGCGCTGGTCACCAGCAAAGGTTTTCGCGACATTCTGGAAATCGCCCGCGGCAACCGGCCCGATCCTTTCGATCTGCATTATCAGCGCGATGAGCCGCTAATTCCGCGCGAGCTGCGTTTAGAAATAGCCGAACGCATGGGCAGCAAAGGCGAAGTGGTGACGCCGCTGGACGTCGCCGGTTTGGAAAAGCTCGCCGGTGAAATCAAGAAACTCGGCGTCGAGTCGGTGGCGGTTTTTTTCATGAACTCTTACATCAATCCGGCGCACGAAGAAGTTGCCGCCGAGAAGTTAAAAGAGTTGTTGCCCGATACTTACGTGACTTTCAGCACCGATCTGACGCGCGAGTGGTACGAGTACGAGCGCTGTTCCACGGTCGCCGCCAACGCTTACGTCGGGCCGCAGGTGAGCACTTACATTCGCCGCTTGGACAACGAATTCAAACAGCAAGGCTTTGGCGGTTCGCTGTTCATGATGGGATCCAACGGCGGATTGCTCTCGACCGATCGCACTTGCCGCCAGCCCATCGGCCTGGTCGAATCCGGCCCCATCGGCGGCTGCATCGGCGCCAGCGCCTACGCGGAAAAACTTGGCTTCAAAAATCTCGTCGCCTTCGACATGGGCGGCACGACTGCGAAATGCGCGCTGGTGGAGAACGGCCGCTTCTCGGTCAATTCGCTCTACTACGCCAACGGCTACGTCAAAGGTTTTCCGATCAAGTCAGCCGTCATCGACATCGCCGAAGTGGGATCGGGCGGCGGCTCCATCGCGTGGCTCGATTCGCAAAAGCGTTTGCACGTCGGACCGCAGAGCGCGGGTTCGACGCCGGGCCCGGTCTGTTACGGCCGCGGCGGAACAGAGCCCACGGTGACCGATGCCAACTTAGTTCTCGGTCGTCTCAATCCGGCGAACTTTCTCGGCGGCGAGATGCCGCTCGACGTGAGCGTGGCGGAGCGCGCCATTGCCGAGCGCATCGCCACGCCGCTCGGCTATGCGGGTGACAGCGGCATGGTGCAGATGGCCGATGGAATTATTTCCATCGCCACCGTGATCATGGCGGGGGCGATTCGCAAAGTGTCGGTGGAGCATGGCCTCGATCCGCGCGACTTTATTCTTTTCAGTTACGGCGGTGGCGGGCCGCTGCACTCCTCCGCGCTAGCGCATGAGCTGTCGATTCCAACCGTGGTCATTCCGCCCGAGCCGGGAAATTTTTCCGCCATCGGCATGCTTTTGGCCGACGCGCGCATCGATACTTCGAAGACCTTCGTCGGTATTCTCGACGACAAGTCGGTGCCGAACATGGCCGAGACTTTCGCGACGCTGGAGCAAGACGCCGCGGCGTCGCTCGCTATCGAGTTTGGCACCGGCGACGTGTTTTTCGAACGGCACGCCGAGATGCGCTACCGCGGCCAGCGCCACAACATCAAGGTTCCAGTGTCAGGGTTGAACGACAAGGAAACGATCCGCGCCGCCTTCGAGCGCGACTACAAACGGCGCTACGGCCACGCCGACGCGAAAGCGCCGGCGGAATTTCAGGCGCTGCACTTATCCGCCTTCGCAAGGCTGAAGCAACCTGATGTCGCGCGCCTGCCGCGCACGGCGGCACCAGCGGAAAGCGCGCAGACGAGAAAAATTTTCATCGGCCACGCCGGCGGTTGGCTCGACGCGAAAATTTATCACCGCGATGCGCTGGAGCCAGGATTCACGGCAGCGGGTCCGGCGGTGATCGAAGAGTATGGCTCGACGACCGTGGTTTGGCCCGGCGATAAGTTCGCCGTCGGCGCGCTGCGGGAGATCAGGATTACCTGCTCGGCGAAGTAGTTTTGCGGTTTGAGCCATCCTCGATCCCAAACCGGTCGGTAGTTGATTTGGCGAATTGCGGTGTACTCCCTTTCCGTCATTCCCGCGCAGGCGGGAATCCAGGCTTTTACTGGTGGTTAGCGGCTCAAATAATTGCTGCAATCACTGCGCGGAATAAGCTTAGGGTATCGGATCACCCCTACTCTAACTCTCCCCCGTCGAAGGGGGAGAGAATCGGATTACGCCGACATTTATCTGACTTCGACAAGTGTACCGGCGACGCTGTTACCTGGAATGCTGATTGGCCCTGCATAAATTAACTCATCCTTGACGCCCACTACGCAGACGTACTAATTACGGATCGAGGGATATGGGCGATTCGCTCAATCTAAAATCGACAAAGGACAAAATGCTATGGCTGAATTCAAATTCATCGGCACTTCGGTGCCGCGCGGCGAGGGCAAGGACAAAGTCAGCGGACAGATGGTTTACGCCGCCGACTTGAAGTTGCCCAATTTACTCTGGGCGAAGATTTTGCGCAGCCCGCATCCGCACGCGCGCATTCGGCGTGTCGATGTTTCCAAGGCGCTGAAAATTCCCGGCGTGCGCGCGGTGATTGCCGGCGCAGACGTGAAAGGGTATTTCATCGGCAAGCAGATTCGCGATTTGCCGGTGCTGTGCTGGGACAAGGTGCGCTTTATCGGGGATCGGGTCGCGGCGGTGGCGGCGGATACGGTGGACGCGGCGGAAGAGGCGATTAATTGCATCAACGTCGATTATGAAATTCTTCCGGCGGTATTCGATCCGCTGGAAGCGATGACGCCGGGCGCGCCGGTGCTGCATGATAACGTCGCCGACTACGACGGTGCGCCGAAAAAAATTCTCGCCGCCGAACTGCGTAACGGTCTGACGCGCTTAGCGTGGAAGAAAGGCGATATTGAAAAAGGCTTCCGCGACGCCGATCTGGTTTTCGAACACACCTTCAATGTGCCGGCGCGCCATCAAGGCTATCTCGAACCGCACGCGGCGACCGTCGCCATCGAACCCGACGGCCACGTGCAGGTTTGGGCCGGGGTGAAAAATCCTTTCGGCGTGCGCAGCCAATTGTCCAAGTGCTTGGGCTTGCCCGAAGAGCGCATCCGCATGAACGTGGTCAACGTCGGCGGCGAGTTCGGCGGCAAGGGCGACGGCGTGGACTTGCCGATACTTTATTTTCTCGCGCAGAAGAGCGGCCGACCGGTGAAAATCGTCATGACCTACGCCGAAGAATTATCGGCGAGCAATCCGGCGCACCCGACGGTGATCACGATCAAAAGCGGTGTGAAGCGCGACGGGCGCATCGTCGCTCGGCAAATGCGCGCGGTCCACGCCAGCGGCGGCTACGGCGCGCTCAAGTCCAACACCTCGCTGGCGACCTGGCACTACGCCGGCGGCCAGTATCGCATCGAGCACGCTGATATTGAGTTCATGCAGATTTATACCAACACCGTCCCCGGCGGTTACTACCGCAGTCCCGGCGCGGTGGCGACGGCGTTCGCGGTGGATTGCCACACCGACATCATCGCTAAAGAATTAAAAATCGACCCGGCGGAGTTTCGCTTGAAAAATTTTATCAGCGAAGGCGAAACCGACGCCGTCGGCCAAGAATTGAAAGACGTGCGCTTTCGCGAGGTGTTGCAGAGCGCGCTGGACGGCGCCGGTTGGAAAAAACCGAAGAAGCGCAATCACGGCCGCGGCATCGCGCTTTCGGGCCGCCATATCAGCGGCGGCGACACCGGCGTGATTCTCAGCGTCGACGCGGACGGCGGTTATTTAATTATCAGCCCGAGCATCGATCAAGGCTCGGGCACTCACACGATCTTGCGCCAACTGGTCGCCGATCAGATGAAAATTGACATCGATCAGGTGCGCGTTGTCATCGGCGATACCGACACGGCGCCGCGCGACGGCGGCATGCGCGCCAGCCGCATGACTTACGTCGCTGGCAATGCGATGGTTCAAGCATGCGACAAGCTGCGCGACAAATTGCTCGACCAAGCGGCGCGCATGCTGGAGTGCCGCGCGGATGAAGTTGAATTCGACGGCGTCAAGTTTTCGCTGCGCCAAGACCCGGGGCAACAATTGGTGCTGCGCCGCGTCGTCGCGCAGGCGAGCGAGCCGCTGCAAGTCACCGTCTACGAAGACTATCGCGCTCCCGACGAGGTTTCTTACATCTGCGCGCAAGTCGCGGAGGTCGAAGTCGATCCGGAAACCGGCGCGGTGAAATTGCATCGCATGGTCACGGCGCACGATGTCGGCACGATCATCAATCCAACAGCGCACCAGGGGCAGATCGACGGCGCCACGGTGATGGGTGTGGGTCAAGGGCTGATGGAAGAGATCGTCATGGATCAGGGCCGCGTGACCAACAGCAATCTCGGCGATTATAAATTGCCCTCGGTGGCCGATCTGTTCGAATTGAAAACTGTACTGGTGCCGTCAGGCGGCGGCGTCGGGCCGCACAACGCCAAGCCCATCGGCGAGTTCGCCAACAACGCGCCGCCGGCGGCGATCGCCAACGCGATTGCCGATGCCGTCGGCGTGCGCTTATTTGAATTGCCGGTGAAAGCGGAGCGGATTTATCAGGCGTTGAAGGAAAAGCGGCGATAAAGAACCGAAGAAGAAATTAACCACAAAGGGCCTAGCGTGGCAGAGCCGCAACCGATGAGGAATCGGAACCGGAGAATTAGCCGCAAAGAGCGCAAAGGGCGCAAAAAAAGAAGGGCGGAGCATGCTGCACCCCCTACAGATCCGATTTCCTATTTGCGCTTTCTGCGCTTTTTGCGGTTAATTGATCCCTGTCTTCGGTTCGAGGGCGCGATGAATCGCGCCCCTACTTTGCGAACTTTGCGTTCTTTGCGGCCAATCTTTCCTACGCCGGCACCAGCTCTGGATCGACCGGGTACTCTGACAAGATTTCGGCGCCGTCTTTGGTTACGCGCAGCAAGTGTTCGAGCTTGACCGGGTAGTGATTGATTTCCAGGGCGACGATCATGTTTTCTTCCAGCGAGATCATGTATTTTTCGGGATCGCCGCCGCGCAGCCAGGGCGATTCGTAGATGCACAGGCCGACGCCGTGAAAGCCGTCGAAGCCCGGCAGTCTTTTGGTCGCGCCTTTGCCGAAGCGCTCGAAGGCTTCGGCGCATGAGCCGGGTTTCACCAACTTCAACGCTTCTTGGAGCGAGCGATAGGCTTCCTTGTAGCGCTGTTTGGTCTCCGCCGTCGGCGCGCCGCGGCTAAAGGTGCGGGCGAAATCGCTGTAGTAGCCGCCCGGGCCGGCGACGGTGGCGTCGCAGATCACCAAGTCGCCGTCGCGGACCACCAGATCGGCGCCCATGGGCTCGTTGTGCGGCCGGCTGTCGGCGAGTGACGAATCGTAGATCGAGATAAACTCGCTGCCGGCTTCGAAGCCACAATCCATTAAGTAGTCGAGCATGATGCGGCTTAGTTTATCTTCCGGCGGATCGGCTTTGCGCAACTCTTCGCGGACGAGACCGTAGCCGCGCGCTTTGGCTTTGGTCGTCCAACGGATCAGTTGCAATTCGTCAGTGGTCTTGATCACGCGCGCTTGGTGAATCGCTGGGCAGCCGTCGACCAAATTAATTCCCGCGGCTTTCAAACCGTCGACCGCCGACAAATTCAAATAGTCCACGCCGACGCGCTCACCGGCTGCGCCCAATTCTTTCAGACCGCCGACCGCTTGATCGACGAAATCTTGCGTGGCGATCGGCGGGCGCATGGCGAACATGTAGGCATCGAAGCGGAGACTACGAAAATGTTTCTTGCGCGCTAATTCCCGCTGGCAAATGAGCGGCTCGCCCTCGGCCGGAATCAACGCGAAGCGCTGGATGCCGGTGGCGCGCAGGCCGAGCATCATAACGGTATTCGTCGCATAGCGAACGTTTAAAAAATCTGTGAGCAGGAGCGCGCCGAGGTTTTGACGCTTCATTTCACCTTGCAGCCGAGCCAAGCGCTCGCGCTGCAAGCGCTCCATGTTGACGCCGAAGCGCGTGAGATCGGGGTAGAACATTTCTTTCTCCTCTGATTGCGCCGTTCGTACCGGCAATCCGCGTGGGAGTCAAGTGCGCGGACGCAGTTTCGGGTCTCGGGTCTCGTGTTCAACTCGGAATCCGAGATCGAGACTCGGAACCCGAAACGCGGGACTGCGTCCACGCAGCCTTGACTTTTACAGTCGATTTACGCTTGAGATAAGAACATGGATGACACGCTTCAAAATCTTCTCACCCTGGCGGAGCAGGGCAACATCGAGCAGCGCTGCGCGGCTTTGCTCGTGCTCGGCGCGTTGAAGATCAGCAACGCCGCCACGGCGAAGGTGGCGGGAACAATCCTCGACAGTCCAAATCCGGTTCTCAAAGACTACGCGCTGCGTTACTTCGAGGAGGTGCAGCCGAAAAGCAACACGGCGCAGTTGCTCAAGATGCTCGACGATGGCGACCGCGAGTTGCAGGAGCGGGCGGTGAAGTCCTTGATCGCTGTCGGTCAGCCGGCCGTGGCGCCGCTGCTTCAAGCGGCCAAAGATTCCTCGCGCACCTGGCAGTTAAACGCCGCGCGCGTGCTCAGCGCGGTGCGCGGCAAGGCAGCGATGAAGGGTCTGTTGCAAATGCTCGTCGCCGGCACCGACGAGACCAACAAAGTGATCTGCGATTTGATGACGCCGGCGCTGCGTGAGCTGAACGCCAAAGAGTCCGACGCGCTTTACGACGAAGTCGAAGCGTTCGCGGCCAAGCTGGACGTCAAAGCGCAAAGGCCAGCGATGGTCTCCTCGATGCGCTTACTGGGACAGTTGGGCCGGCCGGCGGCGCGCCGCTGGCTATTCAAATTCATCGGCGCGGAAAATCATCCGGCGGCGCGGGCGCACGCGCTGGTCGCGCTGCTGCGCTGTTTGCGCGAGCAGGATATTCGCAAGGACGAGTACGCAAAGTTATTTCCCTTGCTCGAAGAGGCCGAGTTTAGCGAGGTGACGCGCTTGACCCTGGATTTGCTTGACGCCCACGAGCTGCCGGACGATTCGCGCTCGTTATTGGCCAAGCTCATGCAGAGTCCGCACAGTGATGTGCAAAAATTCGCCCTGCGCAAAATGGGCGACGTGGCGACGCCGGCGACCATCCGCACGCTGGTGGAGGAATTAGGCGACGCCGATTATCGCAAGCGCGACGTTGCCGCCAGCTCGCTGCGCAAAATTCCCGAAGCGCGCAATACGTTGATAAAAGAACTGACGGCTTGCGCAGACCCGAGCAAAGCCTGGAGCATCGCCGAACTGTTGCCGTCCTTCGAAGGCAAGTGGCGGCAAGATATGCTCGACGCATTGTGGAAACGCTTGCAGGCGGCGATCGGCGCGGAAGAACGCATCCAGACCGCGTTTCTCCATGTGCTCAAGAAAGCTGATGCGGAATTCGCCTACGACAAACTCGCCGAGCAAGGGGCGAAATTAGTCAAAGGCAAAAAGTACAAAGAGGCGGTGGGGTTTCTCACGCCGCTGAAAGATTTCCCGGTGTTCAAGCCGGAAAATAAATTTCAGTTGGCGCTGGCGCAGTTGAAACTTCACGCCCACACGGTGGCGACCAACCGGCAACATCCGGCGCTGGAATTGTTTATCGATCTTTACCGCAGTTCGTCGTTCCCGGTGTTCGAAACCTTGCGCAAGGATAAGAGGTTCGCGCCGGAGGAGTTCTTTGCTCTGGGCTTCAGCTTAGCCGAGCGCAGCGGCCAAGAGCGCGGCTTGGGCATCGACTTGCTCGAACACATCGCCGAAAAGTTTCCGCGCAACAAAATCGGCAAGAACGCCAAGAACAAACTCAAGTTAGTCGCCCACTGAATTTTAAACCAAGATTGTAGGGTGGGTGG
>Ga0137461_1000217_pt1 | contig 13241 bp, 12 predicted proteins | sample EasRivERMGT746_2_FD_104650 | JGI IMG/M metagenome (GOLD analysis project Ga0137461, IMG submission 104650) | Soil microbial communities from meander-bound floodplain in the East River, Colorado, USA - East River MetaG ERMGT746_2 | ecosystem: Environmental > Terrestrial > Soil > Floodplain ... | reverse complement strand
TGTCCGTCGCTCCGCTTCAGGAACAATTTCCAGCACGTCCCCGTCTTTTAGTATCTTCACCCCCAAAGCCGCGTGATTTACCGATAAGTCATCCCTGAATGTGGAATACCGCCGGTACTGCTCAAATCGCCCCAGATCATGAAACAGTGCGATTGTTTCCGCGGTCGCCCTGTCGCCCTCGTAAAGGTCCAGGCTGTCTGTCAGGAGGTTCATATTTTCACGGACATGGCCGGTATGCGTCTCTTTCAGGGCGATGTTTCGGTTGTCCGCCATGTTTTCCGTGTAAAATCCCCGGCAATACACGGCAAACCATTCCTTCAGGGGATCAAGCGCATTACATTCCATTTTTTAAGCCGTTGCAGAAGATAAGATACCCCTTCCTGATCCATGCCATAATCATCTATCGATTTTTACTATAAATACCGTTGTAATGCAATCTTATCGTAGTTTCGGCGACATGACGGAGAATGTAGATGCTTGGATTTCAGCACTCTTTTATTTTTCGAAGGTAAACAACGAGGAATAAAATGGGAAAGGGGTAACCGCTTCCGGAATTTCCCGGAACAAAACGCATTACGCAGCGCGCCTCTCACGGTAAAAGCGAACCAGCTCATCATAGGGAAGCGGCTTGCTGAAGAGAAAACCCTGTAGCGCATGACAACCGTGATCCCGGAGGAATGCCAGCTGCTCTACTGTTTCGACACCCTCTGCAAGCACTCTCAATTTGAGGCTGTGGGCCATGGCGATAATTGCATTTGTGATCGCCGCGCTGTCGGAGTCGGTGGTGATTTCCTGGACGAATGATCTGTCGATTTTCAGGGTATCAATTGGAAATCTTTTCAGGTAGCTGAGAGAAGAGTAACCGGTGCCGAAGTCGTCGATTGCGATATGCAGCCCCATCTCCTTCAATGCACGAAGCGTGGAGACTGTCTCCTTGGCATTCTTCATCACGACGCCTTCGGTAAGCTCCAGTTCGAGAAAGCGCGGATCGAAGCCGGTTTCTTTGATAATCCCGGCAACGGTTTCCAGCAGATTTTCCCGGATAAAGTGCTGACCGGAAAGATTTACCGAAACTGTAATGTCGGGGAGACCATCCTCTTGCCATCTCCTGAGCTGCTCACAGGCCGTACGCATCACCCATTCGTCGATCTGGATGATCAGGCCTGTCTCCTCGGCGAGCGGGATGAAATCCGCGGGCGACACCATCCCCAATTCATGATGCTTCCAGCGTATGAGTGCCTCCACGCCGATAATTTCCTCTGTCAGGATGTCAAACTGGGGCTGGTAATAGAGGATGAATTCCTCACGTTCCAATGCCTTGCGCAGATGGTTTTCAAGGGCAAGCCGTTCAAGGGTGCTGGCGTTCATGGACTGGGTGTAGAACTGGAAGTTGTTTCTCCCCAGGTCTTTGGCATGGTACATTGCGGTATCCGCATTCTTGATGAGTGTGACGATATCATTCCCGTCATTGGGGAAAAGACTGATGCCGATGCTCGTGGTAATTATCACTTCATGGTTATCCAGGTTAAAGGGTTGCGCAACGGCGCTGATTATGCGTTGCGACACCCTGGCCGCATCCTGGACATTGGTGATGTCGTTCAGAAGGACTGTGAATTCGTCTCCGCCGAGGCGCGCCACCGAGGAGTTCAAATCCCCTACGTCGTCCCTGCCGACGACATCGCTCCTGCGTATGCAAATCAGAAGCCGTTCCGCAACCCCCTGCAGAAGCTTGTCGCCTACACTGTGGCCAAGGGTGTCATTGATATACTTGAACCGGTCCAGATCCAGGAAAAGGATTGCCGCAACCTTTTTTGTCCTGATTGCATGGTTAAGCGCATGAGCCAGATGCTCCTTGAAGAGGAGGCGATTCGGCAGACCGGTCAGGCTGTCAAAATAGGCAAGATTATATATCTGCGCCTCAGCCTGCTTACGTTCGGTTATGTCCTGCATGATCCCGGCCATCCAGAAGGGCTGGCCGTTCTCATTGCGGTTAACTTCAGCTTCGGCGTGCACAACCCTTTCTTCTCTGTTGGGAAGGAGTATCCGATAGTCGATGTTATACGTCTTCCTGCCCAGGAGCGCTTCATCTATTGACGTAGCTACGTATTCACGGTCCAGCGGATGCACAGAATTGAGGAACGACTCATAGGTTGCGTCAAAACCGATGGTGTCAACTGTAAATATCCGGAACATTTCTTCGGAACAGTAAAACTCATTCCCGATTATGTTCCACTCCCAACTGCCGATGTGGCCTATCCGCTGTATGTCTATAAAGCGGGCTTCATTCCGGCGCAGGCTGTCTACCGCCTGCTTTGCCCGGAGCATGTAGTGCACCCTGTAACCAAGAACAATCCAGTTTATCGGCTTTGTAATAAAATCGGTGCTCCCTACATCATACGCCCTCTTGATCGATTCGATATCATTCAAACCGGTCATCATGAGCACCTGCGTATCATCACCGCCGGGAAATTCACGAATCTCGGCGCAAGTGGCATAGCCGTCCTTGCCGGGCATCATTACATCCAGGAGAACGATGTCCGGTCTGAAGCGTGCAAAAGCCGCAAGCGCCTCTGTCCCGTCTTTCACCTCCTCGACCCGGAAACCTGACTGCTCCAGGGTTTCACGGGCAAGCAGACGCACCATTTCATCGTCATCCACCACCAGAACGATCGCTCTGCTGTTTTTTGCCGGCTGCTCGATCATTGCGGCCTCCTCTGACACACCGCGGCAAGGGCAAGCCTGACCGCTTCATATTCGGTTTCAATCCTTGCCAGGATCTCTTTGTTCACGGCTATGGTATTTGAGATTCCGAAACTCTCCAGCTCCCCGCAGATTTCCGCAAGTTGTAGAGCGCCAAGGTTTGCGCTTCCCGACTTGAAGCTATGGGCGATTGAACGGATAAGCTCTCCGTCATTTGCTGCAATTGCTTTATTCATCCTTAGTATAAAATCCGGAGATTGGGAAAAATAATGATCTATCACTTTTCCGAGAATATCGGGCGCCCCCTCCCGTTGCAGGGATCTTATGTTGTCCAAAAGCTTCAGGTCGATTGGCGATGCTTCCGCAATGACCGGTTTCCCATTTTCCCGGGCTGTACCGGGCACCGGTCCCAAGGGAAGCCAGCGCACGAGCGCTTCACGCAAATCCTCAACAGTGAAAGGCTTCCTCAGGAAGTCATCCATTCCGGTAGAGAGGCAGCGATCACGGTCCTCATCAGTCGTGTTGCCGGTTACGGCTATAATCGTCAGGCGCCGCCTCGATCCGTTTTTCGAATTGTCCGCCAACTCCCTCTCCCTGATCAGTCTGGAGGCTTCATAACCATCCATCTCCGGCATCTGGCAATCCATCAAGATCAGATCATAGGATCCTTCCATCGCCCTATCTAAGGCCTGAATTCCGTTATCCGCCAGATCAACACGGCAGCCCAGCACCTCAAGCATCATTTTAGCGACTTCCTGATTTACCGGGTTGTCTTCAGCTACAAGCAGATTGGCGCTGAACCCCGTTTCTATGTTGTCTATATCATGTTTGTTGCTGGTCAGACCGTTATCCGGCTCTGAACATCGGGAGGTGAAAGGGGGTTTTGTGCTCATGTCAAATTCGAACCTCCGGCTGGAATAGGACTTCTATTTCTTTTTCGGCATAAAGCGCTGAATACTTTAACGCTAAAGTCAGCGGAGCCGGGAGCAAATATAAAAAAGGGAGTTTGCACTCCCTTTCATTGATTCTAACGTTGACTTATATGCTTCAGCAGATTAACGCATTTTCAATTCCATGAATTCAATCATCGAATTTACCCGCCGGACCCTTATCACTCACGATCGACCCTGCCTTCTCCACTATCTTTTCATCGGTCCAGTCAACAGGATCATGAAGCCGGCTCCCCTTTGGCCCCAGATCAAAGGAACCGGCCTTGAGGATTGCCTCAACGGCAAGTGGCGCAGTGTCCCGGCCATTTAAAACCTCGGACATCATTTTGCAGGCAAAATCCTCAACTGCCCGTGTCATGCGCTCCCTGATCTTTTCAGGCTGGGCAAGGAACTTGTTTTCAAAGGGGAGATTGAGATTCTTGTAGTCCCCTTTCTTCCACCCCTTGGAATCGGCAAAAGCGACCATCTCGGCCCACAGCTCTTCGGTCATCCCTTCCCCCTTGACCTTCTTGAGATTGCCGTTCTCATCGAGGATGGCGTTGCCGTAATCGTTAACCTCTACTCCCCAGGATATCATCTGCAGTGCGGTCGCACATTCGCCTTGGTGGTGGCGGTCTCAACGGCAATACGGCGGAGCCTTTCGGAGCTGTTCCCCGAGGTGCCGTGCTGGGCGCCGTTGACCTTGTACGGTTTGAGGGCATTATGAATCTCGGATGTCAGCCCCACCTGTATTCCCGCGTCGCTCGCCTCGATGCCGTGGGTAGTGCCGTTATTCAGGGCGATCCAGTCCGGGAAAATGCCCCTGGCGTTCAGCCCTTGTATGAGGAAGAGCGCCTCGGAAACGGTGGAGAGCCCTTCTTTCCCCTTGATCTCGCCGACCTCGGTTTCCAGCCCCGCCCATTTGGGAATGAATGGGGAGAGTTCAAGATTGGCAAGGAGATTCTTGTCGTCGGGAAGATGGGAAGCGTCAATGGCTATGGAAGTGATCCCCGCCTCGAACATGGTCGGGATCTCCACCCTGGCGGAGGCCACGTCCTTGTCGCTCTTTATCCCGTAATGGTCGGCATGTATGGCGACCGGCACGGTGATGCCCAGTTCGTTGCAGATGGCATCGACAATACGCGCCATGTTCCAGTAGTTGACCGCGCAGTAAGCCTTCTGGCCACCTTCGGACTTGGCGATCTCGATGATCAGCGCGGTGTTGGCCCTCTGAGCCGCCTTGAGCGCACCACGAATCACAAAGTAGTTTCGGCCGTTGGCGGCCATGGCGATTGCGTTTCCCTTTGCCGCCATGGCCCGGTCAATCACCTTGCCGCTGACGATGAGCGCCTTGGAATTGGGAAACAGTTTCCGGATGTTGGGGGGACGCCCCACCTGAAGCGCTTTTTCAAAATCTGCTGAATACATTGCATTCTCCTTTCAGTCTGAATTGCTGGAGTATAATAATTAATAGCACCATACCGGCTCAGAATCAAGGGAGATCAGGTCCGATTTCTTTAGCGCCCTTGCATTAAACCGCAACTCCACATATAATTATCAGCGCTAAAGGAGGATTCCGTTGCCAGAAACCGTATTTTTTCATGAATCCCTTCTCCGGACCCACCTGACGGTGGATGTCAGGACACCCCTCGAATATGATGAAGACCATATTCCGGGCGCCATCAATGTGCCACTCCTCAGCAATGAGGAAAGGGTCGAGATCGGCACCATGCACAGGCATATCGGGCCCCATGCAGCAAGGATTAGCGGGCTGGAAATGATCGCCCCCCGCATCCCGGAGATGGTTTCTTCAATCGGCGAAGCCGCGGCAGGCAGACCTGTACTGGTTTACTGCTGGAGGGGAGGATTGAGAAGCAAGACCATCACCTCCATACTCGAACTGACTGGATATGATGCGGTCCAGCTCAGGGGTGGATACAAAGCATTCCGCCGCCACGTTTTGGAATACTTTACTCCTTTCTCCCCCCCCGGGCCCATGGTGGTTATCCACGGCATGACCGGTATTGGCAAGACCGCTTTCCTTCAAGGATTGAAGAGCGAACTGTTTACGGTTATCGACCTGGAGGGTCTTGCCTGCCACCGGGGCTCAGCCTTCGGCGAGCTGGGCATCACACAGGGACTTCCCCAGAAACGTTTCGAGACCCTCCTCTGGGAAGCGTTCCATAACTCTCCGAGCGGGAAACCGGTGGTCGTCGAGGGCGAGAGCAAGAGAATCGGCATGTTGTCCCTTCCCGGCGACATGTACGAGGTCATGCTTCAGAGCCCCAAGGTCTGGTGCAATGCCTCGATGGAAACACGGGTCCGGCGGCTTATCGCCGAATACGGATGTCCGGATTACCTGGAGGGGATGACAGATGCTCTGCAGAGAATCAGAAAGAGATTGGGTCCGGACAAGTATGCGGAGATCTCGGGTTACCTGCAAAGTTGGGAACTGGAGCCGTTTACGACTGAACTCATCAGGCATTACTATGACAAGGTCTATTACAAAAACAGGAGTTGGCGTGAAGATGCCGTTATTTCTCTTGAAGATTACCATGAAGCGGAACTGGAACTGGAGCGTTTCATAAATAAACATGTGATTTGATAATCAGAAAGGAGTGCAGCGAATGAAAGAATTACTGGGGATAATCCTGGCCGGTGGAGCCGGTGAACGTCTGAAACCCTTGACCACCGCCAGGGCAAAGCCGGCTGTCCCTTTTGGCGGGAAATACCGGATTATCGATTTTGTTCTCAACAATTTCATCAATTCCGGCATGCAAAACATAAAGATCCTTGTTCAATCCCTGTCTCAACCGTTGATCAATCATGTAAACAAGTTATGGCCCTCGGTTCCGGTCTACAATTACTATGTCCAGGCGATACCGGCGCAGAAGAGAGTAAGTGAAGACTGGTATAAAAGCACAGCGGACGCGGTTTACCAGAATATGAATGTCTTTTCGGACAATCCGCAGTACAAGCGGGTTGCGATATTTTCCGGTGATCATATCTTCAAGATGGACGTAAGCCAGTTGGACCGCTATCATCAGGAAAAGGACTCCGATTTTACGATTTCCTCAATGGTCATAAAAGCAGAAGATGCCAGCCGTTTCGGAATCCTTGAGGTGGACGCACATAACAGGGTAATCGGATTTGAAGAGAAACCCGCGCAGCCAAAGGAAATCCCGGGGAAGCCGGGTTATTGCCTTACATCGATGGGAAACTACCTTGCCGACATCTCAACCCTGATTGACATACTAACTGAAGACGCTAATAACGGAGCTTCCACTCACGATTTCGGAAATGATGTAATACCGTTCATGCTGGAAAACGGGACAAGGGTTTTTGCGTATGATTTCGCCGGAAACAATGTCCCGGGCGAGGAACAGATTTACTGGCGAGATGTCGGCACGATCAGGGCATACTGGGAAGCCAACATGGACCTTGTGAGCATCAAGCCTGAACTGAACCTGTACAATGATCTGTGGCCCATAAAAACTACACCTGACTTTACTCCGCCGGCAAAATGCGTATTCAGGCAATCGCTTGTGGATAATTCAATCATGAGCGGAGGATGCATTATCACAGAGGCAATATTAAGCAACTCTGTCCTCAGCCAGCGGGTCCGCGTCGAAAGGGGAGCGCTGGTCTGCGAAAGCGTCATATTCTCCGGGGTAGGTATCGGTGAAGGGGCAAAGATAAGGAAAACGATAATCGACAAGAATGTACAGGTTCCGCCGTTCACGCAGATCGGCTACTCCAGGGAAGAAGACGAAGCTCGAGGGTTCAAGTTCTCGGACGGCATCACGGTTGTGCCAAAAAATTATGTTTTTATTAATTAATTAATAATACCTTCCGGGGCTTCGCATATTTTATTTCTCCATGTGCGGCTTCCATGAAAAGCATCATTCAAGGAACAGGCAAAATGATTTTTGGGCGATCTGACGCAGAGTTATGCATAATGACACATTGTCAGGATTGACGCTGCAAACTCCACTGAAATGCTCAAATATTGCATTGACCGCAGCGTTTCAGTGGTGATATACTCCCTTAGCTTTTTAATATACCCATGCAATATTACACTGACGAGACATGAAAAGTATTCTAGTTATAGACGATGACCAAGACGTCCGCTCATGTGTCCGGAACATTCTGGAACACTCGGGATACTCCGTGCTTGAAGCCGAAAACGGTAGCGTCGGCATCGACATCTTCAGGAAAAACTCCGTGGATCTCGTTATAGTTGACCTCTTCATGCCTGAGAAAGAGGGTATTGAAACCATCATCGAATTGCGAAAGGGATACCCCGATCTGAAGATTCTGGCCATATCGGGTGGTATCCCCGGTTATGGTCCCGGGCACTTTCTTCATATTGCAACGAAGCTCGGAGCAGACGGAGCTCTTGACAAACCATTCGACATACATCAGCTGCTCGCTAAAGTAGAGAATCTCCTTGATCCGGCCCCACTGTCATCCCAGGTTATTGATACCCTCCAATGAACCCTCTCCATTATCTTTTCGGTCTTGCCCTGGCAATTAGCCTGCCGTTTGGTTCCGTTGAACCGGAAATGCCGACTTTGCCCTTTTACGATTCCGGCGCCTGCCCTTTCGACTGCTGCACATACGGAACATGGACCGCGAAGACAAAAACGATTCTTTGGAATGAGCACAAAGAATCATCTCCCGCAGTTACGGTCGTGAACGCAGGTGAAGATGTCCAAGGGCTTACTGGGGTTGTTATAACGACTGAGGCTGGTAAAGTGAAAATCCTCAAGAAGATCGCCTTCAACGTGGAAAACTCACTGGAGGAGATTTTACTTTTGCCGGAAGACGTGATTTATGCCCTGCGCTATGTTGGAGAAGGGTACGACAAATTTTATTTTGAAGGCATTTCCCTGATCGCACGGACTAATATAAAATCTGTCGGTAAAAGCGAATACTGGCAAGTCATCAACTTGCCGAAATGGGTCTGGTGGGCAAAAATCAGCCGGCAAAACGGCGAAACAGGCTGGACCCGTGAACTTGACCATTTTGATCATATCGATGCCTGTGAATAGCAATTCAATAATACCAGGGCATTTGCTTGTTTTCGGTTCCATTTATTGATTCATGGGACCATCCGCGCTTATAATCTTCTCCTGTATGGCCCTTGACAATGGGCTGTAATCACATAAAATCTTAACTGTCGCTTCTTACTTCACGCAACATATTCTGCAACATCAATCATCGTCATATCAATCAGGGAAGGGGTTTTATATGAAAATGAATGATATCAAGGAAATTGCCCGGCAAAGGGGAATCAACCCGGCAAAGATGAAAAAGATCGACCTAATAAGGGCGATCCAGCAGGATGAAGGTAATCCGGTTTGCTGCACAACCGGAATCAGGGAGGAATGCGGCCAGGCGGATTGCCTGTGGCGTGACGATTGCGATTGATTGGACGGGACTTCGTCGGTTAACTCTATGTCTTATTTCAGGGGTTGTCGATTTTGTAGCGTTCCAGTCTGTCCCGCAGTGTATTGCGGCTAATGCCAAGAAGCTTGGACGCAAGCACCTGATTCTGTGAACTCTTTTCCATCGCCATGTGAATGAGCGCCTTTTCAAGACCCATATTGACATTGTCGTATACGTTTCCCCTGTTTTTCAGGCATACCCTGTCGAACATCGGCTCCAGTATGTTCCAGAACACCGTATAATAATCATCCACGATGCCGTCCAGATTTATCTCCATCTTACCGTTCACCGGCTTTATTAAAGATTCGAAATCTTCCGGCATCAGCATTTCGCTTTTGCAGAATACAGTGGCGGAATTGATCACATTTTTCAGTTCCCGGATGTTCCCTTCCCAATTGTTCGAGACGAGCAAGTCCATGGCATCCGGCGCTATCCCCTTGAGCTTTTTCCCGTATTTTTTGGAGTACATGTTAATGAACAGGTTCACCAGAAGAGGGATATCTTCCACCCGGTCCCGGAGGGGAGGAAGGTAAAAGGATACAACCCGCAGACGGTAAAACAGGTCTACCCGGAATTTCTTTTCCTTTACGCAACTCAGGAGACTTCTGTTGGTGGCGGCAATTACACGGACGTCCACCTTGATGGTTTCATTCCCACCAACCCGCTCGAATTCCTGGTTTTCCAGCACCCTCAGGAGCTTTCCCTGATTCGCCTGGCTCATCTCGCCTATTTCGTCCAGGAAAATTGTGCCGCCGTTGCACTGTTCGAACTTGCCGATACGACGGGCATGTGCATCGGTAAAAGCCCCTTTCTCATGGCCGAACAATTCGCTTTCCAGAAGATTTTCCGGCAAGGCGGCGCAGTTGACCGCGAGAAAGGAGCGATTCCGGCGCTGCGAGTTATTATAGATTGCACGGGCCAGCAGTTCCTTACCAGTGCCGCTGTCTCCCTGAACCAGGACAGTAGCGTCCGAATCTGAAACCTTACCCACCATCTTCCAGATTTCCAGCATTTCCGGAGATGATCCGATCATGATATCCGTGTCCGTCTCCTCGCCTGCCAGCGCCTCCGATTCCCGTGTAAAGCGGACCTTTCTGCTCAGAAGGTTGCATTCCAGCGCCTTATTAACAATGTTCTGCATCTTCCGTATGTCAAATGGCTTGGTAATGTAGTCATAGGCGCCCAGCTTCATCGCTTCGATGGCTGTCTGGGTCGTACCAAACCCGGTGGCTATTATAACAGCAAGTCCAGGGTCAATCTTTTTTGCTTCTTTCAGGACATCCAGTCCGGACTTGCCAGGCAGGTTAATATCGAGTATGGCCACATTGGGCCGCTCGCTGGCAATACGGCGCAACGCGGCAGTGCTGTCACTTTCCAGAAAAAGCTCTACATCTTCCTGAAAACAGGATTTGAGCATCTGCAGAATACTCGGTTCATCATCAAGAATGAGAAGTTTGTATTTCATTGGCTCCGCCTTTCAGGACAGTTATTAATCGGATTAACCGACACCGGCAACCCGTAAACTTCATACCTGTTACTTTCTGTATCGGATAAATATTCCATTTGCTTAGAGAATATTTTAATTCCCGGGGCTGAGAACTGTTTCGCGGGGATTTTGCCGAAAACCCCGATTGGCTGTAGCTTCATCGTTGAATACGAATCATTACGATTTGTATTGCCCGTTCTTTATGCTATGATTTGATTGATATTTGATCCAGCTGACCTCCACTTCAGAAAGGACATCCCATGCCCAGAATCATTCCAATTTCATCTGTTTTAGCTCTCTTCCTTTTTGTATGCGGTTGTGCCATGTTCACTGCCTGGCAATCAATTCCCCCGCCTGGCGGGTGCGACCAGTGCCATACCCTTGCCATCAGCACCAACTGGCAGGTGGCTTACAAGGTTGCCATACTAAGCGATGAACGGAACCGGGACTTTTTCAAGACCCCGGAATACAACATGCCGAAGAGCGATCAACCGTCCTCCTCTCTGGAGGTTCGCAAAGTCGAAGAACTTAAATGCTTCGAGTGCCACAAGGCGCCCAACGCGGCTCACAAGGGACGCATGGGACGCTTTCATCATTGACCGGGCCCATCAGAATGCCTTGCATTTGAACTATTTGAGTTAAATACTATCATGATCAGATCAACCCGCAAGACAAAGATTATTGCCACCCTGGGACCGGCAAGCTCATCCGCCTCGATGATCGAGCATTTGATGGAAGCAGGCGTGGATGTCTTTCGTCTGAATTTTTCCCACGGCTCCAATGATGACAAAAAACAAATTATCAAAACCGTGCGACAGATTGCAAAGCGTTGCGACAAGGCCATCGGCATTCTTGCCGACCTGCAGGGGCCTAAAATCAGGACCGGCCGGATGGAAAACGGCGCGTTATCCCTGACCAAAGGGGAACTGCTCGACATCACCACCGATGATATCCTCGGGCGGCCGGGTCTGATTTCCACCATTTACCGCGATCTCCCCCATGATGTGAAACCGGGCTCACGGATTCTGATGGATGACGGCATGATCGAGTTGAAGGTCCTCGACGTCAAAGGAAATCGAGTCCATTGTTCGGTTCTGGAGGGGGGGGTGCTGAAGGACCTCAAGGGAATCAACCTCCCGGGCGTGGATGTATCGACCCCATCCCTCACCCGGAAGGATAGGGATGACCTGGAATTCTGCCTTGGTACGGGTATTGATTTCATAGCCCTCTCCTTTGTCCGCAAGAGCGACGATGTTGAGGAATTGAAGAGGATCATCTTCGAACATAACCAGAACATTCCGATAATAGCCAAGATTGAAAAACCCGAGGCTCTCCGCAATTTCAAAACGATTCTCAAGGCAGCCGACGGCATCATGGTGGCGCGGGGCGATCTCGGAGTGGAAATCAATGCGGAGCGTGTCCCGTTGATCCAGAAAAAGATCATCAGTGCATGCAATGCAGCAGGTAAGCCGGTCATCACCGCCACTCAGATGCTTGAATCGATGATCAGCCATTCCCGTCCGACCAGGGCGGAGACTTCGGACGTGGCAAACGCCATCCTGGACGGCACCGATGCGGTCATGCTCTCCGTAGAGACAGCCTCCGGGCAATTCCCGGTTGAAGCCGTTAAAACCATAGTCCATGTCGCCCGTGATATCGAGCGCTCCGAGCGCCTGCGCCTGCCTGCAGAACGTGGAACACACAGCAACAATATTGCCGAGGCAGTTGCTGAAGCGGCCTGCCATGCGGCAACGACTCTCAAGGCCAAGGCCATCGTGGTCTTCACACAGTCCGGCAGCACCGCCGCCCTCATCGCCAAATTCAGACCGCATCTTCCGATCATTGCATTTACTCCCAAGCATGAAATCCGGCAAATGCTCGCCCTCTACTGGGGAGTGCGGACATGGCTGGTCGGCTCGATGGAAGAGTCCGGCCAACAGATCGAGGCGGTGGAGAAAACCCTTCTTGCCGAGGGTTTCAAAAAAGGGGACGTTGTGGTGATCACCATGGGGGCGCCTCTGGAAGCCAGGGGCTCCACCAACCTGATGAGGGTGCATAAATTGGGGACCGGGGGGTTTTACGAGATATTCTAATTATACCGATCAGGGGAGGAAAACCATGCGTACGGTATTTGAAGAAACTGATATAAACGGCATGACATTGACCAATCGCCTGGTGCGTTCCGCCACGTGGGAAGGAATGTGCGATCCTGACGGTCGGCCGTCAGGTAAGCTTGCACAGTGTTATGCCGATCTCGCAAAGGGAGCGGTTGGTCTGATAATCAGCAGCTACACCTATATTCGCAGGGACGGAAAGCAGTTTCCAGGTCAGATGGGAATTTATACCGACGACTTCGCAACCGAGATGAAGGCCCTGACTGCCGCAGTCCATGATCAAGGCGGGAAAATCTGCATGCAACTGGTCCATGCAGGGGGGCAAACCAATACAAAAATCATCGGCTGCCGACCAGTGGCACCTTCCGAGGTAACCGTAATGCAGTTTCCCGAGACCCCGGCGGAGTTATCCCTTGAAGATATCTCGGAGATTATCAGACTTTTCGGAACAGGAGCGGCAAGGGCCAGGGAATACGGTTTCGACGCCGTACAACTCCATGCGGCGCATGGCTACCTGATCAACCAGTTCCTCTCGCCACTCACCAACCGGAGAAGCGATGA
>Ga0137461_1000216_pt1 | contig 13297 bp, 14 predicted proteins | sample EasRivERMGT746_2_FD_104650 | JGI IMG/M metagenome (GOLD analysis project Ga0137461, IMG submission 104650) | Soil microbial communities from meander-bound floodplain in the East River, Colorado, USA - East River MetaG ERMGT746_2 | ecosystem: Environmental > Terrestrial > Soil > Floodplain ... | reverse complement strand
CTTCTTCATTATTTCCTTGATCGAGACGCTTTTGAGCAAGGCCGACTTATTTTTCTGCTTGAGGCCGAAGATATGACTGGCGGCGGCGCCGATGAGATCCCTTTCGGTGATGATTCCAACCAGCCGTCCGTCATCGACGATCGGGATATGGCGGATGCGCCCCAGTGAAATGACATCGTTGGCCAAATCCAGCGTATCCTCCGGCTTCAGCGTCACCGGACTGCCCATCATGATTTCTCTGGCGATTCCTTCTTTGCCGTTCTTCATGTCGATTCCTCCTGTAGGCGATTGAGAAAACAGCGCAGCACGTCGACGTAAGAGACGATGCCGACCAACCCTTCGGCTTCATCGACCACCGGGATCGCGCCAAATTTTTCTTCGACGAGGATCTCCACGGCTTCCCGGAGATCGTCATCGGGCGCGAGAAAACGCGGTTGCGCGGTCATGATGTCACGCACGGCGGTGCGCAAGGCGTTTTCTCTGATGTCGGGGTTCCCCAGCAGAGCGCAGCTCAGAAACGAACGAATATCTCGGTCCGTGACGATGCCGATCAGCTCGCCGCCGTTTACTACGGGAATCTGGCGGAAGTTGTTTTCCGCCATCAGCTCATCGGCTTTGCCGACGGTTTCTATGGGCGAAACGGTCAGCGGGTCCTTGGTCATTACGTCGACAACTTTCATCCGATTGTCCCTGCGGATCGATGCTGTGTGTGCCATGGCCGAAGCCTCCTGTGTTCCACATCCTATCGGTGCACTGTCCGTGCCAATGAATTCACTTCAATCTCCCTCGAAGTTTCGCTAGTCGGCGATGCCTGCGATTGATTTTATTTTCACATCTGGGAATTAGCCGTGTAAAATTTTCACAGATGAGAACGGGATGCAGCAAAGCGACGTAAATACGTTTAAAACGCCAGACGAAGCTGGGCATATTTTTTGCGCCTACTCAGACTAGAAGCCGAGCCCGTGCCGAGGAGGTTATCCGTGATCAAGGTGAAAAAAATCATTGCGCCCACCGATCTTTCTAAACTATCGCGTCCGGCGGTTCGCTACGCTTTGGAAATGGCCATGGAGCAGGATGCCGAGGTGATCGTCTATCAAGTGATTAGCGAAGACGGCGATTTTTTCGGCAAAGATGCCTCTCTCAATCCAGCGAGCGCATTTGTGCCGTCGATGAAAGAGCGTCTGCGGGAGTTTGTCCGGGAGAATTTCGCCGACATGGTCGGCAAGGTAAAAATCACCGAGGTCGTCGAGGCCGGGGTGCCTTACAATAAGATCGTGCAAAAGGCGGAAGAAGAAAACGCCGATCTCATCGTCATGTCGACCCACGGCCGCACCGGCTTCGAGCAAATCATGCTCGGCAGCGTCACGGCCAAGGTGGTCGCCCGGGCGCCGTGTCCGGTAGTATCGATTCGCCCGACGAAGAAATAATAATCGGCAACGCAGGCGGTGTGCAGCGCCGCTTTACCAGCCAGGATTAATCGCGGTAAAACTGCGATCGAGGTGCAACCCTTGCGGAACGAAGGCGTGCCTTCCGGGATGGCAAATTGCAAATCTCAAATTCCAGATATGAAATCTGAAATCTGCAATTTGAAATTCCGAGCGCCAGCGAGGATACAGGGTCACACCTCGATCAACACAGTGTCGTCGGGTTTCCTCGGAGCATGAATCATCCGGGCTACAGATCGTAGATCGGCGTGTGGATCGCCACATGTTTGCCCATGGCGATGGCGCTGACAATGTCGGCGCGACTGACGATGCCGACGATCTTAGCGCCGTTCATTACCGGCAGACGCTTAATCGAATGAGTTGTCATCAGCTGAGCGATCTCTTCGACGGCGGTGTTTTCGCCGACGCTGATCACTTTCTTGCTCATGATCGCTCTGACGTCTTTGCCTTTCTTGGCAACGATGTCGGCTTCGGAAACGACGCCGATGATTTTGCCGTCCCGGCCGGCGACGGGGGCGCCGCTGATCTGATTTTTGATCAGCGTCATGGCCAAACTTTTAACCGTCATGGTTGGACTGACGGTAATGATATCGCGGGTCATGATGTCTTTGGCGTTCATTGGCTAGCCCTCCTAAAGTCCTTTTTCGACGATCAGCATCGCCAGATCGGCGACCCGGCAACTGTAACCCCACTCATTGTCGTACCAACTTAGAACTTTCGCCATCCGGCCTTCAAGCACAACGGTCGACAGGCCGGAGGCAACGGATGCAAGGGGTAACAAAGCCGAGGATCGAGGATGGAAGATCGAGGATCGAAATGAAGAACTTCGCCGCAAGCAGCGGGATATCGAAGCAAATGCATTTCGAGCGAAATTGTCGGGCGGGTGGAGGCGCACAGCGCCGATACCCACTGTGGGGAACGAGTTGAGCAGCGTCAAACCGCCATCTTCCGCATCGTCCCAATCCATCCTCCATCCTCGATCTTCGATCCTCGACTTGGTTTTTACATCCGCCATGTCGTTGACCGCGACGACAGTCAGCTCCTTCTTGTAACGTGCGAGCAGCGTACGCAGAACCAAGCGGCCGATCCTGCCAAAACCGTTGATGCCGATCTTCGTTGCCATGGTCTCTCCGGTTAATTTCCACCCAATAGTTCGCTGGTCAGATACTGATAGCGGTCGCGAAACTGCGCCGGCGAGCAAAGGTGGCGGTCGGAAGTCGCCGCCTGCGCCAACAGGCGAAGTTTATCGTCGTCGATAAAATCTTCTTTCTCCAAGCGGATCATATACTCGCGGGCGACCTTGTAAGATGGCGTGTCGATGTTTACCCTGCGCACGCGCGTCTTGCCCGTTGTCGCGTCTTTGAGACTGGTGAAATCGAGATAGTCGATCTTGCCGTTGACCAGACAGACCAACGCGCCGTTGAGCTTCGCCGCGTCGATTGCCGAATTTAGCAAAAACTCTACGGCGCCATAACCGAGCGTGCGGACATACTCGCAATCGAACGCGACCGGCGCCGCCGAGCGCAGCTCGTAGCCGATATTTTTGTGCACGATGGCGATCGGCGATCCTCTGGCGGCGAAGCGGTGTTCGACCAGACTCTTGAGGATATAGGCAAAATCAACTTCGGCGAGGCGCAGATGGCCGTAGGTGTCGTGCGTGATGAGCACGCCTTCGATATCTTTGAACTCTTCGACCGGCATATGCTCCAGTAGCCCTTCGGCGATCACGGCGACGCCGTCGGAGCGGTTCCACAGCGCTTGGCGCTTGAGAATCGCGCCTTCGAGCAGATCGCAGACCGTGGCCATGCGAATCGGGCCGGGAAATTCCTCCGGGATCAACGTCACTGTTGCTCCCGTAGCCTTGCCAATTCCCAGAGCGAGATGGCCCGCGGACCGGCCCATGACGACGACGAAATACCAGCGGCCCGTGCTGCGCGAGTCTTCCATTAAATTCTGCATCAGATCACTGCCGAGCTGGCGCGCGGTTTCGAAGCCGAAGGTCGGAATCTCTCCGGGCAGCGGCAGATCGTTGTCGATGGTTTTCGGCACGTGGCAAACGCGGATTCGGCCTTGGGCGCATTTAGCGACTTCACTAGCGGCGAACATGGTGTCGTCGCCGCCGATGGTCGCCAGGGATCCGATACCGAGCTGGTCTAGCGAATCGACGACACGTTTTAGATCTTTGGCTTTCTTGGTCGGGTTGGCGCGCGAGGTATTCAAGATTGAGCCGCCCTGGAAGTGGACGCGAGAAACATCGTCGTGATCCAATTCTTTGATGTGACTGATGTCACCCTGCATCAGCCACTGAAAGCCATCGTAAAGGCCGATGACTTTATGGGCGCGGGTGCGCGCTTCCAGCGTAATCGCGCCGATCACGCCGTTGATGCCGGGCGCCGGGCCGCCGCCGACGAGAATACCGACGTTGTTGTTTGCTTTTGAGTTTTCGTTGGTCATGGCGATGTAAACCTTTGCGATTTCCGTGCCGCCTCTTTATTTGTCTTTGGCCACACCGATTTCAACGTGGAACCATTAATTGGGGTTTCCAAAGGGGGTTGAACCTCCCCTTTGGTCTATCTTAACTTTGGCCAGGGTCAATACCCCGGCCGCGAAATGGCTTTGTTAATTGCATTTTACCGATGTGAATTTGCCCGAGCGCTGAGCGCTTTTCGCAACGTTGCAAAAAGCGCTTAGCTTCATTCCTTTGGCTGCGAAGATTTTTGCTTGAAATCGCGACGCGCTTGGCAAATCTCGACGAATTGCCTGTGGCACATTGATTGCGGCTCTGTCGGTAAGGGGAAGCAGTAGAAAAGAAAAGGTTCGTCGCAGGAAATGGATTTGAGGATCACAGGAAATGAGCGAGGCAAGACCGGGAATCGGCGGGGAATTGCTTCCCTGCCCCTAAACGAGTGTGCGAAAGGAGAACGGTCATGGAAGAGATGTCTGATTTCAACGCGATGTTCGATTTGATGAAGACCCCCGAGGGGATTTCGCCCATCGAGCGGTTGCTCAACGAGTTCGAAGCCCATGAGGCGAAGGAAGAAAAGTCGCTCGAGTACTATCGTAAGGTCATGGGCGAGATGCCCAACGCGATGACCCGCTTCCTGCTCCAGTTAATCGTCTCGGACGAAGAGAAGCATCGCGCGGTGATCCACGCCATGGTGGCGACGCTCAAGGGCAGCCTCACCTGGTCCAAGCCGCCCGGCAGTCTGGAAGGCAGCACGCCCGCGGGGATCAGCGCGAAACTGCGCGAGGCAACCGATGAGTTTATCCTCATCGAAAAGGAAGGCGTCAGAGAATACAAAAAACTCGTTGAGGCTAGCAGCGGCTATTATCACGGGCTCTTCAAAGTCCTAATCGATTCGATGATTCGTGATTCGGAAAAGCATGTCGAGCTGCTCGAATTCCTCAAGGAGAATTTAGCAGCCGCATGAGCCTTCGGTAACTGCCGATCGCCGCGCGCCACGGCGGCGATCGGAGGGGTGGGTGCGAAAATTGAATTCCGCTGCGCAATTGGTTTTGCGCGACGGTTGCCCCGCTCGATTCCTAGTTTCCGTAATTCTCCCAACCCTCAATGCTATTTCTGAGAAGTGGCATTGCCATTTCTCACGATATTCTCGACTGCCGTCTAAGAAAAAGCGTTAAACCGTGCATTGGTATCGTTCTTGCCTTTTACGGCCGGTAGATGCGGCGGCATGAAGGGAGATCGGCATGATGATCAGTGGATCGATGGCAGTGCTCTTGGCGCATGTCTTTTACTTGTGGAATCCCAACCAGGCGGCTAGCGGCGGCCATTAGTTAGAAGGAAGCATCCGATGGCTCACGCCGGCGCGGAAAATTTACCGATGGACAATAGCCATGAGTCGCTTGTCCAAGCGATGCTCGATCCCGCTTTCTATCCGAAGCCACCCGCCGAAGTGACGCATAGGACAACTCATATTTCACACCTTTTTTTCGCCGGCGAGCTGGTCTTCAAAGTGAAAAAGGCGGTGCGTTATGCTTTTCTCGACTACTCCACTTTGAAAAGACGACGGCACTTTCTCCAAGAAGAGCTGCGCCTCAACCGCCGCTTGGCGCCGTCGGTCTATATCGGCGTCATGCCGATCACTTTCGACGATCTCGGCTGGCGGCTCGGCGGTTGGGCGGAGCCGGCCGAGTATACGCTGGTGATGCGCCGGTTGCCGGACAAGCGCATGCTGCCGTCTTTGCTCGAAACCGAGCAAGTGACCCCGGCGATGATGCGCGAGCTGGCCGAGTTCCTAGCGCGCTTCCACCGCGAAGCTGAGCGCGTGACTGGGATTACGCCGCAGAACTATGCGGCGATCGTGCAAAAGCAATGGCATAATAACCTGGCGGACCTCGAGCCGTTCATTGGCGAACTGTTCGATGCCGAGAGCTTTGGCGCGCTGCAAAAGTTCGCTGCCGATTTCATCGAGCAGCATGGCGAGCTTTTCGCGCGGCGCGCCGCGCAGGGTTGGATTCGCGACGTGCACGGCGATCTGCACGCCGAACATATTTGTTTCGCGCCCGAAGGCATTCAGATATTCGACTGCATCGAATTTGATCCGCGCTTGCGCCACTGCGATCTCGCCTCGGAAATTGCATTCTTGTTGATGGACATTGACATGCGCGGCGGCCAGGATTTGCTGGAGCCGTTTCTGCTCCGCTACGGCGACCTGATCGACGACCCGGAGAGTCGCGAGTTGTTGGCGTTTTGGAAATGTTACCGGGCGCTGGTGCGCGCTAAGGTCTACGCGTTGCGCGGCGCCGGCGGCAGCGACATGGCGCGCCGTTATTTTTTTCACGCGGCACGGATTGTCTGGCAACGTTTGCCGCCGTTCATCGTCATGGTGAGCGGTTTGACCGGCAGCGGCAAATCGACGCTGGCGCGTGGGCTGAGCGAGCGCACCGGCATGGCGCTGCTGCAGTCGGACCTGATCCGTAAAGAGCTTGCCGGCAAAACGGGTCGACAGCCGGCGCCGTACAGCGAGGGGATTTATAGCCCGGCGCTGACGGAAAAAACCTATGCGACGATGGCGCGCCGCGCTGAGCGGCTGATCGCCCAGGGCAAGGGTGTCATCGTCGATGCGACATTTGGGCGCCGGGCGCAGCGAGAAAAAATCATCCGGTTGGCTGCCAAACAGCGGATCGCCGCCTTCATGATTCACTGCTCGGTGGACGAACAGACGATTCAAACCCGGTTGGCACAGCGCGAAGCGGAGGGGCTAGACATCTCCGACGGTCGTTGGGAGATTTACTTAGAGCAAAGAGACGCGTTTGAGGAAATCGGTGAGCTTGCCGCCGATGGGCGTCTTGAACTCAACACGGATGCGCCAGTGGAGCTTCTTTTAAGTGGCTGCGAGAAGTTTCTCCGCGCCCGGCTCGTGCCACATGGACCGCTTCAAGGCATTTCTCGCACGCCTACGAAACGTAGTTAATTCTTTCTCAGCCTTGCTATTATTCTGGCCGTCTTTTCTCAGCTCTGACAAGAAGCCGTGCCGTAGCAGCGCAAAATCAAGTCGACGCGCTGGCATGCGAGTTGCGCTACTGAGCAACAGAGTCGTCAATCGGCTGAATAGTAAAACGGGAGGACTGGATGTTTACCAAGTTGTTGATACCTCTGGACGGTTCGAAGAACGCGGAGAAGGTTGTGCCGTTGGCGCGCGTCCTGGCAGCGAGGCTCAGGCTGCCCATCGAGCTTTTAGATGTCATCGACGTCGCCGATGTCTCAGCTCGACTCACTGTCGAAACGGCGGATAATTTCAACTCTATGATTATGGAAGGCGAACGGGTAAGCCGTGAGCATCTTTGTGAGATCGCCGGGAAACTTCCTGGCGGTAATGTGACTTGCAGCGTGGAGCGAGGTAAGCCCGCCGATGTGATCATCGAAAGGGCGGCCTTGGACCCAGGCACGCTGATCGCCATGGCGACCCACGGCCGATCGGGGATCGACCGCTGGATGTTGGGCAGCGTTGCCGAGAAGGTTCTGCGCGGATCGCGCAATCCATTGTTTCTGGTTCGCGCCAACGAGGAGGATGCAACGGATTCCACCGCGATGATCAAGTCGGTCTTAGTTCCGCTCGACGGTTCGGAGTTGGCGGAGTCGGTGTTGTCCACCGTCGTGGAAGTCGCCAAGACGCTCGATCTCGAAGTCGTGCTGTGCCGCGCCTACGAGATCGAGCAATCCGCGTACTATGGCCGGGAAGAGTTCGTGCCCAACTACGACGGTCTGCTAGAGCAGCTCAAGGAAAACGCCGAGGACTATTTAAATAAAGTCGCCGACTCGCTCAAGCGGGCGGGACTCAACAAAGTGTCCTGCATCGCCCTGGCCGGCTCCGGCGCCGAGCAGATCGCCGATTACTCGCGCCAGCATCCCGACGCCATGGTGATCATGTGTACCCATGGCCGCTCGGGAGTGAGCCGCTGGGTTCTTGGCAGTGTCACGGAAAAGGTGGTGCGACATTCCAGCGATCCCGTGCTGGTGCTGCACGCCGCGTGAGGGTTTGACGATGACAGAAAAACGGAGGTGGTTATGAACAAGGTCAAGAAAATCCTGGCGCCCACCGATCTTTCCGATTTGTCTTGCATCGGGTTGCGTTACGCCATGGAAACCGCAGGCGAGGCCCAAGCCGAGGTCGTCGTCTATCTTGCGGTGCCCATCGGGGAGGACTGGTTTCCGAGCAGCGAGGGTGCGAACCCCGAGCGCGATTACGTCGCGCGAGAAAAAATCCTGCTCGACAAGTTTCTCCGGGACAAATTCGCCGACGAGTTGGGCCGGCTCAAGATCACCCAGAAAGTAGCCGTCGGCGCGGCTTCTTCGTCGATTGTCGAATTCGCCGAGCATGAAAAAGTGGATATGATCGTCATGTCGACCCACGGTCGGACCGGCTTGGCGCATATTTTGATCGGCAGCGTAACGGAGAAAGTCGTCGAGCGCGCGCCGTGCCCGGTGCTGGTCGTGCCGCGACCGCGGCAGGCCTCGACCTCCAAGCCGCCGTCAGCCTAACTCTGGGCTTGCCAGCGATAAATCAAATAATAGACCAACGCGACCATCACGCCGCCGCCGACGATATTGCCGAGCGTCACCGGCAGCAGGTTTGACCACAGACCGAGCCAGGAGAGATTTTCCGCGCCGCCAACCGAGACATGGTCTTTGAGTAAAATTCCAAGCGGGATGAAATACATATTGGCGACGCTGTGCTCAAAGCCGGCGGCGACGAAGGCTGATATTGGAAATATCACGGCGAAAATTTTGTCGACGACGCTGCGTCCCGCGAGAGCAAGCCACACGGCCAAGCAGACGAGAATATTGCAGAGAATACCTTTGAAGAATGCATCCCAAAACGGCATGGCTGCTTTCGCGGCGGCGATCTTGACCGCGTGAATTCCGACCGCGCTACCATTCATCTGCCAATGATTTGAGAGAAAGACCAGCATGACCAAACCTAGAGCCCCGGCCAGATTGGCGAGATAGATTACGATCCAGTTCTGCAGTAGTTGCGCCGTGGAGATTCGTTTACTCGCCCACGCCATCACCAGCAGATTGTTGCCGGTGAAAAGCTCGGCGCCGGCGACGACCACCAAAATCAAACCGAGCGAGAAAGTCACGCCGCCGAGCAAACGGCTGGCGGCGAAGCTTAAACTGGCATCGCTGGTGACGAGTGTGAAGTAGAGCGCGCCGAGACCGATGAAGCCGCCGGCGAGAACGCCAAGCGCGATCTGCGACAGCAACGGCAGGCGCGCTTTGGCGACGCCGACGGTCTCGACTCTTTCGGCGATTTCCTTTGGTGCGTAGGCGTCGAAGCCAAAGATTTCCGTCACTAGCGTTTCTCGATTCGTTCTGCCATCACCTTTGCGTCAATTTTAGCCCATTGCCGAAGCGCCATCACTCTTTAGGTTCATCGTTTCTTATCAGCCTGCTATTTCTGCTGCAGCGTCGCGACGTATTCGGCGATGATCTTGGCCTTGAGGAGCGTCGTCAGCTCGGGATACTTCTTGCCCTCGCTTTCGCTGTGAAAACTTTCACCCCACACCGGCATGTTGCGCTCGCCGTGGCCGCGCACCAAGCGCCGACCGTCGATGGTCGCCATGACATCGTCGAGCGGATAGACCCCTTTATTTTTCTTGGCTAACCCGGTCAAGTTGGGCATGCGCACTTTTAAATCTCGACTGAGTATGCCGTCGCCCTTACCTTCTTTGCCGTGACAGGAGCTGCAGTACTGGAGATACATTTGCTTGCCGCTGTTGCCTTCGGCTGCCGGCGACGCGGTAGAAAAACCGAAACTCAGTGTCAGCGCTAGCGCCCACGCGACCAATGTTTTCGCCATGGATGATTTCCTTTCAAGCGAACGATTCGCAGCCATGAATGTTATATCGCAATTTGAGTGCCTTCGAAGTAGCGCGGCTTTCGCCGATGTCACGAGACATGATGCCGATTATTTCGCGTTGCTGAGAAGTTGTCGGGTAAGGCTTCGCGATTTTGCAAACAATCGCGCCGTTGCCGTAGCGTTACTTTCGCGAACTAATCGTTAGCCGATAGAAATCAATCCACGCGCCCGTCGGCTTTGTTGGCACTAAAGCTGCGTCTTCTTTCCATTGAAGTCGTTAGGGAGGTGAATTTCGATGGCTGACGAGAAGGATAAATTTGGCGAGACGATGCAGCTCGCCGAGCGAGCCAAGGAAGATATTTATTTCGCCGAGCGCGACCGCGAGCTGATCGGCAAGCTCAAGGCGCAACTGCAAAAAGCGCCCAAGAGCGCGAGCGCACTGTGCTGTCCCAAGTGTCCCGGTTATCTCGAGAGTTATACTTTTCACGGTTACGCGCTGGACCGTTGCGAAAAGTGCGGCGGCATCTGGATGGACAAAGGCGAACTGGAAGGCGTGGTCCGAAAAATCAGCCGCGGCCCGTTGGGCGAGTGGATCGATACCTTGACGGCGAAGAGCTAGGGCGGCAAAGCCGCAACCAAAGAAGATAAGAGAATTAGCCGCAAAGAACGCAAAAGTCGCAAAACGAATTCGGATTTGTAGGGGCAATCCCCTGTGGTTGCCCTTCCGATGCGATCGCGGGCAGGAGTAGTCAGCGGAAAATTTGTGCCGGCTGCGCAAACTGTCAAGAACGGTAATACGAGGAGCGGAACATGGGAGCTGGAGTGAAACCGTACAACACAAATTATAAAAAGAAGATCGATGTGCACCACGACACTTTTTTGCCGCGCCGTGCGCCGAAGGGGATCATTCAGTGCAGCGGTTGCGGCGCGTTCTATCACCGGCGTCATTGGAGTTTGACGGTGCCGCCGGGGTTTAGCCATCCCGTGCATCCCCATCCGACTTTTTGCCAGGCGTGCAAGAAAATCAAAGAACGATCCGTGTCCGGCGTTTTGCATCTGCTCGGCATGGGCGAAGCGGACCGAGGGGAAGTGCTGCGCATCATACGCAACGAAGAAGGCCGAGCCCATGAGAAAAATCCCATGGAGCGGATCATGCGCCTGGAAAAAGTCTCTGCCCCCTCTGGGGATGAATGGAAGGTTGAAACGACTACCGAAAAACTAGCGCAGCGGCTCGGCCGTTCGCTGCGCCACGCGCGCGGCGGCAAGCTTGAGTTCAAATGGTCGCATAACAACAAGTTTGTCCGTGTGGTGTGGGCGGCAAAGAATGGCCGGACGCTCGAATGATCCCAGGCGATCCGATTCGGAACTTACGCCAGCATGACGGAAACAGCTCGTGGATAAGCAGAAGCAAGATTTTTCGATCGGCTATTTCATCGTTGCGATGGCGCTGATGTTTTTCGTGCAGTACACACTGCTCACCAAGCAGGTCGAAACCATCAGCTACAGTCAGTTCAAGGCCTTGGTCAAAAAAGGCCAAGTTGCCGAACTGATCGTGGGCGACAAGAGCATCAATGGTTCGATCAAGGTCGAGGGGCTCAAAGAGATCTTTTCGCCGGAAAAAATCGCCGAACTCGGTGACGGCGCCAAGAAACCGGTGCCGTTTGTCGTTGTCCGTGTTGAAGACCCGCGCTTGACCGCGGAGCTCGAAGAGGCGGCGATTCCATTCAAGGGTGAGGCCACCAGCTATTGGCTGCCGACGGTCTTATCCTGGGTCGTGCCGATTATTATTTTTTTCGTGCTGTGGAATTTCTTATTGAACCGTATGGGCGGCGGCGCCGGCGGCGGTTTGATGCAGATCGGCAAGAGCAAGGCGAAGGTCTATATCGAGAAGTCCACCGGCGTGAGTTTCGCCGACGTGGCGGGAATCGACGAGGCGGAAGACGAGCTGGTGGAAGTTGTCGAGTTTCTCAAACACCCGGAAAAATACCAGCGGCTGGGCGGCCATCTGCCGAAAGGCGTGCTCCTGATCGGCCCGCCAGGCACCGGCAAAACATTGCTCGCGCGGGCAGTGGCCGGCGAAGCCGGGGTGCCTTTCTTCAGCATCTCCGGTTCCGACTTCGTCGAGATGTTCGTCGGCGTCGGCGCGGCGCGGGTGCGCGATCTTTTCTCCCAGGCCGTGGAGCATGCACCGAGCATTATCTTCATCGACGAACTCGACGCCATCGGTAAAGCGCGCGGCATGAGTATGCTCAGCAGCCACGACGAGCGCGAGCAGACACTCAATCAGCTGCTCGCCGAGATGGACGGCTTCGATCCGAATAAAGGCGTGATCATGATGGCGGCGACCAATCGGCCGGAGATTCTCGACCCGGCGCTGCTGCGTCCCGGACGATTCGACCGTCAGGTGCTGGTGGACCGGCCCGATGTCAAAGGGCGGGAGAAAATTCTCCAACTGCACGCTAAGAAAGTCACGCTATCGCCTAACGTCGATCTTGGTTTGATCGCGGCCAAGACGCCGGGATTCGTCGGCGCTGATTTAGCGAACATCGTCAATGAGGCGGCGCTGCTGGCGGCGCGCCAGGGTAAAGATGCGGTCGAGATGACGGATTTAGACGAAGCGATTGAGCGGGCCATCGCCGGCTTGCAGAAAAAAAGCCGGGTCATGAGTCCGAAAGAAAAAAAGACCGTGGCGTACCATGAGTCCGGCCACGCGCTGGTCGCGGAATTAATTCCCGGCGCCGATCCGGTGTCGAAGATTTCGATCATTCCGCGCGGCCTAGCGGCGCTCGGTTATACCCAGCAGACTCCGACCGAAGATCGTTACTTGATGACGCAGTCGGAACTCTTGGCGCGAGTTTATGTGCTGCTCGGCGGGCGGGTTGCCGAGGAGATGATCTTCAACGATGTCTCCACCGGCGCGCAGAACGATTTGCAGCGCGCCACCGAGATCGCCCGCACCATGGTGACCCAGTTCGGCATGAGCGAGAAGCTGGGTTTGGTTTCGCTCGAAGGACCGCGCACGCCGCTTTTTTTGCCGGTGCCGATGGCGAGTACTAAAGAGTATAGCGACGACACCGCGCGCGTTATCGATGCCGAAGTGAAACAGATCCTAACCCAAGCGCACGAGAAAGTGCGCGAGACCCTGGCGACCCATCGGCCTGCCCTCGAAGAGTTGGCGCAGTTACTGCTCAAGAAAGAAGTGGTTGAAAGACCGGAGCTGCAGGCGATTCTGAAAGTTGTGAGCATCGACCGGGCCAAAGAACGCAAGAAGGTCTTGGAAGCTTCAGGGAGTGACGAGGCGGGAGCGAGCGGGGAGTAGGCGGCTGCAATGAAGCGAGATCCTCGCATGGGCTGTGCCGCATCAATGAAAATCAGCGCGTCATGTTTTGCCGATTCCAGCTATCACGAAAAAATTTACGGCTTATTGCCAATATTGGTAAAAGTAAAAATCTCACTGGGGAAAAACGGTGACAAATGGAGGTAACTTGTGGCATAAGCATTGCTGACCTCAGAGATTAATATGAAGAT